>OLVW01002393.1_pt1 | contig 13726 bp, 8 predicted proteins | sample 1673301 | NCBI WGS metagenome assembly OLVW01 (sample SAMEA3178941, study PRJEB25190) | human gut metagenome
CACTTACTGCATAAAGGTTCGCCGGGTGTTCAACTTATTATTGCAATTCGGGAAGAAATTTCAAAAACTTTTCAGATGGAATCGATGTTCTGAGGATTAAAGAGATGGAATCCCCGATGAACACTGACTTTTTAAGGAGAAGAAAGGAAATGGAAAGCACTATATACTACTGAAAAACAAAGAAAATCTATAAAGGAGGACAAGACATTTGAGAAAACAGAATGAAAGGAAAAACCTTTACTGCTTGGAAAATGGGATGACAGAAAAACAAAACAACCTCGCTTCGCTCGAGAACTACTGTATCCGTCGCCTCCGGCGCCACCTTCTCCTTCCGGAGCAAGGTCAACACCCTTAAACCAGCCTTCGGCTGAAAAAACATGCCAACCAAGGCTAACGCCTTGAGGAAATGCAACTCATCCGTCAGCTCCGCTGACACCTTCCCTTCCAGAACAAGGTCAAAGGCGCACCATGGCTTTTAGCAGCTTCGCTCGCGGAGCTGCATCTTTGCCCCCACGCAAAAGCTCCCGGCCGTAGCCGGGAGCGATCCGAAAGGGTCTTTGGGTTCCGCGTGTATTATGAAAAACAATGCAAGAACAAATCAACGCAACTCATCGTTTCATTATTTTATCCAAAGGAGGTATTACGGTAATTGACTACCTTCGCGGGACTTCTTTCGGACTCTTTCGTTACATATATTATACCATTTTCCGATATTAAATATAATAGGCAATTTATCCTTTATTTTCCAGGTTTAGCTTCTATGTTTATTTTCTTTCTTTAGCGATGAAAAAGGCTCCTGGTCATGAGGAGGCGCATGGTTCAAATATTATAATGTGCCGAAGCACTGCTCGAACGCCTGCGCCTCCGCATAGCCGGGAGCTTTGCGGATTTCTTGTATATACTATATACCATTTGGTGAAAAATGCAATATTTCTTTTCTTATTTTCCCTCTGAGCCTCTCTTTTTCTGTTCCTTTCTTATTGTATAATAGAGGAAATATGCTAAGTAAGGAGGGAGCTCTATGCAGGATGATAAGGTCGTGGAAGGCAAGGTGCGTCTGGCGCGTATTCTTGGGGAACGGATGGAGAAGGCTTTTTATCCGGCTGCGCGGCGTTCTTTCACGTCGGAGACGGATGTGGGGACGGCTTTTTATGCCTGGGCGAAGGCGCATGAGCTCTCTTTTGCTGAGAATCGTCATATGCTGAATGATGTGATCCGGAAGTATGTGTGCTTCCGTCTGCAGCTGGCTTCGAAGATGGCGCGTGATTTGTCTGCGGAGAGCCATTTCCTGTCTTCTGCTTTTGAGGGGCATCTGGATTTCGATACGACGCGTTCTCTGATGTCGGAGTTCGATGCGGCGGAGAAGGCGGCTTCTCTTTTCAAGGGTCCGGATTTCTTTACGAAGTCTGCTGTCCTTGAAATGCTGTCGCTGATGACGGCGGAGGTGAAGGAGTCGCTGCTTCCGGCTGCGGATTTCTTTGCGCCGGAGACGGAGGGTTTCGTGCATGAGGCGCGCCGGATCCTGGATCTTTATATCGAGTCGTTGTCTTTCTGTGATCCGGACTTCAGGGGTCGTGAGGGAAAGCTTCCTCTGCTGCTTTTAAAGGCCATAGGAACGGATCTTGGTCTGTCCCAGGGAAATCGTATCATGGAGAGCGCGAAAACGATGGTGCCGCTTGATGAGATGTTTTCGAAGATGCAGAAAACGGAGGAAGGCCTGCCGGATACGAGGTTCATTTACCGGTACATGCTTTTCCGTGCGTATGTCCCTGCTTTCTTTGCTTCGTATCTGTGGCAGAGGCGCGACATGAGGGATTCGATTGCCGAGGGCATCCTCCAGTCCCCTTCTGTGGCGCGCTGGGTCAGGAGAAGGGTCGCAGCAGGCGATCTTCTGCCTGAGGATATTCCGGTCCGCCAGAAGATGTACCTGAAGATCCACATGTTCATGCGCCAGTGGGCTTTCTTCAATCCGAAGAACACGCGCGCCTACTGCCGCTACTTCCCGGATTTTGCGATGCGTATCGCCGACAAAGCCTCCGGCGACGCCTTCCCCGCAGCTGCCATGAAACTGATGAGGGAGCTTGGCAGGACAAGGGAAGGAAACAAGCGTCCTTTCTCCAAGGAAATGGAGAACTTCCTCATCGAGGAAACGAGGGACTACGTCATCCAGACGGCCCACACCATCTACTTCACCTACGGCCTCTCCTTCAGGAAACCCGACGACTTCGTCGTGTCCACATTGAAAGAACTGCCGATCAAGCATCCCTTCCTCGCAGGGATCAAGAAGATATTCGGACTGTGAGATTTAAAAACAAAAAACAGAGGGAAGCCCCGCTCGATGGCGGGGCTTTTTTTGGTGCGGCGGACTGAGAGAGGATAAAACCTTACAACCGAGCTGACACTCGAGGGAAATGAACCTTTTTGAAAACCATAAAACCAAGGCTAACGCCTTGAAGAAATGCAACTCATCTGCCCCGTACACTAACTTATGAGACATTTGTGTTGCTACCGCTACCGTCAACTGGTATACGGCGCACCTTCTCTTCCAGAGCAAGGTCAAGACCGGCCTACGGCCCTGAAAATCAAGACTCAGTACATCGCAGTTGATAGTTGTCATTCACGCCAATGCGGAAGGTTTTAACCTGCCCCAGCGGGGAAGGCGCGGTCAGCCAATCATTTAACTGTTGCTGACGAAAGGGGTGCAGTATTCATTGCTCTTAGAAATATAAAAAGGTTCCGCGAGCGGAGCGAGGTTGGATGGTGTTTTAAATCGCGCTCCGCCGCGGTTGTACGGTTTCTATATAAGAGCTTATTGATATGAAAGCGTACCTTAGCACTTTTAGCGATGCTGCGGAAGCGAAGGGAAAACCTTTACAACCGCAGCAATGCTGCGAGAACTACATCTCATTCCCGGTCTCCGACCGGACCTTCTCCTTCAGAGCAAGGTCAACACCCTTAAACCTCGCTTCGCTCGAGGAACAGCCCCCTCACACGCAAAAAGGACATCCCGCGCGGGATGTCCTTTCCTTTTTCCTTATTTATCGTTCTATCATTGATTATTTGTTTTCATCTCTGTGAGCAACGGCTGCGTCTACGAGGCCCTGGAAGAGGGGATGCGGACGGTTCGGGCGGGATTTGAATTCCGGGTGTGCCTGGGTTGCTTCGAAGTATGGATGGTCGGCGAGTTCGATGGTTTCAACGAGTCTGCCGTCCGGGCTGGTGCCGGATACGATAAGGCCTGCTTTTTCGAGTTCCGGGCGGAGTGCGTTGGAGACTTCCCATCTATGACGATGACGTTCATAGACGATTTCCTGGTTGCCGTAGAGTTCTCTTGTCTTGGTGCCTTCTTTGAGTTTGCACGGGTAGATGCCGAGGCGCATGGTGCCGCCTTTTTCGGTGACGTCTTCCTGGTCGGACATGAGATCGATGACCGGATATGGTGTATCCGGTACGAATTCGGTGGAGTTAGCATCTTTCATGCCGCATACGTCTCTTGCGTATTCGATGACGGCGCACTGCATGCCGAGGCAGAGGCCGAGGAACGGGATCTTGTTGGTGCGTGCGTACTTGATGGTGGCGATCTTGCCTTCTACGCCGCGGTTGCCGAAGCCTCCTGGTACGACGATGCCGTCGATGTCTTTGAAGACTTCACGGAGATCGGGCTGTTCTTCTTCGATGGTTTCGGAGTTGACCCAGCGGATGTTGACCTTATTTCCTGTCTTGAAGCCTGCATGGGAGAGGGCTTCGACGACGGAGAGGTATGCGTCGTGGAGTTCGACGTATTTGCCGACGAGGGCGATGTTGACGGTCTTGTCAGCGGAAAGGATGCGGGAAACCATGGCTTCCCAGTCTTTCATGTCGCACGGGCTGTCGTCAAGGCCGAGTTTTTCGAGGGCGATGCGGTCGAGGCCTTCGTCTCTCAGCATAAGCGGTACTTCATAGATGCTGGATGCGGTGAGGTTGTTGATGACTGCATCTGGTTCTACGTCGCAGAAGAGGGCGATCTTTCTCTTCATGTCTTCCGGGATTGCCTTGACGGTGCGGCATACGATGATATCCGGCTGGATGCCGATGGAGCGGAGTTCCTTGACGGAGTGCTGGGTCGGCTTGGATTTCAGTTCGTCTGCTGCTTCGATGTATGGCACGAGGGTGACGTGGATGTAGAGTACGTCATTTCTGTTCGGCACGTCCTTCTTGACCTGACGGATGGCTTCGAGGAATGGCAGGGATTCGATATCGCCGACGGTGCCGCCGATTTCGGTGATGACGATGTCTGCATTGTCATTGCGGCCGACGCGGAGGACTCTGTCTTTGATTTCGTTGGTGATGTGCGGGATGACCTGGATGGTGGATCCGAGGTATTCGCCTTTTCTTTCTTTGTTGATAACGGACTGGTAGACTTTGCCTGTTGTCACGTTGGAAGCCTTGGAGAGGTTTTCGTCGATGAAACGTTCATAGTGGCCGAGGTCGAGATCCGTTTCGGCGCCGTCGTCAGTGACGAATACTTCGCCGTGCTGATACGGGCTCATGGTGCCGGGGTCGATGTTAATATATGGATCGAATTTCTGGATGGTGACTTTGTACCCTCTGTTTTTGAGTAATCTTCCGAGGGAAGCGGCCGTGATGCCTTTGCCCAGAGATGAAACGACGCCGCCGGTTACGAAGATGTATTTAGTCATGAGACCTCCTCTTTCAATGATAGTAACGATCGAATTTTCTTCCTTTTATTATACTCCCGGCCCGTATGGGAAGAAATACGGCGGGATATATTTTTACATATGTTCAGGAGCAGAAACGCCCAAGATGGCGAGTGCATGCGCGAGGACGTACTGTACGGCTGTGATGAGGCCGAGGCGTGCTTCGGTGGTCTTTGCATCGACGCCGAGGATTCTGCATTCTCTGTAGAAATGATGGAAGAGGGCTGCCAGTTCGTAAGCATACTTGGCTACGCGCTGCGGTGCTCTTTCAACGGCTGCGCCCGCCAGAAGCTGGTGGTAGTTTTCCATTTTCTTGATGAGGTCGAATTCGCATTCTTCCTTGAGGTAGGAGAAATCGGTGCCTGCGAAGGACGGATCCCATTTCACGCCTGCTTCTTTCGCCTGATCGAAGAGGCTGTGGATGCGGGCATGGGCGTACTGGATGTAGTAGACCGGGTTGTCGCTGGACTGTTTCTTGGCAAGATCGATGTCAAAGTCCATCTGGGAGTCGAGTGTTCTTGCGCAGAAGAAATAGCGTGCTGCGTCGGTGCCGACTTCGTCCATCAGTTCACGCAGGGTGACTGCCTGGCCGGTACGCTTGCTCATCTTGACTGGCTGTCCGTCGCGGAGGAGGGTAACCATCTGTAGGAGCATGATTTCAAAATCATCGGGGTTGTATCCGAGGAATTTCATAGCTGTCTTCAAGCGGATGATATATCCGTGGTGGTCAGCGCCCCAGATGTCGATGAGTTTGTTGTATCCTCTTTCGATCTTGTTTCCAACGTATGCGATGTCGGAGCAGAAGTAGGTCGGCACGCCGTTGGTACGGATGACGACTCTGTCCTTGTCATCGCCGTTCTTTGTGGTACGGAGCCAGAGGGCACCGTCTTTTTCGTAAAGGTTGTCTTCATCCTTCAGTACCTTTAAGGCCTTGTCGACCTGTTCCGGATAGAGGGATTTTTCGGAGAACCAGTTGTCGAAGTCTACGTTGAAATCGTGGAGGTCCTTGCGGAGGGCGTCGAGTTTTTCGTTGAGGCTGATGTCCTTGAATGCCAGGAGGCGTTCTTCATCGCTCATGTCCAGGTATTTCTTGCCGTCTCTTTCAAGGATTCTCTTGGCTGTTTCGACGATGTCCTGTCCATGGTAGCCGTCTTCCGGGATTTCTGCGTCGTAGCCGCAGAGCTGGAGGTATCTGGCATTGATGGATTCAGCGAGATGGTCGATCTGGTTGCCTGCGTCGTTGACGTAGTATTCGGAATAGACGTCATAGCCGGCAGCGCGGAGCAGGTTCACCATAGCGGAACCGTATGCTGCGCCTCTGGCATGGCCGATGTGAAGCGGGCCTGTCGGGTTGGCGGAAACGTATTCCACGAGGATTCTGTCCTTCTGGTCTTTCGGAAGGTCCCCGTAGGACGGGCCTGTCTTCAGGATTTTTTCCAGTTCGGCATAGACGGTGTCTGCTGCCAGGAAGAAATTGATGAACCCTGCGCCTGCGATATCCATCTTGGCAACAAGGGGCGTGTCGATATGTTTCACGATCACTTCCGCGATCTGGCGCGGCGCTCTGTGCGCTGCTTTTGCCCAGCGCATGGAAGCATTGGTGGAATAATCGCCGAATTCCTTGGACTTCGGGACTTCCAGACGCTGCACGGGGGCGTATTCCCCTTCCGGCAGCTCGCCTGCCGCAATGGCGGCGTCCTTTGCTTTTTCAATGATTTCCTTCAGTTGTTCTCTGACTTCCATGAATACTCCGGATCCTCCCGCACTTCTATTACAACTTCATTTAAATGGTTAAACAGTCCTTTGAGCTCGACGTCGTAGGTCAGAACGACCTTGCCTTCGCCGCCTGTAAGACTGTCTTCGATGCTCCTTGTGACGACGGTCACTTCGAGGGGTCCCATCAGTGTCTGATAGGTCGACTTCGATGACTTGCCGATGCGGTACTCCTGCTCCTGCAGGAATGTGCCTTCCCGCAAAAGGCTGACGTGGTCCTCGTAAACGCGGAGCGTCGTCGTCGTGCCTTCCATGCCGGCTAGTTTCGTTTCCCGGTAAGAGACGTACCTCATATTCCCCTCTTCCCCGTAAATGCCCGGGGTTTCCAGGGTGATTTTCTCATCCTTTCCGGTCTCGTCACGCTGGACGGAAGTGACATTGATAATGACGTGTTTCTCCAATCTATGCCGCCTCCTTCATCAATGAATCAATCATTTTTATTATATCATAAGAAGGCCTTTTTCCACTCCTTCTTATAACAATACAATACTAATCATTATAGCACGCGCGTCTACCTCTCTCAAATGGAAAATAAAAATAAATAAAAAGAAAAAAGAGCGGAGAAATGAATCATTTCCGAGGGCCCTTTTCTTTTACTCTTTATGGTGTGCTCCGCGGTTGACCTGGATGATTTCTTCATGGGTGGGCGCTTTGGCAAGGTGCATGAGGTGGTCATTGATGGCATCGCGTACGCCGGGCGCTTTTCCAGGGACGGCTTCCTGCAGGGCTTTTTCCATTTCTTCTTTATTGTAGTCGCAGCAGTAGCAGGGTGTCCCGGGCTGCTGGCGCCAGGATTCTTCGAGGGTGCCTCCGTCGACGGGATCGAAGCCCGCTTCATCGATCAGGCGCATGACGACGGCTTTGTCTTCCGCACTGTCTCCTGCAGCAGCGGCGGCAAGTCTTCCCTCGTCCCCTTTCTTTCTGCCCTTCTCTGCCAGGGTATCCCCCAGAACGTTGTTGAACGCTTTGATGATGGGATGCCCGATTTTCTCAGAAACCCAGAGGCTTTCTGTTTTTCCTTCGTCCAGTTCCTTGATATGGGAATCACGGAGGTCCGGATAATAATTGGACGTATCCACCACGATCGTCTTTCCTGCATCCTTGAAAAGATCCCTGGGAAGCTTCTCAATGGCAGGAAGAGGAACCGCCAGAATGACGACATCCTTTCCTTTGACGATTTCAGAAATATCCGAAGGCGCTGCGCCGATCTTCTCTGCAAACGCCCTGACGGCTCCCTTCCCTCTCGAATTGGCCACGCTGACCTGATGACCGGCCTTCACGAACTTCTCCGCCAAAGTCCCGCCGATATGCCCGACACCAATGACACCTATATTCATATCCACGCCTCCTATATATTGAAAGTTTTATATATATTGTACACGAGGGGGAAAAGGGAGGGAACTGGGGAAACGAACTACAGCTCGGAGTAATCAACCCTATCCGCCGGCATCAGAATTTGGGGCCGGCACCTTCCCCGTCTGGGAAGGCGAATGTTGGCGGCGCTCGGGAAAGTCAGCGCCCAGTACATCCGAGCTTGCGAGTTTCCACAAAAAAAGATGCGGAACTGTTTGGGTTCCACATCTCTATTGATTCTGTTTCTTTTCTTATCTCTTTCCGATTCTTCTTGCTTTGTAGGCTTTGAGTTTGGCGTCGCGGATTTCGAGGTGTTCGAAGTATTTCTTGGTTTCTGCGACGATGACGCCTGTGAGGCCCAGGAGGGCAATAAGGTTCGGGATGGCCATGAGGCCGTTGACGATATCTGCGAGTGCCCAGATGGATTCGAGTTTCAGGAAGGCAGCGGATGCGAGGATGACGAGGAAGAGGACTCTGTAGAAGAGGATGCTCTTGGTGCCGAAGAGGTATTCCCAGCAGCGTTCGCCGTAGTAGTTCCATCCGAGGATGGTGGTGAAGGCGAAGAGTGCGAGAGATACGGTGAGAAGAATCGGCGCGAAGCCGCCATAGGTGACGGCAAATGCGTTCTGTGTAAGTTCAGCGCCGTTGGTGTCACCGAGCCACTGGCCGGATACGATGATGGTAAGACCGGTCAGGGTACAAATGATGATGGTGTCGATGAAGGTACCGGTCATGGAAATGAGGCCCTGTTCTGCCGGCCATTTTGTTTTAGCGGCAGCAGCGACGATCGGTGCGGAGCCTAAGCCGGATTCGTTGGAGAAGAGGCCTCTGGCGATACCGCTTCGCATAGCGAGCATGACGCCTGCGCCTGCAAAGCCGCCGGCAGCTGCGGTGCCGGAGAATGCGCCGGTGAATACCTGGCTGATGGCGCCCGGGAGGCCGCCTGCATTGAGTGCCAGGAAGATGACGGTAATGACGAAGTAGATGACGGCCATAGCCGGAACGATTTTTTCAGCAGCTTTTGCGATGGACTGGAGTCCGCCGAAGGTGATAATAGCTACGAGTACTGTAATAACGGCGCAGGTGATGTAGGTGGAAATGCCAAAGCCTGCTTCCACGGAGGAAATGATGGCGTTCATCTGTGTCGTGGTGCCGGAGCCAAGGAGGGCTACCATGCATCCGAAGAAGGCAAAGAGAACGGCGAGTGGTTTCCATTTCTTGCCAAGGCCCATTTCGATGTAGTACATCGGGCCGCCGGCGATGTTGCCGTTGTCGTCGACCTGACGGTATTTGACGGCAAGGCAGCCTTCTGCGTACTTTGTCGCCATGCCGAAGAAGGCGGCGAGCCACATCCAGAAGAGTGCGCCAGGGCCGCCGAGTTTGATAGCGGTAGCGACGCCGACGATGTTGCCGGTGCCGACGGTGGCAGCGAGCGCGGTACAAAGCGCTTTGAATGAATCAATGTCTCCTTCGCCCTTGTTTCTTGCGAAGAATATGAGCTTCAGAGCTCTCGGCAGTTTGACGACCTGCAGCAGTGTGAGCCGGAATGTGAGCCAGATGCCCGTACCGACAAGTAAGACTAAGAGCCACGGTCCCCAGACGATGCTGTCAATCTGGTTTAAGATGTCTAACAACATAGATTTTTCCTCCCATTTTCCCCAGATCCCCCACCCCTTTGGAGGGATCCACTACCTGAGAAAGACTTTCCTTTCCCAAAACCCATTAAAAAACCGCCGGCTCTAAAAATGAAAACAGAGCCGGCGGTCCATTGATTTCTCAAAGTCCTTGTCCGGCCCTGTCCTTTTGCCTGAGAGATTGAGGCTTGCGCCTTTTGCACCTTCGGCTTCCGCATCGTTTCAGCGGAGATCTCCAGAGTTATGTCCGCATACAGTTTCGTGTCCTTTGAACGCCTGATAGTGTTACTCCTTCGGCAGTCTCCGAAAGGTGTATATTGAATAAGTATACACTTTTCATCCTCGAGCTCTTTCTGTATGCATCATCCATTACGAATTGTATTGTTATTATAAGGCAAAGCAGGTGTATTGTACAATAGAATTTTTGTAAATTTTTTTATATTTCTATAAAAATTTCTTACAAGTTTTGCATATATAGTGGACACTTGTTGCATTATAAGCATACACAAGTCTATTTTATTACTATTATATATAGGAGAGCGTCATGAAGCTCATCACTCCCCATTTCCTTCTTATTCTGTGATCTGAATGTCAGAGGGCACTTCCTGTTCAGATGCGTTGACGACGACGGCAACGGCTGCATCGCCTGTGATGTTGAGGCAGGTGCGGAACATGTCGAGGACTCTGTCGATGCCGGCAACGAGTGCAAGGCCTTCGAGCGGAAGTCCGACGGACTGGAGTACCATGGCAAGCATGATGAGGCCTGCGCCCGGGACGCCGGCGGTGCCGATGGAGGCAAGGGTGCCGGTGAGGACGATCATCATCATCTGGTCAAAGGTGAGCGGTACGCCGAATACGTTGGCGATGAAAATGGAGCAGACGCCCATATAGAGAGCGGTGCCGTCCATATTGATGGTCGCGCCAAGGGGCAGTACGAAGGATGCGATGTCGCGGTGAACGCCGAGTTTTTCCTGGACGTTCTTCATGTTGACCGGAAGCGTGCCTGCGGAAGAGCAGGTGGTGAAGGCGATGGCCATCGCTTCGGACATGCCGCGGAAGAAGGTGACCGGGCTCATGTGAGCGGCGACGGTCGTCATGGCAGAGTAGACGCAGACGGCGTGGATGGTGCAGCCGATCAGCATGCAGATGATGACGGAGAGAAGCGGCAGGAGCACTTTCGGTCCGTTCATGACGACGACAGGAAGCAGCAGGCAGAAGACGCCGATCGGGGCGGTCTTCATGATCATGGCGATGATCTTGTAGCAGACTTCAGCGAATGCATCGAAGAAGCTGATCAGTGTCTCGGCTCTCTTGCCGCCGACGGAAATGATGCCGGCTCCGACGAAGAGGGCGAAGATGATGACTGGCAGGATGTCTGCCTTGGCCATGGATGCGATCGGGTTCGACGGGATCATGTCGACGAAGACCTGCATGATGCTCGGGGCTTCCTTGACCTTCGGCGCGGTCGCTCCGGCCATGCTCATGCCGGTGCCCGGATCAATGGCCAGGGCTACGGCAAAGCCGATCACGATGGCGATAGCGGTGGTCACCATGTAAATGGACAGCGTCTTGATACCGATACGGCCCAGTTTCTTCATATCCCCCATGGACGTCATGCCGACGACCAGGGAACAGAAGACGACAGGAACGATCATCATCTTGATCAGATTGATGAACATGGTGCCGATCGGGGCAATCCATGTCTTCACAGGCGCCGCCGCGCCTTCTCCCAATACCAGTCCGACGATGACGGACAGGACAAGGGAGGCAAAAATCTGTAACGAAAGATTCATAATTTCCCCTCCAGGTGCCTTTTAAGGCATTAAAAATGATAGACATATTATAGGAGCATACATAATAAAAAACTAATAGATTTCGTAAATTATCCATACATTTATATATGTACCCGTCTGAGATATTTAATAAATTATGTAAAGCATAACCTTTGTATTATAATTCATGAGATTTACTATTTCGCTTTATGAATCAACATGCATGAAAAAAAGAGCGCGATTGAGAATAACCGCGCTCCCTATGTAAATTCGCTATAGGAAGGAAATGGGATTTCCTTTCTGAAAAATAAACGGGAAACTTTATTTTCTAATGATACTCAAATCTTCTGGACCACTTCTTCTGCGGCCGTCTCCCCTGCCCTTGCTGCCTTTTCAGCGGCAATGACTTTCTGGTAGGAGAAGACTTCTTCCTTGATGACCGGTGCGAGGACGAGGATGGAGATCAGGTTCGGGATCGCCATGAGAGCGTTCGCGATGTCGGAGAGGCTCCAGACGAGGTCTAGGGTCTGGGTAGCGCCTACGTAGACGACCATAGAGAAAGCGACGCGGTAGATGAGGTTGTACTTATGGGTGCCGAAGAGGTATTCCCATGCTTTTTCGCCGTTGTATTCCCAGCCGAGGATGGTGGAATATGCGAAGAGGATGATGCCGATGGAAACGATGTAGCTGCCGATCGGTCCGATATTGTGGGAGAAGGCTGCCATGGTGAGGGCCACGCCGGTCAGGGGCTTGCCGTCAGCGCCAAGGGTGCCGAGGACGCCGGAGGAAGCAATGGTGAGACCGGTGATGGAGCAAACGACGATGGTGTCGATGAAGGTGCCGGTCATGGAAATGTAGCCCTGTCTTGCCGGACGGTCAGTCGTGGAAGCAGCGGCCGAGATGGCAGCTGAGCCGAGGCCTGCTTCATTGGAGAAGCATCCTCTTGCCACGCCGTAGCGCATAGCGTTCATGACAGAAACAGTGATCGTACCGAGCACGCCGCCTTCGACAGCGGAAGGATCGAATGCCATCATGATGATCATGTAGAGGCCGTGCGGTACGTTTTCAATATTGAGGATGACGCAGAGGAGGCCGGCAGCGATGTAGAAGGCAGCCATGCCTGGAACGACGATGGAGGAAACTCTGGAAATGGAGGTGATGCCCCCTACGATGACGGCAAGGGTCATGACGGTCATGATGATGCCGCTGATTTCATTGGAAACACCGAATGTCGCATTGACGGCGGTGCTGATGGAATTCGCCTGGGTCATGTTGCCGATGCCGAAGGAGGCAATGACGGCAAAGAGAGCAAAGAGGAAACCCATCAAGATGCCGGCTTTCTTGTTCTTGAAGCCGTTCTTCATCGTGAACATCGGGCCGCCCTTCATTTCACCCTTCGCGTTCACTTCGCGGAACTTGAAGCCGAGCATGCATTCAGAGAATTTCGTGGACAGGCCGAAGCAGGCGGAAATCCACATCCAGACGAGAGCGCCTGGGCCGCCGGCAAACATAGCCGTCGCAACGCCCACGATATTTCCTGTGCCGATCGTAGCCGCCAGAGCGGTCATCAGCGCGGAGAAGGGAGAAACGTCGCCGCTGCCCCTTGAAGTCGTCCTAGACTCCTTCGAGAAAATGCTCTTCAGAGCATAAGGAAGATTTCTCCATGTGAGAAAGTGAAGAGTGAGGGTCATGTAAATCCCCGTGCCCACGAGGAGACAGAGCATAACCGGCCCCCATACGAAACTATCAGCCGCATTGGCCCATTGATTGAGTTCAGCCATATCCATTTTCGGCAGCTCCCTTCTTGATTACTTGCTATACGGGATTCAATAATTTTTGGAAACAAAAAAGCGCCGCACTCAGCCTTCAGAAAGATCTGAAGTGCAAAGCTGGCGCTATGTATGTATGCATCCACGCATAGCCGGGAGTTACCCTGCTGCCAGCCCTGTCCTTTTGCCTGAGAGATTCGGGATCAAAGATCCCTTTGCACCTTCGGCGTCCGCATCTTTTCAGCGGAACTCTCCAGAGATGTGTCCGTACACAGTTTCGTGTTCTCAGAACGCCTGATAGTGTTACTCCTTCGGCAGACATTTTCATGTCATTTTTCCGTGTACTTCATCCACCCTTATGGTACGGGAACCCGTACATTTCCACCACAAACCGGGACTCGTCATAGATTCCGCCCTCGGATGTGATTTGATTGAATTATACACGCATTTTTTCAAAAAGCAAGTACTTTTTCATATATATTTTTTATATATTGATACTATGTATTTTTCTAAATTCCGCATACATGAAAAACGCCGCCTGTATACTGTATATAGCATATACAGAGAGTATAAGGAACTAGTTTTCGGGACAGATGGAAATGGATGTACTATGTTTTTTGATAGAAAATATCTATGTAATTTTGAAACAGGAGGAAAACGGGAAAAAAATAAAAGGCGGATTGTATAATTAAGTTGAACACTTAAAAATCCATAGCGAACCCTTGTGG
>OLVW01002394.1_pt1 | contig 13726 bp, 9 predicted proteins | sample 1673301 | NCBI WGS metagenome assembly OLVW01 (sample SAMEA3178941, study PRJEB25190) | human gut metagenome
TCTTAATGGAGAAGTCGATGTCCATCAAATGTGAATTAGAGAACACCGGCTGGTGTAGGGCCATCTAATTTACTTAGCTACTAACCTAACGGCAAATCTTAAAAGGCGCAGCCTCGCATGATTCTGGTGAGAGGTTTTTCGTTGTTCCGTGCTGCGGATAAGCGTCATGTTGTTGTTTGACGTTCAATTGTCATATGGGTCGTGAGACTTTCCGCGCCGAAAGTGGTTCCGAGACGTTATGGCTACGTAGATGGTACGTAGGCTCTTCTATGGCAAAAAACGCACTGAAGCGCAACGCCGCGAGAATCGAACAGGATGGGCGTTCATGGCACCATTCGGCATACTGTTCGCCATCGTATTCATCATCCCGTGTTGCGTTTCGCCATTCGGCTTCTTCCTGGGTCGCGTATACGCGCAAACCTCCGTGCCGAACGAACTGCTGGAACATTCTGGACGTTTTTGGCCTGTCAGCGGGAGGATTCCTCCACTCGCTGGAAGAATTGGATGCTAATTGAGGAATATGGCTGTGAATGAGTCGGAAGGTTTGAATATGGAACAGTCTCGGGAGCGGTTTGCGAATGAGGTGGACGTTGCGTTAGCGCAGTCGGCCCGTCGGGGCTGCGGACGTTTTCTTGGAGATAGTCATGCAGCCATTCCTTGGCTTTGACGATATTGTACCGGACTCATCCAGCCCAGCGACTGTTTGATGCGCTCGTGGTTGTACCAGTGGATGTACTCGTCGATCAGGACAAGCACCTCGTCGCGGGTGCGTTTCTCCCAATGCTCGGGATAGACGGACTCCGTCTTCATGCGACCGAAGAATCCCTCCGCGGCGGCGTTGTCGGGGCTGCAGCCCTTCGCGCTCATTGAGCGCGTCAGCCCGTAGCGTTCCATGAGCTCCAGCCATCCGGGCCACCGGTAGTGGCATCCCCGGTCGGAATGGACCACGGGACGGGCGTTGTCGGGCAGCGTCTCCGCCGCCTCGGCGAGCATCCGGTTGGCGAGCTCCGCGTTGGGATGGAAGCCGGCCGTGTAGGCGACGATCTTGCCGTCATGGCAGTCGATCATCGGCGAGAGGTACACCTTCCCGTCCCGGGCCTTGATCTCGGTGATGTCCGTCAGCCACTTCTCATTGGGCCGTTCGGCGGTGAAGTCCCGGTTGACGAGATTACCGGGAGCGGGCGTGGTCTCCCCCTCGTAGGAGCTGTAACGCCGCCGTTTGGGAACATGCGCCGAGAGCCCGCCCTCGGCCATGATCCTGCGGATCACCTTCTCCGAGACGCCCGTCCCGAGCGCGGCCTTGACGCGACGGTACCCGTACCTGCCCTTGGAGTCGGCGAACGCCCGCGCCACGCGGGCGCGCAGCCCGGCGTACTTGTCAACGCCGATCCTGGCATGGTGGTAGTGGTAGCTGCTCGGCGCTATGCGCAGCAAGCAGGCCATCGACCTCAGCGAATACCTCGGCCTCAGCCGGTCGACCGGCATCGTCTTCTCCCTGTTCGACAGGCGCCGCAGGTCGGCGCCTGGGTCTTTTTCTGCGAGCCTCCACCACCTCCCGCATCAACGCGTTCTCCAACTCCAGCTCCTCGACCCTACGGCGCAACGCCTCCACGTCATCGCCGCCCCCGGCATCCGCCCCGCCCCGAGGACGGACGGACGCCGATTTCCCGCCCTGGGCGGCATTCTGGTTCCGGGGCTGCAACGCGGCCATGCCGCCCCTGCGGTACGCCCTGACCCAGTTGTGCACCGCACCAACGCTCACGCCAAGCTGTTTGGCGGCCTGCTTCTGCTGCATGCCGCCCAGCACCAGCTCGACTGCCCTTCGCCTGGTCTCCAGTGGGATGATGGGTTTGGCCATATGGCCAGCATACCGGGAATCCATCGCCAGCCAACGCTCCAGACACTGCCTGGTCGGATAACCCAGATGCTCCACCACCTGGGCCGTCGTCATCGGCGTGGTGAAATACAACTCCACCGCACGCTCTCGTTCCTCAAGACTGAACATACGAAAATCTTTCCGTTCGGTCTCCAAGAAAACGTCCGCAGCCCCTAATCGCTTGCTGATGATTCCCGGTGCCGGGAATATATTGGTTTTCGATGCATTGGAGCGAGCTTGGCGTGGTGATTCGTTGCAAGACGGGCAGAGATCCGCTGATATTATGCCAGCTAGTCAGATTGTTGTTCCGAATGAGACACGATCCAACCGGTCCAACGCATATTTCCCGCTTGATTATCTGCCTCAGGCCATTGGCATGAAAATAGCCATGCTGGTGAACCTGTCGCCATATGCGCAGTGGCAGGCGGCGCGAATATCCAACAGCATTCTGTATGCGATTATGGGATGCTTTGCCATTGCGCTGTTGCCGCGTTGGAAATCGCTGATGGCGTTGCTATTAGTTATTCCACCGGTGGCGTTTGTGGCATCGAGCCTGATGATTGATGGCATGATTGTGGCACTTTCGGCTTGCATGGTGGCGGCTATTGCGGCGGCTGCTGAGGGCAAACGTTTGATTTCTCTTCCGCACACTGCGGTTTTGGGGGTGCTGGCGTGGGCCTTGGCGTGTGAAAAACTTCCCTATGCGTTTGTGGCGGTTGCTGTGCTGTTCCTACCTTCTGCGGTGATGACCGTGCGCCGCAAGCTAGAATTTGTAGGGATTGCGGCGGTTCTGACAGGAGCGCTGTATCTTCCGTGGAGCGTACTGTTCGGTAGCTCGTTGGCGCAGGTGGACGTATCACATAATGTGAGTGTTGCATTGTCTCATCCGATACTCACTATTGGCAAAATAGTGCATTCCATGCTGTTCCTCGGGACTTTTGCTTATCTGCCGACTTGGTATGTCGCAATGGCGGCTGTTTTGGGGTTGGTCTGGTTGGCAGCAGTGGCCTATACGGTGAAGCAGCACTGGACGGGTCAGGTGACACTGGCCTCATGGGCAGGAAGACATCGATTCCTGGTCTTAGGTCTCGTAATAGCGGCTGCTGAGATAGCAGCGTTTGTGCTCTTCGTGGGGCTTACCTGGAATGACCTGGCGTCTATGAGTAGGTTTGAGGTCTTTGAGGGAATCCAAGGCCGTTATGCGCTCCCGATATTGCCGGTATTCCTGTTGGGACTAGTCGTAGTTGACAATAGGAATGGAAGGCAGCCTGCTCTAGCCCACTGAAGGCGAGGGTTTGCTGGGCTCAGTGACTTTTCTACTTCATCGAGTGGATGCGGTGATCGTATACGACATTTTCGCAGGAGCGAATCGTGGCAAGTACCGCGCATTTCAGGCGTTCGCCGATGCTCAGCTTGCTGATCAGGGCGCGCATGGTGGCCACGTCATCGAGATGGTTCTGCCAGTCGCTGTCATGTAGTTCTTCGGAGCTGAGCGCCTTGAGGCCTTTGCCTTCATCGCGCACGCTGGCGGTCAGACCGAAGTAGTTCCGGCACGGGGTGATGCCCTGCTCCAGAGTGAATTGGAAATTCTCGGCTGCGGAGAGCACGTTATCGTGCCAGAATGCGGCGGTTCGCTTCGAGTGCGTCACCGAGTCGGGCTCCTGAAGCCAGTAATAGAGCACGCAATCGATGTCGGCCACTTTGCCCATGCGGGCGTACAGGGGGCCTGCCATGCGGATATCCTGCGCGTAATGGCCCTCGGGGAACCGCAGGCCGTCCCACAGCTCGCGCCTGTACAGGCGGCACCAGTTCGCCTCGTTGAAGTAGCGGGCCTCGGTGTTGCGGCCGAGCTTGCTGCCGAGCAGTCGCAGGCTTTTGCAGAACACGGTCTGGTAGGCGGCGAGCGGGTGCTCGAACACGGTGATTTTGCCGGGCGCCTGCGCGCCCGTCTCGGCCTCTTTGGACACCTCGCCCAGCTGGGAGACGCCGAACTGGCGCCAGCGGGCCTTGCTCATATCCGCGCCGGTGTTTTGCAACGCGTGCAGCAGGTATTCGATATTGCGGCGGTCGAGGATGTCGTCGTTGTCGGAGAACGCGATGTACTCGCCATGCGCGGCATCGAGGCCGGTGTTCTGGGCCTTGGCGATGCCGCCGTTTTCCTGATGGATCACGGTGACGCGGCTGTCCTGCGTCGCATACTCATCGCAGATGGCCGGGCTGGAATCCTTGGCCCCGTCGTCCACCAGAATCACCTCGAGGTTCGTATACGACTGCTGCAGAATGGAGTCCACGCAGTAGCGCAGGTAGTCTTCGGCGTTGTATACCGGCACGATTACGGAAATGAGGGGAGTGGCGTTGATTGGCAAGACTTGTGCTTCCTCTTTGTATATGCGGACGTATCCAGTATGGCACGTTTCCTAGCCGAGCTGCGCAACGTTTAATGGGGTACTTTTGCTCGAGGATGTTTGATTATTGACGATGAAGACACCTGTGGAAGTCAATTCAGACTCAAGGCATCGAGAATGGGGTAGAGGCGATTCGCAAATTCGGGTACACCGCTTTTCCGGAGCATGTCTGCGTAGTCTTCAGGCGTTTGTGGATATCATTTATAGCTCAGCAGTGCCGTGTGACAAACTCTTGCCACTCTTCCTGGATCGAGATCCAATACATCGAGGAAGAAATCATCGGGTCTCTTTACTTCGATGCGAAGAGGCTGTGTCGAAGTTTCAGGAAAATCTTTCGTGTTGAAGGTGACCAAGGTTTGTGCGGGTAAATAATCTGCTGCTGCAAGTACGTGCCGGTCTTTCTCGTCGCATGTCATATTTTTGATGAGGCTTTCGTAACCAGTGACTAGAGCCTCTGGGAATGCGGCAGTCATCGCATTGATACGTTGCGCCGAACGCTCTTCTCCTATGCGTAATTGGAGGTCTCTCCTCAGCTCATCGAGTATCTGTTGTGACCAGTATGGGGCATAGAGGTGTTCCTCGGCGAGACGGAGGATCAAATCGTTGATGAGTTCGTTGAAGAGCCATAAATCTGTGTGGAATGAAATATGTGACAATCCAGCATTGAGTTTGAGCTCGTAATTTTGGTATGGCTCGTCTCATCGGTAGGATAATGACGAATCGAACCTTGCGCTTGAACGCTTATTACCGGAAGGATTGCCTGAGCATGGCAGATTCTGTTGAGTATCCCGATCTCGTTATCGTTGGCGCGGGCCTGTTCGGTCTGACGGTGGCGCAGCAGGCGGTGGAGCACACCGGCGCGCGCGTGCGCATCATCGATATCCGTGACCACATCGGCGGCAACGCGTACTCGTACTTTGATGAGGAGACCGGCGCGGAAATCCACAAGTATGGCGCGCACCTGTTCCACACCTCCAATAAGCGTGTGTGGGACTACGTGAATCGTTTCACGAGCTTCACGAACTATGTGCACCGCGTGTATGCCACGCATGACGGCGAGGTCTATCCGCTGCCGATCAACCTGGGCACCATCAACCAGTTCTTCCATGCGCATTACACGCCGGCCGAAGCCAAGGCCCTGATTGAACAGCAGGCGGGCGAGCTGGCCGGCACCGATCCGGCCAACCTGAACGACAAGGGCATCCAGCTCATCGGCCGACCGCTGTACGAGGCGTTCATCAAGAACTACACGGGCAAGCAGTGGCAGACCGACCCTGCCGAGCTGCCGGCGGCCATCATCAAGCGCCTGCCGGTGCGCTTCAACTACGACAACCGCTACTTCAAGGACACGTGGGAGGGCCTGCCCGCGGACGGCTACACCAAGTGGATGGAGCGCATGATCGATGACCCGCGCATCACGGTTTCGCTGGGCGTGGACTTCTTCGACGAGTCCCAGCCGTACAACAAGGAGGCGCTGAAGGCCGCGGGCGTGCCGGTGGTGTACACGGGTCCGGTGGACCGTTACTTCGGTTACGAGCTTGGCGACCTGAAGTGGCGCACGGTCGACTTCAAGGAGGTCCGCTACGACGAAGGCGACCACTTCGGCTGCCCGGTGATGAACTTCTCCGACGCGGACGTACCCTACACCCGCGCCATCGAATTCAAGAACTTCAACCCGGAGCGCCACGATGCCCAGAACCCGAACAAGACCGTGGTGTGGGAGGAATACAGCCGTTTCGCCGAGCGTGGCGACGAGCCGTACTACCCGGTCAACACGGATGCGGACAAGGCACTGTACGCCCAGTACGAGGCCAAGGCCAAGGCCGAGCCGAACACCGTGTTCGGCGGTCGCCTGGGCACGTACAAGTACTACGACATGCACAACGTGATCGACACCGCCCTGACCGCTTACGAGGAGCAAGTCGCACCGCTGCTGAAGAAGTAGACCGTCGTTTCGCCAGAGGATTAACGATTGAGCCTGAAACCGACTGAATATTGCTGAGGCAATAGCCGGTTTCAGGCTTTTGTGTTTTTTGGAAGCCAAATTTCCTGGGGTGCTTAAGGCTCGCCACGAGGAGTACAGTTGTCTGTAACGCACAATGTGGCGCGTAAGACGAGGGGCGCATCTCGCAAGTGGGGTGCGATGCAGTTGAAGGAGTGCATGTCATGACTGATCCGAATGTCAATCCGAACGGCCAGGTGCCGTGGCAGCAAGCTGACGCCAATCCGACTGAGCCGTTAAATGCGATGACGGCGGAAACGGGAACCGCCGCCAACAATGCTCCGACCCAAGCAATCGCAGCGGGCGAGCAGCCCACTCAAGCGTTCACTCCTGTTGAACAGCCTACGCAGGCGTTTACACCTGCCGAGCAGCCCACCCAGCCTTTTGCGCCGGCCAATCAGCCGGTACCGCCTACGCAGGCTTTGCCACCAGTGACTCCTGCCGCTGCGCCCGCGCCCGCACCGGCAGCACCCAATTCGCCCTATCCGGGGGCGGCTCCGGCAGGCGGATCGGTTCCTCCGGTCTACGGCAGCGTCAGTGCTCCGGTATATCCGGGCGGCGGGGCCGTGCCTCCGCAAACGCCCTATAACCCGTATATGCAAGGCGGCCAACCGAACGGCCAGCCGGGATGGTCTGGTTCTTACGGCAGTGTGCCGCCTGAAGCGAACCAGAAGTACAACGGCCTGGCTATTGCCGGTTTTATCTGCTCGTTCCTTGTCTCACTCCTCGGTCTGATCCTGAGCATCGTGGGCCTCAACCAGATTAAGAAACAGGGCGGCAAGGGCAAGGGCTTGGCCATCGCCGGCATCATCATCAGTGCGGCGGGCATGGTGATACAGGTAATACTGGTCATCGCGCTGATCGTCGGCGGTGCCTCGTATGCCAGCAAGGCTATAGATGAGGCGAAAACCGATTCCTTCTATAGTCAGTCCTCTTCGGGCAACGGTGATAGCAACGATAAGAGCAAAGCTCAAGATAATCTTGACGATGCGCTGGACGACACGTTGGGCGAAACCCATGACGATCTAACCGACGGCGATTATGGGCTGTACGATTCGATTCAGGATTTCGTCAACTCTTTGGAATTCAAGGACTCCATTGAATCCGAAGCGGATACGTTTGCAGACACCGGCATCACCTTCAACTACCGTGTCGACGGTGACACCTTGGTGTACGAGTACGTGCTCGACGACAGCTATGCCTCGCTAGGCGATACCGTCGCTTCCTCACTGGATGCTATGGACAGCACCTATCAATCCACCGCGAATCTGCTGGGCTCGATGTGCAAGACCTCCAGCGGCAAGGCATCATTGCACGTCATCATGCACACGCAAAGCGGCCAGTCGCTGTATGACAAAACCTGGACCGAAAAGTAGCAATCCCAGCGAACGTGCGTTTTGGTCGATTGAAGGCCGGTCTGCTTGCTCCTTGGACGGATGCTTCTGCGGAAGGAACTGCCAAGGAGTAGGCTTACAGGCATGAGACTCGCACGTTTTTCTTTGAATGATTCGCCGCGCTACGCCTTCGTACAAAAGGACGAAACGGACGGCAAGGACTACCTCATCGAACTTGACGGTCATCCGCTGGCCGGCGACCAGGTCAAGCCTACCGGCAACCGGTACCCGGTCGACGGCGACGGCATCCGCCTGCTCTCCCCGGTCATCCCCTCCAAGGTCTACGGCCTGGCCAAGAACTACGAGGCCCACGCCCAGTTCATGCACGAGGCCGGCCACTCCGAAATCGCCCACGCGCCGGAAGACATGGTGATCTTCACCAAGCCGTCCACCTCGGTAATCGGCCCCGACGACCCGATTGTGTACCCGGCCTGCTCCAAGGACATGAACTTCGAGCCGGAAGTGGCCGTGGTGATGGGCCGTATCGCCAAGAACGTGTCCGTTGAAAACGCGATGGATTACGTGCTCGGCTTCACCTGCGTGAACGAGGTGACGTTGCGCGACCTGCAGGGCATCGACCCCACATGGACGCGCGCCAAGGGCTTCGATACTTCCTGCCCGCTTGGCCCGTGGATTGTGATGCGTGACGACCTCGACTGGAAGGACGCCAAGATTTCCTTCACGCTGAACGGCGAGGATGTGCCGATGGCGTCTGGCACCACCGCGAACCTGATTCACGGCATCCCCGAGCAGATTGCCGCGATTTCGTCGTTCTCCACGCTGCTGCCTGGCGACGTCATCATGACCGGCACCCCGAACGCCTCCGGCCACCTCGACCCAGGCGACGAGACCATCGTGCACGTCGAGGGCATCGGCGATCTGCGCAACGTAATCGTTCGGGCGTGACTCGTTCTGGCTCCCCTCTCTGAGGGGAACCGTCCAGGCGGAGAAGCTGACTGAGGGAACCAAGAACGCGCCTTACGCTCCCGGCAGAAGTGCGTGCAGGGCGGTCATCACCACCAGGCTGATGATGGCCGTCACTGTCAGCGAGAAGCCGGCGAGTTTGGCGTTGCCGGTCAGCGAATCGGTGAACTTAGTTGAGAAAATCGTGATCGGGGCGAAGGAGCCCAGCACGATGATCTCGCGAATCCTCATGTCAAACTGCCGGCCGCGCCGAGACGCCGGGACAGTTCCGTGCCGGCAAGCCGCAGCTTGGTCTTAAGCGACCGCTCCTGTTCGGGGCGCAGCGATCCGCTCACGAAAGTGAGAGCCAGCCCGGCGATGGGAAAGTCGTTGTAGTCGCGCACAGCGACGGCGTATGAATCAAAGCCGGGCGTCACGTCGCCGTGTTCCTCGGCAAAACCGGTGCGTTGGGTTTCGGCGAGCGTTGCCTCCAGCTCCTTGGGCGATTTGGGGCCGATGCCGGTGCGGTCGGTGAACGCCTGACGATTGGGATATAGCGCGCGGACCTGATTGCGGGGGAGTGCGGCCAGAATGGCTCGCCCGGTGGCGGTCAGATGACTGGGTAGGCGCACACCCACGCCTGACACTAGCGGCGGGCGATGCGCGGCGCGCTCCTCAATCACATAAATGATTTCGTTGCCGTGCAGCACGGCCAGATGTCCGTTTTCGCCGGTCTCGTCAACAAGACGCGCCAACACCGGATGCGCGACCTGCGATACACGATGTTGGCGAGAATAGGCCGATCCCAGCTCGAAAGTCTTGAGTCCGATGCCGTACGTGCGCTGTTCGGTAAGGCGGGTGACCAGTCCGTGACGCTCCAAAATCTCCAACAATTGGTACACCGTGGAGCGCGGAATGCCGAGTTCGCGAGCGAGCGTGGCGGCTTGCGTCTGACCATTGCTCGCGATGAACTCGAGGATGTCGAGCGTACGGTCGGCCGCCGGAGCCAGCGAGACACGTGGCGCGGATGATGATGTCTGATGTTCCCGTTCTGATGGCTTCACCTGCGCCCGCTTGACGGTACGTGGCTCGGTGAAGGCGTATTGCTGCGAGGCATGGCTCATATTTCCATCACCTTACATGTCTGAGATTTCAGACACAAGATGGACGAAGTGGCTTATGGCGGGCATCCGACTGAGGTGAAATGGCCAAGGTTTGATTACTCGGGGAGCGATTGGTCGCGTTTGCGTCGCCTGCTGTTGATGGGCAGGTGCGGTGAGCGAATGCGGGCAGTCGCGGATCCCCGGCGAAGCATATACGGCATATGCCGCATATGTCGTATATGCGGAATGCGGCACATATATAGAAAGGTATGAGCATGGCAGAGCAGACGGTCACCGTAGGTGTTGGAGCGCTGAGCATCGAGGACGTTATCGCCGTAGCGCGCGGCGGCGCCAAAGTGGCGATTTCGGACGAATCGAAGCATGAGATGGCGCTGAGTCGCGCGGTTATCGATCATTTGGCCGACGACACCGTGCCGCATTACGGCATCTCCACCGGATTCGGCGCGCTCGCCTCCACTTCCATCCCTAAGGAACAGCGTGCGCAGCTGCAGAAAAGCCTGATTCGCTCGCATGCCGCCGGTGCCGGACCGGAAGTGGAGCGTGAGGTGGTGCGCGGCCTGCTGGTGCTGCGCCTGAGCACCCTGTGCACCGGACGCACCGGTGTGCGCCCGGAAACCGCGCAGGTCTACGCCGATATGCTGAACGCCGGCATCACCCCGGTGGTCTACGAATACGGTTCACTCGGATGCTCCGGTGATCTGGCGCCGCTCGCAGCCTGTGCTTTGGTGGCGATGGGTGAAGGCGAGGCCCGCAACGCTGACGGCCTCAAGATCGGCGGCGGCGAAGCGCTGCGTGCGGCCGGCATCACGCCCGTCGATTTGAAAGAGAAGGAAGGACTGGCGCTGGTCAACGGCACCGACGGCATGCTCGGCATGTTGTGTATGGCCATCACCGATCTGCGCCTGCTACTCAAGACCGCGGATGTCGCCGCCGCGATGAGCGTGGAAGGCATGCTCGGCAACGACCGCGTATTCGCCGCCGACTTGCAGGCGCTGCGCCCGCATCGCGGCCAAGGCGATTCCGCCGCGAACATCGCCCGCATGCTCAAGGACTCTGGTCTGATTGAGGCCGGCCGCCCGGGCTCCACCGTGCGTGTGCAGGACGCCTACTCGCTGCGCTGCACCCCGCAGGTGCACGGCGCCGCCCGCGACACCGTGGAATACGCGGCCTCCGTGGCGGGCGTGGAACTCGCCTCCGCCATCGATAACCCGTGCGTCACGCTGGACGGCCGTGTGGAGTCCAACGGCAACTTCCATGGCGCGCCGCTGGCCTATGTGCTCGATTTCCTGGCGATTCCGACCGCCGACGTAGCCTCTATCTCCGAGCGTCGTACCGACCGCTTCCTTGACGTGGCGCGCAACCGCGGCCTGCCGGCGTTCCTGGCTGGTGACCCGGGCGTGGACTCCGGTTTCATGATCGCCCAATACACCGCTGCCGGCATCGTCTCCGAAATGAAGCGTAACGCCGTGCCTGCCTCGGTCGATTCGATTCCAAGCTCCGCCATGCAGGAAGATCACGTGTCGATGGGTTGGGCCGCCGCCCGCAAGCTGCGCCGGTCGATTCCGGCCTTTGCGCGCGTGCTGGCCGTGGAACTGCTGTGCTCCTGCCGCTCCTTCGACTTCCGCAAGCCGTACCGTCCGGGTGCGGCGGGCGCCGCCGTATACCGCGTGGTGCGCCAGTACGCCAACGAAATCGGCCCCGACGTACGCGATACCTGGACCACCCCGCAGATTGAGGGCGTGGCCGAGGCGATTCTCTCCGGCGAAGTCCTCGCCGCCGCCGAATCCGCCGTCGGCGCACTGAAGTAGCGGCTGTCCAAGCTCCCTTATCAGAGGGAGCTACCAGTCACCCTCCCCACCAAAATCCAAAACTTGAGTCATATGCACTCAAGTTTTGGGAATAGAATGGGTTCCAGGTCGGTTGACCATATCAGACAACGACAAGCTGCGGTCTGTCGCAACGCTCGCAGGGCTTTCGAAGCCCGCGAGCCGCACTGCGCAGACCGCATGATATGGAGGAATACGATATGGAACAGAAGTTCACCACTATGGCCCAAGAAGCCGTCGGCGACGCGATTCAGAGTGCGTCCGCCGCAGGAAACGCGCAGGTCGAGACCCTGCACGTCATGGATGCGCTGCTGCGCCAGGAAAACGGCGTGGCGCGCTCTCTGATCGAGGCCGCGGGCGGGGACCCGCAGGCCATCGGCGCGGCGGTGCGCAACGCTTTGGTCGCGCTGCCGAGCGCATCCGGATCCAGCACCTCGCAGCCACAGGCCAGCCGCCAGCTGACCGCCGCCATCGCCCAGGCTGAGAAGGAAATGCAGCAGATGGGCGACGAATACGTCTCCACCGAACATCTGCTTATCGGCATCGCGGCCAGCAAGCCGAACCAGTCGGCCGAAATCTTGGAGAAGAACGGCGTCACCGCAGCCTCCCTGCGCAAGGCCGTACCCGGCGTGCGTGGCGGCGCGAAGGTCACCAGCCCGGACGCGGAAGGCTCGTACAAGGCCCTAGAGAAGTACTCCACCGACCTGACGGCCGCCGCCAAGGAAGGCAAGCTGGACCCGGTCATCGGACGTGACCAGGAAATCCGCCGCGTGATTCAGATCCTCTCCCGTCGTACCAAGAACAACCCGGTGCTGATTGGCGAGCCCGGCGTCGGCAAGACCGCCGTCGTGGAGGGTTTGGCCCAGCGTATCGTGGCGGGCGACGTTCCTACCACCCTGCAAGGCAAGAAGCTCATCTCCCTTGACTTGGGCTCCATGGTGGCCGGCTCGAAGTACCGTGGCGAGTTCGAGGAGCGCCTGAAGAGCGTCCTGAACGAAATCAAGAATGCGGATGGTCAGATCATCACCTTCATCGATGAGATCCACACCATCGTCGGCGCGGGTGCGGCCGAAGGCTCGATGGATGCCGGCAATATGTTGAAGCCCATGCTGGCCCGTGGCGAGCTGCGCCTGATCGGCGCGACCACGCTGGACGAGTACCGCGAGAACATCGAGAAGGATCCGGCGCTGGAGCGTCGTTTCCAGCAGGTGTTCGTGGGTGAGCCGAGCGTGGAAGACACCATCGCCATTCTGCGTGGTCTGAAGCAGCGTTACGAGGCGCACCATAAGGTAACGATCGGCGACGACGCGCTGGTTGCCGCCGCGACCCTCTCGAACCGTTACATTTCGGGTCGTCAGCTGCCGGACAAGGCCATCGATCTGGTCGATGAGGCGGCCGCTCACCTGCGTATGGAGCTCGACTCCTCGCCTGAGGAGATCGATGAGCTGCAGCGCAAGGTGACCCGTCTTGAAATGGAGGAAATGCAGCTCAAGAAGGCCGAGGATCCTGCGTCCAAGGAGCGTCTGGGCAAGCTGCAAGCCGAACTTGCGGACACCCGTGAGAAGCTCAGCGGTCTCAAGGCGCGTTGGGATGCGGAACAGGCTGGCCACAACAAGGTCGGCGACCTGCGTGCCAAGCTCGACGACCTGCGCGTGCAGGCGGATAAGTATACCCGTGAAGGCAACTTGGCGGAGGCCTCGAAGATTCTGTACGGCGAGATTCCGTCCATTCAGAAGGAGCTTGCCGCCGCGGAGAGCGCGGATGCTGAATCTGCTGATGCCAGCGCGGCCAACCCGGCCGATGAGCCGATGGTCCCGGACCGTGTGGACGCCGACTCGGTGGCTGAGATCGTCTCCGACTGGACCGGCATTCCCGTCGGCCGCCTGATGCAGGGCGAAAACGAGAAGCTGCTGCACATGGAGGACTACCTCGGCAAGCGTGTGATCGGCCAGAAGGAAGCCATCGCCGCCGTGTCCGACGCGGTGCGCCGTTCGCGTGCCGGCATCTCCGACCCGAACCGTCCGACCGGATCGTTCCTGTTCCTCGGCCCCACCGGTGTGGGCAAGACCGAACTGGCCAAGGCGCTCGCCGACTTCCTGTTCGACGACGAGAAGGCCATGGTCCGCATCGACATGTCCGAATACATGGAGAAGTTCTCCGTGCAGCGCCTGATCGGAGCGCCTCCGGGATACGTGG
>OLVW01002398.1_pt1 | contig 13711 bp, 13 predicted proteins | sample 1673301 | NCBI WGS metagenome assembly OLVW01 (sample SAMEA3178941, study PRJEB25190) | human gut metagenome
ACCTTACAGATATTCAGGTATTTGACAGTGGAGATCTGGAGCTTTGCTTCGGCAGCAGTGAAATGGCACTTGATGATATACAGAATCGTGCCTGGGAAATTCTGGAAGCAGGAAAGATACCCTTGCTTTTAGGCGGCGAGCATCTGGTGACACTGGCGGCTGTAAGAGCCACAGCCAGAAAGTATCCAGGGCTTCATATTATTCATTTTGATGCCCACGCAGATTTGAGGGATGATTATCTTGGTGCCCGTTTAAGCCATGCGTGTGTCATTCGCAGATGCCATGATATACTGGGAGATGGACGGATTCATCAGTTTTGCATCCGAAGTGGGGAAAGAGAAGAATTCCGGTTTGCAAAGGAGCATACAGATTTTCATCCTTTTACCTTTGAAGGCTTGGAAGAGACCATACAGGAGTTGGACAGGGAGCAGGTTCCGGTATATTTTACCATTGATCTGGATTGCCTGGATCCATCCGTATTTCCGGGAACTGGTACACCGGAGGCGGGAGGCGTAAGCTTCCTTGAGCTTCTTGCGGCTATTCGGAAGGTATCAGAATTAAATATTGTGGGAGCAGATGTCAATGAGCTGGCACCTATGCTGGATCCAAGCGGTGTTTCCACAGCCACAGCATGCAAGGTGGTCAGGGAACTGCTGCTGGCAGTGGCGAAATAAAAACAGCTGCGATAGTGAAATATAAAATAAGGAGATAAAAAATATGAGCAGAGTACTTGTAATCGGCTGCGGCGGAGTAGCCAGTGTAGCAATCCAGAAATGTTGTCAGGCAGATGAGGTATTTACAGAACTGTGTATTGCAAGCAGGACAAAAGAAAAATGTGATGCCCTTTCCCGGAAGCTGGAGGGAAAAACAAAAACAGTTATTACCACGGCAAAGGTAGATGCAGATGATGTAAACCAGCTGATCCAGCTGATCAACAGTTACAAACCGGATCTGGTAATGAACATTGCACTTCCATATCAGGATCTGACGATCATGGATGCCTGCCTTGCAACAGGAGTAGATTATATTGACACCGCAAACTACGAAGCAGAGAATACGGATGATCCGGAGTGGAGAAAAATTTACGAGGAGCGTTGCAGGAAAGAGGGATTTACAGCATACTTTGATTATTCCTGGCAGTGGGCTTATAAGAAAAAGTTTGAAGATGCAGGCATTACAGCAATCCTTGGAAGCGGATTTGATCCGGGTGTAACAAGTGTTTATTCCGCATATGCATTAAAACATTATTTCGATGAGATCCACTACATTGATATTTTAGACTGCAACGGCGGCGACCATGGTTATCCATTTGCAACGAACTTTAATCCGGAGATCAATTTACGAGAAGTATCTGCAATGGGTTCTTACTGGGAAGATGGTCACTGGGTAGAAGTAGAGCCAATGTCTATTAAGCGTGAATATGATTTTCCGGAAGTTGGAGAAAAAGATATGTATCTGCTTCATCATGAAGAGATTGAATCACTTGCAAAAAATATTCCGGGAATCAAGAGAATCCGTTTCTTCATGACATTCGGACAGAGCTATTTAACACATATGAAATGCCTGGAAAACGTTGGAATGCTTTCCACAACACCGATCAACTTTGAAGGAAAAGAGATCGTGCCGATCCAGTTCTTAAAAGCATTATTGCCGGATCCTGCAAGCCTTGGACCAAGAACGGTAGGAAAAACAAACATCGGATGTATTTTCAAAGGTGTAAAAGACGGAAAAGAAAAGACCATCTACATTTACAATGTATGCGATCATCAGGAGTGCTACAAAGAGGTTGGTTCTCAGGCAATCTCCTACACAACAGGAGTTCCGGCTATGATCGGAACAATGATGGTAGTAGAGGGACTCTGGAAAAAACCTGGTGTATTCAATGTAGAGGAGTTTGATCCAGATCCATATATGGAAGCACTGAATAAATGGGGACTTCCTTGGGTAGTCTGCGAGAATCCGCAGGAAGTTGAGTAAGAATTTTAAGAAAACGAAGATACAATGCAGTTGATATAAGTAGGCTGTGTTTGCAAAATTGTTCTGACAGAATGTAAAATGTCGGAAAGCAATGACAGAAAAAGGAATGAACAGACAGAATGAGAATTGAAGAATTAAAAACACCGTGCTATGTCATAGATGAAAAACAGTTGAAAAAAAATCTTTCCATTCTCCAGAAAGTGGAAAAGGATACCGGATGCAAAATCCTTCTTGCACAGAAAGCCTTTTCCTGCTTTTACGAATATCCGCTGATCGGTCAGTATCTCAGCGGAACAACGGCAAGCGGACTTTTTGAGGCTCGTCTTGGAAAAGAGGAAATGGGAAAAGAAAACCATGTATTTGCTCCGGCATATAAAGAAGAGGATGTGAAGGAACTGGTAAAAATCTGCGATCACATGGTTTTTAATTCTTTTTCGCAGCTGGAAAAATACAAAACTCTCTGTAAAGAGACCAGCGTGGGAATTCGTATTAACCCGGAGTGTTCCACACAGGGGGATCATGCGATCTATGATCCATGTGCAAAAGGCTCACGCCTCGGTGTGACATTTGCGCATTTTAAAGAGCAGTTTACGGATGAGATGTATGATTATGTGGATGGACTGCATTTTCACACGCTCTGTGAGCAGAATGCGGATGATCTTGCAAAAACCTTAGAGGCGGTAGAAGAAAAATTCGGCAGTTATCTTTACAAAATGAAATGGCTGAATTTTGGCGGCGGACACCATATTACAAGAGCAGATTATGACATCGAACTGTTAGAAAAATGCATTCTGCACATGAAGGAAAAATATGATCTTGACATTTATTTAGAACCGGGCGAAGCGATTGCATTGAATGCCGGATATCTTGCCACAACCGTTATGGATGTGGTAGATAACGATATACAGACGTTGATTCTGGACGCATCCGCAGCATGCCATATGCCGGATGTGCTGGAAATGCCGTATCGTCCGCCACTTCGCAGTTCGGGAATGCCGGAGGAAAAGAAGTATACTTACCGGTTATCTTCCTATACCTGCCTTGCAGGCGATATTATTGGGGATTATTCTTTTGACGAAGAGAAAAAAGTGGATGACAGACTGTATTTTGAGGATATGGCGATTTACTCCATGGTGAAAAACAATACATTTAACGGAATCCCGCTGCCGGATATCGCAGTGATGGATGAGAGTGGTGAATGTAAAGTGATCCGCAGTTTTTCTTATGAGGATTTTAAAGGAAGACTGTCATGAGAAAGTCCGGCAGGACGAAAGAACATGTGACAGGATGAGACAAATTTGCTATCACTCGCTACCTAAAGAGGTGGGAGTCTTCTCGACTGAGATAAAAGATCCATGGAAAGACAACACGGAAAAAGGCAGGAAAACAGAAGTATGAAGATAGAAAACAGAACTCCTCATCAGGATGGATTTTATATGCCGGGGGAATTTGAACCGCAGGATGGTGTGATCTTAATCTGGCCGAAACGTCCGGGTTCCTGGCCATATGAGGCAAAAGAAGCCGGAAAAGTATTTGCAGAGATTGCCAACAAGCTGGCAGAGACAGAAAAAGTATATATGCTGACAGAACCGGAAACGGAAGCAGCGGCAAGAGAGCTGCTGTGTGAGAATGTAGAAATTTTAACAATTCCGACAGACGATGCATGGGCAAGGGATGTCGGACCAACCTTTGTGACGGATGGAAAAGAAGTCCGTGGAATCAACTGGAGCTTTAATGCCTGGGGCGGAACCTATGATGGCCTTTATCAGGACTGGCAAAAGGATGATAAGGTTGCAGAAGAATTTTGTAAACAGACTGGTTATGACTATTATGATGCGGCTCCTTTTGTGCTGGAAGGCGGTTCTATCCATGCAGACGGACAGGGAACGGTGATCGCAACGGAAGCCTGTCTGCTCAGTAAGGGAAGAAATCCGGAACTTACGAAAGAGCAGATCGAAGCAAAATTGCAGGAATATCTTGGTGCCAAGAAGATCATCTGGCTTCCAAACGGAATCTATCAGGATGAAACAAATGAACATGTAGACAATGTCTGTGCATTTATAAAACCGGGTGAGGTTGTCCTTGCATGGACAGATGATGTGAGTGATCAGCAGTACGCACTTTCAGCAGAAGATCTTAAGGTTCTTGAACAGGAGACAGACGCCAAAGGAAGGAAGTTCCGTGTGCATAAAATGCCAATCCCGAAGAAACCTGTCTGTATTACAGAAAAAGAGCTGGCAGGTTACGTGTTTGAAGAGGGCGAGGATACAAGAGAAGCCGGAGAACGGTTAGCGGCAAGCTATGTGAATTTTTATATTGGAAATAAAGTTGTCCTTGTGCCGCAGTTTGGAGACGAGCATGATGTTCTGGCAACAGATTTATTGCAGAAGCTGTTCCCGGAGCGTGAGATCGTGCCAGTCTTTGCAAGGGAGATCATCATTGGCGGTGGCAATATCCACTGCATCACACAGCAGATACCGGTACGCAGATGACGGATAGCAGGAAATCATATAAAGTATCGTTGCAAGACAGATGGAAAGATAAAAATGCCGGATTTCAGAACAAACAGGAATAGAACGAAAAAGCATGGAAAATATTAAGAAGCGGGAGACAGCATATTATGAGCAGAAAACGTAACGTCACAGTAGCCGCAGTTCAGATGAAATGCAGCACACATGTGGAAGAAAATATCGCAAAGGCAGATGCACTTGTCCGGGAAGCGGCAGAAAAAGGAGCACAGATCATCCTTTTGCCGGAGCTTTTTGAAAGACAGTATTTTTGTCAGGAACGCAGATATGAATACTATGAATTTGCAAAAAAAGTGAATGAAAATGATGCGGTAAAACATTTTTCTGCACTGGCAAAGGAATTGTCTGTTGTGATCCCGGTCAGCTTTTATGAAAAGGATGTGAACCGCCTGTTCAATACTGTTGCAGTGATCGATGCAGACGGAAGCAATCTTGGCATATACCGCAAGACACATATCCCGGATGACCATTATTATCAGGAAAAATTTTACTTTGTTCCGGGAGATACCGGATTTCAAGTGTTTGATACAGCGTATGGAAAAATCGGTGTCGGCATCTGCTGGGATCAGTGGTTTCCGGAGATAGCAAGAGCCATGGCGGTCAAAGGAGCAGAGCTGCTCTTTTACCCGACCGCAATCGGCAGTGAACCAATCTTAGAGTGTGACAGCATGCCGCACTGGAGAAGGGCGATGCAGGGACATGCAGCAGCAAACCTCATGCCGGTGATCGCAGCAAACCGTATCGGAACAGAAGAAGTAGTTCCATGTGAGGAAAACGGCGGACAGAGATCAGCACTTACATTTTACGGATCCTCTTTTATCACAGACCAGACCGGAGAACTTGTGGCAGAGGCAGATCGCAAGACGGAACAGGTGATACTTGCAACGTTCGACTTAAATGAAATGCAGGAGAACCGTCTTTCATGGGGAATCTTCCGGGACAGAAGACCGGAGTGCTACGGGGATATCTGTAAATAAGCAAAAGGACGCATGAAAATACCCTCTTTACTGGACAAACCAGTAAGGAGGGTATTTTATGCGTCCCTTTGCTTATTGTGGATACAAGAGTGGTTATACTCCATAAAAAAGTGCCTTTTGCATCTTTTAGTAGCCAAGTTCCTCTCCAATTAAAATAACTTTAATCCTTCCCTGAATACCGCTTCGTCTTGTGATCACGACCTGATTGCAGATACAGTCAGGAGAGAGGCAGTCGGCACAGACTCCGGTGACAGCACATGGTGTCTGCTTGTTCAGACGTACGCAGTTCATAGGAGTTGCGGTTAAGTGGACACGGTCAACAGCTTCTGCAACGTCCTTTGCAACCTTGTTCATTCCGGCAAGAATAATGACATTTTCAGGACCATAGATCAAAGCAGCGACCCGGTTTCCATTACCATCGATATTGACTAATTCTCCATCAATTGTCATGGCGTTGGTGCTCATGAAATAGTAGTCAGCCATCAGTGCGTCGTGGAATATTTTTCTGGAATCTTCCGGCGTCTTACAGACAGCCCGGTCTAAAAACTCAATATCGGCTGAACGCAGTGCATCCATCATGCCGGTTTCCTCTAGTGTCATGGAGCCGCCGTGAGCCACGACTGCACCGGATGGCAGGAAAGAAAGTGCTTTCTCTACGGCTTCTTTTGCGGTCGGGTAGTAGTATGCTTCCATTCTTCTTTTTTCAAAATTTTTGATCATGGTATTGGCGAGTGTTTCGTAATATTTTGCTTTTGGTGTCATATGATCCTTCTCCTCCTATATAACTCTTTGACTTTTATTATAAGCGGATTTTTTCGTTATGCAAGCGCTATTAAAATAATTGAAAACGATCAGATTTTCTTCTATTAACAATTCTGAAACAAAACTCAAACAAATTCAAAATAATATATGTTATGATGTAATCAATGGACAATGATAGAAACCAGAAAGGAACAGAAAAATGATACACATTCTTGTAGTGGATGATGATAAAAATTTAAACCAGACGGTCTGCACCTATTTAAATGACTGTGGATTTGAGGCAAAAGGCGTTTTGAGTGCGAACGAAGCCTATGACGAGATGTATAACAATCTCTACGAGCTGATCATTTCCGACATTATGATGCCGGAGATCGACGGATTTGAATTTGCGGAGACAGTGCGTCAGGTCAATAAACAGATCCCGATCCTTTTCATGTCGGCTAAGGATGATCTTCCTTCCAAACGGAAAGGATTTTTAGTTGGAATCGATGATTATATGGTAAAACCGGTGGAGTTGGCAGAACTTGAGATGCGTGTGAGGGCACTGCTCCGGAGAAGTAATATCGAGATGGAGCGCAAACTTATTGTCGGAAATCTGGAGATGGATGCGGACGGCATGACTGCAATGATAAATGGGGAGGAGATACCGGTCACAACACGCGAATTCAATATTTTATATAAACTGTTGTCTTACCCGAAAAAAACATTTACAAGGGCACAGCTTATGGATGAGTTCTGGGGGCTTGATTCGGGAACGAGCCTGCGGGCTGTGGATGTCTATGTGACAAAGCTCCGTGACAAGTTTTCCACCTGCGATGGATTCGAGATCAAAACTGTGCGTGGACTTGGATACAAAGCGGTATTGCTATAGAAAGGGATTGCCTGAAACCATGAACAAATTGAACCATACCAACACAATCAAAAATGACCGTTTTCCATCGTCCCTGTTTCTGGTGTATTTTCTCGTATTGCTGTTAATGTCCGGTATTCATACAGGAATTATCGTAGGTATGAATGCACTGGGGTGGAACAAAATCATACAGGTAATTTTACCGCTTGGTTACTGGACTGTTGTGGCAGTTGGATTGACACTTTTTACGAAAAATGTGATCCGGAAAAGCTATGAAAAGCCAATGCATGACCTGGCAGATGCAACAAAAAAAGTGGCAGAGGGCGATTTTTCAGTGTATGTTCCGACACTTCACACCGCTGACCGGCTGGATTATCTGGATGTCATGATCATTGATTTTAATAAAATGGTGGAGGAACTCGGCAGCATTGAGACGTTGAAAACAGACTTTTTCTCCAATGTTTCCCATGAGATCAAGACGCCGCTTGCAATTATCCAGAACAATGCGGAGCTGCTCTGTATGGAAAAGAAGCCGGAGAAACAAAAAGAATATGCCGAAGTGATCTTTCAGACTACAAAGCGTCTGTCGGAACTTATCAGTAATATTTTAAAACTGAACAAGCTTGAAAAACAGGCGATCACGCCGGTAGCAGAAGAGTACGATCTGTGTGGACAGCTTGCGGAATGTGCCGTGAATTATGAGCCGGTGTGGGAGAAAAAAGATATTGGATTTGATGCAGATATGGAAGATTCTGTAAAGATCACGGCAGACGCTGCGTTGATGGAGTTAGTCTGGAATAACCTTTTTTCTAATGCAGTGAAGTTCACAGAACCGGGAGGAACGATAAAGCTGACTGAGCAGTCGGATGATTCTGAGATCCGTGTGTCGGTGGAGGATAACGGCTGCGGAATGACGGAAGAGACAAGGAAACATATTTTTGATAAATTTTATCAGGGGGATACATCCCATGCAATGGCTGGAAATGGACTTGGACTGGCGCTTGCCCTGCGTGTTTTGCAGTTAAATGATTATAAAATCGAAGTGGAAAGCGAACCGGGACGCGGCAGTAAGTTTACGGTGATCATTCCGAAGAGGTAGAATATTGGATAACAGACAGAAAGCGAATTTCTGGGAAAGCGTAGAAAAATGAGTGAGTTTGAGAGTTTTGATTATACGAAAGTGACGGTTGCCGAGAATCAGATGTCACAGTATATGGATGGCTACGAGCATTTTGGATGGAAGGTGGATTCCAATGTACCCATAGAAAAAGGAATGGGAAAAGTAACGATCCACTTAAAGCGGAGCAGGACTGTTTTAAATAAAATGGAACTGACACGGTTACAGAGACATTTTGAGGCGTGCATGGGTGAGATTGCGGCGCTCGAAAATTCCACAGAATCTTTTGCAATGATCGCGGCACTGACCAGTGGGGTTTCAGGCTGTGCATTTATGGCGGGTTCGGTATTCGCTGTGACGGCTGCAAAACCGATCATCTGGCTGATGATTTTGCTCGCAATCCCGGGATTTTTTCTGTGGGGAATCGCATATCCGCTTTATAAAAATGTGAAAAAGTGGAGAGCGGAGAAAGTGAAGCCTCTCATTGAGGCAAAGCTTGATGAGGCGGAAAAAGTGTGCGAGAAAGGGCATGCGCTGTTATAGCTGTAAAACATCTGACGGAAAAATACGGTGGCACGCTTGTGGCAAGCCAGGAGAAATACATTTTAATAATTCCGAAACAAAACAGAAGCAATTCGCAAACAAAACCTCTCTATGATACAGACAACAAATGAAACACAGATCATTACAAAAAAGAGAGGAAACATAAAATGAGCGAAACATTATATTTAGTAACAGGAGCAGCAGGATTTTTAGGAAGTCATGTATGTCATCAGTTGTTGGAGCGTGGAGAAAAAGTGAGAGCATTTGTTCTTGATGGTGATCCGGCAATCAAATATATTCCAAAAGAGGCAGAGATTGTAAAGGGAGATCTCTGTGATATCGATTCACTCGAAAACTTTTTCAAAGCACCGGAGGGCACAGAGACAATCGTGCTCCATGTGGCAAGCATGGTCAGTGTCAATCCTGATTTTAATCAGAAACTTGTGGATGTGAATGTGGGTGGAACCAAAAATATCATCCAGAAATGTTTAGAACACAAAGAGTGCAAAAAACTTGTCTACGTAAGTTCTACCGGAGCGATTCCGGAACTTCCAAAGGGACAGAAGATCAAAGAGGTAAATGAGTTTGATGCAGAGAAAGTCGTGGGCTGGTACAGCAAGACCAAGGCGATGGCAACACAGGCTGTTTTGGATGCAGTGAAAAAGGAAGGATTAAACGCATGCGTCGTACACCCGAGTGGTATTTTAGGACCACAGGACTATGCAGTGGGGGAGACTACAGGAACCATTATTAAAATCATCAATGGCGAAATGCCGATCGGCATGGGCGGAAGTTTTAACCTCTGTGACGTGCGTGACCTTGCAGCGGGCTGTATCGCAGCAGCCGATAAAGGACGAAAAGGCGAATGTTACATTCTTGGAAATGAGGAAGTAACGTTAAAGAAAATGTGTGAACTGTTAGACAAAGATCTTCACTGTGGTACCTGTAAATTTTATCTACCGCTCGGATTGGCAAAACTGCTCGCAAAGCAGATGGAGAGAAAGGCAGCGAAAACCGGTGCGAAAGCATTGATGACGACATTTTCTGTCTACAATCTGGAACGCAATAATGCATTTGACTATTCCAAGGCAGAAAAGGAACTGGGCTATCATACAAGAAGCTATGCGGAGACATTGCATGATGAGGCAGTGTGGCTTAGAGCAGAAGGAAAAATTGCATAAAAGGCAGTGGAAAGGAAAAAAGTTTATAACGGAGATTTTTGTGATATGAAAAAAGTATGTGTTGTAACCGGAGGCGGCTCCGGAATCGGTTTTGCAGCTGCAAAAGAGGCAGCAAAAAAAGGGTACTATGTAATGATAGTTGGACGAAATGAAAAAAAACTTGCAGGTGCAGTAGAAGAATTGAGAAAAGACGGATGCGAAGCAGAAGCGTATAGCTGTGACGTTTCAGACAGGGAACACTGCTTTGCATTGGCAAGGCATGCGGCAGAATGTGGGGCAGTAAAGGCCGTGTTGCATATTGCCGGAATGAGTCCGCATATGGGAGATGCGGAGAAAATCATGCAGGCAAACGCACTTGGAACCGTCAATATCAACGATGCATTTTTTGAAGTGATCGCAGAGGGCGGCTGTGTGATCGACACAAGTTCCACTTCTGCTTACATGGCACCGTCGTTTATTATGCCAAAAAGGGTTTATCCGCTTGCATGTACAGACCGGAAGCTTTTTATGGATAAAATGATGAAAAAAGTAAAAATGTTTCCACGGAAAACAAGAGAAGGTGTCGCCTACAGTATGAGTAAGCATTTTACTATCTGGTTTGCAAAGCAGGATGCAGCACGTTTTGCCAGAAAGAATGCCCGGGTGTTAAGTATTACGCCAGGAAACTTTGAGACACCGCTCGGAAATCTCGAAAAAGAGGAAGCGTCCACCTATCTGAAATTTGCGGCAATCAAGAGAAATGGACTCCCGGAGGAGATTGCACCGCTTTATGTTGCACTGATCGATGAGAGGTTAAGTTATCTGACCGGCACAGACATTCTCTGCGATGGAGGCTGTATCGCAGGCGGAGCCAGTGCCTTTGCGAGATAAAAGTCATAGTAATTAGCCAATCAAATTGAATCAATTGTATTTTTATAAAGAATCCGCTATACTGAAACAGATTTAGTATAGTGGATTTTTTGCATTTGGGAGAACATTTTGATTACAGTAGCAATCGCAGAGGATGAAGCGGCAGTCACAAGGAAGCTGACGAATATGGCGCAGGATGGAAAAACATGGGAGAAGATGAATGCATAAAATGAATTCAAAAAAATCCGCAGATTATTGCAGTCTGATAGAAAATGTAAAAAACAAATATCGAAAAAATCCTATATATGCTAAGAACACACCACATATTAAATATATGCTGATAGGTCAGGATTTCGGACCGCCTGAAAAGGAAGAGATAAAGGGTACGATTGCAAATGTCCGTAAGATGAATGATGGTATAGATGTGATGTTCCATGATAAAGTGAACTTGATAAGTATTCTGGAAATATGACCAGAAAGATATTGGCAAATGATGCAGCTGAAATAAAATCATTGATTGACATTATAGAGCCGGAAAACATAATCTGTCTGGGGCTTGATACATCCGTGGTTGTAATACGAACTCTGATTGATAAAAAGTTTTCCTGCAATAGGGTATCTGAACTTATAGGAACTGGAGAACCTTATATTTATGGAGAAACATATATATATCCTGTAGCACATCCGGGGTATTGGGGTACAAGTACAAGAGGGGAAGATAATGTTATTGCAGATTGGATGAGAATTAGAAAATAGGGAGATGCCACAATGCCATTTAAGATTGTCCGCAACGATATAACAAGAGTAGGTGGACTGGGGAAGCTATGCATATCAGTGCACAAAGGAGCAACTGGAAAAACTGATGGAACAGACTGGATGTGAAATAGATAAGATGAATGAATTGGCATCTGAGAAAATCTATGGTATTGTGTTTGTTGAAGAGGTGTAAATCTTTTAGAGACCGGAGAAATTCTGGTCTCTTTATTTCGATTACCACTGTCCAATAAAGCCAAAATGGTTTATACTTTTTATCAAGTGAAAGAAGAAAGCATTAAAAGTAGATTTGATGGCAAAATTATAAAAAGAATGATGGATATACAGTTAGTTACAGAACTTAAAGGTTCACTGCATAATTACGATGGAGGTTTGGCGATTGAAAGAAGAGATTCTGGAAGAATTAAATATTAAAGAAAATCATGAACGAGAATGTAAGCTGGCAGCAGGTGGACTTCCTGAGAGCATATGGGAGACTTACTCTTCTTTTGCTAATACAAATGGTGGCACGATTCTGCTTGGTATTAGGGAATACAGAGATTCTTTTACAGTTGAAGGACTGACAGACAAGCAGATTGTTAAATATCAGAAGGATTTCTGGAGTACTTTAAATGACAGAAATAAGGTGTCAAAGAATATCTTGCTGAATCATCATGTCAGACCTGTGATAGTCAGGGAAAAGAAAATACTCAGAATTGATGTTCCTGCGGCAGACAGACACGATAAGCCGGTTTATATTGGGACAGATCCAATGAAAGGCACTTATAAAAGAGATTATGAAGGTGACTTCCTTTGTGCCGAAGAGGCAGTCCGTGCAATGTTTGCAGATCAGAGAGATGTGTCAGGCGATGTGGAGGTGCTGGAAGAGTTTGGATTAGATGTGCTGAATCAGGATACGATAAAAGGCTATAGAATTATTTTTGAACAGCTTCACAGTGGACATCCTTGGAATGCTTTGGAAAATGATGAGTTCCTTATGAAATTAAGGGCAGCAGCAAAGAATAAGAATGGTACATTATCTCCAACGATAGCAGGACTATTATTCTTTGGAGAGGCTTATCATATTACGGAAGTTTTCCCCAATTATTTTCTGGATTATCGTGAGGAATGCGATGATAAAGCGGTACGCTGGTTATTCCGGACACATTCTAACGAAGGGGATTGGAGCGGCAATATATACGACTTTTTCTGTAAGGTGCGTACAAGAATGGACGATGATATAGCAGTTCCATTTGCAAACAGACGAAATGGATATCGTGTAGACAGAGTGGACGTACACGATGCATTGGAAGAAGCATTGGCAAATGCACTGGCACATGCAAATTATTATGGCAGACGAGGAATTCTTGTTGTTAAAAAGGGTAAGAAACTTAGCATTTCCAATCCCGGTACTATCAGGGTAACAAAAGAAGAATTTTATGCTGGTGGCAATAGTGATCCACGAAATCCGAATATCTTAAAGATGTTTGGTTTTGTAAATGTTGGTGAGCGTGCCGGAAGTGGTGTCGATAAGATTATGACTGCATGGGCAGAACAAAACTGGAAAAAACCGGAATTTGATTTCTCAGAGCGCAGTGACAGGGTAACATTAAAGCTCGAAGTTGGACAAGTGGTATATATTCCGGGGGCTGCTGATATCAGAAATGAAAATACAGATTATGCAGAAGTAACTGCTGTGTCGAAAGAGGAAAAAGTACTTGCATATATTAGGCAAAAAGGAAGTATTTCAATGCAAAAAGTAATGGAAATAGGTAACTACAGATCTAGAACTGGAGCAAGAAAGTTAATAGATAAAATGATAAATGCGGATTTGATAGAAAAAATGGGAGAAGGAAACAAGACGATTTATAAAATTAAAGAATAGATTACTGGTCACTTGAGATGAAAGAGTGACTGGTAGGTGGTCACTTTTAAAATAAAATGACTATTAAGTGACCAGTAGATGGTCACTGGTGTTCATTGAGTGACCACCATTACCAATATCAAATGGATTAGAAGGTGAAATATGGATTTACAGAACATACAGGAACAATTAAATACAGAATTTGCCAAGTCAGATACAAGAATCATATTTTGGTTTGATGATAAGGGTGAATACGAGGATGAGGTATCGGAACTGCAGCTTGGTGATGTAAAGCTGCATATTCTAGATG
>OLVW01002399.1_pt1 | contig 13711 bp, 10 predicted proteins | sample 1673301 | NCBI WGS metagenome assembly OLVW01 (sample SAMEA3178941, study PRJEB25190) | human gut metagenome
CGCTCGCCGTATCGGCACTTAGAATTATGCGGTATTGCCCTAAGAAAAAAGCGGTGCCCCGGCACCGCTTTTTTGTTTACAACCGTAGGGGCGGATTCCCTATCCGCCCGTCAAGCGGCGGCACGGCTCGGGCGGATATGGAATCCGTCCCTACGATACAATGATGAAAATTTTAGTTGCAACTTTATTAGTCTACGCCCTCGGCCTGCTGTTTACAGCGGTGGGCAGTCGGCTGGCGGGGCGGTGCACTACCTGGTGCTGCGCCCTGCTTGGGCTGCCCATGTGGGTCGTGGGCGGTACGGTGGCACCGTTCTGCCTGGCGCTGCCGCAGCTGATGCTGGCATTTCTGGCGGCGGGCATGTCGGTCACGGCGCTGGCCGTCGGCACCGCACTGGCGGGCGCTGTCACGAATCTGGGGCTGGCGCTCTCCGTCTGTCTGCTGCGCAAGAGGCACTGCGCCGTGGCGGACCGGGACGAGTTCTGCCGCAAATGCCTGTTGCTGCTGGCGGCCTGCGGCGTGCTGGCCGTGTTTGTGCGGGACGGCGAATTGAGCTACACCGGCACCGGACTGCTGATGCTGCTGTTCGTGCTCTTTGTCATGATGAGCATTGTGTTCCAGCACAAATTCACCTACGGTGATACGATCAAGGCGGTCTCCACGTCCGAAAAGCATCCCAGCCCGCAGCTGGCCGCGCAGGAATACGGCTACACCGCCCACACGATGGCCTTCCCGGTCATGAACGTCCGGAACGCACTGAAAAATCTGGCGGGCGTCGTGGGCGGGCTGGCCCTGCTGGCGGGCGGTGCACAGGCGCTGCTCTACAGTGCCACGACGCTGGCAAACCTCACAGGCACGATCCAGGCCCTCTGGGCGGCGACGCTCATCAGCTTCGGGTTCTGTATCCCTCTGCTGGTCGAGGCGCTGAATCACCCGCTGGGCTCGGTCTGGAAGTGGTTCTCAGTTCGCTGCCGCTACTACCCGCCGGATTCGCTGCCCATTCAGCTTTTGAACAGCGCGATCCTGAACCTGACGCTGGCGCTGCCGATTTCCAGCCTGATGTACCGCCACAAGCTGCCCGTCGGCGCGCAGTTCCGCAGCTATGAAGTCCCCGTCTGCGCCGCCATGGCGCTGGTGCTGTTGCTCCCGCCGCTGTGCAGGCACAAGCTGAAGCGCGGGCAGGGGTGGGGGTGTTTGGCGCTGTATTTTGCGTATCTGGCCGCCGCGTTGTTGCTGCCAAGAGCCGGGGCGTAAAGGATGTATGCTTGTGCTGTCGAAAACTTGTGCGGAGGGGTCAAGACCCCTCCCTACGATACCGCTTTCCAGGGTTCTGTAGGGAGCGGTCTTGACCGCTCCGTGCCCGCTTACCATTGTGACACACAATAAAAATCCCGCAACGCAGTAGGGGCCGCACATGTGCGGCCCGCAGCCTTCCGGCAGAACCCGTCCGCCGGGCATGCCCGGCCCCTACAACGCAGCAGCGGCCCACGCTTCGTTTTTCCCGAAGTGTGGGCCGCTGTTTTATTTGCTTATCTCCGCGCAAGCCTCTTTAATGATCTCCCGCTCGACGAAATGCAGCTTTTTGCCGTTGATCAGCTGGTAATCCTCGTGGCCCTTGCCCGCGAACAGCACGATGTCGCCGGGCTCGGCCATTTTCACCGCGGCGTAAATCGCCTCGCGGCGGTCCGTGATGCAGGTGTAGGGTGCGCCGGGAGCCATGTGGCCCGCAATGTCGCGGATGACGTCCTCGGGCGGCTCGTTGTCGGGATTGTCACTCGTGATGATCGTATAGTCAGCGTAGGCGCTCGATGCGTCGGCCAGCTCCTTGCGGCGCACCTGCGTGCGGCCGCCCACCGACCCAAATACACAAAGTAAACGGTGCGGATTGTACGCCCGCAGCGTTTTCAGCGCACTGGTCAGGGCCAGCCCGTTGTGGCTGTAGTCCACAATGAAGGTGCGCCCGGGCAGACCCTCGACGACTTCAAAGCGGCCCTGCACGGGGGTGTGGGCCAGCGTAGCGGCGGCTTGGGCAGGCGTCACGCCGAACGCGCCGCACAGTGCGACGGCACACAGCGCATCCGAAGTGCTGAACGTGCCGGGGGACATGACCTCGATGTGGGTCGTTTCGCCCGCGTGTACGCAGTCAAAGTCAACGCCGAGGGCGGTCTGGCTGCGGTACTGTGCCAGATTCTGCCCGTGATAGTCGGCGGCATTCTGGATGCCAAAGCTGATCTGTTCGCCTTTAAAGCCCTCGCGCATGAAATTACTGTAGGGGTCATCCACGTTGTAAACCATCGTGTGGGCGTTGTATTCTGCAAACAGGCGGCGCTTGGCGCACTTGTAGTCCTCAAAATCGGGGTGCTCGCCGGGTCCGATGTGATCCTCCGACAGGTTCGTGAAGGCCACGACCTCAAACGGCACGCCGTCCACGCGGTGGTGGCGCAGCGCCTGGCTGCTGACCTCCAGTACGCAGTGGCGCACGCCCGCATCCAGCATCTTGCGGAACAGCCGGTGCAGCTCGAGACTCTCGGGCGTTGTGTTGGCGGTGGCCTCGTGTACGCCCGCAATGTCCACGCCGTTGGAGCCGATGTAGGCGCAGGGCAGACCGGCCTCGGTCATGATGGCCGCGGTCAGCAGGGCGGTGGTCGTCTTGCCCTTTGTGCCTGTAATGCCGATGAGGTGTAGCTCGTCGGCGGGGTTGCCGTAGAAATCCGCACCGATGACGGCCAGCGCCGCGCGGGTGTCGTCGGTGACGATCTGCACAGCGTCCGCGGGCAGGTCGACCCTATGCTCCACCAAAAACGCACGGCAGCCGTTTTGATAGGCGCTTTCGGCGTAGGTATGCCCATCCAGCCACGCACCGACAAGGCAGACGAACAGCGAGCCGGCGCAAGCCTTGCGGGAGTCGTAGGTGATGGCGGTGATGTCCGTTTCGGAGGCGCCTGTGTGGGAGATATGTTGGACAAGGTCGTTTAATTTCATGTGAAACTTCCTTTTTATTAAAAAGCCTTCCCCCGAGGGGGAAGGTGGCGCAAAGCGCCGGATGAGGGCAGAGCTTCCGAGGCCCGCCGAGAAGGAGCAGTGCCCGCAAGGTTTGCCCTCATCAGTCCGCTGCGGCGGACAGCTTCCCCCGAGGGGGAAGCCTTCAGGCGGCGGGCCGATGCTTGGCATCGGTCCCTGCAACGCAATATTCTATAGAGCATAAAAAGTATATAAAGTATATAAGAAAGAGGCTCCCATGATTATTTCCACTAAAAAAGGTACGCCCCAGGTCGAGCTGGACCGCATTGTCGATAACTTCGAGAAGCAGGGCCTGTCCGTCACGCTGATCCGCGGTACCGACTACAACGTCTTTGGCCTTGTCGGTGATACGACGAAAATTGCCGAGAAGGACGTGCTGGCAAACCCCTGGGTCGAGAACGTGACCCGTGTGTCCGCCCCTTACAAGCGCGCCAACCGCCTGTTCCACCCGGAGGATACCGTCGTGGACATCAACGGCGTCAGGGTCGGCGGCAATGCGCCCATCGCCGTTATGGCCGGTCCGTGCAGCATTGAGGGCGAGGAGCACACCATCAAGATGGCCAAGGCTGTCAAGGCGGGCGGTGCCAACTTCCTGCGCGGCGGCGCGTACAAGCCCCGCACGAGCCCCTACTCCTTCCAGGGCCTGGGCACCGAGGGCATCCTGGATATGGTCAAGGCCCGCGAGATCACCGGCCTGCCTATCGTCAGTGAGCTGATGGACGAGGTCCACATCCCCGAGTTCGAGGAGTATGTGGACGTTGTGCAGATCGGCGCGCGCAATATGCAGAACTTCCAGCTGCTCAAGGCCGTCGGCAAGATGCACAAGCCTGTTCTGCTCAAGCGCGGCCTGTGCAACACCATCGAGGAGTGGATCATGTCCGCCGAGTACATCATGGCCGGCGGCAATGAGAACGTTATCCTCTGTGAGCGCGGCATCCGCACGTTTGAGCGCGCGACCCGCAACACGCTGGACCTGTCCGCCGTGCCGGTCATCAAGGAAAAAACGCACCTGCCCATTATCGTTGACCCCAGCCACGCCACCGGTGATTATAAGTACATCGAGAGCATGGCTTTGGCTGCTGTGGCCGCCGGTGCCGACGGTCTGGAGATCGAGGTCCACAACGACCCGCCGCACGCCTGGAGCGACGGCGCCCAGTGCCTGAAGCCGGATAAGTTCGCCGATGTGATTGCCAAGTGCCGCAAGGTCGCTGCCGCCATCGGCCGGGAGATGTAAATTGGACGCGAAAATTCATGTCAGCCGCTTAGGCGGAACGGCCACGGTGCCCCCCAGTAAAAGCGCAGCGCACCGTGCGGTGCTGTGCGCCGCATTGGCGGAGGGCACCAGCCATATCACGAATATCGAGTACAGCAAGGACATCCGCGCCACGCTTGGCGCGGCGGCCCAGCTGGGCGCAAAAATCACCGAGGAGGCCCACTCCGTGACCATCAAGGGGCACGGGACGGCGGGCGGCTTTGTGACGGTGACACGCCCGGTTTTCTGCAACGAGAGCGGCTCCACACTGCGGTTCATGATCCCGCTGTTCAGCCTGACGGCCCAGAAGGTGCGCTTTACCGGCGCGGGGCGGCTGTTTGACCGCCCGCAGGCCATCTACCAGATGCTGTTTGAGCGCCAGGGCCTGCAATTTGAGCAGACGCCCGAGGGCATCACGATCTTTGGACGGCTGCGTCCCGGCGGGTTTACCCTACCCGGCGACGTGTCCAGCCAGTTCATCAGCGGCCTGCTGTTTGCCGCGCCGCTGATGGAGTCCGAGAGCAGCATCGAGGTACTGGCCCCCTACGAGAGCCGCTCCTACGTGGATATGACGGTTGACGCCATGCAGCAGTTCGGCGTCAAGGTCACGAGCCGCGCACGCAAAAACGGCAGTGTGATGTACCGCGTGGCCGCGCCGCAGCGGTATACGGCCAGCGACTTTGCCGTCGAGGGCGACTACAGCCAGGCCGCGTTCCTGGCCGTGCTGGGCTGCGTCATCGGCGGCATCACGGTCACGGGGCTGAACCCCGACAGCCAGCAGGGCGACAAGGTCATTCTAGACATTTTAAAGCGCTGCGGCGGCAAATTCAAGCCCGTCGAGGGCGGGCTGCACTTTGACCGCAGCCTGCTGAAGGCGACGGAGATCGACCTGGCGGACTGCCCTGATTTAGGGCCGATTTTGTTCACGCTCGGCTGCTTTTGCAGCGGTGAGACGGTCATCCGCAATGCGGGCCGCCTGCGCCTGAAGGAATCGGACCGCATCGAGGCCATGCAGACCGAGCTGCGGAAGATGGGCGCACGCATCGAGGTGGACGGCGACACCGTGCACATCCAGGGCGTGGCGCTCCACGCGCCGAACGCACCGCTGTCCGGCCACAACGACCACCGCATCGTCATGGCGCTGGCTGTGGCGGCGATTGCCAGCGGCCTGCCCGCCCTGCTCTGCGGGGCCGAGGCCGTGGACAAGAGCTGGCCCGCGTTCTGGAGCGTGCTGCGCGGTCTTGGCGCCAAGGTGGAGCTGAACACCGACAAACAAGAAGAATTTGACATAAAGGCGTGATTTCCTATGCTGGATAAAAGCAAAACCTACCTGATCGTCGGTCTGGGCCTGCTGGGCGGCAAGTACGCGCAGGTGCTGAGCCAGAAGGGCTACAATGTGACCGGCATCACCCACAGCCAGTCAACGCTGGACTATGCCTTGCAGCATGACTACATCCGCGCCGGCAAAAATGCGGATTTTGAGGATCTGGTAAGGGAGGCCGACTGCATCATCTTCGGCCTCTACCCCACCGTGCTGCTGGACTGGGTCAAACAGTACGGCCCACTCATCCGCCCCGGCACGATGGTCACGGATGTGTCCGGCGTCAAGCGCGGTGTGGTCGAGCCGGTGCAGGCCGCCCTGCCGGAGGGTGTGGAATTTATCGCCAGCCACCCGATGGCGGGCCGCGAGACGAGCGGCATCGCCCACAGCGCCGAGGTCAACTTTGCCCCCGCAAACTTCATCATCACCCCGACGGAAAAGAACAGCCAGGCGGGCATCGACTGGTGCCGCGACCTGGCCGCGGAGCTGGGCTTCAAGCGCATCAGCGTGCTGACCCCCGCCGAGCACGACCACATGATCGGCTACGTCAGCCAGCTCTGCCATGCCATTGCCGTCAGCCTGATGTGCGCGTCCGATAACTCGGAGCTGGCGAACTACACGGGCGACTCCTTCCGCGATTTGACGAGAATTGCCCATATCAACGACAAAATGTGGGCGGAGCTGTTCCTGTGGAACAAGGACAACCTGATTTCCGAGATCGATATGTTTGAGAGCGCCCTGCAGGATATGCGGGAAAAGCTCGTCCGCGATGACCGCGAGGGGCTGGAGGAAATGTTCCGCCTGTCCACAAAGCGCCGGGAAGCGTTTGACAAGAAATAAAAAATGCTGCTGTCTCAAGCGGACAGCAGCTTTTTTATTTGGCTCGTGCAGAGGTGGAGTATGGTTACATGTGCAGACGCTTTACGATTTCGTTTTTCAGGGCTCTGCCACGGAAGATGACAAGGCCCAGAAACGTGATGACGCTTATGATCAGGCAGATGACCCACGGCAGACTGTGGGCGTCCAGCCTGCCGGAATAGTCAATGCGGAAGAACAGCAGAATGTACGGCAGAACGCCGATGCCGATGTTCATGAGCAGATACACGAGCGCGTTTGCTGTAAAGCGGCTGCGCAGGAAGGCAAAAATAAAGTTGCAGACCAGCGCTACACAGCACAAAATCGGCACGACGAGGTCCAAGCTGTACCCCGTGTAGCCGTTGAACCAGTCGGTAAAGACGAGCAGCGCCGAGACGAGCAGCAGCAGATTGAAGATCTGCCGCGGGCCGTTGAAGCGGCGGCGCAGCACGGCGCGCACCACCCGCAGGACCGCCACGGCCCAGACGGCCATCAAAATGCTGAAATGACGGTGGGGCGTGTCTTCCATCAGCAGGAAATCAAAGGCACCGGCTACGACGATGAGCGCTGACAGCACGAACGCCACGATCTTATACAGCAGGGATGCGCGGTGGATGCGCGGGGCCGTTGCCGGAAAATACGGCTCACCGACGGGGCCGGACAGGCGGTTCTGGCACAGCGGGCAGTAGGCAGTGTCCCCGCCGACCCTAATATGGCAATGCGGGCAGGTATTCATCTTTCCACCTCCGTAGCGTACAGGGTAACATCCAGCCCATCCTTGGCAAACTCCCGGTAAAGGCGCTGCAAAATGGCGGTGCTGCGCAGGGCAGAAGCAGTGCCCAGCACAAGGTCGTCCCCGTAGGAGCAGACCACAGTGAACAGCGTTTTACAGCTGGAAAACGCTGCAAAATTGTGGATATAGGGCTTCATACCCTCCGGGATGCTGACCCGGCCCATGTTGGAGACAACGGCGGAGACATGCCGGTCCTCCAGCTTGGTGAAAAACTTGACCGCCGCGTTTTTGATGACCAGCGGAACCGGGCGGATGCCGGGTATGTGTTCCAGTTTTTCATACGCATCCATCTGGGCGCGAATGTTCTCGGGCTTTAAAACCTCTTTCAGCTTGGCATCAAAGACCGGGGCGACGGTTTCCAGCGTGTCCTCGGGTGTCAGCGTATGGGCGATGCAGACCGAGTTGAAGAAGTTGCGCGCGGTCTCGCTGGGATAGTAGTTGCGCAGGTTGACGGGCAGGCTGATGGAGATCGGCTTTTTGCGTTCCAGTGCGGGCATATCGTGGTAGATGGCCAGCATGAAAGACGCGCCCAGGTAGCTTGTCATCGAAACGCCCAGTGCGTGGGAGCGTTCCAACACCTGTTTAGAGCTTAAATGTCCCTCAAAAAACTGCAGCTGGCTGTAGGGCAGAAAACCGTGCGGGCGGTACACCTTGGGTTTTTTAGCGGATTTCTTCCGCTTGGTGCCCTCATAAAAATTGCGGAAGCTGTCCTGTGCCATATCCCCGGCAGAGGCGCTGTTGGGCGAGGGAACGTTCTCCATTTCACCGGGATGGCGCAGCGCCAGATAGTTGCGCACGATGGACTTTAAGTAGAGCAGGCCGCCGTTGCCGTCCGTAATGGCGTGGAACATTTCCAGGTTGATCCGCGCCCCGAAATACGTTACGCGGTAGATCAGCTTATTGCGGCGCTCCGGCGTGTACAGAGGTGCGCAGGGGGCTTTGGTTTCCGGCTGGGCGGTGGGCAGTTGGTCGGTGGACTCAAAATAATGCCAGAACAGACCGCGGTGCAGCGTGACCTGAAATTGCGGCCATTCCTGTGCGGTGCTGCGCAGGGCCTCATTCAGCGTATCGGGGTCGATCTCCTCGTTCAGCGTGCAGGAGATACGAAAGACCCGCGGGTCGCGCTGGGACGCCGTAGCCAGAAACACCTTGGCGACGTTATCGACTTTATACCAGGAATCGGACATGAGCATGGTCCTTTCTTTTGTGGCTGTACGGGAGCGGCTGCCTTCCGGGAACTCCTACTTTCTTTACGGGTTATAGCCCGCTCAAATGATCCTCTGCACAAATCGCCCCGCGCTCTCCATTGCGACGGCGGCTCTGCGGATCGGCATCTGCTGGAATACATGCCAGCACTCGGGGTAGACTTCCAGTTGGGCGTACACCCCGGCCTTCTGCAGGTTCTCCACAAGGCGCTCACTGTCGGACTTCAGAATTTCGTTTGTGCCTACCTGTACCAGCGTCGGTGGCAGACCGCGCAGGTCGGCAAAGAGCGGGCTGTAGCACGGGCGCGACCAGTCGGCATCGGGGCCGGTGTAGGCCTCGCGCACGGCGGCGATGTACTCCATCGTCAGCATCGGGTCCAGTGTCTTGCAGGTGCGGTAGCTCTTTCCGCTGGCCGTCATATCGGTCCATGGGCTGAACAGCACCAGCCCGCGCGGCTGGGCGCGGCCCTGCTCCTTCAGCTTTAAAGCCAGCTCCAGCGCCAGGTTGCCCCCGGCGGAGTCGCCCGCGACGATAACGTCCCGCGCACCGTAGCCCATATACATTAAATAATCCCACATCGCCACGGCATCCTCAATGGCCGCAGGGAACGGGTGCTCCGGCGCAAGGCGGTATTCAAACGAGAGCACGTCAAACCCGGTAGCCAGCGCCAGCTTGCTGGCCAGAATGCGGGCGTACCCCAGCTGGCCGCAAGTGTAGCCGCCGCCGTGGCAGTACAAAACGGCGTGGCGGCGGTCATGGCCGTGCTCCAGGCTGACCCACTCGGCGGGGATGCTCCCCACTGTCAGGCTGTCGCTGCGGATGCCGATGCCCGGCGTGACGAGCCGCGCAAACAGCTCCTCCGCGGCGCGCTGGCGCTCCAGATCCTCGGGCGTCGTCGAGGTGTGGTCGCTGATGCTGTGCACGGCCTTGATGGCCCGCATCATCGGGCCGAGGTCGTCGGGATTCTGCTCCTGCTGGGGCACCAGCGTTTTGATGACAGCCTCGAGCCGCTGGCTCAAATCATTTTTCCTTCTGGACATGGCAGCTCCTTACAGCTTGGCCAGCAGCCGCGTCCATACGGTGCGCAGCAGCGGCGGATGTGCGGCGGGCAGGCCGCACAGGCGGTAGATTTTGTTCAGCGGCGGGAAAACCCCACGCCTGACATAGCCATTGTAAATCAGCTTCAGCTGGCGGTCCTTCGCTGCACCCGGCAGATGCAGGATGCAGACGGGGTCGAGTGTATAATTTGTCGATACATAGTAGAAATGCCCGCCCAGCCAGTAGCGGAAGATGTAGGCATTTGCAGCGCGCACGGGTTTACCGGCCAGCAGACTGCGGTAGGCGGCACCGCACCAGACGGCCTCGTCACCCTCCCTCGGGGTGATGCCCTTTGCCTGCAGTTCTTCAAAATAGTCACGGCACAGCGACATAAAATCTGCCAGCCGCGCTCTGCTGCCCGCGACCAGCTCGCCGCCAAAGTGCGTCAGCGCGTGCGGTGCGCCGTCCGGCTCCACCGCATCAAAGCAGCGGCTGATGGCGGCGGTCATCGTCTGGCTGGCGGCGTGGGGGACCTGATACAGCAGCACGGCCTCGTCGCATTCCCGCCACAGATCGTCCAGTGGGCGCTGGGTGAAGGTGTCGAGGTCGAGCATCGCCGCGCGGGCAAAGCCGCGGTTTTCCAGCACCCACGCCATGGCGCAGAGCTTGTAGTAGGCCAGTGCCCAATTGGTGTCGGCGGGCACGCGGTAGGTGGTAAACGGGCAGTCCCAGATCTCGACGCCGCCCTGCGTCAGCTGGCTGCGGAACGGCTTCGGCACGGGAGCATTCGTCAGCAGGGCCACTGTGCAGGCAGGGTTCTGCGCCTTGGCGCTGCACAGCGCCACGACGGTGCAGCGGTCATAGACCGTGCGGCCCAGATTGGCGGCGTCCCCCTCGCGGTAGCCGTCCAGCGTGGCGAATGCGCCGAAAATCAGATTTTCCATGGGCAGACCCCTCCGTTACACACAAATACATCTTTATTATAGTCATTTTGGGGGTAGATGTCTATGGCCATCCCCTGCAAAATGCGCGGGAGCGACGGAAAAATAACTTTTTTGTGTGCAGACCTTGCCGAATTTTGTCATACCCTTTATAATGTTTACAGATGTAAAATTTTTATGAAGCGGCATCGCCACAGGCCGTGCCGCGCGGAGCAGTGTTTTTTATGGCGTTTTCTTCGGTGCAATTTCTGTTCGTTTTTCTGCCGCTGTCGCTGGCGGTCTACTGGCTGTGCCCCAAGTGGCTGCGCAATGCCGTGCTGGCTGCGTTCAGTCTGCTGTTTTTTGCGTGGGCGGGCTTAAAGGGCGCGGCCATCCTGGTGCTGCTGGCCGGTATCAACTGGCTGGGCGGGCTTTCGCTGGGGCGGCTGGCCCACAAAAGGCCGCTGTTGATTTTGTTGATCTTGCTGGATCTGGCGGTGCTGGGCGGCTTTAAATATGCGGGCTTTGCGGCGGAGACGGTCAACGCCCTTGTGCCGGGTCTGCTGCCGGTGCTCTCCCCCGCCCTGCCGCTGGGGCTGAGCTTTTACGTGTTCACGGCCATCGGCTACTGTGCCGATGTGGCCGCGGGCAAGGTGGAATCGGAAAAGAACCCTATCCGTTTTGCGGTGTTCCTCGCGTTCTTTGGCCACGGGCCGTCCGGGCCCATTGTGCGGTACGGCCAGCAGGCCCCGCAGCTGGACCCCGGCAGCGAGACGCGCCGCGTCTCGGCGGACCGCTTCTGCTACGGCATCAAGCGGCTCGTGCTGGGCCTTGCAAAAAAGGCCATCATCGCCGACCAGCTCGCTTTGATTTACGCCAAAGCCGCGTCGGTCCCGGCGGCCACGCTGCCCGCGCCGATCCTCGTGCTGGGCTACACGGCCTACATGATGCAGCTGTATTTTGACTTTTCCGGCTACAGCGATATGGCCATCGGCATCGGTGAGTTCTTCGGCATCACGCTGCCGGAAAACTTTGAGTATCCGTATCTTGCCTGCTCCGTCGGCGAATACTGGCGGCGCTGGCATATCTCGCTGTCGAGCTGGTTCCGCGACTATGTCTACATTCCGCTGGGCGGCAGCCGCTGCCGCCTGCGCCGCACCTGCCTGAACCTGCTCATCGTCTTTGCGCTGACCGGCCTGTGGCACGGCGCGGCGTGGCAGTATGTGGTGTTTGGTCTGCTGCACGGCATAATTTTGTGCATGGAGCGCCTGGGCCTGCGCCGGGCGCTGGAGCAGCTGCCGCGGCTGTTCCGGCACCTGTACACGGTGGTGCTGCTTTGGCTGACGCTTGTGATCTTCGGTGCGCCGGGCCTGTCCGAGGGGCTGGCCGTGCTCAAGGGCATTTTTACATGGCAGAGCGGGGCCAAGGGCTATACGCTTGCGGCCTTTGCGGACACCAAGCTGCTGCTGATTTTAGCGGCGTCCTTCCTGCTGTGCGGCCCCGTGCAGGCGCTGTGCCCCAAGCTGAAGGCGGCTTTGTACGCGAAAAAGGCGCCGTCCCCTGCCGGGATGGCGGGGCTGCTCGTGCTGCTGTTTCTGGGACTTATGCGCGTCACGGCAGGTACCTACAGCGCATTTATTTATTTTCAATTTTAAGGGAGGTGCAGAGCCATGCGTAAAGCGGTCAAAATTGGCTTTATCGGCGTGTTCTGCGCCGTCATCGGGCTGGCGTTCCCGGTGTTCAACATTTTTTCCAAGCAGCTGTCGATGGACAGTCACGAAAACCGCCTGATGACCGGCCTGCCGCAGGTGCTGCAAAGCCCGCTGCGGGAGCTGCCGCGCAATCTCGACAACTTTCTGGTCGATAACTCGCCGTTCCGCTATCAGTTTGTGCTGGTGAACGCCGGGCTGGACTACGCGCTGTTCGGCACGAGCCAGAGCGACCAGGTGCTGCCCGGCAAGGACGGCTGGCTGTTCTACAAGGACGGCCCCAACGCCGCGCAGCCGATGGCAAACTATCAGGGGCTGGCCGAGCTGAACGACAGCGCCGACACACTGGCCGAGGCCAGCGCGGGCTTGCAGATCTTGAGTGATAAGCTGGCCGAAAACGGCTGCACGCTGGTGCTGGATCTGACGCCCAGCAAGGACCGCATCTACCGCGAGTACATGCCCGACGGCTACCCCATTGTGAACGAGGAAAACCGCACCGACCTGCTGGCGGCCTATCTGCAGAGCCACACGACAGTGCCGGTGGTCTGGCGGTATGACATGCTGCGCAGTCAGGCGCGGCAGAACGCCGACCGGCTGCTGTACTACAAAACGGACACCCACTGGAACGCCGTCGGCGCGCTCATCGGGCTGGACGGCATTTTTGAGGCGCTGGACATGCCGACGCGCCCGGCGGACAGCTACCCCGTCGAGGCTGGCGGCACGACCACCGGTGACATGGCAAACGTGGCGGCGCTCTACGCCAGTCTGCCAGCCGAGGAGACCTACGTAGTGCCGGGCTATGACCGGATGTTTGAGAAGGACAGCCGCGCCGTGCGGGTCATCGGGGATTCGTTCAGCGAGTACTATATGCCGTACCTGCAGGCGCGCTTCACGAACAGCTGGCGCGAGCATATCGACACCTTCACGACGGACGTGGCCGAGCACCCGGGGTGCGACATTCTGATTTTGGAGTTCAACGAGCGCAGCCTTGACAAGCTGCTGGCGATTTTGGAGCAGTTTTAAACGGATTTAAAGGAGACGGCCTGTCTGCGGGAATGACGCAGACAGGCCGTTTTTTGTGATGTAAGCGAAAATGTACGCGATAGTTGATGGCGTAAAGCAGCGGGGTTTGGTATACTGGGAACAGAAAAATCCGTGAAGGAGGAAAGAAAAATGCTGTTTGCAACATGGGTGACGGCGCTCAATATTTTGGTTTTTGCGGCGCTGGTGGCCGCGGTGATTTATCTGTTTGTGCTGATCGTGCGGGCACTGAAGAAGTACATCGCCAGCAAGGCGGTGCGCGAAGAAAAGCAGGCTGTGAAGCGCACGCTGGGCGAGACGCTGAAGGCCCACCGCACCCGCTGCCAGATGACGCAGGAGTTCGAGGCTGAGGCGCTTGGCGTGAGCCGCCAGACCGTATCCAAATGGGAAAACGGCAGCGCCGACCCCAGCACCACAAACTTGCTGGCCCTAGCGAAGTTGTACGGGGTAGCGGCGGAGGAGCTGTTGCGGGGAATAGATCGCAGCGAAGAGTGAAGAGAACTATGTAGGGCGGCCAGCCCTCTGGCCGCCGCGGAGGGGGGGGGGAGGATACCTAC
>OLVW01002406.1_pt1 | contig 13662 bp, 6 predicted proteins | sample 1673301 | NCBI WGS metagenome assembly OLVW01 (sample SAMEA3178941, study PRJEB25190) | human gut metagenome
CAGCTGCAATAGCCATTATACTTGAGACTCTGTACTTATCATCTAACAGGCTAATTAATTCATGCCTTTGATTATCTGTCAGATTTAGCGACTGTACAAAAGTGATTAATGCAAAATCCGCTACCTGCTTACTGTTAGCATCTGTCTGAATAACAAGTGAATCAATCAATAGCGAGATAGACGAAAATATATCCTTACAGCAAAATCCAATCATCGACAACGGTAGCACTCTCATCCCTCGTTGCACAAAAACATTCAACGAAACATTACCATTTTCTTTATTGATACTGCCGTACAAAATCCAAAGATGTCATACCGCAGTACTCAATATATCCAAACAAGTGCTTATTTAAACCACTACGATGCTCAGTCATATCAATTCGTAGCCTGTCTAATTTCGCAAGATGCCTAAATCTTCTACAGACCTTTATCATTGTAAGATCTATACCAAGCTCAGCAGCCTCCTTCTCCGAAATCTCTCTCATACCTGAGACATCATCAGAATGTGTGAGCAGGTAGCTGCCTCTGGCAACATACTTATCCTTTATTCTGCTTGACTACTTTTCATCTGGTATATAAATCAGGGGCAAGGGTTTCCACGGAGTGGTGCATGCACCCTTGCGGCTGATTTATATACCGGATATCCTAGCCCAAGCAGAAGAAGGAAGACCATTCATCCGTTTCCCATGACAGTTGAACCTTTATGTCGGAACACCTTAGCATTATCATTGCCATCATGTTATCTATGTTAGTATAGCACTTCAATGACACAAAACTAAAGTCTCTTTTATATGGAAAAATGATGTTTATTGAAACTGCCCTTAAAAATATTGCATTAAACACAATTATGACAGAAATAGATTCAAGCAGTGTCTATGATATGTATGATAAAGCAATCAGCAGTTACAAAAATGCTCCGGCTGGAACTCGCGAAGATATAAAAAAGAAATACCAAAATAACAAACTGAATCTTCAAGGTTCCATACAAAATGCCATAGCCGCTGCATACCGCAAAGAGAACCCTAAAATCACTTTAATATGCTGGTGGAAGATGTCTTCCATGTAGAAGATTGAGCTGGATATTATGTCCAACTCATCTTCTCAGCTCCGTAAACTGAAATTAGTCAAGCTTCTTTGGCAATTTGCTTTCTTCAACCAGTACTGCTTCAAGGTCAATTGAGTTCCAATATGAACCAATATCATAAAAAAAGACAGCACCAATCAATGGCACTGTCTCTTTTCTTACTTCTTAATTATTTCATTTTAATTTCAGATATTTATTCTTCCTCAGAACCACTCTTTTTTCTTACATAGAATACGGCTCCAAAAACAATCAGTATAATACAGATACCTATAATAATGATTATCGTATTATTCCATGCATATTTTGAAGTGCTGTCATCTGTCTTAGGTGCAGGAATGGTTTCATCAGATTTGTTGTCTGCCTGAGCGTTATCACTCATAATCCTGGCATCAACAACAATCGTGTAATCTGATGCATGGGTAAATACAAGTTCCACATTTCCATCCGGATCAATCTGTCCGGCGCTGATAAATTCCAGTTCTCCGGTCTGTTCATTGTAGTAGAACAGGTTCGCATACAGTCCTGCATTCTTTGATTCCATGTTGACGGTCAGTGTGGCTGTAAATCCAAACTCTCCGTCATAAGCAAGAGTCAGATTCAAGGAAGAATGTTCCCCGGTCACGTTATTGATCACATCCACAGGAATGGATTTTCCGGCGTCGGCTCCGACTGTCACATCAAAATCAATATCTCCAGCTGCATCAGTAATATCCTTTCCATAAATCTTCCAGGAAAGACCATTTCCCATATCCAGAACAAGTGTTGTATCTTTGCCCTTGATACTGTCAATTACATCTTTCGGTACTACCGTCGTTCCATTCATGACAACTGTTACTGTATCGCCTGACTTAGCTTCTTCAAGCTGTGGCTTGATAACATCCCAGCCTTCCTTGCCGCTGTCATCCTTGATGTATGGCTTAATTGAAGTACCATTGTCCTTACCATTATCCGTATCAGGCTGTGGCTTCTGATTCTGATTACCATTGTCTGTGCCAGACTGCGGTTTCTGGTTTTGGCTGCCATTATCCTTGTTGCTGTTATCGGACTTAATCATAGCGATCGGCTGTGTGTAACTGTGTCCGCACTTGGAGCAGGTGTAGGTCATGATGCCTTCCTCAGTTGTCGTTGCAGCCTTGGTTACTTTTGATACATAGCTGTGTCCTGTTGCCGGAATATTCTCCGTGTAGCTGTCTCCACAAGAACAGGTATACGTCCTTACCCCTGCCTCTGTACAGGTTGCTTCCTTCGTAATGCTTCCCGTATAGTTGTGAGTGTGCTTTTCCTCCGGCAGCTTCGCAATGCTCTCTGTGTAGCTGCTGTTGCATCTGGTGCAGGTGTAGGTTCTGATGCCTTCCTCGGTTGTCGTTGGCTGCTTTGTCACGGTTGCTTTATAATCATGTCCCAATGCTGCCAGCTCTTTTCCGGTACTCAGCAGTTTATCACAGTCCGTACAATAGGTATCTCCTGCGTATCCGGTCTGCGTACAGGTTGCTTCCTTTCGGTTCTTCACGGTTGTATGCACATGGTTCGTGGCATCCACTTCACCAAAGGTTTCACTACAAACACTGCATACTGCTTTTGATACGCAGGTAGCCGGTGTTCCGACCTTGTGCGGTTTTTTCTCGATTGTTGTACCAGCGGCAAGCTTTTCACCACAATCCTTACAGTAAGTATCTCCGGTATAGCCCTCCTCTTTGCAGGTTGCTTCCCGCTGATTCCGTATTTCAGTATGTGTGTGATCACATTCGCTTCTTGTAATCGTAATGCTTACACTTTCTGTCTCGTAGTTGCCCTTGTCAGTTCCTGTATAAATTGCATTCGCTGTCACTGCCACACCATCTGCAAGTGCCGTGTCCTTATCAGCCTCCTGCCAGTTCCATCCATCCGGAAGCGTAATATCGCCAACCTTCTTTGTGCTGTGCGCCGGAGCCATTTCAGCTTGCGGCATGTTCGGTGCCTGAGCTGCCTTATTTACAGTGATTGTAAGCTTTGTATCAACAGCATTATAATTATCCTTGTCTGATGGTGTAAATGTTACATCATACTCTGTCTTTTTGCTGTCTGCTGCTGTAGGCGTGCTACTGCTGTTCTTCCATGCAAATGTTCCTGTGATTTCAGTTCCATCTGCTGTCTGATAAGCCGCTTTTCCTCCGGTCAGGGTACTGTCTGAAAGTTTCTGTCCGTAGGTAAGTGCGCCTGCTGTCGGCTTCTGTGCAATTACCGGTGTTGCTTTAGTTACTTTAACTGTTATTGTTCTTGTTACTGTATTGTAGTTGTCAGCGTCATCAGGTGTGAATACTGCCTGATAGCCTTTATTATTTACAGTCGGAATGATATTCTTTCCTGTAAAGCTCCATGTTCCGGCAAGTGAATTGCCATCTGCCCCGGTCACACTGCCGCCTGTCATATCTGAATCAGCTAGTGCAACAGCAGGATTGTATACACGCTCTGCTACAGTTGGAACTGTTACTACTGCCGGTGTTGCCCTGGCTACTGTAATAGCCGCTGTTCCGGTAAGGTCCTCGTAATATTTGCTGTCATCAGGCTTGAATACCCAGCCCGCCTGTGTCGTTCCTGCAGTCGGTATGCAATCCGGATCAGCCCATTTGAGTGTTCCCTTTACTTCGGTGTCTGTATCTGCTTCCACAAAGGTAACACTGCTAAAGCTAAGCTTAGAAAGCTTTTCTCCATATGTAAGTGCATTGCTTCCATTTACAGATACTGTATTTCCGCTCTTTAATGTAACAAGCTTCTTATCCGTAATCTTGATTGTCATAGTATATACAGCATCTTCGTAATTTAGCATAGAAGCTGTCACTGTGATTGTAGCTGTAGCTCCAACCTGAGATTCATCTGCCTCGTTCACTTTATAGGTCAGGTTTCCGTCTTGATCTACTGCTACATCACTCAAAAGCTGCTCGTTATACGTATTTGTTAATGCGTATGCTGTAGTTCCCCTATCTGTCGGGAGCTTTCCTGCAATATCCACACTAATTGCCTTGTCATGTGAACCGGCTACATACGAATAACTCTTTTCCTCATCACCAATGTTCGGTGAAGCTGCTTTGTTAATTGTAAATACGACCGGATCACTTGCAAGTCCTGCATAGTTCTCTGTCTCTGCAATATAAGCCTTTACGGCATAGATTCCTGCATTTACAGGTATGGCATCTGTATATGCAGATTCATCCGAAGGTGCCCTATATGCAGTACCATCTGAAGCTGCTGTTGCATACTTATAAGTTACTGTACCGAATTTTGCTGTTGCATTTGGTTCTGGTGTCTCATCCTTCGCATAAGTATAATCAGAACAGCTAAGTTCTGTAGTAAAACTATTTGCTGCCTGTTTTACTGTAAGAATACCACTCTTGCCATCTGAACCGTTTCCAATAAAGGATACTTCATAATTGGCACTATTAGAGGTTCCTGTAATTGCATAGGTTCCAACATCTGAATTGTCTTTCGCAGTAGTTGATAAGCTGATGCCAAGTGCTTCTTCGGTATCATCTGCTACCAAAACATTGTCTGGGTAGGCATCACCTGAGGCAAGACTCCATGTAAGTGCAGGGTTTGTCTCTCCATAGAATTTTTCTTTATCAGCAATCACTACGGTAATCTGCTTCTTGGAAACTTCCGGTGTCACTTCACAGGTCACAGAATCATAAGTATCTGCATCACTTCCTGTCGGTGTAAAGACAAGCGAGTATTTCTCACTTGTGCCGACTGTTGGAAGCTTATCTGCATCCTCAGCTGCCAGAGTCCATGTACCCTCAACCTTCGTGTCACTGTTTAGTCCTGCTGTCACAACTACCTTTGTCATATCTGCCTTTTCAAACATGGCAGATACCGTATTACCATAAGTACCGGAAAGAACCGGTGCAGTCTTTACATACGGAGTCGGCTTTGCAGTGGTAAATTCAATAGCAGGCTCCGTTAATGCCGTTATATTGCCTGCCTTGTCAATGGCTGCTATCCAGACTGCAGTTTTCTTACTTGGATACAATGGAAAATAAACGTCCGGCTTTCCAAAATTACCTATTTCAATTTTATTATCACCTTTTGTTCCTGTCGTTTGGATAGGTTACAATTAACTGGACAGATTTTTTAAGGTCATATAATCTATAATAAATACACGAAGGAGCACTCTTTATGACCGAACAAAAACAACGACGAAAACCTCGCAAATATACAGATGAATTTAAACAGCAACTGGTGGAACTATATCGTTCCGGCAAACGCAGATGTGATATCTGCCGTGAATATGACATTGCTACTTCCCTGTTTGACAAGTGGGTAAAGCAGGCATCCAATTCCGGTTCTTTCCATGAAAAAGATAACCGGACTCCGGAGCAGGAAGAACTGATCCGGCTTCGGAAAGAAAACCAGCAGTTAAGAATGGAAAATGATATTTTAAAACAAGCGGCGCTGATCTTAGGACGAAAGTAAATGTGATTAAAGCAAATGCCCACAAATACTCTGTATCAGCAATGTGTCGCGTCCTACAGGTAAACAGAAGCACCTATTATTATGAAGCAGCAGCAAAAAAAGATGAATCAGAACTCACTGCAGACATTCAGGAAATTTTTAGAAAAAGCCGGAACCATTATGGTACACGAAAGATCAAGAAAGAACTGGCTGATTGCGGGAAACAGGTATCAAGACGCAGGATTGGACGGATTATGAAACAGGAAGGTCTGGTATCAAGCTATACTACAGCACAGTTTAAACCGCAAAAAGACAGATGTAATGAATCAAAAGTAGAGAATGTGTTGAACCGACAATTTCAAAACCAGCCATACCGCAATGTAGTGGTAAGTGATTTGACCTACGTAAGGGTAGGAAACCGCTGGAATTATATTTGTGTACTGATTGATCTTTTTAACAGGGAGATTATTGGATACAGTGCAGGAGAACATAAAACAGCAGAACTTGTAAAACAGGCATTTATGAAAGTAGACGGAAATCTGTCGGAAATCCATATTTTCCACACAGACCGTGGAAATGAATTTAAAAACGAGACAATTGAAGAACTGTTAGAAACGTTCCATATGGAACGCTCCCTGAGCCATAAGGGATGTCCTTATGACAATGCAGTGGCAGAAGCTACGTTCAAGATTATAAAAACAGAATTTGTATGGAATGAAACATTCCATACGCAGGAAGAACTGAAGATAAAACTATGGGATTATGTAAACTGGTATAATCATCACCGCATACATTCTTCCTTAGGGTATCAAACGCCTGTACAATATCGGAAAAATAACCTAAAAAAATTTGTCTGAAAAAGTGTTGACAATCCAGCTTTTCTTATAGGCTTCCACAAGGTCAGTCCTTTTGCAGTTGCTGCAATAGCCATAGTCATCCTTCGTATGTGCCTTAAGGGTTACCTTGGAAGACGGCATCGTGAAGGAAAGGTCTGTCGTATCTATCGTTACTGCTTTGCCACCATAAGGCTCATAAGAGCAGACTTCGCCCGTGACCTTAATTTTCTGGTCCGTCGTACCTCCATTGCTGTACAGTCCGTAGGTTGCACCGTCCCTCTGCGTGACATTTGTGTCATTTTCTCCATCTGTGGGCAGAGCGATACCACCCAGCTCTATCGGAAACCATACCTTAAATTTCCCAGTTCCTTTCGTGATTCTTCTGGAAATATCAGCAGTGTCATGATTGCAGTAGATGCTGGCATCCAGATTACTTTCATCTCCCGTAAACGCATCAGGTATTTGTGCTCCCTTCTCTATAACTATCTCAGCCTTGCCAGAAGGAACCGTTACATTCTCTAGTCCAGCTACACCCTCGCCCAGCCGCAGTACAGCGGTATCACCAGGAAAGCTTATGTTTCCGACCACGTTTATATTTTCTATGGTAACATCCTGTCTCCCTGTCATAAACAGGTAGTTTCCCTTACCCGTCAAGGTATGTGGCTCATCACCCTCTGAACGCAGCGTTATCTCAGCCGGCAAATATACTTTATCGAGCATCTTGTTTATACTCTTACCTGCTATCGTATCCTTCAGCAGCAGGATTTCCAGCTTCTTCCATAACTTGTATTCTTCATTCTTTTGATGCTCTTTCGATTCTTCCAGATAGAACATTGCTGCATCCCATGTCAGGAAATACATCGTTTTTGTCTCACCGCTATTTTTTTCTATCTGAAACTTTACAACGGCCTGAGATGTATCCTCCGGCATGTCAGCGCGAAGCACTTCTACACTGCCCTGACTTCTATCCGTTCTGCTTATATCGGTCTTAATACCGGCTGAATAAAAAGCATAGCCTTCTGCCAGCGTATCCGCGATAGCATAACCCTGCGTTTTATCAAGCAGAGAGTCGTCATTGTTTTCATCAAAATTGCTCAGAGCAATCTCTTCATACTTACCACCTGAAAGCATTACTTTTGCGCGTTTTATCTGACTAAACTCTCTGTGGTCTATATGCAGAGCCTTTATCTTAGCAGTATCTCCGGATACGCTAAGGGTGGCACCTCCACATACCAGAACCTCTGTTCCCTCATACGTACCTCCGGTAATTGTACAGGAAATATCAGTATTGTTCATCTCACTAGCTTTTCCAATATAAATACTGTCGCTGTAATAACCATCTTTTAGCTCTGCAGCCGCACCACCCATAAACCTCAAGACACCCTTATAATTACCATTCTCTACCGTAAGCTTTGCTTTGTTCCGAATAGAAACTGGGGCGTTCAGTGTTCCTTTCTGTCCCGTGCCTGCGTCTTTAAAGACTGCCTCCACACCTTCGCCAGTGATATAAAGACCCTTTCCTGTAACGGTACAGCCATTGAGGTCCATACAAAAATTGACATTTTTTGTACCCCCATCTATTTTCCACTCGCTTCCTGTCTCAAAAATATTTTTCAGGATTTTCAACGTAATTTCAAGGTCTGCATCAGCAGCATCTACTGCATCTTTCATTGCAGCTATTGCTTTCGTAAGTGTTGCATAACGTTTTGTATTCCCATCTACCGTAACTTCCGCAACACCTTCTTCTACCGTAAAGGCAGCCTTTTTGGAGGTCGCCGTATATTCACCGCAGGTCGCTACACAATAGTATTGATAGGTGCCTGCCAAAAGTCCTGTAGGAATCCTGTAGGTCGCAGATGTTGCATCCTGCCCCGTTTGTTTTACTTTGGTTGTTGTCCCATTTATTGTTTTATCAGCATACCACTGGTAGGAGATACTGCCACTGCCAGATTCCGCTTTTACGGTTAGCTCAGGCGCCTCGGCAGCGGTATAGTTTTCCATCACAGTTTCCGCTCCGCTGGCAATCGTTGGATGCGTTGTGAAATAGAGCGGACTTTTAACAGCCGTTACCTTTTTCTTTTTGTCTGTATACTTAGCTGTTAAGTTCGCATAGGTACCATCATCATACTGTAAGGTATAGCCGACCTTCAGAAGATCCTGCAGGGTTTTGTTAGAACCATTAGCTTCAATCGCACAGCCTGAAGCAGGGACAAAGGTTCCTCCTGTAATCTGGCTGTTGTCGGGCAGAAAAAGACGTCCATTAAAGGTTCCACCCTCGATGACTACGGCTACCTTACCATAGCTGGTATTCATTATAGTACCGCTGCCAGTATTCGCCGTTAAAGTAGCGTCTTTCTCAACTGTAATTTTAACGTTATAATTACCCGTGACTTTGACACAGTAACTCCCACTGTTCTCATTTTTAATAACTGCGCCTTCGCTAATAATACAGTTGGAGCAGCTGCCCATAAACATAATAGCGCCATAGCCAGACGCAACATTTCCGGTTACCTCCGTATTGGTAATTGTACAGGCGTTACTGTCACAAATAGTAATGACGCCTTCCTGACTACCATTACTTCCACTAATATTTGCTTTGTCAATGGTACAGGTCGCACCTCTCCACATCGCAACTGCGGAACCCTTTCCAGCATTTTTGATTGTGACATGCTCAATTTTCAACACTCTATCTACAGTTATCAGTCCATCTCCTTTTAATCTATCTTGCCCATATTGATAGCTGCCTGTAATTGTTCCCTCCTTCGAGCCGGATGAGGTAATTGTTATATTTGCTCTTTTAAAATATAAACGTGCATTGTCCCCCTGTAGTGTCAATGTATGGCCATTCAAATCCAGCTCTATCTCTTTTGCCAAACCGGTACCAATGGTAAGCGCACTTGTTATGGAGGCATCATCATTCAACAGTTTAATGGAAACTTTTTCCAGGTTTGCGCTTCCATGCCCGCCAATCCATGTTGCAAGGTTCTGAGCGGTATAAGGGGCTTTCGTTCCGTCAGCATTCGTTTCTGTTATCTGGACTGTACCACTCCCAGCCAGCAGCGCAATCCCATACTCGCCTACGAGCACATAGATGGTCGGAAGCTCCACGTCTTTACCCAATACGAGCTGGTTGCCGTCTCCATCCTCATCCGGCAGTACCGGCGTATAGGCATAGCAGAAGCCGTTTGACGCTTCACTGCTGTCAAATTCTTCTGCGTCGCTCTCTTCCACATTCAGCTCCCACTTGATGTTTTTCAGACGGATTTTCTCCGTCGTTGTCTCGGTATCAGAGGAAGCTGCTGCGTCAGCGCTGCCTGTCGTCTTTACACTGTCTGCATTATCGGATGTAGATGCTGTGTCGGTTTTCTTTGCATTGTCTGCACCGTCGGATGTGGCTGCTGTGTCAGAGGCATCGTCCTTCTCTGCCGCGTATACTATGAGTTTATGCGGCAGAAGGGCATCCGCCATCTGTCCAATAAGCGCACCAAAAGCAGAGGGTAGGTCGGCACGTGCCTGTGTATCCTCTGTATCAGAGCTGCTAGAGCCATTTGGGTTGTTTGATTTGTCAGAATTTCCAGAATCCTTTGATGTATCCGAATCCTTTGTATCTGCATTTCCATTGTCAGAAGTACCAGACTTATCGGAAGCATCCGCATTGCCGGAATCGCCATCCTTTTCATCTGAGGATTCTGTATCCTTCTTATCATCAGAGGACGCAGTATCTCCATTACTGTCATCCTTCTGCGCATCGTCCTTCTCTGTATCTCCCGTCTCGGAAGCATCTTCTTCATCGTCGGCTTCCTTTTCATCCGCATGCGTGGTCTTTTCTACCGTAACGGTCAGGCTGGTCGGAAACTTGATGTCGCTCTCAAGCGCACCGATGGGCAGGGTCTGCTCTGTGATGTCCTTTGAAAGCTCCTCAAAGGAAACAATAGTCGTTTTACCTGTCTCACTTTCATCGGTTTTTGCAGAAACCGAGAGTGCGGACAGGTCTACAGTATTGGCAACCATCGCAACGGTCAAGCCCATCACAAGTATGCGCTTACGCAGCTCCCTCCACCTGATTTTTTCATGTGTCTGCTGCCAATCCTTCTCTGGCATGGTGTTTTTCTTTTTCATGTAAACTCCTCTCTTTTACCATAATCTCTCGGAATCTCTAAGCCAGTAAATACAAGGCTTTCAAATTCCTTTTTTATTAAAATCCCCCACTTTTTGCCCAAAACACTTGACAACTTCATCGAAAAATGCGGCGCTCCGCGCCTATTGATTAATAAGAACCGTCGCTTGCGGCGGCAGATATTTTTCGATTGGAGGCGATTTTTATGTTACCTGTTAACTGTGGCAGTCATGCAGACTACCAAAACTTTGTTGTTACTAATCTTCGTAAATATTATCCTGACCCAAGTGCTCTTGCTCGTTCCACTTGGGATATCATTGAGCGGTTTTGGAATCTCGATTTATCTTTTACCGATACTTTTATGGCTGATAAATATTCTAAATTCGGCCCTGCACCAAGAACCCCTTCCTCTATACAGCGTTCTTATCTGCTTTCCATTGACTTTAAAGTTACCTCGATAACAGAATGGGCTGCCCAGCTTAAAATCAATCCCCTTTATGCCATCCTCAGTGGGTTTGAACCTGGTAATACTCCAGGGGTTTGCACTTTTTATGATTTTATAAACCGCTTATGGAACTCTGATGATGACCATATGTCACCACATATCCATTCTCTTAAAATCAAGGTTAAGAAGCCTAAAACAAAAGGCACGAAAGCTGATTCTGTGGAAAAAGTTACGGTTGCAGAGCTTCTTCCGATTTTGGAAAATACTGGTTTTAAACTTGATGAACAGCCTTATTCTTCCCTCTTTAAAATCTACCAGAAAGAGTTCCTTGATGTTTCTGTATCCACAGGACTTATCCATTCGGATGCTCTGGCTTTAGCCGATGATGGAACTCCTGTTGTAACTTCACACAGGGAACGGAAAAAGCATATCTGTAAATGCAAAGAGAATGGCATTACTGACTGCAAATGTGACCGTTACTTTTCCCAGCCTGATTGTGATATCGGCTGGGATTCTTCCCGTGACTGTTATTATCATGGCTATGATCTATACATACTTGTTGATTCGCATTTTGAAACATAGCGACAGTTATGTTTATTTCTTGTGTTCATTTTTACGTTCAAGAATAATATTTACTTGTCAAAGTTCAATGCTAGAGTTTTGCTGGCATGATCACTCAAGATTCCGAGAGATCATTATATGTATAAGGTTTATATTCAGCCCGTTCAAGCACAGGCACAGCTTTTATAGATCATCCGGAATGAGCCGCAGCTTCTTCGCGGCTGTCCTGGCTTCCGCCCGGCGCTTCACGTCCAGCTTGTCGAGAATGTGGCTGACGTGGGTCTTCACCGTGGGCAGCTTCACGTCCATGATCTGCGCAATCTCGGCGTTGGACTTGTCCGCGCAGATGAGATGCAGAATTTGCAGTTCCGTGGGCGTCAGCTCCTCGCCGGGGGCAAGGCGGGATTCGAGGAAATGCGGGTAGAACGCCGCCTGCATCCGCACCGCCGCCATCAGCCGCTTGCTCCATGCTTTGTCGCCGTCCCAGTTCAGCGCTTCCAGCAGCGGCAGCACCGCCGTGCCGTATACGCTGACGGTGCGGATGAATCGGTACTCCGTCGCCGCGTCCAGCGCCGCCGTCAATCGCTCGCGCCACCGCTCATCCTTCTTGCGCCGCAGGGCGATGGCAGTTAGGACATTCAGGTGAATGCCGTCGATGATACGGGCACAGTTTTGAATGTACGGCTCCAGCGGGGCAAGCGTCAGCAGCGCCGCGTCCGGTCTGCCGTCCGCCAGCTCCACCATGGCCTGGGTGAGGTACTGGTAGCGCCGCATGACGTTCAAATGCGTCGGCTCCCGGGGGGCTTTTTCCCGGTACCACGCATCCGCCGCATCAAGGTCGCCGGTGTGCATGTCAATACGGCAGAGCATGGCGTCCATATTGGGCAGAAAGCGAGTCAAACCGCGCTCGACAAAGCATTCATGGAGCACCTCGATGGTGCGCCGCGCGTCGGTGGGCTGCCCGTTTGCCAGCTGGCTGCGGGCCAGCAATCCGCTGACGGCGAACTCCATGTCCGACGTGCCGTGGTTGCGGACCTCGTTCATCTGCGGAAGAAGGGACAGCATCCGGCCGGCGACGTCCTCGCCCTTTTCAAACTTGCTCTCGGCAATGGCGCAGTCGGCAAGACACACACTGTCCCGCCCCAGTACTGCCTCCACGGGGAGACGGATGGTTTTGTAGAGCAGGTCGTCCTTTTTGCTCCATTCGGAAAAGTCCTTGCCACCGTTCATGATGCTCGGCAGCGCGCTCGTGACGGAGAAGGACGGCAGCGCCACCTCTTTGTTCGTCAGCAGCCGGAACACGGCGGGGATGGTTTCCGTCAGACCCTTCACGCCCCGCTGGGGCAGAGAGATATCCAGCCATGCAAGGCGGCCGCGCGCCTGCTTTCCGGCGGCGTCCTGCCTGTCGCAGTGTTCGGCAAACTTTTGCATTTCGCCATACCAGCGCTCCGATCCTTCGTAATCCATGACCAGCGCACAGAGCATGCTCATGCCCTGCATCAGAGAGGGGGATGCTAGAATTTCCGCCTCCGGCAGGCTGCGGTAGTATTTTTCCATCTCGGCATAGTGCCCCATGCCGGGGTGAAGTTCTGCATTACGCACCAGCAGCTCGGAAACCTTGGAATGGTCACCGCCGCTGGTGTAGCATTCCAGGGCGTGGGCGTAGTCTTCCTTCAGCTCATAGTACAGCCCGCCCCGGCTGATGAGCGCTTTGCGCTTTTCCTCGGTATACTCCCGTTCCATCTCCCAAAGGAGAAAAGCCCGGAAACCCGACCAGAAGTGGAAGCGCTGGCAGTCGTCGTAGCGCAGCATAGTAGTGTATCGAAAAATCCAGTCCAGCCGTTCGCCGGCACGGGGATCACCGCTGACCATCCGCGCCATTTCCAGGTCAAAACTTTCAAAGGGGGCCAGCTCCAACAAAAAGCGCCGCACCGGCAGATCAAAGCGCCGGTAGATGGCGGTCTCAAAGTAGAGGAACACCTCGTGGAACACCCGCGCCACCAGCTCCGGCGTCCACGGCTTGTCCGGGGACATGCACCGCGCCGTGATGGCTACACCCAGCGGATAGCCCGCGGATTCTTTCAAAATTCCATTAATCTCGCTATCTGTTACGTTTACTCCCGAAAGCTGAAACAGCCGCCGCACATCGCCCTCATCAAAAAGCAGGTCGTCGGCCTCCAGCACCGTCATCAGC
>OLVW01002410.1_pt1 | contig 13652 bp, 12 predicted proteins | sample 1673301 | NCBI WGS metagenome assembly OLVW01 (sample SAMEA3178941, study PRJEB25190) | human gut metagenome
TTCCCGCCGGTACGAAAAAGGCTTTAACCTTTGCGGTGTCATACGTGTCATCTGACTCTATATCCTGCTGTTTTCCAAGCAGTAAAATCATATCGGTCACAGCGATATTGATTTCTGAGCTTCTGTGATACTCTAAACCGTTCAACTTTTCGTTGTGTCCGTTACAGTATCCAATCTGTACCGGCAGTCCGCCGTATACGCTTCTCCTTAAAACTTCACACACCTCAAGCGCTTCAAGGGATGCATCAGACGGTTCGTAAATGACATCGTCCGGCAGCGGTGTCTTTTGCATTTCCTGTAAAAGCTGCGCTACGTCCAGCCCCTCAATAACCTTTCCGTACTCCTTAAATTCCTTTTCTTTCACACTGATAATTTCCATCGTTTCTCCATTTCAGATAAATATTTCTGTCAAATACAACATTGACATAGGTTGTTAAACTTTAGAGCTTTTAGAAAAGTGTTTTTTAAAAGCTTTTATTATTTTAACACCTATGTCAATGTTTTTCAATCATTTTCTATTGTTTTTTTATGAATAAAGTATGAATTTTTATTCATTTTAATTGTTGTTTTCCGGTGTATGCCACTTCCAGTCGCGTACTTCCGGTAAATCCATGCCGTATTCGCTGATGTACTGCTTATGTGCTACAAGTGTGTCACGCATTTTCTGAAGCAGGTACGCGCCCTTGTTTCCAAGCTGTGGCAGTGCATTGACAGCGGCTTCTACCAGATGGAAACGGTCGATTTCATTCTGGACACGCATATCAAACGGTGTTGTAATCGTTCCTTCTTCCTGATAGCCGAATACGTGCAGATTTCTGTTGTGTCTGTAATATGTCAGTTCATGAATCAGTGTCGGATAGCCGTGGAATGCAAAGATAATCGGCTTATCCTTTGTAAACAGTGCATCATAATCCGTATCGGACAATCCATGCGGATGCTGTGTATTGGACTGCAATTTAAACAAATCGACAACATTGATGAAACGAATCTTTAATTCCGGCAGATTGTCGCGCAGAATGGTGACTGCCGCAAGGGCTTCCATGGTCGGTGTTTCACCGCAGCCGACTAAAACTACGTCCGGTTCCTGTCCCTGGTCATTGCTTGCCCACTCCCAGATACCGACACCCTGTGTACAGTGCTTTACAGCCTGTTCCATGGTCAGCCACTGTGGTCTTGGGTGCTTTGAAGTTACCAGTACATTGACATAATCACGGCTTCTGATACAGTGGTCAAAGCAAGATAACAGGCAATTTGTATCCGGTGGCAGATACATTCTGACAACGTCTGCTTTCTTATTGGCAATGTGGTCTAAGAAGCCCGGGTCCTGATGTGTAAATCCGTTGTGGTCCTGCTGCCATACATTAGAAGACAAAATGAGGTTTAATGAGGCAATAGACTGACGCCACGGAAGCTGTGAACATACCTTTAACCATTTTGCATGCTGTGCCGCCATGGAATCCACAATTCGGATAAATGCTTCGTAGCTTGCAAAGAAACCGTGACGTCCTGTTAAAAGATAACCTTCCAGCCAGCCCTCGCACATATGCTCTGACAGCATAGAGTCCATAACACGTCCGTCTTTTGCAAGGAATTCATCATTGTCCTTTAATGCATTGTTCCAATCCCTGTTGGTTGCTTCAAAAATTTTACCCAGTCTGTTAGACATCGTTTCGTCCGGTCCAAAGATACGGAAGTTTCTAGTCTTTTCATTGAGCTTAAAAATATCTCTGATAAATCCGCCCAGCTCAATCATATCCTGACCTTCTTTAGCACCCGGTGACGGAACATCTACTGCATACTCCCTGAAATCAGGCAGGCGTAAATCCCGTAACAGTTTACCGCCGTTTGCATGCGGATTGGCACTGATTCTTGAATCCCCTTCCGGTGCAAGTGCCTTTAATTCCGGAATCAATCTTCCTTCTTTATCAAATAGTTCTTCCGGCTTGTAGCTTCTTAACCATTCGTCTAACATCTGTAAATGTTCCGGTCTATCCATCATAATCGGAACCTGATGCGCACGGAATGTTCCTTCGATTTCCTTTCCGTCTACAACCTTCGGTCCTGTCCAGCCCTTTGGTGTACGAAGTACAATCATCGGCCAGAACGGTCTTTCAGTCTTGCCGTTTTCCCTTGCCTCCTTCTGAATCTGATGGATTTCTTCAATAACCGTATCCACGGTTTCTGCCATTTTGCGGTGCATAGTCATCGGGTCATCGCCTTCTACAAAATAAGGCTTCCAGCCGCAGCCGTGGAAAAAGCTTTCAATCTCATCATGTGAAATTCGTGAGAAAATTGTCGGGTTGCTGATTTTATATCCATTTAAGTGAAGAATCGGAAGCACTGCACCATCTGTTACCGGATTTAAAAACTTATTGGAATGCCATGCTGTTGCAAGCGGGCCTGTTTCTGCTTCACCGTCACCGACAATACAGGTTGTAATCAGATCCGGATTATCAAATACAGAACCAAAAGCGTGTGCAATGGAGTAACCCAGCTCACCGCCTTCATTAATAGAACCCGGTGTTTCCGGTGCTACATGGCTTGAAATACCGCCCGGAAATGAGAACTGCTTACACAGCTTTTTTAATCCATCCATATCTTCGCTGACATTCGGATAAACCTCACTGTATGTACCCTCTAAGTAAGAGTTGGATACAAAGAAGTTGCCGCCGTGTCCCGGACCTGAAATCAATACCATATCCAAGTCGTACTTTTTAATCGCACGGTTCATGTGGCAGTATACAAAATTCTGTCCCGGAACGGTTCCCCAGTGTCCGACAATCTTTTTCTTAATATGCTCCGGCTTTAACGGTTCGCGAAGCAGTGGATTATCCAGCAGATACAGCTGGGCTGCTGATAAATAGTTTGCCGCTCTCCAGTACGCATTCATTTTTTCAAGGTAAGCATCTGTCAAAGGCTGTTTTTCAACGCATGTCGTTTCTGTGTTCATGTAATCTTCCTTTCTTCCTGTTGATTTCATTTCAATGTTTTGCAAAATGTTTTTACAAAAGCCATTTACATAATATCACACAACCGCCCAATGTCAATATCTTCTTTTATGAAACTTTTCCGATAAATTTTAGAATTGTGTCACCTGCTGCCTGCACCCGATACGGGATTCTGGGCGGACATCAGGGATAACAGTGTCGTCTTTCCCGCACCGTTTCTTCCTATCAGTCCGTATATCTTACCCGGTTCAAGCTCCAGATTCACTTTTTTTTAAACTGTCTTTCCTTTATAGCTTTTTCCTGCATTTTTACAAATCAAATTCTCCATTTACTTTCCCTCCATAATCATCTGCACCAGTTCCTGTTTCGTGATGCCAAGGCTCTGCGCCTCAGCAAGCATGGACGCAATATAGTCCTGATAAAATGCATCTTTTCGTTTTTTTTGAATCACTTCCTTTGCGCCCTTCGCCACAAACATACCAATTCCTCTTTTCTTGTATACAATCCCTGCTTCAACCAGAATGTTGATTCCTTTTGCGGCAGTTGCCGGATTAATGGCATACAGCTTCGCCAGTTCATTCGTACTTGGCACCCGTTCTTCTTCGCAGAGTATATCCCGTAAAATGTCGTTTTCAATCATTTCACTAATCTGGATATATATTGACTTTTCCTGTGTTAAAATCTCATTCATTCTGCTCCTCATTCCTTATGCTTCTTAACCGCGCACCGGCGGATATAAAGAAATAGCACTTGAGGTCTTTACCGTCAAGTGCTATTTCTTTATTTTTTCCACAATGTTTTATACGATGCGCCTTCCACCAGCACTTTCTGCAGTCTGCCCGGCTTTTCAAGCACCTTTTTCATAAGCAGATAAGCTGCCCCGCCGTATGCCGAACCGAATACGACACTTGCCAGTACATCGGTCGGATAATGAACCGTCAGATACAATCTTGAAAATGAAATGAGTGCCGCAAGCACCAGTGCGCCGATGCCTTCTTTTTTATTCCACAGGCGGATTGCCACCGCCGCCGCAAAGGAGGCAGAAGTGTGTCCTGACGGAAATGACCAGTCGTAAATCCTGTCAAAGACCCGGTAGAGATTTTCAAAGGTCGGGTCTGCATGAAACGGACGCACCCGCTGGTACAGATTTTTCATGATGCCGTTACAGATAACCAGCGAAATGAGCAGTGCCGCAACCACGGTCGCACCGGTTTTCCGGTAACGCTTCGGCAGCACAAACAGCATTGCCGCCGCAATCACCAGCCAGATCAATCCGCCGTTTCCAAGACAGGTAATCTGATACATCAGAAAATCCAGCACCGGATTATGCAGTTCTTCAAACCAGTGCAAAATTTTTAATTCCATACGCACCTTTCCGCAGCTTTAATCTGCAAATACAATAACATTTTCATTCTTTTCCTTGCAGACAGGCTCCTGTGCCGCGTAACCTAAGTCTACAATGCCCCATACGATATGGTTGTCCGGCACACCGAACTTCTTTAATTCGGCACGTACCTGCGGCTCGTCACAGATTTCCTTTAACTGGTTAATCCAGCAGGAACCAATGCCAAGCTCCTGTGCCATCAGGAACATATTCTCCATTGCACAGGCACAGTCTGCAAGTCCGTTTGTATTGTCTTTTTCATTGGATGCCAGAATAATGACATCCGGGTCGTAAAAATTGTAACTTTCCGGGCGGTTTAACGTTTCCCTTACCACCTTTGCCAGTTCCTGTATGTTTTCTTTTTTACGGATTACCGTAAACTGCCATGACTGTCGGCTCATGCCGCTCGGTGCGTAAATTGCCGCCTTTAAAATAGTATCTAAGTCTTCTTTGCTGACCGGTCTGTCTGTATATGCCCGGCAGCTTCTTCTTGTTAAAATATTGTCTAATACCGCATTGTTACTCATTTGACACTACCTCGCTTTCCTGTGCATTCTCCATGCCCTTTGCCTTCTTTTTGGCTCCGGCACGTTCACCCTGCGCAACCTGTTCCATATATTTCCTGGTTTCCGCAACTACTACACCGCTTAATGCCACAATGGCAATCAGATTCGGAATCGCCATTAAGCCGTTGAAAATATCTGCAATTTTCCAGACCGCAGATACCGTCATAAACGGTCCGATAAATACACATACAATATACAGCCATCTGTAGCCTTTTACAACCTTTTGTCTGCCGCCGACTAGATATTCCAGACATTTTTCACTGTAATAATCCCAACCGAGAATCGTTGTAAATGCAAAGAATACCAAACACATCATGAGGACAAATGCCGATACCTTAGCCGGAACCGGAAGTCCCTGCTGAAATGCCGCCGTTGTAACCGCAACACCCTGTAAGCCGACGTTCCATGTACCTGTAATTGTAATGGCAAGACCTGTCATCGTACAGATAATAATGGTATCAATAACCGTTCCCGTCATGGAAATTAAGCCCTGCTGTGCCGGTGAATCACTATTGGCTGCTGCCGCCGCAATCGGCGCACTACCAAGTCCGGCTTCATTTGAAAAGATACCGCGGGCAACACCCATCTGCATTGCCATAAGCATACCGCCGATTGTTCCGCCCGTTACCGCACGCAGACCGAAGGCACTCTGCACAATTTCAACCAGTGCGCCCGGAATTGCCGTAAAATTAAAAATAAGAATCAAAACAACCGCAACCACATAACAGCCTGCCATAAACGGCACAATTACCTGTGCTACGGAAGAAATACGCTGGATTCCGCCGATAATAACAAGTGCCACACAGACGGTCAGTAAAATACCCGTAATAACAACAGTCCATGAATACGTTCTTCCAAATAAATCAACGGTCCATTCGTTATTGGCATCAAAAAATCCGTTGACTGCACTGGTAATACCATTAATCTGTGTAAAGGTTCCGATACCTAAAAGACCGACACCTACACCGAAAAATGCAAAAATCTTTGCCAGCCACTTCCACTTGTGTCCCATGCCGTTTTCAATATAATAGAACGGTCCGCCTAAGATATGACCGTCTTCATTGACAACGCGGTATTTCACCGCAAGAAGACATTCTGAATATTTGGTAACTGTTCCGACAATCGCCGCAATCCACATCCAGAACAGCGCGCCCGGACCGCCTGCTACCATAGCCGTTGCAACACCGACGATATTTCCCGTACCGATGGTTGCCGAAAGTGCCGTACACAATGCCGCAAAACTGGATACTTCTCCGTCTTCGCCGCTTCTCTCATTTGAAAACAGTTCTTTGACCGCCAACGGAAATTTCGTTACCTGAAGTCCTTTTAAACGGAATGTCATAAAAAGTCCGACTGCAAGAATCGCTATAATAAGCGGCAGTCCCCAGATAAAATCATCAATCGTTGTCAATGCGGTATTAATGGTATCTAACATGAATTTTTCCTTATCCTTTCCTGATTAAAACTTTCTTTCGCAATATCATCAAATATGTATTTTGTTCTTATGAAACATATACACCGAAACAAACAGACACACAAACTCTGCCACCGGAATTGCCATCCACACGCCGTTTATTCCAAACAGATATGCCAGTCCGACAATCGCTATCACCTCAACAATCAGTGTACGAAGAATCGACACCACCGCAGAATCCCGTCCGTTGCCGAGTGCCGTAAGATATCCCGATGCAAAAATGTTAATGCCGTTTACTAAAAAACAAACCGCAAACAGCCTGAAACCGGACAGCGACATTTCATATAACGCTGTATTATTTCCGACAAAAATGCGCATTGTCCATCCAGCTGCTAATTGGGATATTGCAAATATCACAATGCCTGCTGCCAGAAGAATCCGGATACACATTGCAAACAGCCTTTTTAAATCCGCATAATTGCCCGCGCCGTAATTATAGCTAAAAATCGGTGCAACACCATTTGTAAAGCCCATATACGCGGACGAAAACAGAAAGTGTGCATATAGAAGCACCGTAATCGCCGCAACACCGTTTGCACCCGCAAGGCGCATCAGAATGATATTAAAAATAAATGTCGTCACCGCACTTGCGATATTCGTCACCATTTCCGATACCCCGTTGCTCATCGCCTTTAACAAAAAGGACGTATCCCACCGGAACTTCTCAAAATACAGTTTGAGATTCTTCCGGCTGTATACAATCACCGGCACAGCCGCACCGATACCATAACTGATAACAGTTGCAAATGCCGCCCCCATCAGTCCGAAGCCCGCACATTTTACAAACAGGTAATCCAGACAGATATTGCTGAATCCGCAGGTCAGCGACAAAATCAGTCCGTACTTCGGCTTATCATTCGTCGTCCAGAACGGCATGAATAACATCTGTAACATGGAAAACGGCGCGCCAAGTGCCATGATTGTGCCATACTGCACACAGTACGTAACCAGCGGTTCTCCCTTTGCGCCAAGCGCCAGTGAAATCGGACGCATTGTCAGTGCAAAAAGAATTCCCAGCACCACACCCGAAACCACTGTAAAAAATGCAAGCTGTGTAAACCGCTGTCTGGCAAGACTGCCCTTTCCTTCACCGAGCAGCCTTGCCACAATGGCATTGCCGCCCATGGAAAGCATGACACCGATTCCGTTTAACAGATACACCACCGGATACACGATATTGGTCGCCGAAAGCTGTTCACTTCCTGCAAACTGGCTGATAAAAATACCGTCCGTCATGACATAAATCGAAGTGACAATCATCATGGCAACTGCCGGAAAAACAAACTGTAACAGCCGTGCCGTATTAAATTTCGTTGCAATTGTTAATCTACCCATTTTACCTCCACCACATTTTCATGCGGCTTTTACTCTAAACAATCCCGACTGCCTGTTTTGCAAGCCGGTCTGCCTCTTCGTTTCCGGCAACCCCGGAATGTCCTTTTACTTTGATAAAATGCAGCGTAATCTGATTTTTTACAGACTGCACATAATCGTAGTAGGCAATTGTTCCCTTTTTATTGCGCTTCCACAGTCCCTTTGCCCACATTTCGATTCCCATATAATCATAATAAATATCAAGCGACCTGATTCCCAGCTCTATCGCCTTTTTTACTGCCGCCATACTGCCAAGCACCTCGCCTGCCACATTCCTCATGGAAGCCATGTCCGCATCTTTGCCGGACCCCTGCAGTACTTCTTTAGCGCCGTCATGGACAAGAAATCCACCATAACCGTATACATGTGTCTTCTGGTTAAATGAACCATCGACAAATGCATAAACTTCCGGTTCTTTTCCCGCCTGCGCTGTTTCTGCATCTTCTTTAATATACGCCTCTGCCTCCTGCAGGGTTGTAAAACTTTTATATTGTGCACCGGAAAATCCCGTCACCATTGCTTTGCACGTATTCCAGTCCTTGTAAATGCCGGGCTTAATTCCCTTTCTTACTGCATAATATTTTACTGCCATATTTCCACCTTAATAAACTCTGATTACACCTGAAATTTCTTTTACAACAGACATTCCGCTAAAAATGGTCATTGCATCATTGAAGTTATTTTCCTGTACTTCATCGGTAATAATCACCAGTTCCGCGATACCGCCCTTACGGCTCTTTTGTACAACCTGCGCAATGCTGACACCGTTGTTGCCGAGGACACTTGCGATATTGGCAAGAACACCCGGCTTGTCCTGTGCATGAATCCGCAGGAAGAATTTGCTCTTTGTTTCACCAATCTGCTTGACCGGAAGCTGCTTGTAACAGCTGCAGCCCACTCTGCCGCAGCAATTATAGACAAGATTTCTCATCACATCCACAACATCACCCATCACTGCACTGGCTGACGGCATCTGTCCTGCGCCCCTGCCCATAAACATTGCATCATCCATCGCATCGGCATGTACAAACACCGCGTTAAATGCGTCTTTTACGCCTGCAAGCGGATGATTTTCATCAATCAGCATCGGATGTACCTTGACTTCAATGCCCTCCGGTGTGTTTCTTGCCAGTCCGAGCAGCTTAATCACATAGCCGAATTCTTTGGCATAACGGATATCATCAGCTGAAATCTTTGTAATACCTTCTGTATATACCTGTGGAAATGTCACACGCGAATTAAACGCAATCGATGCCATAATCGCCATCTTTCGTCCCGCATCATATCCTTCCACATCGGCTGTCGGGTCTGCTTCCGCATAACCAAGCTCTGTTGCCTGTGCCAGTGCTTCTGCATAATCCATGCCTTTTTCGGACATTTTTGTTAAAATGTAGTTGGTCGTTCCGTTTACAATACCCATGACTTCGCTGATACGGTTGCCCGCCATACTCTGCTTTAACACCTCTTAATATATCCTCATAAACCCATGTATCTTCTGAATTCATGCAGGCCTTATCGATAACCTTAAGATAACTGTTTTTATCACTCTTTTTTAAGCCAATATCATATACAGTATATATATCATAAAAGCATTTTCTTATGCCAAGCCTGTCAAGCAGAATCTCTACACTGCTCTTTTCTGAAGCAGTAAATATAACAAGTTTACTTCCGGCCTCGTACTCTCTTCTAACAAGCTCAACCATACCTTCTTTTGCCGGGATATCCGTTGCATAGTGCTTGTTCATGATTTCAACAGCAGCCTTACTTATCTGTTCAAGATCAGTATCTATCCCTAGTACATTTTTAAGATAGCATGCATAATCATTTAAATCCATAACACCTGTAATATCATCAAAATCATCTGGAAGCTCTGCACCTTTATACAATGCATATTCTCTTGCACTATTTTTCCAGAAAGGCATTGAATCAACAAGTGTCCCATCCATATCAAATATTATGTTCTTTTTTTTCGCAAACAACTCCCTTGTCTTTATAAAAAGCTTCCTTGCAGCCTCAGCACAGTCATCAGCTGCAAATATAGCAGATACTACTGCAATACCATCAACTCCTGTATCCTTTAGATAATCACAGTTATCGTAATTGATGCCGCCTATGGCAACTACTGGAATATCCTTCATCATACCTGTCAGCTCTATGAGTGTTTCTTTACTCATATCTTTAGCATCAAGCTTAGTGCTTGTATGAAATACCGCTCCCATCCCTACATAATCGGCACCCATTCTTATAGCATTTTCAGCCTGTTCTTTAGTCTTAACAGTCATGCCGATTATTTTTCCTTCACCAAGGACTGCCCTTGCAGTCTTATAATCAGCATCATTCTGTCCTATATGCACACCATCTGCATCAGCCTCTTTTGCAGCATATATATCATCATCTATAACAAATGGCACACCATATTTTTTAGCAATAGGCTTTATTGCCATCGCTTTCTTTACTATTTCCTCATGTGTGGCATTCTTTTCTCTTAACTGTAAAAATGTAGCTCCGTTTGCAAGAACGCTATCTATAACTGAAAGAAAGTCCTTTCCGTTAAGCCATTGTGTATCTGTAACAGCATAAAGCTGCATATCTTCTCCTGTAACTCTCACAGCAACCTCCTAAACATAATCCGCTATTTGCATATTAGTATAAAATTCTTTGCATTTTTTCGCAACTGTATTTATAATGTGATGTGCAAAAAACAAAATCAAAATAAAATCAAAGGAAAACGAAATTGAAAGGAAATTAAGATTATGACTAAAGATTTAACAAAAGGAAAGATTATGCCTCTTCTTGTAGGATTTACGATTCCTCTTGTTCTTGGAAATCTCTTTCAGCTTACATATAATGCAGTTGACAGTATTATTGTTGGCCAGTTTGTTGGCAAAGAGGCTTTGGCAGCAGTCGGTATATGCAACCCTGTTATGACACTTATGATACTTTTTCTTAATGGATTGTGTATGGGTGCCAGCATACTTATGGGTACACAATATGGTGCAAAGGACTATGATAAGCTTCATAGACAGATAAGCACAACTATGCTCTCAGGTGTCATATTTTCCATCATATTAAGCTTAATATGTATTATTTTTTCAGTACCAATACTGCACATACTCCAGGTCGATTCCTCTATAATAAAGCTTACAACCTCATATATGCGCATCATATTCATTGGCCTTGTATTTACATTCCTATACAACTTCTTTTCAAGCACATTAAGAGCTCTTGGTGACAGCCAGACACCTCTGTACTTTCTTATAGCCAGCTCTGTGCTTAATGTTATTGGAGATCTATTCTTTGTAATTGTGCTTAAAATGGGAAGCAACGGATGTGCCATATCTACAGTTATAAGTGAAATGTTTTGCTGTATTTTCTGCATAATATATATCCAGAAAAAAGTCCCAGTTCTTTGTCTTGGAAAAAAATGGCTTGTATTTGACCATTCTCTTCTAAAAAAGACTATAAGCTATGGATGGGTATCTGCTATGCAGCAGGCAACAGTACAGCTTGGTAAAATAGGCATCCAGGCCATAGTAAACACTATGGGCGTATCTGTAGCTGCCGCCTTCGCCGTAGTAAACAGAATAGATGACTTTGCTTATACTCCTGAGCAGAACATCGGGCACGCCATGACAGCTCTTATGGCGCAGAACAAAGGTGCTAAAAAGCAGCAGCGTATGAAAGACGGCTTCAGATGTGGAATGATACTTGAATTCATATATGGAGTCATTCTGTTTCTCATATGTTTTTTACTGGCACGTCCTCTTATGCTTCTCTTTGTTAAGGATGAAGAAGTTATACTGCATGGTGTAAGATATTTAAGACTTATTTCATTTATGTATATTCTTCCAGCGGCAACTAACGGCATACAGGGTTACTTCCGTGGCATAGGCGACCTTAAGATCACACTGCTTAGCAGCTTCATCAATATGGGTGTACGTGTTATTGCTGCTATCCCACTTGTTCTTATACTTGGCATGGGAATAGAAGCTCTTCCACTATCTTATCTTGCAGGATGGGTTGGAATGCTTATAGCTGAGCTTCCTCTTCTTATAAAAAATTATCATCAGCTCACCAGAAATGCTACGTCTGAAAATAACAAAGCATAATTTACTTTTGACACAACATTAAATATATTGTATAATAACAATATCTTTTTGCTGTATACAACAAAAGACGAATAGTGTTTCACTTAACACTATAGTAACAATGACTTAATAAAAAGAACTGCGGTTTCCAATGCATAATGCGTTGAAACCGCAGTTCTTTTTATCCACTACTTATTATGTATCTGTTATATGCAATCTTTTAGCACAATTTAAGATAAATCCTCAAGCTCTACAATAAAACATCTTCAAGCTTCAGTTTTGGAACATGGTGTACATTTTCCTCATCTCTGTAATATTTAAGATTATCTGCACATGACACTTCATCTATAACAACTTCTTCTTTTGGATAACCTAAGGCGATAACAAGTCTTGCACTGAGTTCAGAAGGAAGCTCCAGTCTTTTGTTAAGCTCTGGAATATTAACACTTGCAAACATGCAGCCACCCAGTCCCTTTTCTGTAGCTGATAAAAGTATAGTCTGTGCAGCTATACCCTCATCTCTTGGCGCCTGCACATCGACAGGACTGCACATTATAATATATCCCGCTGGCTTTTCTCCTTCTTTAGGACCATCCCAGTCTGTAAGTGCTGCTGCCCACTTTAATGTTGAAAACACCTTTTCATTGTCTGAATCATCACATACTACTTTATATCTTAATGGTTGTCTGTTTGCTCCCGATGCAACATTTCTTGCTATATCAACAAGCTCCTCAAGTTCTTTAACGCTTACCTTTCTGTCCTGATAGAATCTTCTATACGATCTGTTTTTAAGTACTGTTTCTTTAAGTGACATATTATCAGCCTCTTTTCTTAGATTTTATTAATACTATTCTTTATGCTTCTTTTTATCTGCTCCTCATGCAGCATAAACCGTTTCTGTTCAGATGATATGAATCTGTCAGACATGACGAATTCAAAGAATTCATCATATGGAACATACATATAATCCATTGTTTCACCAGGCTGTAATGTAATGCGTTCCTCTTTATCACACAAGTTAATATATCCATGATATATACAATGCTTGTTATGATCCGTATATTCATAAAGAGCAATCAGTTCTTCCGGTTTACATAGCAATCCAGTTTCTTCATATAACTCCCGTGAAGCTCCTTCATTTGAAGATTCGCCAGCTATTATAGAACCTCCCGTGACTTCCCATTTTAAAGGGTTTGTTTTATTACGTGACCTCTGTGTTATAAGTACTTTCCCATCCTTTGTTACTGTATAAATCATAACTACAACATGATACACTCCGTCTGGCATAGACTTTGCCATACTTCTTCTAACCTCGTATCCAAGCTTGTTTTCCTGTGCATCATAGGCATCCCACATTTCTTCATCTACCATTTCGATAAAGCCATCGTAGTACTGTTCTTTAAAATGCACTATCTCCTCTAACTGCTGCTTATTGTAAAGTATGTTTTCTGGTGCAACTATCCACACTGTATCGGAATCATCTCTTCTCCTTGCAACTGCAATAAGAATGCCCGCATACTCATCAACTGCAACATCAACTCCTACAAGATATGCTCTCTGTTTTTCATCATGCTTTGAAAGCTCAAGGTCACTTTCATTTAAAACATACCCGGCATTAATAGGGTACACCGACGAGGGATTATCTTCATCTGCACTTCCTAACGGATGGTCTACCTTTACCGTAACTAATTTTTCTTTCACCTTTTACCTCTTTCCTTATAGTACCTGATATTTAATATATCATAATTTACTCTTTCTTAACCCATACACTCACGAACCCGCGCTACGCGCTATCTCGCCCTGCTTCGCATGGCTGTT
>OLVW01002415.1_pt1 | contig 13629 bp, 6 predicted proteins | sample 1673301 | NCBI WGS metagenome assembly OLVW01 (sample SAMEA3178941, study PRJEB25190) | human gut metagenome
GCCAATTTAAAGAAAGTTAAGGCTATGAAGAACGGCACAATTTCACAGGTATTTCTTGATGAAGAAGCAGGATACTATGTATTTGTGAAGATGATTGATAACAACTCAACAGCAAGTTATCAGAAAGCATGTGATTCGGCAGTTACATCTGCACAGACAGAGAAATATGATAAATGGTATGAAGAGCTTAAAGGAACATACAAAATAAATGTTAATGCAAGTGTTTGGAATGATGTCACAATAGGAACAATGACAACAGAAATAGTAACAGCAGATGATTTACAGAAGATGAGCAAAAAGTCTTCTTCATCAAAGAAGTCATCATCAAGTAAATCTTCATCATCTTCTTCTGAAAAGTCATCGTCATCAAGTGAGTCATCATCAAGCAGCAGCTCAAGTAGTTCAAGCAACACATCAAAATAACAGCAGGAACAGGAAGAAAAAGGAAATGGAGGCACCGCAATGGGAAGTGTAAGAAGGATTTATGTTGAAAAGAAACAGCCATATGCAGTACATGCAAAAGAACTCAAAGAGGAAGTAAAGCGCTATCTTGGTATAAAGAGTATTACAAATGTCAGAGTGCTTATTCGTTATGATGTTGAAAATCTTAGTGAAGCAACTTACAAACAGGCTCTTGGAACAGTATTTTCTGAGCCGCCAGTTGATAACTGCTATGAGAATGAATTTAAAAAAGCTGACGGAAGTTTTGTGTTTTCAGTTGAATATCTTCCGGGTCAGTTTGACCAGAGAGCAGATTCGGCAGAGCAGTGTGTTAAACTTTTAAACGAGAAAGAAAATCCCGTTATCCGTTCAGCAACGACTTATGTTTTTGAGGGAGATATAGATGACCAGGATAAAGAGAAGATTAAAGAGTATTGTATCAACCCTGTAGATTCAAGGGAGGCTTCAGAAAATATTTCTGAGACACTTGTACAGGAATTTGATGAGCCGGCGGATGTTGCTATATTTGACGGTTTCAGACAGATGTCTGAGGACGAACTTAAGAAATTATACGAGTCTCTTAATCTTGCAATGACATTTAAAGATTTCCTGCATATTCAAAATTACTTTAAAAATGAGGAAAACAGAGAGCCTTCCGTTACGGAGATTCGTGTACTTGATACATATTGGTCAGACCACTGCCGTCATACAACATTCCAGACAGAACTTAAGAATGTTAAGTTTGAGGATGGTTATTACAATGCACCTATCGAAGCATCTTATGAGATGTATGAAGCTGCAAGAAAAGAACTTTTCAAGGACAGACCTGACAAATATGTCTCACTCATGGATATTGCACTTATGGGTATGCGTAAACTTAAAGCTGACGGAAAACTTGATGATATGGAAGAGTCAGATGAGATTAATGCATGTTCAATAGTAGTTCCTGTTGAGATTGACGGAAAGACAGAAGAATGGCTTATATTCTTTAAGAATGAAACACATAATCATCCTACAGAGATTGAGCCTTTTGGTGGCGCAGCGACATGTCTTGGCGGTGCTATCCGAGATCCACTTTCAGGTCGTGGTTATGTATATCAGGCAATGCGTGTGACAGGTGCTGCTGATCCGACTGTATCTGTAAAAGAAACGCTCAAAGGTAAACTTCTGCAGAAGAAACTGGTCAGAAGTGCTGCTCATGGATACAGCTCATATGGTAACCAGATCGGTCTGGCTACCGGCTATGTCAAAGAAATCTATCATCCGGACTACGTTGCAAAACGTATGGAGATTGGTGCCGTTATGGGTGCAGCTCCGAGACGTGCCGTTATCCGTGAAAACTCCGATCCGGGAGATATCATCATCCTTCTGGGAGGACGTACCGGCCGTGACGGTATCGGTGGTGCAACAGGTTCCTCCAAGGTACACACAGAGGCTTCCATCGAAGTCTGCGGTGCAGAAGTACAGAAAGGTAACGCACCTACAGAGCGTAAGATCCAGCGTATGTTCAGACGTGAAGAAGTCAGCTACATCATCAAAAAATGTAACGACTTTGGTGCAGGCGGTGTATCAGTTGCCATCGGTGAGCTTGCAGATGGACTTCGCGTAGACCTTGACAAAGTTCCGAAAAAATATGCCGGCCTTGACGGAACAGAGATCGCAATCTCTGAATCCCAGGAGCGTATGGCAGTTGTTGTAGATCCGAAAGATGTTGACAAATTCCTTGGCTTTGCAAACGAAGAAAATCTCGAAGCAATCCCGGTTGCAGTCGTTACCGAAGAGCCACGCCTTGTTCTTACATGGAGAGGCAAAGAGATCGTTAATATTTCCCGTGCATTCCTTGATACCAACGGTGCACATCAGGAAACAACTGTAGAGGTTGAGATCCCGAACAAAGACGGAAACCTTTTCGAAGAAAGACCAGACGTTGTCGATGTTAAGGCAAAATGGCTGGAGACACTTGCTGACCTCAACGTATGCTCCCAGAAAGGTCTCGTTGAAATGTTCGACGGTTCTATCGGTGCAGGCAGCGTATTTATGCCATACGGTGGTCAGTATCAGCTTACAGAAACACAGAGCATGGTTGCAAAAGTTCCGGTACAGAACGGAAAAACTGATACAGTTACCATGATGAGTTACGGCTTTGATCCATATCTCTCTTCCTGGAGTCCATATCACGGAGCTGCTTACGCAGTAACAGAATCTGTAGCAAGAATCGTAGCTACAGGTGGTGATTACAAGAAGATCCGCTTCACATTCCAGGAATACTTCCGTCGTATGACCGAAGATCCAAAGAGATGGAGCCAGCCATTCTCCGCACTCCTTGGTGCCTATGCAGCACAGATGGGATTCGGACTTCCGTCCATCGGTGGTAAAGACAGTATGTCCGGTACCTTCAATGAGATCGACGTGCCTCCAACGCTTGTTTCCTTTGCAGTAGACGTAGCCAAGATCCAGGACGTGATCACACCTGAACTCAAAAAAGCAGGAAACAAACTTGTATGGCTCCGCGCACCGCGTGATGAGTACGATTTGCCGGATTACGCAGGAATCATGGATCAGTACGAAAAACTCCACAACGATATCCAGGCTGGAAAAGTTGTTTCCGCTTATGCACTGGATCGTCATGGTATTGCAGCAGCTGTTTCCAAGATGGCCTTCGGTAATGCACTCGGCGTGAAAATCGAACACAACCTGGATCCAAGAGACTTCTTCGCACCAGGATTTGGTGATATCATTATGGAAGTTCCGGCAGACAAAGTCGGACAGCTTTCCATCACATACACACTGATCGGTGAAGTTACAGATGACGGTAAATTCTCTTACGGAAATACTGTTATTACTGAAAAAGAAGCTGAAGAAGCATGGAAGGGAACTCTGGAAAGAGTATTCAAGACAACTTCCGGCGAAGACAACGAAAAACAGGCAAAAGATGACCTGTACCATGCAGAAAACATTTATGTATGCAAACACAAAGTTGCAAAACCGCGTGTATTTATCCCGGTATTCCCTGGAACAAACTGCGAATACGACAGCACACGTGCTTTTGAACGCGCTGGTGCAGAGGTTGACGTTAAAGTATTCAAGAACTTGACAGCAGAAGATATCCATGATTCCGTGGAACTTTTCACAAAAGCAATCGACCAGGCTCAGATTATTATGTTCCCAGGTGGATTCTCCGCTGGTGATGAACCAGATGGCTCTGCGAAATTCTTTGCAACTGCATTCCAGAATGCAAAGATCAAAGAAGCAGTTATGAAGCTTGTCAACGAGAGAGACGGTCTTGCACTTGGTATTTGTAATGGATTCCAGGCTCTGATCAAACTCGGTCTGGTACCATACGGTGAGATCTGCGGACAGAAAGCAGATTCCCCGACACTGACCTTCAACACCATCGGACGTCATATCTCTAAGATGGTTTACACCAAGGTTGTAAGCAACAAGTCTCCATGGCTCCAGAAAGCACAGCTTGGCGGAGTATACTGTAACCCTGCATCCCACGGTGAAGGACGTTTTGTTGCCAACGATGAATGGCTTGCAAAACTCTTCGCAAACGGACAGGTTGCAACTCAGTATGTAACTCCAGCCGGTGAACTCAGTGCAGACGAAGAATGGAACGTAAATGGTTCCTACATGAACATTGAAGGTATCACAAGTCCGGACGGACGTATCCTTGGTAAGATGGCACACAGCGAACGCCGTGGCGACGGAGTGGCTGTAAACATCTACGGCGAGCAGGATATCAAGATCTTCGAATCTGGTGTAGAGTACTTTAAATAAACAGGTTTAAACGGATACACCAAATTGGTCTGACCAAAATGAAAAATAGGCATTGACAAACTAAAACCATGTGGATATAATGGGTAACAGAATAAAGAAACACGTTGAAGAGAAGAGTAAACTGTGGAAGGCTCCAGAGAGAAATACATTTGCTGAGAGTATTTCAGCGGGAAACAGTCGAAGACCATCTCCGAGTGGCCCTAATCCGGTCCGGTGATTCCGTTACCATCAAATAAGTGGCCTGGTTTACAGATACGTATGCTATGGCAAGCAGGGTGGAACCGCGAGTAGATTATTCGTCCCTTACAATACGAGATGTATTGTAAGGGACTTTTGTGTATAGAAAAGAAAAACTTGCTCGTCCCTGTGGAAAACTTTAAAATTTTATTCAAAAAAAAGGAGTTCAAAACTATGATCATCACACTGAAAGACGGATCCAAAAAAGAGTATTCCGAAGCAAAATCAGTTATCGATATCGCTTATGATATCAGCGAAGGACTGGCACGTGCAGCATGCGCAGGCGAAGTAAACGGAGAGGTTGTAGACCTTCGTACTGTTCTTGACAGCGACTGCGAACTGAACATTCTCACAGCAAAAGACGAAAAAGGACTTGCTGTTCTTCGTCACACAGCTTCCCATGTACTTGCACAGGCAGTACAGACCTTATATCCGGAAGCTAAAGTTGCTATCGGACCTTCTATTGATACAGGATTTTATTATGACTTCGCTCACGAACCATTCTCCCGTGAGGATCTCGATGAAATCGAGAAAGAAATGAAAAAGATCATTAAAAAAGGTGCAAAGATCGAGCGCTTCACAAAATCAAGAGAAGACGCGATCGCATTCTTCAAAGAGAAAAATGAACCATACAAAGTTGAGCTGATCGAAGACCTTCCGGAAGGCGAAGAAATCTCCTTCTATTCACAGGGTGACTGGACAGACCTCTGCGCAGGACCACACCTTATGAGCGTAAAAGGCGTAAAAGCATTCAAACTTCTTTCTTCTTCCAGTGCTTACTGGAGAGGAAGCGAAAAGAACGCAATGCTGACACGTATCTACGGAACAGCATATGCTACAAAAGATGAACTCAAAGAACATCTGGAGCAGATGGAAGAAGCTAAAAAACGTGACCACAATAAACTTGGCCGTGAGATGAAAATCTTTACAACAGTTGATGTGATCGGACAGGGACTTCCGCTGATCATGCCAAACGGTGTCATCATGATGCAGGAACTGCAGAGATGGATCGAAGATGAAGAGACAAAACGTGGTTATGTAAGAACAAAAACTCCTCTGATGGCAAAGAGCGACCTCTACAAGATCTCCGGACACTGGGATCATTACAAAGACGGTATGTTCGTTCTTGGTGACGAAGAGAAAGACAAAGAAGTATATGCTCTCCGTCCGATGACATGCCCATTCCAGTACTATGTATATAAAGCAGAACAGCACAGCTACCGTGACCTGCCGCTTCGTTACGGCGAAACATCCACACTGTTCCGTAATGAGGATTCCGGTGAGATGCATGGTCTGACACGTGTTCGTCAGTTTACAATTTCCGAAGGACATCTGATCGTAAGACCAGACCAGATGGTCAAAGAATTCAAAGACTGTATCGCACTTGCACAGTATTGTCTGCAGGTTCTTGGTGTTGAGGAAGATGTAACCTATCATCTGTCCAAATGGGATCCGAATAACAGAGAAAAATACATCGGTGAGCCGGAAGTATGGAATGAGACAGAAGAAGATATCCGTCAGATGCTCGAAGAACTGAACATCCCATTCACAGAGGATGTCGGAGAAGCAGCATTCTACGGACCGAAGGTCGACATCAATGCTAAGAACGTATATGGCAAAGAAGATACAATGATCACAATCCAGTGGGATGCACTTCTTGCTGAACAGTTCGATATGTACTATATCGACGAAAACGGCGACAAGAAACGTCCATGCATCATCCATCGTACATCCATGGGATGCTATGAAAGAACACTTGCATGGCTGATCGAAAAATACGCAGGAATGTTCCCGACATGGCTGTGTCCGGAGCAGGTTCGTGTGATCCCGATCTCCGAAAAATTCAATGCTTATGCTGACAAAGTAGAAGCACAGATGAAAGAAGCAGGCATCCGCTGCTCCGTTGACAGACGTTCCGAAAAGATGGGATACAAGATCCGTGAAGCACGTCTGGAAAGAGTACCGTACATGCTTGTAGTTGGTGCAAAAGAAGAGGAAGAGGGCAAGGTTTCCGTAAGAAGCCGTTACCTTGGTGATGAAGGAATGAAAGACCTCGGAGAATTTATTGCAGCAATCAAAGAAGAAATCAAAAATAAAACAATCCGCAAGATCGAAGTAGAGGAAGAGAAAAAATAATCGGTCTGTGTAAGATCCTATCAGAGGGAGGCGAAATGCCTTCCTCTTTTTGTGTCGATAAGTTCCTGGGATACGACACGCTGTTTTGACAAAATCTGCGCCCTCTGTCACCTATAATGAGTTCACTTACCAAAGTGAAGGATCTATAGGCGGCAGGGGGCTTTTTGTATGCATCAGGAAGTGTACATAGATATTGTGTTTGCTGCGAATCTTCTGATGGATTATATTCTTCTGAGACTTACAGGAATTGTTCTGAGGAGAAAGAACAGCAGACGAAGATGTCTGGCGGCGGCAGCGGTCGGAGCTCTTTTTGCGTGTCTGAATCTTTATGTACGACCAGGAAAAACAGGGGTACTGACCATAGTTCTTCGAGTAGTCTGTGCTGTGTTCATGATATGGATCGCATATGAGATCCAGGATGTGAAGCACATGACCGGAGCCGCACTGTTTTTCTTTGGAATGACATTTCTGACCGGTGGTTTCTGGATGGCGGTATCAGAAAACAGAAGAGTGACGGCTGTGTTTTTTTTATCGTGTGCGGCTGTGACTTATGGAGGGTTAAGTCTGATGATCTGCCTGATGGAACAAATAAAAGAATCCAGAGAACATATCTATCCGGTTGCCCTGAAATATCACGGACAGCTGCAGGAGACGTATGGTCTGTACGATACAGGAAACCGTCTGTGTGATACAGTGACTGGAGCACCGGTTTCGGTGGCAGATCCGGAAATACTTCGAAGTCTTTTGAGTGAGGAGCTGACAGACAGGCTGCTGCATCTTAAAGAAAGACCGGAGGAGATTGAAAGTACAGAGATCGCTGACCTGAAACCGCACTATCTGTCCTTCCAGACCGTAGGACGGGAAGTGCAGCTGATTCTGGCAGTGACATTAGAGGATCTTTGTATTCAGATTCCGGGAGAGCGGATCCATGTATCCGGACCGGTGTTTGCATTGTCTTCAGAACCTTTTGCTTTGGGAAAGGAATACAAAGTGATATTGAATTCCAGATTATTGCATTAGGAGGGGCAGGATATGAGCAGATCGGCAGCAGGAGTGGATTATCGTCCGTTTCAGGTTTTTCAGAAATTAGTTCTTTCAAGATCGAGAGAACTTTATTATATCGGAGGAAGTGATGTGCTTCCGGCACCACTGGAGCCAAAAAGAGAAGCATATGTGATCAGCAGACTCAAAACAGACCAGGAGCAGGAAGCCAGATCCCTGCTGATTGAGCATAATCTCAGACTCGTCGTTTATATTGCAAGAAAATTCGATAACACAGGAGTTGGAGTGGAAGACTTGATCTCGATCGGGACGATCGGTCTGATCAAGGCTATCAATACATTCAACCCGGTAAAGAATATCAAACTGGCGACATATGCATCACGTTGTATTGAAAATGAGATTCTGATGTATCTGCGGCGAAACAGTAAGACGAGAATGGAAGTATCTATTGATGAACCATTGAATGTGGACTGGGACGGCAATGAACTGCTTCTTTCGGATATTCTTGGAACTGATGATGATGTGATATCCAGGAAACTGGAGGATGAAGTGGAAATCACACTTCTGGGAAAAGCAATCAACAAACTGTCACCAAGAGAACAGACGATCATACGGCTGCGTTTTGGACTGAACAATGCCGACGGAAAAGAGAAGACGCAGAAAGAAGTCGCAGATCTTCTTGGAATCTCTCAGTCCTATATTTCCAGACTGGAGAAACGGATTATGAAACGTCTGAAAAAAGAAATCGTAAAGTATGAGTAAGGTAGTAAGAAGCCATACCGCTGCATATACATAGAAGGAATATGCAGCGAGGTGTGCATGCATGAAAAAATTCAGAAAATACAGAATGGAAATGGTCATGGCCTGTCTGCTGCTAGTAAGTTTTTACCTGCTGTCCAGACAGGCTGCTGTTGTTTCAGTACAGATGAATTTTCCGAAACTGATTCTTATAGATCCCGGACATGGGGAGGATGATCCTGGGATGATCGGTGCAGATGGACTGGAAGAGAAAGGAATCAATCTGGCGATATCACTTCTGCTGAAAAGTGAGCTTGAAACAAGGGGCTATTCTGTGGTAATGACAAGAGAAACAGATAAAGGACTTTATGATGCATCAGCAAATAATAAAAAAGCACAGGATATGCAGCGTCGCATAGCAATGATCGGCGAAAAGTCACCGGTGCTGTCGGTAAGTATTCACCAGAACAGCTATCAGCAGGATGCATCTGTGCATGGACCGCAGGTTTTTTATTATGAAAGTTCTGAAGAAGGAAAGAAGCTTGCAGAGGCAGTACAAAGCAGCCTGAATGAAAAGCTGGAAATAGACCGACCAAGAGAAATCAAGGGAAATACCAGTTATTATCTGCTCAAAAGGAGTCCCGGAACGCTTGTGATCGTAGAATGTGGTTTCCTAACCAATCCCGAAGAGGCCAGAAAATTGCAGACAGAATTGTATCAGCAAAGAGTAGCGGCTGCAGTGGCAGATGGAATTGATACATATCTGCATGTGGATAACCGGAAAAGTTACAGCTAAAAAGTGTAAATATTGTGAAAATCAGGAAGTTTGTTTGCTATATGAAAGTTCCTTTGTTATACTAAATCCGTATGAGCAGAGAAAAACGATTTTACAGGCTCTGGCAGGTATAAAGTGTAATATATTCTGTACGAGATTTAATGACGAGGTGGATAATGTTTGGTATCATATATATAGTACTGAGCCTGCTGGCTGGTAAAGAACTGGCAGAAATTCTTCTGTTTACAGGAAAAAACGCTCAGGAAGCAGGCAGCAGGAACGGACAGCACAAAGCTTTCTGCAATCAGATATGGGTTCTGGCGGCAGCTGCTTTTGGAATGGGAACACTGGTATTTGGATGGACAACGTACATGATCTCCTGGGCGGCCAGCGAAGCAGGTGCTAAGAAACCACTGATCTATGGAAATACAGCTGTTCTGATCATAACGGCAGTTGTTCTGGTTTTGCTTTATTGGAAACGATATCGAAAAACAGGAACTGTATGGACCGTGGCAGACAGGAAGCTGATCAGTGACAGCAGGGCATTTCGAAAAGAGTGTATTTTATTTGGATTCCTGTTGGTATTTCTGACGTGGATCATGTTTTATGTTTTTTATATAAGAAATGGCGAACTGTACAGTGGGTTTTCCGTATACGGGGATTATGCACCACATACAGCGATGATGCGCTCTTTCTCAAAGGGCAATAACTTCCCGACAGAGTACCCGCATTTCGGAGGACAGGATGTCAAATATCATTTTATGTTTCAGTTTCTTGTCGGAAATCTGGAATTTCTCGGGATCAGACTGGATTTTGCATATAATATAGAAAGTGTTCTGGCGCTGCTGGGATTTCTGATGCTGCTTTACAGCATTGCAAAACGACTGACAGCAAGCCTGGCAGCCGGAATTCTGACATTGGTACTTTTTTTCTTCCGCAGTTCACTTTCATTTTTTCATTTTGTGACAGAACATCTGCAGGCAAAAGACCTGTGGGCAACGCTGAGGGACAATACAACATTTATCGGATATACAACCAATGAAAACTGGGGATTATGGAATTTTAATGTATATCTGAATCAGAGGCATCTGGCATTTGGACTTCTGATCGTTTCTCTTGTCATCTGGTTATTTATGGACTGGCTGGATATCGGCTGTGCCGAGGAAGAAAAAGGCATTGTCTGGCTTCGTAACCGATTTTTTACAAAAAAGGCGTGGAGATGTATCTGCCCGGAAAATGCACTGATGGCAGGGATGTTCCTGGGATTGACATCGTTCTGGAATGGAGCAGCGGTGATCGGTGGCCTGCTGATCCTGCTGGGCTTTGCTGTTTTTTCAGACGGGAAGCTGGATTATCTGATCCTTGCAGCCACATCCGTGATCTTTTCGGCGCTTCAGACCAGGATCTTTATCTGGGGGGAAGCAGTAAGCCCTTCTTTTTACTGGGGATTTCTTTCCGATGATAAAACCCTGTGGGGAGTACTGTGGTACCTGATCCAGATGAGTGGGATTTTCTTTGTCGGCGCAGTTGTGCTGGTGTTCTTGTTGAAAAAACGACAGCAGAGAGCGGCTCTTATAAGTTTCCTGTTTCCGGCTGCATTTGCATTTTTTGTATCGCTCACTCCAGATATTGCAGTGAATCATAAATATATTATGATCTCCTATGCATTTACCGCAATTTTCTGGGCATGGGCACTTATGCAACTGTTTCAGAAAAAGATACTTCACAGAATCGTAGCGGTACTACTTGCTGTCTGTCTGACCATTACCGGTATTTATGATTTTGTTGTGATCATACGAAACAATGGCCCAGGGCACAGAGTCAGCGTGAATATGAACAGTGATCTGACAGACTGGCTGGAAGAACATCTGACGCATGAAGATCTGATCCTGACTCCGGAATACAGCATCAATGAGGTAACGATGTCGGGAGTCATGATGTATATGGGATGGCCATATTATGCGTGGTCGGCGGGATATGATACTTATTATCGCGCAGCACAGGCAAAGACTATTTACAGTACAATAAACAAAGAAGAACTGAAGAAACTTGTAAAGCAGGAAAAAATCACCTACATTCTGTATGAAGAAGGAATGGAATACGAACAGCAGTACTGCAGAGAAGAAACAATTGCCAGTGTATACAAGCTGGTATATGAAACAGAGGACGGGAGAATAAGAATTTATGAAACCTGATAAAATAAAAAAATTAATCATGATGATCATACCGGCAGCAGTATTAGTTGCATTGTCAGCATATCTGCTGCAGGGCGATGTATGGACTTTTTGGACCTGGTATCTTCTGGCACTGGTTCTGGGAGTGGCAGCTATGCCATTGACAGGAAGACTGTTTCGACGTTTTGATGATAAGGGATGGATTTTTTCAAAAGTAACCGCAATCGCGATCACCGGTTTTCTGACATGGTTTCTGGTAACTGTGAAGATATTGAAATTTACAGCAGTTACCTGCGTGGCGGTGACTGTTATCTGCACTGTTCTTTCTATATTATTATACCGAAAAGAGCAGAAAGACGGATTCGAGTGTATTCCTTTTGCACATCTTAATCTGGTATATGCGGAAGAGCTTCTTTTCTTTGCATTCTTTCTTATGTGGACATATTTTGCAGGATTCCATCCGGCAGCTTATGGAACAGAGAAATTTATGGATTATGGTTTCATGGAAGCAATGATGCGAAGCAAAACACTTCCGGCAACAGATCTCTGGTATTCTGAGGGCAAGATCAATTACTATTATGGCGGACAGTATTTTGCAGTATTTCTGACAAAGCTGTCAGGCACGAAAGTAGAACTGACCTACAACCTGATGCGTACTTTTGTGGCAGGGCTTGCCTTTATTATGCCATTCTCACTCGTGCATCAGATGGTGAAAGACCGACTGGGCAGAAACATCAGCGGATGGAAGAAAAAGTTGCCGTCTGTAACAGGATTTCTGGCCGGAATCGCAGTTTCCGTGGCCGGAAATATGCACTATGTTGTTTATGCATGCGTGATTCCATGGATTCAGAAATTGAAAGGAGAGGAAGTCAGCAGTTACTGGTTCCCAGATGCGACCAGATATATCGGATTCAACCCGGATGTAGCTGACAAAACGATTCATGAATTTCCATGTTATTCCTTCGTACTTGGAGATCTGCATGCACATGTTGTGGATATCATGTTTGTTCTTTTGATCCTTGCATTGCTTTATGCCTGGATGAAAAAGGTAAGAACAACAAAGATCACACTCGAGAATACAGAGAAAAAAGAATTCTGGCGCAGACAGCTTCTGATGCCACAGCTCCTGGCAGCTGCAGCCCTTCTGGGAATGTTCCACTGGACAAACTATTGGGATTTTGTCATTTATTATACAGTGACCTGTGGAGTGATCCTGATCATGAATATTATCGGACAGGAAGGAAAGGTAAAATGGATCCTTGCCGTGACAGCAGCACAGGCAGCGGAGATCCTGATACTGGCAACACTGATCATCCTTCCGTTTACGATGCAGTTTGACAGCAGTAATATGGTACAGGGAATCGCACTTGCCCAGCATCATTCCCTTCCGCATCAGCTTCTGGTGCTCTGGGGCCTGCCGACGATACTGACTGTATTGTTTATCATTTCTCTGCTTGTTGAGAAATTAAAAGTGGCAGAAAACAGATCTCTGTATCGGCTTTTGAAATCAGTTACACTTCCGGATCTTTTTGCTGTGGTCATGGGACTCTGTGCGATCGGTCTGGTGCTGATTCCGGAACTCGTCTATGTACGTGATATTTATGAAAACGGAAATGCCCGTGCCAATACGATGTTTAAGCTGACCTATCAGGCATATATTATGTTTGGGATGACTATGATCTACGCAATCTTCCGTCTGCTGATCATAGGAAAGAATAAGATACTCAAAGCCCTGGCAGTGATCGGACTGATTCTCTTTGTATGGACCTGTGGTTATTTCGGAAACAGTGTACATGCCTGGTTCGGTGAAGTATGGAAACCGTCTGAATATAAAGGACTGAATGCAACTGCCTTTCTTGAGACCGATTTCTCGGAAGATGTCGGCGGAATCAAGTGGATCAAAGAAAATGTCAAAGATGTAGAAGTGGTGCTTGAAGCAAACGGTGACAGTTATTCCGAATACGAACGGGTATCCGCCATGACCGGTCTCCCGACGATCATGGGATGGTACGTGCATGAGTGGCTATGGAGAGGAGATCTTGCTGACATCAATGCCAAGATCGCAGATGTCGAGAACATTTATACTTCGACAGATGAAGCACATGTGAAGTTTCTGTTGGAAGAGTATAATGTATCGTATATTTTTGTGGGATCGTGTGAGCGAAAGAAGTACGGTGCCCAGTTGAATAACGATATGCTGAAGAGTATGGGAGAAGTCGTTTATCAGGATGATGAGTGGCAGACCTATATCGTAAAAGTGAAATAAATGAGATGAAAAAAATATCGCAGAGTGAGACTGTGAGAAAAAGTCTGTAAATAAGATTCTTCTATGATATGCAAGGGTGG
>OLVW01002417.1_pt1 | contig 13614 bp, 10 predicted proteins | sample 1673301 | NCBI WGS metagenome assembly OLVW01 (sample SAMEA3178941, study PRJEB25190) | human gut metagenome
CGAATGCACCGTTTTTGATTGCCTGCACCCCGTCGGGTATATTACCGTGAGCAGTAAGAAGAATAACCTCTACATTCGGGGCTGTCTTTTTAATATTCAAGACCAGGTCGACTCCATTTCCATCGGGAAGAAAGACATCACACAAAGCCACATCCGGCTGTTGAATTTCCAACTGTCTGATAGCTGCCTTGCAATCACCTGCCTGACATACCTCATAGCCCTCCAGTTCGAGCATACGAGCCAATAGGCTACGAATCTGAACCTCATCGTCAATGATAAGAATTTTACTCATAATTAATTTATAAAAAATGAAGAAAGACAAACAGGGTGCGCAAATATAAGTCTTTTTTCTATGATCCGAGAACAATTCTCTCCACTTTATTGTTATTTCCATAGGAAACTATTTACGTGATAAAATTATGAAGATAATTATTATTGGAGGCGTTGCCGGAGGAGCTACCACTGCTGCCCGGATCAGACGCACAAATGAAACAGCTGAAATTATCCTTTTAGAAAAAGGGAAGTATATCTCTTATGCCAATTGTGGGCTGCCCTATTATATAGGAGGTGTGATTGAAGAACGGGAAAAGTTGTTTGTACAAACACCCGAAGCATTTTCTACGCGCTTCCGTGTAGATGTCAGAACTGAAAATGAAGTCATCTTCATCGACCGGAAGAGAAAGACAGTGACAGTGAGACAAAGCAGTGAAGACTCGTACGAAGAAAGCTACGACAAATTACTGATATCAACCGGAGCTTCTCCTGTAAGACCTCCCCTGCCGGGTATCGACCTGAACGGAATCTTCACACTGAGAAACGTTACAGACACAGACCGAATCAAAGAATATATCAACAGCCATGCTCCCCGAAAGGCTGTTGTCATCGGAGCCGGATTTATCGGGCTGGAAATGGCAGAGAACCTGCACGCGCAAGGAGCAAAAGTTTCTATTGTGGAAATGGGAAATCAGGTGATGGCCCCCATCGACTTCTCGATGGCATCTCTTGTACACCAACATTTGATGGACAAAGGAGTGAACCTGTATCTGGAACAGGCTGTGGCATCCTTCGAAAGAGACGGAAAAGAACTGAAAGTGATCTTTAAGAACGGAGAGTCTATCTCTGCCGACATTGTCATCCTTTCCATCGGCGTCCGCCCGGAAACGACATTGGCACGTGCAGCAGAGCTAACAATCGGCGAAGCAGGAGGAATTGCCGTCAACGACTATCTGCAAACTTCGGACGAATCGATTTACGCCATCGGTGACGCAATCGAATTCCGCCATCCGATCACCGGAAAACCGTGGCTTAACTACCTTGCCGGCCCTGCCAACCGTCAGGGGCGAATTGTAGCAGACAATATTCTGGGAGCACACATCCCCTATGAAGGAGCCATCGGGACTTCTATCGCCAAAGTGTTCGATATGACGGTTGCCTCTACCGGCCTCCCCGGCAAGCGATTGCGGCAGGCAGAAATCAATTATATGTCTTCCACCATTCATCCGGCCTCTCACGCAGGATATTATCCGGATGCCATGCCGATGAGTATCAAAATCACTTTCGATCCGAAGACAGGCAAACTGTACGGCGGACAGATTGTCGGCTATGACGGTGTAGACAAACGAATTGACGAAATCGCACTCGTCATCAAGCATGAAGGTACGGTCTATGACCTGATGAAAGTAGAGCAGGCTTATGCTCCTCCATTTTCTTCAGCCAAAGATCCGGTAGCCGTTGCAGGATATGTAGCCGAAAACATCATCACAGGGAAAGTACAACCCGTCTATTGGAGACAGCTAAGGGATATCGAAATGGAAAACAATTTCTTGCTGGATGTACGTACACACGACGAATTCTCGCTCAACACACTGCCGGGTGCAGTGAACATTCCCCTGGACGAACTACGCGACCGGCTGGACGAACTGCCGAAAGACAAGATGATTTATACATTCTGTGCTGTCGGCCTCAGAGGATATCTTGCCTATCGTATCCTGATACAACATGGATTTGAAAAAGTACGCAACCTTTCCGGAGGATTGAAAACATACCGTGCTGCCACAGCACCTATCATCCTGAGGGAAGATAATGACAACGAAATAAAGGAAGCACCTGCACAGCCGAAGGCAAGCATACAACAGCCAACTCCTACCGTATCGCCTGTCGAAGCCGTGAAAACAATCCGTGTAGATGCCTGCGGACTGCAATGTCCGGGTCCGATTCTGAAAATGAAAAAGACGATGGACACGCTGGCTTCAGGAGACCGGGTAGAAATCACCTCAACCGATCCGGGATTTCCGCGTGATGCCGCCGCATGGTGTAATTCGACAGGAAACCAATTGATCTCCAAAGAGGCGACAGGAGGAAAATCTGTGGTCGTGATAGAAAAAGGCGAACCTAAATCCTGCAACATTGTTACTTCCTGTGAAGGCAAAGGGAAAACTTTTATCATGTTCAGTGATGATTTAGACAAAGCTTTAGCTACCTTTGTACTCGCCAATGGAGCAGCTGCCACCGGACAGAAGGTAACGATCTTTTTCACTTTCTGGGGACTGAATGTTATCAAGAAACTGCACAAGCCGAACGTAGAAAAAGATATCTTCGGAAAAATGTTCGGAATGATGCTGCCTTCCAGCTCCCGAAAACTGAAACTCTCTAAAATGAGCATGGGAGGAATAGGAGGAAAAATGATGCGGTACATCATGAACCGGAAAGGAATTGACTCGCTGGAGTCTTTACGCCAGCAGGCTCTTGAGAACGGTGTAGAATTTATCGCCTGCCAAATGTCTATGGATGTCATGGGAGTAAAACAGGAAGAACTTCTGGATGAAGTGACAATAGGTGGAGTGGCAACATACATGGAACGGGCCGATAATGCAAATATCAATCTGTTTATATAAAAAGAACAAACAAAAAGAACAAGCAGTATATGAAAACAATATGTGTAATGCGCGATGTATTCAAAGCAATGGCAAGATTTGAAGATTCATTTGAAAAAGTATATAAGATATCCTTAAATGAAGCGATGATCCTATGTGCCCTGCAAGAAGCCTCGCCAAAGAATATGACAGCTACAAGCCTGTCTAAACGGACGGAACTGACACCCTCACACGCTTCAAAAATGCTCCGGATTCTGGAAGAAAAAGAACTGATCGTCAGAACTCTCGGAGAAGTAGACCGAAGATTGATGCAATTCCATCTCAGTCAGAACGGTAAAAAGCTAGTCGGAGAATTAGAACTCGAAAAAGTGGAAATACCGGAATTACTGAAACCACTGTTCGAATCGACAGATTAATCAGGCAGTCGGATACTTTAAATATCGACTCGCTAAATAATAAAACGGTGAACCCTCTGTAGTTATGTTACAGGTTGTTCCCCGTTTCTTATTTATCCATTACCGCGTATTACTCTTATCGGATATACGCGCGTATCCTTATTCTTCAAGCCATCCTTTAAGAAGTGACATCACTTTTTGTTTCTGATTTTCGGGCATCGTACCGATGCGTGCCAGATGACTGCCTCCCGGCTCTACAAAAACATGAATATTCTTTTTATCCTTCAGCCAAGTCACTCCGGCAGCCGTCCAAGGATCATTCTGGCCATAGATGAAAATCATCTTCGGATCGTTCTTCTTCAGAAATCGTACAATCTGTTTGCTCAGTGTTTTATCGAATTTCATATTCTTCAGGTCTTCCGGCAGCATCAGCCGGCGCAGATAATCCTTACTGGTCTTTATAGAAAGGTAAGGCTTAAAGGGACTGATGTCATATCCATAATACCCTAATTCACGGGCAGCCTGCACGAAGAAAGAAAGAGTCGGACTGTCTGCTATAAAATAAGAAGGGCCGCTGATTGCCAGCAAATGATCCAGAAGTATATCATCAGAAGCGGATATTTCGGGGATACTATGAATGTCCGTTCCCCATTGCCAGATAGAAAAAGAGTATTCCAGCACACAGAAATCGTAAATCTCCTCTAAAGGAGCCCGGAATGTATAGTTCTTTTCAGCACATATTTTTTCAAAACGGGGTAACAAACGGGCCTTTCGTTTCAATACTTCCAACTGGAAATCTTCTATTTTTTTCCTATCGGCTTCCGTACCTGCCCGGCGGAGGAAAGGTTCGTGCCGCCCGTCTTCGCGGGCATAGCAGAGAGGGGCCACATAAGGCACGGAAACATCCACATCATCGGGAAAGAAAGCACGATATAATAAGGAAGTCTGCCCGCCTTTACTAATCCCCGTACTGATCCATTTGCCCGGATACAAGGCCTTGAAGGTTTCCCTCACGGCATGCAAATCTTCGGCAGAATTCGCAGCTGTCAGATATTGCCAGTCGCATGGTTCGGGAGTGGATTCGAGAAAGTAGCGGTGTTCTACAAAGATCATATTCGCATCGAACAAGTCTGAAAGTTCTTCCCGGTAAGTGGGGCGCAGAGCATACGCCGCCCCATATCCTTCGGTAACAATCACTGTGGGACGGTCATAACCGACATGCCCTACAATCACCCGCTGACGGAAACTTCCCTTTTCGGGATGCCGATGATCCAGCGGTTGAGTGAGGTACATTACATACTTTTCGGGGAACCGGCTCGTATCGAGAGACTTTATTCCGCTGACGGAATTATTTTTTTCGATCTTCTGAATAAACGATTCCTGTGCCGACAACGAGATAGGCGCAACTGCGATCAGCAGCACGATAGAGAACCATACGAAAAGAGGCATCCGAATATGTTTCATAAGCATTTGAGTGTTAATTTTCTCGCAAAGATAATCATTTGCACGAACCTTTTTACACATTTCTTGTTGTTTGTAACAAAAGCCCCAAGGTACCAGGGCGTGATTTTTATATAACCTAAACATTATAAAAGATATGAAGAAATTAATTCCTATTTTATTGGCGGTCTTTGCACTCGCTTCTTGCGAAAAAGACCCGGACATGGGTAAGCTGGATGACAACTATCTGGTATACACTAACTACGACAAGCAAGCCAACTTCAAAGACTTCAGCACATTCTACCTGGCTGACAAAATCTTGGTTATCTCTGACAGCAAAGAACCGGAATATCTCGAAGGAGAAGGCGCTGAGCAAATTCTGGCTGCTTATACAGAAAATATGGAAGCAAAAGGTTATCAACCGGCTGCCGATAAAGAAAGTGCCGATCTTGGTATTCAGGTAAGCTACATCGCAAGTACTTATTATTTCACCGGCTACACTCAACCTGAATGGTGGTGGGGATATCCCGGATACTGGGGACCTAGCTACTGGGGTAACTGGGGTGGATGGTACTACCCGTATGCTGTGACTTACAGTTATAGTACCAACTCATTCATTACAGAAATGGTGAACCTGAAAGCAGATGAAGGTGAAGGCAAAAAACTTCCTGTAATCTGGACAAGCTATCTGACCGGATTTGAAACAGGCTCTAAAGCTATCAACCGCACTCTTGCCATTGAAGCAGTGAACCAATCATTCACTCAGTCACCTTATCTTACTAACAAATAAACAACTACAACTGTTATGAAAACAAGAAAGAATATATATTTCAAGGTAGTGGCGTTAGCAGCCATTGCCATCGCCTTTGCCATGCCGGCTAAGGCACAGCTATCAGACAATGGATATGCTAATATAGACTGGCAGTTCAATGTTCCATTGAGCAACAATTTCGCAGACAAAGCCAGCGGTTGGGGTATGAACTTTGAAGGTGGTTATTTCGTCACTCCCAACTTGGGTCTGGGTCTTTTCCTGAACTATCACAGCAACCATGAATATATTCCTCGTGAAACATTCAAATTGGGTGCAGGTGACGTTACTACCGATCAGCAACACACTATGTTCCAGTTGCCTTTCGGTGCCGCTGCCCGCTACCAGTGGAATCGTGGTGGATCTGTACAACCTTATGTCAGTGCTAAATTAGGTGCTGAATATGCTAAAATCCGTTCCAACTTCAACATGCTGGAAGCCAGAGAAAACAGCTGGGGATTCTACGCTTCTCCTGAAGTAGGTGTCAATGTATTCCCTTGGGTTTACGGACCGGGTCTGCACTTTGCTCTGTACTACAGCTATGGTACCAATAAAGCTGATGTACTGCACTACAGTGTAGACGGACTGAACAACTTCGGTTTCCGCGTAGGTGTTTCATTCTAACCCGAGCAACTACTTGATTTTACATTAATAAGCAAGAGCCCTTCTGTTTCGGCAGAGGGGCTCTTCACCTTTTATTTGTTTTGAATGGCATCATAGATTGCATCCTGTATCTGTTCGCGAATCTCCAGACGGCTTAATTTCCGGTTCGTAACATCCGGATAAATCCGGTTGCTCAGAAATACATATACCAATCTATTATCAGGGTCTACCCAGGCACACGTCCCGGTAAATCCAGTATGACCATATACTTTCGCCGGTGCATGCGTTCCGCAAGGACTCTTTTCCTGATTACGGGTATCCGGCTTGTCAAATCCAAGCCCGCGACGACTGATTTTAGAGACTTCCGCTGTAAATAGCTGACAGGTTTCTTTGCTCAAATAACGTTGCCCGTTCAGTTCACCACCATTCAGTAACATCTGGTAGACTTGTGCCACTTCACGTGCATTCGAGAATAATCCGGCATTTCCCGAGACTCCACCCTGAAAGGCAGCCGCCTCATCGTGCACAAATCCCTGAAGCGTAGTCTTACGCAAGAAGCGATCGACAGAAGAGGGAACGATTTCCGACTTCGGGAAACGGCGCAAAGGCAGATAACCCGTACGTTCCAGCCCCATCGGTTCGTAAAATTCACGTTGTAAGTAAGCATCCATCGGCATGCCTGCAAGCTTCTCCACCAAAAGCCGCAGCAGAATAAAACCTACATCACTATATCGATATGTCTTTGGCTTCATCGGAGCGTCTACAATCTTCTTCTCCATTTCCTTGAAGAAAGAAGGATTCAGCCACAGACTATCACAGATTTGCAAGGTGTAATCTCCGGTTTTAACCTTTGAAACATATTCCTTTTTAAATGCAAAATTAGGATTCACCCATGTGGAAGTTCCCAACTGCAACGGATGCCGTGCATCTTTACGGGACATGAACAGTCTGCCTTCATAACTATCTTCATCGATGGCTTCCCGATAGAAAGCAATTCCGGGCGGTAAACCGGACTGATGATAAAGGAGTTCCTGAATGGTGATATCTTTCTTGTTAGTTCGCTGAAGGAAAGGAAGATAGTCTGCAATCTTGTCTGTCAGGTTAAAGCGTCCCTTATCATAAAGCTTCATTAAAGCAAGCACCGTGCCTGTAGTCTTGGAGAGCGAGGCCAGATCGTAAATGTCAGTCGGCTGTACACGTGCACTTCCCGTTCCGGTGTGAGTGCCGAACGATTTGTCTACCATCACGTGACCATCTTTCATCACAATCACCTGACAACCGGGATAGGCTCCCTGACGCACTCCGTCCAAAGCAATAGAATCAATCCGTTGCAGGGCGACAGATGAAAGTCCATGTTCCTCCGGGATAAAGTGCAAAGGAGTTTTCGGAGTAATCGTTATACCGTCTCCTGCCTGAAAGAGTTCTCCGAGACTGGCTGATAATTTTCCATCTGCCGAGGCTTTGGCAAATAAGACATCCGCTACTTGTTTCTGTACATCTTCATTCGGGCTATGTCCCAGCACCACCGCCGAAGCACGGGCAACCGCACGCTGTATCTGCAACATCATTTTCCCCTGCGTAAAGAAAGCATAGATCACCGGAGTGTCAGTAGTAAACTTGCTGAAGAACGGCTGATAGGGTGATAGTTTCTGCTCGCTTACCGCTACAATAATCCGTCTATATGCAGCCAATGAATCCCTTAGCCGTTGGTTTGTTTCTTCTGTCATGCCGGGACGAAGACGGAAACGCGACAAAGAAGTATATTTTGACAACTGTTCCGCCAGGGCATCAGTTTCGCCTGCGTCACCGACTTCAAGCAATGCCATCGCTTCTTTTTTGTCCGCATGCAAAGGAAGAACATGATTTTCATTATTCAGCACAGTAATCGCAGCCAGATTCAACCGGCGGATTAAATCACGCGTCTGGGGAGTGTTAATCCGTTGTCCCAGCCCGGAGAGCTGAATAAAAGGTTTCTTTTTTAATCCCAGCACGTATTTATAGGTCAGCACCTTGCGACATTTTTCTTCAATATCTTCCCGTGTCAGTTCACCTTTGTCGATAGCTTCGAGTACAGCGGATATCTCCTCCTTCAGATTGCGGGGAGCCAGCACCATGTCATTCCCCGCCTTCAGTGCCTGCAGACTGACATTTCCATTGCCCGAAACACCTTTCATGGCAAGTGCATCCGTGAAAATCAGTCCTTTGAAAGCAAACTCTTCTATCAGCAAATCATAAACGATATTACGGGACAGAGAAGAAGGAAGCCCGCCTACCGGCTCAATAACCGGCACTTGCAAGTGTCCGACCATCATACCACTCAATCCGGCACGAATGGCTTCTTTAAAAGGATGAAGCTCTACAGTGTCCAGCCGTTCACGAGTGAAAGGAAGTACCGGAAGAGCCTTATGCGAGTCTACATCCGTATCCCCATGTCCGGGGAAGTGCTTACATACCGAAAGCACGCCGCCACTTTCCAGACCGGAAGCATAAGCTACCACTTTATCCGCTACCCGCACAGGGTCTTCACCGAAGGATCGGGTATTGATCACCGGATTCTTGGGGTTGATATTTACATCCGCTACCGGAGCAAAATTAACTTGTACCCCCAGTTGAGCGCATTGACGAGCCATCTCACGCCCGTATTCATAGATCAATTTATTGTCCTGAATACATCCGAGTACCATATTTCGAGGGAAAACGGGTGTGCCACGCAAACGCATTGCCAGTCCCCATTCTCCATCAAAAGTTATCATTAACGGTAGCTTAGCCATGCGTTGAGCCTGATTCGTCAGTTCCGCCTGGGTCTGCATCTTCCCACCGGAGAATAACAGCCCTCCGACTTTGTAGGTATCGACGGCATCCTTCAGAAGTAATTGGTTACGCTTGGTGTCTACCGGAGCAATCGTATATATAAATAGCTGACCGACTTTCCGCGCCACACCGTCGGCGAAAGCGAAAATAGGACGGCTGTCGCCATAGTCAGCTTATTCATGATGGAGTCTACCCATTGATGACAACGGACATCTTGTTTAGCTTTATAAAGAAGTAAAGGTTCTACAGGAGTATCTGCCCCTTCTCCCTTGGCCTTGACAGGAAGAAGTAGCAGAATAACCAGTATATATGTCAATAATCTCATTTTTTATTCAAGGTCAAGTCCAGTCGTCCAACATAAATTCCATTCTTTCCAGTGTGCATAACGGGGACATTCTTCCCGTCTATATTCAGGTAATTTTTGGGGCTTTCCATAAAGGTATGTGAGTGACCGCCCAAAATGACATCAATATTACGGGTGTTGGCTACTAACTTCTCATCCATCTGGATGCCCAGATGTGACAGACATACAATAACATCACATCCTTCTTCTTTCAGTTGCTCAGCTATTTCATTGGATATGGCAATCGGGTCTTGATAGATTACTCCTTCGCACTTATTGGCTTGTATTAATCCTTCCGGTTTCGCACCCAATCCAAAAACTCCGACCTTCAATCGTTCCAAAATGACGTAAGGCTTTACTAAGTCCTTAAGCACGGTAGCGTCAAGATCATAGTTGGCACATACTACCGGAAACTTGGCTAATTTAAACAGACGAGCCATGTTGTCCAGACCGAAGTCAAACTCATGGTTACCGATTGTCATCGCATCGTATCCCATTTCATTCATCAGGTTGACTTCTACTTCACCCTTGAACATATTGTAATAAGGAGTACCTTGAGAGATATCGCCACAGTCGAATAGCAGTACATCCGGATTTTCTTTGCGGAACTGTTGCAGGAAAGTGGCCCGGCGGACAAACCCGCCCTGACCATAATTCCGGTCACCTTCCTGAGTCATAGGTTCAATCCGGCTGTGCACATCACTGGTTTGCAGTATGATTATCTTTTTTGTTTCTTGAGCGATTGCCAATGCAGGAATTAAAAAAAGGAAAAGCATCAGCCGTTTTCCGGTTCTTCCTTTGAATATGTTCAAAATAGAAGTTATATGATTATGAGTTGTCATAGAATACTAAAATTTCATTGTAAGCCTTCGTTATTTATTCTCTTTTATTTCTTTATTTCTGGTCAGATGCCGGCACAACGGTGATACGTCCATCCAGTTTAGAGGTGATCTTTTTGCCCGCTGCCGTTTGTTGTCTTACATAATCGAGAAAGAGTCCGCGCAATGTCATTCCGTCCGGACACTCACGTTTATCTGCATTTGCCAAGGGAGTGAGTCCGTCGTTTCCATCTGCCAGATAGTCTATTGTAGCTACGGTATAGTCTTTATCATCTTCTATTTCTTTTCCCTGTACAGTCGCTTTCAGTAGTTTTCCGTCCTTGGTTATTTCCAGGTGTGCTCCGCTCAGTCCTTCGCCATGCAAAGAAGCTATTACTTCCATCAGTCTTTTCATTTCCGTACCCTTCATTGTCAGTACACAGAGAGAATTTTCAAAAGGAAGTATTTCAAAAACAGCATCGACCGTGATGTCACCTTGTGGGAGAATGTTACGCAAGCCTCCCATATTCATGATTCCGATATCTGCGGAATGCTTCAGTACACGATCTGCAGAAAGTCGCAACACCTCGGCTACCAAATTAGAAAGTAAGCTCTCCGGACGTCCTTTGTCCATCGTCGCCTCGCTGACGCCAATCACCTCATACATCATTTCATCTATTTTTTCTTTATAAGGTTTCAGTATGGCAGCAGCCTTTTCATCGGGATGAGTATCCCAAATTGAATCTATGCAAATCCGGGTTCCTTCTATTTGGGCAACTTCATAATTTGCCTGAACTTCACGGGGAGATTGGCAGGAAGTGAATAGGAATAGTCCTGTCAGAATGACTCCCGAAGTAAACTTTACGTAATTTCGTTTCATCTTCTTTCTTTTGTTTATGCTACAAATGTACATTTTATATTTTAAAGTCATGCGGAAGAAGAAGAAACTTATAGCAAGTTTAGTCCTATTTCAAGGAGAATTAGCTGCAAAATGCACTTAAAAATGTTAATTGAAAGTATTCTGAGGCAGAGTTGATTTAATTAAAAAAAGGACGTTCCCAGGGAAAAAGGGGAAATTAGGAACGTCCCTTGAATAGAGTTATCGAAAAGTCCGGTCTTTCGCAAGTGCGAACCTTTCCTCTCTTCACTAAAATAAACTAAGGACTATAGTGGGGAAATCCTTAGTGGGAAAAACGATTATCCGCTTCTTCACAGAAGCCGTATAATCGAAAAGTAGTCGCATTCGGCATTAGAGTGTCATTGATGTTTTGCATCACCAAAAACACCTTCATACCGATGAAGCAACCTATTTTCTTCGAAATATCTTCTTTATAATATCTTGTTCGTATCTCTGTTTATTCAGCGATGCAGATACTCACGCGGTTTTCTTCTGGTGTTTTGTAAGGCTGAACCGTGTCACCTTTCGAATCAACAATGATTCTATCAACGGTTACTCCTTTCGCTTTCAGAGCGTCTGCAACATTAGCTGCACGTTTTTCAGACAAAGTTTTATTAATTTTAGAATTACCAGTATTAACATCTGCATAGCCAGTCACTTTTACTTTTGCTGACGGATTCTTCTGCAAATACTCTACCAGCATTTCAATCTTAGACTTCTGATCTTCTTGAATACGTGCAGAGTTCAAGGCAAAAAAGATATCCTGTTTCATTGGCTGTGCCACAACAACTTCTTTCTTGGGTTGTGGCTGTTCTACCACAGGTGCAGGTTTCGGTTGTTCCACTGCCACGGGCTCTGTTTCGTAATATACAGGTTTAGTTTCTGTATAGCCTTTTCCGAATTTAATATTCAAACCTACTAAAGCATTAAACTGCCAGTCAGCATTTCCTGCTTTCTTAGAGTTGAACTTGTCAGAGAGGACATTGGCGTTACCTTCGATGTTGATCGACAAGCGGTCGTTCAGCCGTAAATTACACCCCAATCCCATGCGTCCGGCAACGAGAAACTTTCCGTCTTGCCAGAGATATTCCATCTCATAAGTCCGTGTATCCAATGCATTCGCTTCATCGTTATCAAAACCACGGTTTAGCCCTCCTCCAAGAAAGACATAACCATTGAATACACGTTTAGGATTGAAACCACAAAACAGTGCACTAAGATCAGAAACGATGTCGATGTTACCTTGCAAATATTTGTACTGGTAATCCTGTTGTGGAGAAACCCAGCCTCCTTTTGCCTGCCATCCACTGACGCCAACACGTGCCCGCCATGCCGGAGCAAACTGATAACCCACGTTGAGTGCTGCTGCCGGAGACATAAGATCACTAAACTTAGCTTCGCCAAGTGTATGAGCAGCACCTACTTGTACTTGCATAAGCCAATGAGGTCTGAACTCAGTTTTACCTGCTTCTTTTATTCTTTGTTCCTGTGCAAAAATAACTGTATTGCTTAATAGTAAAGCGAATACAGGCATCCACAATTTCTTTATGTTCATGCTTATCTTTCCTTTCTAATATGATATTGCATTAACTTTATTAAAGAAGGGTATCCTTCTTTTGAAAAAGATACCCTTCTTATCTTTGTCGATATTGCTATCGTGACAGATCGTATAGATTAGTCGTGAGTCGGAGTAATTGTTAATGTTACTGTGCTGGTTACTTCACCAAAAGTGTATTTAACCGTTACAGGAATAAACAGTTTGAATGGTGCGTTTATAGTAAACTTACCGTTTGCATAAACAAGATCACCGTATGTTATATCATTACCCGATTTCTTAAGATCGCATGCATAATCAATTGACATGTTAGGTGCAACGTCCTTCAACAGTTTTGGTGCAGCTTCACTTGCATTCAGTGTTGTCATGATCTTATCCTTATCAATTGAAATTGCAGTAGCACCCTCAATTCCATAATAAGTGTAGAAATCAATAGGTTCAACAGCAAATGCTTCGCCTCTCCAGTCAGTCAAACCAAGCAGTTTGCTCATATCGATCTTAGCAGTTCCTGTAGTTGCATCCTTCAGTTCAGCAGACTTCAAGTCAACCACGTTGATAGGACGCAAGAACTTCACATCAAATTTGTTACCAGTCAATGGCAAGATTTCATCACATTCATTAGTTACTACAATTTCAATGCCTGCAGTGAACGGATCCACGTTGTAAGCAGACTTATTCAGCAATGTCTGTGCATTCTTGTCAACCTTATTGTAAGTAATAATACCTTTAGCATCAATTGTAGCAATCTTAGTTGCAGCAGCACCATTCTTGCTAGCATTCAATTGAGTACCGTTAGCAGTTACAGTGAATGTGTACTTATCAGTTCCAATAGTTACGACATTAGCTCCTGAGAAGATAAACTTCGCAGTCAACTTATCCTTCGCAAATGATGGGAAGTTTGTATCATTAACATCAGAAACAACTACCTTACGACCTTCAAATACATCAAACAGATCGAGCTTGAAGTCTGTTACCGCAGTAGTAACCGGCTCTTTCACATCAGCCTTTACATAAGACTTATCTGCTGACCAAGCTTGAGTTATCTTCTGATCATTCTTAATCACACCATT
>OLVW01002424.1_pt1 | contig 13594 bp, 9 predicted proteins | sample 1673301 | NCBI WGS metagenome assembly OLVW01 (sample SAMEA3178941, study PRJEB25190) | human gut metagenome
GTATGTGCAGCACCGATTTTCAATTATATTATGTCGTCAGTTCGCCAACCGAATGCGTGCTAAACAACCATACTACTTCTCATTCACAACCGCATTATCCATAACTATATTCTGTGCTTTCTTTACAAGCATTGCCTTTACTATTGTATTCTTGTCAAACTTATCTGTGAATGTTGTTACCTGTGAATAACCACTGTCCTTTGCAAACTGTTCAAGGTCATCTTTATATTCATATTCTGTTATATCAAGTCCTTCTTTTTCTGCTATTGCCTGATATATAAGCTGCTGGCCTGCTGATGCCTTTACGAATTCATCAAATGTTTTACCATAAAGATTCTGGCAGTATTCATCATTAGTCTTTCCCTGAAGAGTACTATAAAAACTGATTGATTCTTCAAGCTTTGACGTCTGCTGTGCAAGGAATTCTTCAGGGTATCCTGTTACCTTACATACATCAAGAAGCTGTGTAAGAATAGCCTCATTCTTTGCTTCACTCACCTTTGTATCTATAGTTGATTTAACATCGTTCTTAACATATTCCTTATATGAATCTACTGATTCAAGACCAAAGTTCTCTTTTACAAACGAATCTGTGAGCATAGGAACATTTGGCTGCTGTACGTAGCTCATGGAAAGTTCAAACACCACTCTCTTACCTGCATAATCAGTATACTTAGAGTTATCTGGCATAGTTACTGTTATAACCTTTGTCTGACCTGCTACCATACCATATAATTCATCTGCAAGACTCGTTCCTGCAACTGGAAAAGCTTCCTTTCCAAGAACCATACTATAATCAGAACCTGTGAAATCATCTATTGCAAGTCCACCTGATGTTCCTGAGTAACTAAATGTTACCTTATCTGACTTCTGAGCCCCACGGTTAACATCTGTATATGTAGTTACATCATCCATCTGCTCAGCTATCTTGTCATCTATAACCTTGTTAGTTATAGATGTGACATCAACATCGGCTACTATTCCCTTGTAGTTTCCAAGCTCAACATAATCTGTAGGACTATATCCATAATCAACCTTTATTTTACTATTACATGCTGTAGTCATAAGCATAGAAACAACCATAGCTGCTGCTACTGCATATTTAACGCACTTTCCTTTTAATACTTTTCTCATAACCTGTCTCCATAAATATATATTATGCCGGATTGCCGACTTATAAACTATACCATAATACAGCTTCTAAAGCCAGTATTACATAAATGTTTCACAATATTATCACAAAAGCCGCCATACAGGATATAAAGAGTTATCTCATCCTATATAGCGGCTTAAATGCTACTAATCAGAAGATATCCAGAATCTGACAGATATAAATCTGATATATAACATTATATTTATCTTTATACTAATTAATCTAATGATTAAGCAAGCTTAGACTTAGCTACTTCTGCTAACTTAGCAAATCCTTCTGCATCATTAACAGCCATCTCAGCTAATACCTTTCTGTTAAGGTCGATGTTAGCTAACTTTAAACCATACATGAACTTGCTGTATGAAAGACCGTTCATTCTTGCAGCAGCATTGATTCTTGCGATCCATAACTGTCTGAACTGTCTCTTCTTCTGCTTTCTACCCTTGTAGCTCTCTGTAAGAGCTCTCATTACAGACTGCTTAGCAACTCTGTACTGCTTAGATCTAGCTCCTCTATAACCCTTAGCGAGCTTTAATACTCTATTATGCTTCTTCTTTGCGTTCATACCGCCTTTAATTCTTGCCATTTTCTATATTCCTCCTTAAAATTCACACAACCTCATATTAGAGATAAGGCATAATCTTCTTCATTGTCTTTACATTTGTTGCATCTGTCATAGCTGCATGTCTTAAATTTCTCTTTCTCTTTGTTGTCTTCTTTGTAAGAATATGGCTCTTGTAAGCTTTCATTCTCTTTAATTTACCTGTTCCAGTTACTTTAAAACGCTTTGCAGCTGCTCTTTTTGTCTTTACCTTTGGCATAATAATCCTCCTAATTTAATTCTCATATGGAATAATATTTTAACGTTTTTCAGTTAAAAACATAGTCATGCTCCTGCCTTCTAACTTTGGAGCCTTATCTACTACTGCTATATCACTTAACTTCTCTGCAAAATCTTCAAGTATATGCTTGCTTGAATCAACATGAGCCATCTCACGTCCTCTGAATCTGAGTGATACTTTAACCTTATCGCCTTTCTCTATGAACTTCCTTGCTGCGTTACACTTAGTGTTAAGGTCATTCACATCTATGTTAGGTGATAAACGAACTTCTTTGACTTCTATTGTTCTCTGTTTTTTCTTAGCTTCCTTTTCTTTTCTGACAAGCTCATACTTATACTTGCCATAATCCACAAGCTTACATACAGGTGGCTTTGCGGATGGAGCTATCTTTACAAGATCAACCTCTGCCTCTCTTGCTAACTTCATAGCATCCTTAGGAGACATAACTCCAAGCTGCTGTCCTTCTTGTCCAATAACACGAACTTCCTTATCGCGGATCTGCTCGTTAATCATTAATTCGCTAATAGTAGTGCACCTCCAAAATCAAAAAAAGTGGATAGTCAGACTATCCACTTTTTAATCATAATGCATCTTAATTGCTGTTTATCATGCATATTCTTAAAAATATAAACCCGAGTCGCCTTCATGCGCTAAGGTGAGAGTGGATACTCTGCTTCGTTTAACAACTATTAGAGTTTAACACTAATAGTTATAGCTGTCAACTATATTTTTAAACATTTCTAACAAACATTTCAAATATTTCAAATTTCTGCAATACAAAAATGATACATTGTTTTATTTTTTATCTTACAACTGACTTTCTTCTTAATACTACGAATGCAAGACCTGCACATGATATAACTGCGAATAATACATAGAGTGCTATATTATACACATCACCTGTATTTATTGTGTTATCTGATGCCTGTCCGTTTCCTGTTGCTGCTACATCTTCATAGCATATAGCGTATGTAGAGAATTTATCTGTTGTAAATGTAATAACTCCGTTTTCGCAGCTTGTTTCAAGTGCCTCTGCTACACCATCATGAATTCTTACAACTGTATATTTTCTTTCTACAGATGAATCTGTATTCTTAAGATTTTCAGGAATATCAAGCTTAACAACAACTCCAGCAGCTGTTTCAGTTACTGATACTTCTTTGAGACTTCCAACTTTCTTTAATAATGTAAGATCAAGATATGCTCCAACTACACCATTGTTAAGAACTTCCTTAACTTTATCCTCCACAAGCTTCTTATCGCTTTCTGATACTGTAGCTGTTATATCTTTGACCTCCATAGATACCGAAACTGTACTTCCGTTTTCTATTTCTTTCTTTTCCTCTTCTGTGAATGTGATTCCGCTCACTGGTACTTCGGCCTTTATATTGATGCCATCATCAGCCTTAATTACCGCATTTACCTTATCTGAATCTGATGTGCTTGGTGTATCACTTGGTGTATTTGGTGTGTCGCTTGGTGTGTTATCTCCTGGCTTATTATCATCTGGTGTATCACTTGGTGTGCTATCTCCTGGCTTGCTATCATCTGGTGTGTCGCTTGGTGTGCTATCTCCTGGCTTGTTATCATCTGGTGTATCGCTTGGTGTGTTATCTCCCGGCTTATTATCATCTGGATTAACATCTGAACCAGTTATCACCTTACCATCTACAACAAGTTTTATATCTGAGAATGTTACATCTGCCTGTCTTGCTACAAATAAACCTACATATACATAATCCGCATCTATTGATGTAAGCTTGAAATCAAAACCGCCTGATATAGCAGCATTATCGCCAAATGTACATGCGTATCCATCACTGTTGCTCTCAATCTTAAGTGCATATGTCTTACCAGCCTCTACTGGATTCTCTAATTTACCACCATAGCCTAATGCGCCATCTTTTCTCTTAAAGCAGTTAGCTGTTCCCTGCTGGATACTTCCTGCTGCAACATAATCTCCAAGAGCTGACTTATCATTAACATCAATATACATCGCATCTCTTGCCATAAGACCAAATGCAACCTGATTGTGTTTATTAATGCTGTTTACTGTTGCATTAGCTGTTATTACAAAGTTACTACCTGCTGGTACTTTATAATAATACATTGCAATTCCATCTGTTGTTGATGATATCTTTCCCTTACCATTAACAGCAATGTGAATGCTTCCATCTTCATTGCCCTCAAGTATGAACTTATCTTTAATAAGATTTGGGTCTCCACCTATATCTCCAAATATTGAACCCTTGAAAACTCCCGCATCTTTCCATAATTCACTCTGCTTAAGTTCTCCTGAATATTCAGCTTCCTTATAATCTGGATTAGACTTAAGTACATCAGCCTTAACAGGTGCTTCCTTAGCTGTTATATGTTCTGATATTCCAGCCACTCCAAGTTCCTTAATTGTCTTAGTTACAAGATAAGCATTATATGTTCCACCATAAATGTTTGTATGTGTATTATCAACGCTTGTAGCCTTAGATGATGTCCATGCATGAAGGTTGACTGTCTCATCTGGTCCTAATGTATCATATAACTCTTTTGTCATCTTAGTCATATCAACAACTGGTATGTTAAGTTCCTTACCAAGATTCCTTATAGACTGGGCATAATCTCCACCCTTGAAATCACCACTATCCTTTGTGATATGAAGATTGCTGTCAGACCATTCTGCTGTAGCAGTTCTTCTTACTATAGGTGTACAGAGGATAACTGTTGTACCAGCTGCCTGCGCAGGCTTAATATAGTTTTCATATAATGAGTTAGCAAATGAGCCAGCTGTCTTATAATCACCATTAGGATCTGTATATCTGTCTGCTTCTGCCTTTTCATCATTATGTCCGAAGCCTATAAGAAGATAATCACCCTGCTTCATACCGGATGTAAGTTCATTATACTCCTTATCATTAACATAGCTCTTAGAACTTCTTCCTGATAAAGCTATATTCTTCACTTCATATGTTCCATCAAGATACTTATCAATCTGTGTACCCCATCCATATCTTGGATAATAATAATTATCAGCAAAAGAACTTACTGTAGAATCACCTATTATCCATACTGTAGGCTTGCTGCTGTCTTTATTAACCGCATCATCAGCCATAGCCATAACGCTCCAGCCTATGCTCATAACAAGCAAAAGCAAAGCGCTAAGCAGACAACTTATACGTTTTCTGTTTCTTTTCTTCATCATAAATAACCTTCCCTTTCTTTTCTGGACAATCCGTCCCTTTTTATGGAATTATAAAGTATGAACCAGTGTCAAGGTCAATATCTTTTTACACATTTAATAATGCATTGTACATAAATCCATACATTATTATATTTTAAAAAATATTCAGGCAAATAATATTCAAGCAAATAATATTCGAACAAACAATATTCAAGTATTCAAAAACCAGACACACAACAACCTAAGTCATTGTGTATCTGGCTTTATTCAATGCCAATCAATACTAATCAATTCTAATTATCACTAAAACTAGAATCTATAACTATTATATTATTTATTAATCAGCCTTTTCTTTTTTCTATCTTCATACACAAGAAGTACTATTCCAGCTAATGCCATTGTAAATGCCACACTATATCCCATCACGTGATATACATCTGCTGTTTTTACATCATCTTTAGAAGCATCTGGATTTTTATCGTCAGATGATATAGCATTGTCATCTTTCTTACTGTCACTACCTGACGTAGCTCCATCATCTTTCTTATCGCTGCCACCCTGTTCTGGTGCTGGCGTTGGATCTGGTGCCGGAGTTGGGTCTGGTGCTGGCGTTGGGTCTGGCGATGGCGTTGGGTCTGGTGCTGGTGTTGGGTCTGGCGATGGTGTTGGATCCGGCGATGGTTTCTCGCTCTTATTAAGTTCTTCATTCTTAGCACTTATTACACCTAAAAGGCTCTGGCCTTTTGTTGTCCAGTACACTGCATCTTCTGTGAAGCTGCCATTTGCATCTGCTGCTTTCGCAGTAAGCACTCCATTCTTATCAACAACAAACACCTGCTGTCCATCCGGATTAACACCTGCTACTCTGGATGGTGATTTAACAGCCTTTGAGAGTGATATATTCATATTCTGGATCTGCTGTGCAAAGAGTTCTGCTGTTATGAAGCCACCAAGCTTATTGCTATGTGTACTGTCTCCTGCTGACATAACCTGTGTACCATTAACAGACTTGCCATTAGCTGCCTTTTCGTCTGCTTTGTATGCTTCCTCATACATATTCTTTGTTATCTCAAAACCATCAATAAGTAATACATCCTGTTCCTTTGCAAGCTGTTTAACTGCTTCAACATATGCATTATTTTCAGTTACAAGTGTTCCTGTTTCTTTATCTGTTGAATCATGATGTGGTTTGATAGTACCCTCACTAGTATAATAAAGTCTTGATACTGGTGTTACAAGAACCGGTATTGCCCCTGCTTCCTTTGCCGCATCAATATATTGTTTAAGATACCATTTATAAGTACCACCACAATCATATGAATAGAATGTATCTCCATACTTTGAAGTAAGTGATGATGGTGTTGCCACTTTAGTTCCTGCTGTTACAGGATATATTCCGTCAGCATCTGGCTGTCCAAGTGGTACATATCTATCTTCAATGTATCCTTTTCCATTGGCACAGTCATTGTGTCCAAACTGTATAAACAGATAATCGCCTGCTTTGATATTGGCTTTTATCTTATCTAATGAGCCCTCATTGATAAAGTTTCGGCTGCTTCGTCCTCCATTGGCATAGTTCTGCACCTTAACCTTTGAAGAATCAAAGAACGCCTGTAAATATTCGCCCCATGAGCCTTCAGCCTGAGCCTTACCGCTCATATACATACCTGATGCTGAATAATCCTTAACAGTTGAATCACCTGCTAAAAATACATTTACTCCATCACCAAGTTCTATATCTGTTGAACCTGTAGGATCTTCATATCCATCTCTTACATATGCCTCTGCCTTATATTTTACTGCTCCTGACTTAACACCACTTAAGTTCTCAGGTACAACTTCAACTTCAATATGCTTTCCAATAGCATCCTTAGAAATCTTATATGTATTATCAGCATTGGCAGTTGACGATTTTGCAAGTGTTCTGCTGCCATCCTCATTAACAATATACCAGCGGATTACTGATGCATCATTTTTATCATTCTTCTCTCCAAGAGAGTATATAACAGTAAGAGTATGTCCTGGATATGGTGCATTGATATCTCCATTATCCACAAGATATGGTTTCTTTACAAATGCTACTGTGCCCTCATCAGCCACATAAGAATTAGGTGTCCAGCCTGAAAGATAATCATTCACAACATCTTTCTTTGCAACATTTTCATCTGTTGTAACTCCTGTTACTCTCTTAGAAACATCTACTGCTGTTCCATCTGTATAAACCGAATTATATTCTGTATAACCAGCCTTCTCCGGCTTATTGCCAGACATTTCAAACCAGCCTTCATCCTTAATGTAACTACCATTTATCTTAGTATTAAGGAATGTTACTTTTGCATCCTGACCCCAAGGTCTTCCAAGATATCCTGCACTTACCTCAAGTTTATCACTGCCTGTTATTGTACAGTTTCTAAATACATAGCCAATCTTAGTTGCTGCAGCAGAGGTTGGCTTATGTGCTGTAATATAACCACCTGCAGAGCCAGCACTGTAACCTGCGAATCTAAGCTCACATCCATCAAACACTGCGTTTCCATCACCAAATATGTAATCTGTATTACCCTCTATACGGCAGTTTTTAAAGTACATATTAGTTGCTGAATTACCAGTATATAATGTATCCTGGCTTCCAAGAAACGCGCAGTCTGTGAATTCAACCTTATCAGCTTCTATAGCCATGGCTGTTGATCTTTCTGTTGCTGCCTTTGATGTAACATCTGTTGCATAGTTTCTGTCTGGATTCTTATTTTCTGTAGGTGTCACACCATCTTCTATTTCTTCATCTGTTAAATAACGGTTAAACGAAGCTTCAAATGTGATTCCATCAGCACTAAATCCTGTTGCTGTATTTTTAAGCAGTACTGAACAGCCCCATTTTGCTGCAGCTGCCTTCTCGTACTTATCATATGCATTTTCAGCATTATAATAGCCTTTAGAATCTATGCTGTAATACTTATATCCTATTCCATAATACCATGTAAGAAGCACTTCTTTGCCTGATGACTTTTCATCATTAACAAGTCTTACATATGGAGTTGATATAATAACCTGTTCTCTATATGTACCAGGAGCAATATGAATAGTAACTCCATTATTCTCATCAGGAGCAGGTGTCATTAATGATACTGCTGATACTGCTTCTTTTACTGTATTATAGTTTGCATTTCCTTTTTCTTTATATCCGACATATATATCAGATACTCTTTCAATCTGTTCCTTATCTTTGGTTGACACCATTAAGATGTCTTTAGTTACATCCGCATCATTGACTACTATATGTGTTGTTGTTCTATATCCATCAACTGCTGCTTCAACTTCATATGAACCATTTCTTAAAGAAACTTCATATCCATCTGATGTAACCTTTCCTGTATACACATACTTGTCATCAACATTGATAAACTTAATATCTGTAACTGCTGCTTTAGCATCAATATCTGTAAATCTACCTGTTACCTTATATAACTTCTTAGCAGAAACACTTATATCTTTAGAGTAATCTGTCTGGCCTGTAACCTCTTTGCCATCAGCTACTTCATAATCATTAACTCCACTAAGCTCAACTGTATACTTAACATCAGGCTCAAGTGTTGCTTTGAAAGCTTTGTTATCATCAAGCTTAAGAACCACATCATCTGCTAATGAAGATGGGTCAGCTACGAGCTTAACTGATAATCCCGATGTATCATAATCTGCTGCAAAGCCTATAACCTTTCCTGTATATGTATATACTTTCTTTTCTTCTACCTTTAATGTAACTCCTGTCTTGCCTGTCAGAGCTTCATCTACAGTTGTTGTAACATTCTTTGTATCAACGGAAAATCCATATCCTGCTGCTCCGGATAAAACTGCTGTATAATCACAACCTGCTGCAAGTGTAGCTGTAAATGTATTGCCTTTTACATCTGCATCATATGTGATATCGTTAACATCATCCTTAAACAAAACCTTCAGACCGCTTACCTGTACGCCTTCTATTGTTCCACTGACTTTTACTCCCGGAATTCTTACCACCCTGTTATATATAGGTTTTCCTGCTGCTGCATCTGTATATACCTTATATGAACCACTATACTTAGCTACGAATTCATACTTAGCCCCTTTGTTAGTAAAGCTTGCTTTTTCTACCTGTTCATTGTCTTCACCAAGATACTTAAAAAGAAGTGTTCCATTAGCAGCATTGCTTGATGCCATGTATACAACTATCTTATCTCCGGCTTCTACATTGTTAATAGCAATGTATCTTCTTCCTTCTCCTCCTGTACCATTACAGTAGTACATACCGGATGCTGTATATCCATCATCATATGCTGTTGTTGCTAACGCATTGCTTCCATAGTTTTTGCCTGATGCCGAGAACAATCTGTCATTGGCATTATGATTGATTGTAAGATCACCAAATGTTGTTTCTCCGGCAACGAATTTACCATCCTTTGAAACATTGTCACAATTCTCCCAGTCAGCAGCAGTAATATGATTATTATACTTATCTGTATCTGCTTCCTGTACTGTGCCCATGTCCCATACGTCAATCTTTCTTGTTGACGCTTTTGATTCTGCTGCAAATGCAGTTACGTCTATGCTTGTAACAAGCATAAGTACTGCACACAAAAGACTGCTAAGACGTCTTTTAGTTGTTTTGCGCATATTGACCTCCATTTCTGCCTTTAAAGGCATTATAACATTATATATCTGCATGGATACTGTCAGGGTCTGTTTATAAAACCTTTTTGATATCCATAATACAAACTATAAAGTATGAACCAATGTCAAGGTCAATATCTTTTACATACTTAACAAAGAATTGTTTTTATATGCGAACATAATATCTCATAATTCACTGTTTTTCATGCCGTACAGGAACACTCATAAGGATATACATCACATGATCATCACTATCATCATCCTTAACCTTTGTTATAACTATACCTGTTATATCACCATCAAGGACAAGATTATGCTCTTTCATATACGCAAGGTGACGCCCTATCATAATCTCCTTAATCTCATCCTGTGAGTGATCATATATATTGCTTAACTTTGCCGGCACCTTTGATATACCCATAACTGATGGCTTAGGAATATACTTCTGTGCATATTGGTTAATATGAAGATGATACTTTTCAAGATGCTCTTCCTTAATCGAATAACCACAGCTTATAGTAAAACGTCCTGCTTTCATCTCACTCTCAGGAATTATGTATATATGCTGTATTTCTGGTGAATTGTATAAAAACTCGCTTAGCTGCTCCAGTCTTTCTGGCTCCTGAAGCAGCTTTCCGCCATTCTTATATAAGACATAATACATAGGAAGACTTTGTTTTTCATATATATCTGTATTAGATGCCGCCTTATTCATAAGCAAACAGTCATCCTTAAGTCTGTGTCTTAAATACGTCATATAGGCTATCTGCTTATCCAACTGCTGCATGCGTTCCTGACATGCCTCTATAGTTTCATCAAGCGTATAATTCTGCATTTTACTTATCTGCTCATGCGTAAAACCATACTTTATATGCATTTTAGCATTGAGCACACCAAACACTCCATCATCATCGTAATACCTGTATCCGCTGTTCTCATCCCTTACAGCAGATATATAACCCATATCCTCATATCTTCTCACCGTATTTGTAGATACACCAAGAAGCTTTGCAAGATCACTTATCTTATACCTCATATATCTTTCGCCTCTTTCATTTGTACACATTACTTTATATCATCATAATATCAGTACTATAATACTATTTCAATACTGTTTAAAGACAACATTTCCATAATCCAGACTATATCATGCCCGCTTACATAAGCTCAGCTATGCCTGACAGTCTCACATATCTGTCTGATATACGGTACCATGTCGGAAAATCAACGACTCCTGTCTGTGGCATATTGTTAATCCTCTGAAACTGTCTTACCGCTTCTGCTGTCTGCTCTCCATATATTCCATCAACTGACAATGGTGGTATAGCCTTGTAATAATCTCCTATGAGATTCAGCTGCTCCTGAAGCTGTCTTACTTTCTGACCCGATGACCCTATATCAAGATTGGCACCAGGCCATGATGAAGGAATACCCTGTATCTGCTCTGCTGTATTTATATACATATCATCACCATAATAATATCTTAATATATCGATTGATGAATATCCCTGGTCACCAAGATACTTACTTCCCCACTGTGTCATCCAGTTTGGACAGCTTGATTTTTTTCCATCACAGTACTGTGTAAGTATTGGCTGCTTAACATTCGGACGTGAAAGATAATTATCAAATATTTCATCTACTACATTTGATATACTCTCAAATATATTTCTGCCATTCACCCATTTATGATCAAATGCTGTTGAAGATGTTATAGTAAAATTATAACTCTGGTTTCTATACCATTCTGTATACACCCTGTTCAATGTAAATGACATGATTGCAAGTATATTAGCCTCTAACGTCTGCCTTGGCCATGTTGAATATATCTCGCTGCTTGCAACATTTTTAATATAATCCTTATACCTGACATAATAATCAAGCGCCGTTGAATCAGTAGGAACACCATCATGCACAACTATAGTTTCAGGAATAACAACACGGCTTAGTACTATCTCACCAGACTGGTTAAGTGGCTTTATCTCACTCTCTGGTATCTTGGCTGGATAGTTTCCATACAGGGTATTAACCGGAATAACTATATTATCTTCCGCAACTGCATACTCATTTTCATTAAGATATACATCCTGTATACTCGTTTCTCCTGAAAAGACATCTATTCCGGATATGTTAGTCTCCTCATATCCGTTGGCACTGACATCAATCGTATATTCTGCAAATGGCTGTTTTTCCCCTGGCTCCATGCTGTACTCTATCGGTGGTGCTAAAAGTTCATCAAGATTAACAGCCCCCTCTGAATCCGTTACAAGTTCATTTATTATCGAATCCGGATTACCTGTGTATGACAGAGTGATTCTTGCATTTGCAAGCGGTGCTCCCTGCTGTTTATCATATACATTTATGTGCATCTTCCCTTTATCTATCATATCCTGTGGTGTTTCCATAGTATGAACATACACCATTATACCCCCATTCTGTATACACCTATATACAAAAATCAATATTTTTTCATTATTATATGTATCTTTATATATTTTTATGAATAAAATAAAATGATAATTCCCTTAGGAGCGGATATGTCAAAATATAAAGTAGCTCTTGATGCAGGCCATGGTGGCAGCGATCCTGGTGCTGTTTATAATGGCAGACAGGAAAAAGATGATACCCTCGACCTTACTCTGGCCGTCGGCGATATTCTTAAAAAAAATGGAATTGATGTTTTCTATACAAGAACTAACGACGAATATGAGACACCTTTTAAAAAGGCAACTGATGCTAACAACTCAGGAGCTGATCTTTTCGTGTCAATACATCGAAACTCTTCTGAAAAGCCCAACCAGTATTCTGGTGTTGAAACTCTTGTATACAATGATTCAGGACTTAAGTCAGAGGTTGCAAGAAACATAAACAACCAGCTTGAGAATGTTGGATTTAAGAATCTGGGAGTTGATACCCGGAAAAATCTTGTGGTACTTAAGAGAACTAAGATGCCAGCTGTCCTTGTTGAAGCAGGCTTTATAAATAATGAAAAAGATAACTATATATTTGACCAGGAATTCGATAAGGTTGCAAATGCTATAGCTGATGGAATATTAGAAAGCCTCCCTATTGGTTCACGCAACTCTAATACTCACCATTCAAACAGCAGCTACAACAAAGCTAACAACTCCAATAATACCAGCAGTTCCAATAATACCAATAGTTCCAACAATACCAACAGCTCCAACAATACCAATAATTCCAGCAACGCCAGCAATATCAACAGTTCCAGCAATGCCAGCAATTTAGGAGCTTCTAGTACTTTCTATGATTCTAGTAGTTTCGGAAATTCCGGCCATTCCGGTAATTTCATCGGCACAAGCAGTTCTATTAATAGTGATAATGCCTCTTATAGATATGATATAACTCCAAAAACAGAGACAGAAAGTATTACAGAAGGTATTAACAACTCTGATAATTATACTGCTGACACCGGATATAATCTCTGCAATGATAACTCCTGCAACAGCCTACACAATAACTCCTGCAGCAACACCTGCAATAATTCATATATACATCAGCCTCTCTACCGGGTTCAGACTGGTGCATACCACAATAAAGATAATGCAGACCGCTTATTAAACTCTCTACTTATAGATGGCTTCCCAGCCTTTATAATATATGAAGATGGTTACTACAAGGTACAGGTAGGTGCATTTGCCGAACTATCCAATGCAATCAAAATGGAACGACGGCTAAGAAGATTTCATTATAGTACCTATATCGTTGTTTAATTGAATATTAGTTGGTGACGAACGGACGACAAATATAAGCTACAGG
>OLVW01002430.1_pt1 | contig 13563 bp, 16 predicted proteins | sample 1673301 | NCBI WGS metagenome assembly OLVW01 (sample SAMEA3178941, study PRJEB25190) | human gut metagenome
TGCAGACCCAGCAGCCCTGCTCCCGCTGCGGCGGCAAGGGCAAGCTGGTCAAGAACCCCTGCAAGGTCTGCCATGGCAGCGGCAAGGTGGCCACCAAAAAGACGCTGGAGGTGTCCATCCCCATGGGCATCGACGACGACCAGAGCTTTGCACTGCGCGGCATGGGCGATGCCGGTACCAACGGCGGCCCCGCCGGTGATGTCATCGTCATGGTCAGCGTGCGCCCCAGCGAGGTGTTCCAGCGCGACGGCTACGATGTGTGGGTCACCGTGCCCATCACTTACAGTCAGGCTGTGCTGGGCGACAGCGTCACCGTACCCTCCATTGACGGCAAGGTGGAGTACACCGTGCCCGAGGGCACCCAGAGCGGCACCACCTTCCGCCTGCGCGGCAAGGGAATCCAGTACCTGAACGGCCGTGGCCGCGGCGATATGTACGTCAAGTGCGAGGTGGAGATCCCCAAAAAGCTGAACAAGGCGCAGCGCGATGCCCTGAAGAAATTTGAGGGCACCTTGAAAGAAGAAAACTACGAAAAGCGTAAGGGCTTCTTCAAAAAGCTGAAGGATATGTTCAACGCATAAGATATGAGATCCCCTGAACTGCCGGGAACAGCAGCTCAGGGGATTTTTGTTTTTGTTGAAAATCTACACAGAATCGAGTATAATATAACTGATGATTCGGGACGTCGCATTTGGGAAAGAGGTTTATATGGCAAGGTTTATACCGTTTATTCTGAAAACAGATGATGAACAGAAAATAGGTGTGCGGATCACACGCATGAAAAAAGCAGATGCGGCACAGACGGAAAAAGAGCCTGTATGGCAGACGAGTTGGATGTCTGCCTATATCCAGAAGGATGCTTTTGAAAAGTATGCGTTAAAAACAACGGATGGCGAATTGGTTGCACTGGCAGCGTATGAAATACTGGAAAATGATGTGATGGTGCACATCACCTATATTGAAAGCCAGCCGGAAAGCAACCCGACAATTGTTGGTCATTCCAAAAGATATCAGGGAATCGGACGGGTTTTGATTGCCTACGGTATCAAGCTGTCGATCGATCATGGATGTGGCGGGACGGTCACATTTGAAGCAAAGGTTCCGGAATTGGCAGAACACTATATCCGGGATTATGGCGCGTGCCCACTGCCGAGTTTTGGCGGAGCGCCGCGTTATGAACTGTCTGGCGAGGCGGCTATGAATATCTTTGTGACGTATTTGAAGTGAGGTGTTTTCGATGGATGCAAAAGAGTATTTCCAGCGTGACCCGGAACGGGAGGCGTTTTATCGCATGTTTTATCAGATTTGTCGCCGTTTCAATGTTACATGGTCTACAGCAACGCCGGAGGTCAGAGCCTTTGTGGAGGAAGCGACCCGTGTGACCTACGAACAGGAGAAAGCACAGCGCAGCGGGCTTTCGCCCAATACAGTAAAACCATTTTTTGGAGATACCGCTTGCTGAAAAAAGGCACGATACCCGGGTCGATTGTATTATAAAAAACCAAACGGCGGCGCGTTCCATCGGAGCGTGCCGCCGTTTTTTGCGTTTGAAACCACAAAAACAGCGGAGACGCTGCCCGAAAGGGCAGCGCCTCCGCCTGCTTTGTTCTTTGGTGTACTCCGATCCGTCTTATGAGATAAGATGGATCAGAGCAGGATGATCGCTGCGTTGATGACCAGACCGACACCAGAAGCGGTTGAAGTGACGAACCATGCAGCGCAGGCGAGGTCGCGGATGGTGTTGGCAGTGCTCTTCTCCATATCAGTAGCCAGAGCATCCAGACCCTTCTCCATCCAAGTGTTGGGGTTCTTACGGCGGTAGTCGCGGACAGCGGTCACGCCTTTGAACCAGCCGTACGGAGGAATCAGCCAGCACAGCAGAGCCTCAGACATGGTAGCAGTAGCGCCGCCTTCGGTGTAGGTCATTTCCTCAGTGGACAGGACGTTGTAATACGCGGGCATCATCATTTTTTCCATAATAACACTCCTTTTGAAACAAAGCTATCCAAAACGGTGCACCCAAAAACGCACCGTTTTTTCTGAATAAAGGGTCTCAGCGCACGACCAGCAGAATGGCGCTCAGGGGAGCCAGTGCCACTACCATGGTGGCGGAAACGGCGTCCCGTACAAAGTTGCCGGCAGATTTGCCCATATCGGCGGCAATGGCATCGGTGGCACGGCCCATCACGGTAAAGAAGTTGCCGTCCTTGTTGCCGTCCTGCTGCAGCCAGGTGCGTGCCTGCTTGATGCCCCAGATATAGCTGGAGGCCAGCACCACAGCACCTACGACCGTTGCGGCGGTAGTGGCGAGACCGGCAGCATTATCCACTGCGCCGCCGCCGGTGGTGTAGGTCATTTCTTCGTTGGAAAGTACCGCATAATCTGCGGGATAATTCATCTTTTTCATCTTCAATACTCCTTTGTCAAGGGGGAATGCCGCATTGCATCCCGATTCCCCGGCGTCCATACCCAAGGCCGATAGAGCATTGTTCTCTATATGGTCATTCTACAACAGTGGTCGGATTTTATCAAGGGGTTTTGGCACATCTGTGCAAAAACTGGCGGGACGCATGAAATTGCAGCTATAAATTTGTGAAAATAGACTGCAATAATTTCGGCATTTGGTTATTTTACCCCGTCACCCCGGCGCGGTAGAGGTAGGGGTCGCTCTTGAAACTGTCAAAATTGTACAGCACAAGGATCTGGTCGTAGCTGTTATCGGCGATCAGCTTGTCTAGGCCGTAGTTATAGTTGCGGAAGTCCACCACGTCAATGTCGGCGTAGTTGGCGGTCAGGTAGGGCACAAAGCAGTTGGCGTAGCTGTCCTTGATGACAAGGATGCGCCCGCTGCCGTTGCCCTGCACCCGGCTTAAACCGTTGTTGCCGTGCAGGAACATGGCGTATTTATCATAGACGGTGAGCTTCTCTGTGTCGTACAGGCCGGTGGTCTGCCCCTCAGTGGGCTGGCCTGCCGCCGTCACGTTCCAGACCGTCAGGGTGTTGGCAAGGTCGTAGTAGGTGATCACGTCCGGCACGGCGTTCCATGTGCGCGCCTTGGCGTAGTGGGTGCCGTAAAAGCCGTCGGCAGTCAGCGCAGTGTGGGCGGCGGGATCAAAGGGGGTAAGGCCAAGGGCGTCGCACAGCTGGCTGTAAGCGTAGTAGGCGCCAAGGCTCGTCCAGTGGTGGTCGGTGCGGTAATAAATATACTCGCTCTTGTGGGCGGTAAGGGTCTGACGCACGTCCACAAAGCTGCCGCCGGCCGCCTGCACCGCAGCGGAAAGCTGGTCAAGGTAGCCGTCCTCGTCCAGCAAAGGGGCGTTTGCGGGCACGTTCTCTTTATAGATATCGCTGGCAGCGGGTGCCACCAGTACATTCACCTTGCCCGGGTAGCGCTGGCACAGGCTGGTGAGCGCTGCGGTGTTTTTGGGCAGGGTGCGCTCCTCGCTGGAAAGCAGCCCGTAGGTGCGGGGGAACATCATGTGCTCCTTGCCCAGCAGGATGCCGCCGTTCTGCTGCTTTTGCAGCAGGGTGGTCTCCACCACGCTCTGCAGGCTGATCCACTGGTCGCGCCCCGCCACCTGATCCTTGACGTATTTGGTGTAGGCGGTAAAGTAGCTGTTCAGCCCCTTGGCGGTGAACTGGGTCAGCGCCGGGCGCTGGCTGAGGGTGGTATTCTCCAGCTCGCTGTAGCTGCGATCCGGGGTGACCATATCCAGCGCGAACAGCCCGATAAAGAACAGGCTGAACACCACCAGCACCGGGTAGTGCAAAAGGGAGGAGGTCTTTTTCTCGTGTTTGGACATCTTCCCGCCTCCTTAAAAGTTAAAATACAGGAACGGGCTGTTGGTGCTGCCCACCACATAGGCGGTGGAGACCACCAGCAGCGTCAGGATGGCAGCGCAGCGGGTGACTACGTTTTTGCGCAGCACGTCCCACAGCTTTTCGATCAGCGGGGTGCAGCACACCACGCTTACCGCCAGCAGCACGCCGTAATTCCGCAGGAAATACAGCGGCGACACCCCGCCGGAGGGGATAAAGAGCTTCTGGAACAGCAGCCCGAAGGACACGCCGGTGTCGTTGCCCACGAACATTGCCCAGCCTACCACCACGAGGAACAGGGTGTACAGGTGCGGCCACACCTTGCCCTTTTTCAGGTAGGGCAGCAAAAACAGCTTTTCGACCGCCAGCAGCACAAAGTAGTAAAGACCCCAGCAGATAAAGTTCCAGTTCGCGCCGTGCCAGATGCCGGTGAGCAGCTCCACGATGAACAGGTTCAAAATCTGCCGCTTGAGCCCCTTGCGGTTGCCGCCCAGCGGGATATACACATACTCCCTAAACCAGCCGGACAGGGTCATGTGCCAGCGCCGCCAGAACTCGGTGATGGAGGCGGAGATATAGGGGTAGTTGAAGTTTGCAGGGAAGTCGAAGCCCAGCATCTTGCCCATGCCGATGCCCATGAGGGAGTAGCCGGAGAAATCGAAGTACAGCTGCAAACTGTATGCGATGATGCCCAGCCACACCAGCGGGGTGGAAGCGTTTGCCAGACCCACAAAGGTGGTGGAGGGGCTGTCGGCTACCCCGATAATGTCTGTCCACAATGCGCCCACGGCGTCCGCCAGCAGCACCTTTTTGGCAAGACCGAAGGTGAACAGAGTCATGCCCTCCTCGAGCTGCTTTAAATTATAGCGGTGCTTGTAGACATGCAGCTGGTCGGAGACGTCCCGGTACTTGACGATAGGCCCCGCGATGAGCTGCGGGAACATGACCACATAAGCGCCGAAGTCGATGATATTGCGCTCGGCTTTTACATCCCGGCGGTAGACATCGATGGAGTAGGAAAGGGTCTGGAAGGTGTAGAAGCTGATGCCCAGCGGCAGCGTGCCGATGCCCTGAATTTCGGCAAAGGCGGTGCCCAGCAGGGCATTCACGCTGCGCAGCACAAAGTTTGCGTACTTGAAGTAGAACAGCATCCCTAAGCTGCCAATGAGCGCCACCAGCAGAAAAAAGCGGCGCAGCGCGGGCTTTGCATCAAAATGTTCGATGGCAAGGCCGCTGAGGTAGTTGATGAGGATAAGCGCCACCATGACCGGGAAAAAGCGCACCTCGCCCCAGCAGTAGAACACCAGACTGCACAAAAACAGCACGGTGTTTTTCAGTTTTGCGGGGGCAAGATAGTACAGCGCCAGCGTGATGGGCAAAAAGCGGAACAGGAAGATGATGGTGCTGAAAACCAAGGGGTCGGCCTCCTTTTTTACACGGAATTACAAACTCAGCCTTCCCCCGGCCGGGGGAAGGTGGCATGACGGATGCGGGCGCAGCTTCAGCAGAAATCCCTCTCATCAGGGGTTTTCTACTGAAAAAAGCCGATGCCGCAGATGGCACCGGCTCAGAAGATCAGATTCAGCTGTTCAGGGCGCTGTCCACAGCACTGTTCAGGTCTGCGGAGCACTCGTTGGAGGCAATCACCATGACCACTCGGTCGCCCTTGGAGGAGATGATGGCGTTTTCCACATTGCTCTGTGCCTGTGCAAACTCGGCGTAGTTGCCGTAGAAAGCCACCTGATCCTGCTTGTAGCTTTCCAGCGCGGTCACCACGTCCTGCGCCTTGCCGGAAGCGGCTTCCACCACCAGCACAAGGCCGGCGTCGCCGTTGTCATTGCTCTTCACGCCCTTGTAGGCGGCTACGTCCTCCGCCTTCAGGCCGAAGTCGTACTCGATGTTCATGGCGGCGATCTCGAACTGGTTGGAGATGGGGTTGGCAGCCAGCAGGCTTTCCACGGCGCTGCCCAGATCGGCGGTGCCGTTTTCAGCGGTATCCGCTGCCGGGGCGGCAGTGCTGGAAGCCGGTGCAGAGGCAGAGGCGCTGGACACGGAGGACGGCGCGGAAGAAGCGCTGCCGCCGCAGCCGGTCAGGGCAACAGCCAGCACGGCGCTGACGGCGATCACAGAAAGTTTTGTGCGGTTTATCATAAAATATTCCTTCTTTTGTTGAATTCATTTGTCACAGCCCGGGGCGGTATCGCGCACACGGGCAGACTGTACTTATCTTACCATAACAGCAGGTAAATTGCAACGCACCCCACAGGGTTTTCCGGCAGTTTTCATCGGATTTTAACCGGTCACGGTCTCCCCGGCGGCAATGCGCTGCAAAACGGCGATGGCGTCCTCCAGACACAGGCCGCTCTGGTTGAGCAGGGCGGCGTTTTCCGGGCCCACATAGCGCCAGTGCCACGGCTCGTAGGTGATGCCGGTCACGCTTTCGGCTTCCTTGGGGTAGCGCAGGATAAAGCCGTACTGCTCCGCGTTCTCGCACAGCCAGCGGAAAGCGGCGGTGTCGGCAAAGCCGGTGTCAAGGGTGGTGTGCTCCGGGCTGTTCAGGTCGGCGGCAAGGCCGCAGTTGTGCTCCGAGCAGCCCGGCGGGTTGACGATGGCAGCCGCCTTTTCCCGGGCGGCGGCTTCACTCAGACCCTTATCACGGTAGTACTGGGTCTTGTTGTCGTACAGCTTTTTCTGGTAGCTGACGCTGCGGTAGCCGCTCTGCATCCGCACATCCACGCCGTCCTTGGCGGCAGCGGCCTGCATGGAGAGAAAGGCCTCGGCGGCTTCGGTCTGCAAAGTCTTGTTGATGGCGGTAGCCGAGCCGCACTCCTTGGTCTCGACAGGGTAGTCCTCCGGCATCTTGTGGGTGCGGCTCACAAGGATCATGCGGGGGTCGTCCAGGATGACCTGCGCCTGTGCGGCGGTAAGGGTGCTCTGCTGCACGCCGTATTCGGCGGGCTGCTCAAGGCTCTCGGCAGGCAGCTCGGGCAGCTGCGGCACCGCAGCTTTGCGGGTGCAGGCGTAGGCAGTGCCGCCCGCCACAAAGCAGGCCAGCGCCGTCAGGCAGAGCAGACGGCGGGCGTGATGGTTATGATGATGGGAAGAACGCATAGACTATACCTTCTTTCACAAAAAAGGATAAGCACCCGCCGCCCCGGGCAGACTATCCGCAAAAGGGGGCGCGGGAAGATGAAGATGACAGCGCAGGAATACGCACGCCGGGTACAGAAGGCGGGGCCGCATTCGCCGCTTCTGGCAGACTGCCTGTGGGCGTTCTGTGTAGGCGGCGGCATCTGCCTGCTGGGCGAAGGGCTGCGCCAGCTGTTTTTGCGGCAGGGCGCGGACGCCGAAACGGCAGGCACCCTGACCAGCTGCACCTTGATTTTGCTCTCGGCGGTGCTGACCACGCTGGGCTGGTACCAGAAGCTGGCGGCAAAGGCCGGGGCGGGGTCGCTGGTGCCCATCACCGGCTTTGCCAACGCGGTGGTCAGCGCGGCCATCGAGTTCAAGGCCGAGGGACGGGTGACGGGCACGGGAGCCAAGATGTTCCTCATCGCCGGGCCGGTCATCGTGTACGGCACGCTGGCGGCGGTGGTGTACGGTGCGGTGCTGTGGCTGCTGGGGGCTTCTATCCTATAATACGGAACAGCCCCGCCGGATATTGCAGCGCCGCAGCAACAGTATAGCACGTTCCGGGGCATTTTTTGCAGAAAGGGAGAAATTTTTTATGACAGAGCGTCGGGGCGATACCCTGTTGTTCCACACCCCGCCGGTCATCGCCGCACAGGCGGCGGTGGGCGGCAAAAAAGAGAGCGATGGCCCGCTGGCGGCGGGCTTTGACGAACTGACCACCGACAACTGGCTGGGACAGCGCAGTTGGGAGGCTGCTGAAAAGCAGTTGCAGCTGCGGGCGGCGCGGCTCTGCCTGCAAAAAGCGTCTCTGCCCGCAGAGCGGGTGGACCTTGCGCTGGCAGGGGACTTGCAGGCGCAGTGCACCGCCTCCGGCTACGCGCTGCGGGAGCTGGGCGTGCCCTTTGCGGGGCTGTTCGGCGCGTGCAGCACCATGGCCGAGGCGCTGGCGCTGGGCGCGGCACTGTGCAGCAGCGGCGCGGCACAGAACCTGCTGGCCATGACTTCCAGCCATTTCTGCGCGGCAGAACGTCAGTTCCGCACCCCGCTGAGTTACGGTGCGGTGCGCACCCCTACCGCGCAGTGGACGGCTACCGCCGCCGGGTGCTGCCTGCTGCGTCCGGCAGGGCAAGGGGTGGGCATTGCTGCCGCCACCCTTGGCCGGGTGCAGGATTATAACATCAAGGATATCAACAACATGGGCGCAGCCATGGCACCGGCAGCAGCCGCCACCCTGCTGCACTATCTTGCCGATACCCATGCAGAACTACGGGATTTCGACTGCATCTACACCGGCGACCTTGGGCTGGTGGGCAGTCAGATGCTGCGGGAGCTGTTGGCAGCAGAGGGTCTGCTGCTAAAAAACCACGCGGACTGCGGCTGTCTGCTTTACGATGCCGAGGAGCAGCGGGTAAAGAGCGGTGGTTCGGGCGCGGGCTGCTGCGCCGCCGTGCTCTGCGCGCATATCCTGCCAAAGTTATTGCGCCGCGGCAGCCGCCGGGTGCTGTTCATTGCCACCGGGGCGCTGATGAGCCAGACCACCTTTTTGCAGAAGGAGAGCATCCCGGCGGTGGCACACTTGGTAGAGCTGACCGCGCCGGAAAAGGAGAGCTGAAATGAACTATCTGTGGGCATTTTTAGTGGGCGGTGTCCTCTGCGCGGTGGGGCAGTTGTTCATCGACCTGACAAAGCTGACCCCGGCACGCATCCTCACCGGCTATGTGGTGGCGGGAGTGGTACTTTCGGCGGTGGGGCTGTATGCGCCGCTGGCAGAGTTTGCCGGTGCGGGGGCGAGCGTGCCCCTGCTGGGCTTCGGGCATCTGCTGGCAAAGGGGGTGCGTACCGCCGTGGCGGAAAAGGGTGCTATCGGCATCCTGACCGGCGGGCTGACTGCGGCTTCTGCGGGCATCACCGCAAGCCTTGTCTGCGGCGTGGTGTGCAGCCTTGTGGGCAAAAGCCACGACCAGAACTGAATAGGAGATATTTGCGGCTTGCGGGAAAGTGCTGCTTGTCTGCGCTGCTTCGCTATATTTTGCGCCCGGCGGCTGGTAAACTGGGGGCAAAACGGAGGTGAAGCGCATGAAACACAGCGGACAGACCGTATTGTGGGAGCTGTGGGCAGCGCTGTGTCTGTGCACAGCGCTGGTGCTGCCGCCCGGCAGCCCGTGGCTGCACGAGCCGGCACTTTTGTACCCGGGGCTTTCGCTGGCGGCGGTAGTCCCTGCAGCGTGGGCGGTGTGGTGGATGGTGCCGCCGCAGCCCCTGCCGCCGGAGCAGCTGCTGGAGCCGGTGCAGCGGCAAAGCCTTGCCGCGCTGTGCGGGGCGTAAGGCCCGGACAAAAAACAAAAACCCCTGTGCCGGATACCCGGTACAGAGGTTTTGTTCGTCAATCAAACTGCGCGATCAAGCGTTCTTGTTAGCACGCTTTGCCATACGGCTGATCTTGCGGCTGGCGGTGTTCTTCTTGATGACACCCTTAGCGCGAGCCTTGTCGATCGCGGAAACAGCAGCCAGGACGGTTGCGTCCTTGTCAGCGGCATTCGCATCGATGGCAGCGTCTGCCTTCTTGACGACTGTTTTCAGGTTGGTCTTAATGGCCTTGTTGTGAGCCTGCTCTGCAGCAGCCTGCACGACGCGGTCCTTCTGAGATTTGATGTTAGGCATTCGTTCCACCTCCTTGGCTACCTATAACAGCGCACCTTATGATACCATATTTGCTGTTCCAGCGCAAGCATTTTTTCGATTTTTGTTTCAAAAAGTTTTGATTTTCCCATACTTTTTGTGCCGCGAGGCCCCAAAACCGGCTTTTTGGCGGCAAACAGAGCAGAAAAGAGGGAAAATCATGCGCTTGACAGATATGGCGGACGAGCTCTACACGGCCGCGACTGACCTGCCCGGCGGAGTCCGCGCGGCCACGGCAAAACGGGGCGGCGTGACGGTGACGCGGGTGGAGATCGCCCGGGAGGGCCTCGAGAAGCCCCGGGGGCGATACGTCACGCTGGAAGTCCCCAGCGTCAGTGTGCTGGACGAGCGGGACGCCGAGGTCATCGAGCAGGCAGCGGACGAGCTGCGGGCGCTTCTGCCGCCGGAGGGGCCGGTGCTGGTGCTGGGCGTGGGCAACCGCCGGGTCACCGCCGACGCCCTCGGCCCCCGCACCGTTCAGAAAATTTTTGTCACGATGGGCGCAGGCTGTCCGCCGGTGAAGGGCATCCGCCCGGTGGCGGCGGTGGCCCCGGGCGTCTCGGCGTCCACCGGTCTGAGTCTGCAGCAGCTTGCCGGTGCGCTGGTGCGGGAAGTGCGGCCCACGGCCCTCATCTGTGTGGACAGCCTCTGCTCGTCGGAACCCCAGCGTCTGGGCCGGACGCTGCAGTTCTCCGACACCGGCCTCTGCCCGGCCCAGCCCGGCAGCAGCAAGCATCTGGACGCGGCCCGTCTGGGCCTGCCGGTGATCGCGGCGGGCATCCCGACCCTGATGATGGCGCAGGAGGGCAAAGACCTCGTGGTGACGCCCCGGGAACTGGACAGCGTCATCGCCCACGGGGCCGCCCTGTTGGGCGCGGCCATTAACCGCGCCTTGCAGCCGAGGCTCAGCATCGCCCAGCTCTGCTGGCTGGTGGGATAAAACCAGGCCGTCCATCATATTGTATGGATAAAACAAAAGGGGAGGGGGCAGTCTATGCGCTATGGCGAGGCCGGGCAGAGCCATCTGCTGCCCTTTCTGGGCGCAGCGGCCCTTTTTGCGGCTCTGACCATCATGGCCCACAGTGTTGTGCTGGGGCTGGCGGCGGTCATCGCCGGGCCTGTCCCGGCGGCGCAGACGGCGCTCTCCCTGAGCCGAAAGGCCGTCTCCGGCGCGGCACAGGAAGAGGCCGCATCTGTGGCCGAAGCCGCCCCTGAAAGCACCGGGACTGCCGCCTCTCAGCCCGAAGCCGCCGCCCCGACAGGCGGCATCGAAAGCTATCTTGTGGAGCTTCTGGGTGACGACGCCCGGCCCGAAGGCGCGGGCGCAGTGATTGAAAAAAATTACCCGCAAGGCAGCGGTGAAAAGTACGTTGCCTGCGGCGCGGGCAGCATCAAGAACAACACCCGACAGACTGCGGCGGACATCGCAGCAGAGATACAGGACCCACTGCCCTTTGGCGTCGAAAAGGACAGCCCTGATCCGCAGATCCTCATCATGCACACTCACGCCACTGAGGACTACCGCCTCTCGGCGGGGCTGTGGTATTCGCCCGGCGACGGCGCCCGTACCACCGACACGAACCTGAATATGTGTGCCGTGGGCCGGGTGATGGCCGACACCCTCAACGCCGCCGGGCTGAACACCCTCCACGACGAGACCCTGAACGACTACCCCAGCTACACCGGCAGCTACGAGAACAGCCGGGCCGTCGTCCAGCGGTACTTGGCGCAGTATCCGAGCATCAAGGTGGTGCTGGACGTCCACCGGGACGCCATCGAGACAGAGGGAGGTTCCCGGATGGCCCCGGTCTGCACCGTGGACGGGCGGCAGGCCGCGCAGGTCATGATCATCTGCGGGTGCGACAACGGCGGCAGCGTCCGGCTGCCGGGCTGGCGGCAGAACCTCCGTTTCGCCGCCGCATGGGAGCGGAGCATGGAGGGGATGTACCCCGGTTTCACCCGGCCTGTGCTGTTCAGCTACCGCTTTTATAATCAGGACCTCACCACCGGCAGTCTGCTCATCGAGATAGGAGGCCACGGCAATAACCTCAACGAGGCCCTCTACGCCGGGCAGCTGGCGGCCAATGGGCTGATCCAGGCAATCAAAAATGCCGCTGGCTGACCAGCGGCATTTTTGATTGCTTATTCGTATACGATGCAGCCCAGGATCTGCTTGCCCAGCCGAACGATCTTCTCGTTCTGCTCCCGCACGGCATCGGTGCGGGTGACCGTGCAGTCGGCAGCCAGCACAATGGCATCGGCAGCCACCACATGGGGCACGGTGGCAGCGGCCTTGAGGATGCTCTCGGCGGCGGTCACGCTCTGGCCGCGCAGGGGTTCCGTGGCCTGCAGGGCAGCGGCCAGTGCTTCCAGCTGGTCCGCAGGCAGGTCGCCGGTAACCAGAATATTCTTCGCCTCCGGGGCGCGGCTGCGGATGGTTTGAGCCATCAGGCAGAGCATCTCAGCGTCCGCGCTGCCATCGGGGCGGCCCTCCATCTGATAGAGCTTTGCATCCAGCTTTCCGGCTTTCTTGGTGCGGTCGCTGGCCAGCGCGCCCAGCACGGGCAGGCCGGTGGAGCGGTTCAGCTCGCTGGCCGAGTAGACCATGCCGTCCAGCAGGAACTTGACCACGACCACGCCGCAGGCAAGCACACCGCCCAGCAGGAAGCCAATGAGCAGGTACTTTGCCACCGAGGAGGCAGCGCCGCCGCCCAGTGCGGGCTCCTCCGCACTCTCCCAAGTACTCTTAGCAGAAGCCAGATTGTCATCCAGCGCCTGACGGGCACTCTGCAGTTCCACCAGCTGGCTCTGCAGATTCTGAACATCTTCATCGCTCGTCTGCTGCAACGCACGCAGTTCCGTGGAGACCCCCTGTGTCACGCTCTGATCAATCACGCGTACACTGTGGCTGCACACAGCAGCTGCCGCTTTATCATGGATCAGATCCAGACGACCCAGCAGCGCGTTCAGAATTTTCTCTGCGGTCTGCTGATCTGCAGCATACGCCTGCAAGGTCATCACGCCGTTATACTCGCCACTGTCGTTCTGGGAAAGTTCTACCGTGACCACGCCCTTCAGGTAGCGCACATCTACCCCTACGGCATCAGCGGCAGCATTCATGGAGTCACCGCTGACCAGCTGTTTCTGATATGCAGCCAGCAACGCACTGGTCGGGTCAACATTCTGATACGCAGAACCCGGCTGGATTTTGTAGCCGCTGTCAATATAAAGGTCAGCCTGCGCCGTCCAGACATTATAAACGTCCAGATTTTTTAGCAGCGACTTTTCTGCATAGTCCTGTGCCTGTTTCAGTGCTTCCTGCACACTAGACTGCGCATCCTCGTTGCTCTTCGCCGTCAGCTCGTACTGCTGCACAGCAAACTCATAATCCTTCTCTTTCTGCTGATACTCAGCCAGAGCCTCTTCATAAGCAACCTGATCTTCTGCCGAAACAGCGCCGCCGCGCAGGATCTTTACCCCGGCAAGGCCGCCAGCGATCACAGCACAGACAACCGCGGTCAGCAGGATGGGCTTGAGCTTGTGCAGAAGGGTCACCATGAGCGCGACGAGGTCGATTTCTTCCTCATCCTGTGCGCCGGTGGGGTAAGTGGTTTGATTTTCGTTCATGCTCTACTCCTCAGGACAAAGCCAATCTTCATGTTTGTTCCGTTTTGTGCAATGCACATACTATAACAGGATAAATAATATCATTCTTTCCGGCAGAATTCAACCGTTTTTCCGCAAAAAGCCGATTGACAAACCGGTGCTGCTGTGCTATTTTTAGAATTACTGAAAAGCAAGGATCGGGAAAAGTAACGCATCCAGGACGCTCCAGAGAGCGCGGCAGCAGCTGAGAGCCGCGTGCGGACCAGTGCGCGAACGTGCATTTAATGCAAGCAGATTGGTCTGATCTGCAATATTTAAAATATCGTT
>OLVW01002444.1_pt1 | contig 13497 bp, 9 predicted proteins | sample 1673301 | NCBI WGS metagenome assembly OLVW01 (sample SAMEA3178941, study PRJEB25190) | human gut metagenome
CCCCTTTCAGGGGAGGCTCTTTTACATTCAGGCTTCCTCTTTCATTTTAGGCTCCCCTGAAAGGGGAGCTGGCAAGCCGCAGGCTTGACTGAGGGGTTGCTACATCAATCTTTTTCACCAAGCAAAAGACTTCACAAAAAATCCCTCCACCGCCTAAAAGGGAGGCTTTTTTTCTACACTCACCCGTTCTGCATTCTCGACTTTTTCAGCACCCGCACATCCTGTCCCACGAAGTGCAGGCAGGTGTAGGTGGTGTAAATGCGGGAAGTGATTCGCTCGTCGTAGAGGGCGGAAATTTCGTTGTGATTCAGGTTGGTGCTGATGATGGTGGGGAGATCCCGATTCATGCGGGTGTTGATGATGTTGTAAACGGTGGACTGGTAGAACTGCTTGTGGAACTCCGTGCCGAGGTCGTCCAGAATCAGCAGATCGCAGGACAGCAGCGTGTCCAGCGTGTCGTCATTGCTGCCGCCTCTGCCGAAGTGTTCCTTTTCCACCTGCCGCAGAAAGTTGATCGCCGAATCATAGAGAACATTGTATCCGTTTTGCAGCACCCGATTGGCAATGGCGAGAGAGAGGTGGGTTTTTCCACGTCCGGTCTTCCCGAACATCAGAATGCTGCTGGAGTGGTTGGTGAACTGGCGGGCGTATTCCTGACAGAAGAAGTAGACCTTTTCCATTGCCTGATAGCAGCTGCCGCCGTTTTCGGTCTGGAAGCCCCGATAATAGTTCAGGTCGAAATTCTCGAAGCTGCACTGCTCAAACTGAACGCTCTTGTTCAGTTCCCTGGCGGACAGCTTGGCGATCAGATCGGTCAGACAGGTGCAGTATTTCTGCTGAAAATAACCGGTGTCATTGCATTTTTCGCAGGTGTAGTGGAGTTCCAGATAGTCCTCCGGATAGCCGTGTTCTTTCAGAAGCCGGCGGATCATCTCCTGAGCCTGTAGGTTCTGCTGCCGCAGGGCTGCCACCCGTTCTTTCGTGTTTTCGCCCTTGACAATGATCTGCATCAGGTCGCGGCTGGTGCGGAACATCTGGTAGTTGACCTCCGACACCTCCGGAATGCGGCTTTCAATTTCCATAATGCGTTCCCGATTCTGCTGTTCCGCAGCGAGCCGCCGCGAGTGAATCATGCCTAGTGCTTGTTCCAAATAGTTTCCCTGCATGGACAGTACCTCCTTATGAATTGGTATGTGTGGAAATGAGCCTCCGGAAAAGAGGCGGTGAGATGCGGGTGGAATAGGCTCCCCTTTAGGGGAGCTGTCACCGCAAGTGACTGAGGGGTGCTTCCGTGTAACTTCATACATTAAGCAAAAGATTCCACAGAACCCCTCCACCAGCTTCGCTGGTCCCCCTCCCCTTTCAGGGGAGGCTTATTTGCCAACGCCGTAAAAAAATAAAAGTCGCCCACCTGCACAAGAAAACATCCGAATATCAACATTACCGATACAGGCAAGGGCAACGAGCGAATTCCGCCGGACGGTTTTGACATGGCTGCACTAGAAAATTACTGCCCTCGGGCAAGCCTGCGGGGCGATGTGGGCATCGCCCCTACTTAACGCCGTATCTCACTCCAGCGGCTGTTTCTTGATCTTATCGCTGCGGCGGGGGTACTTCTGCGGGGTAGGGGCAGTTTTCCGGATCCGGATCAGCTTCCGTTCACCGGCAGTGGGCAGAGTATAGCTTTCTTCGCCGACGATCTCGCCGCCCAGCAGCTTCGCCGCTGTTTCTGCCTGCTCCGCCGTTTCCGACGGCCCTTTCATTGCGGCAAACACGCCGCCCTGCTTCACAAACGGCAGGCAGTATTCCGTCAGCACCGGCATGGCTGCCACGGCTCTGGCGGTCGCCATGTCAAACTGCTCCCGCAGTTCCGGCAGCTTCGCCCCGTCCTCGGCTCTGGCGTGGATACAGCGGACGTTGGCAAGTCCCAGCTTTGCCGCCGTCTGCTCCAGAAACCCGATGCGTTTTTGCAGGCTGTCCAACAGTGTCACCTGTAAATCCGACCGCAGCAGTGCCAGCACCATGCCGGGGAAACCGGCTCCGGTGCCAACGTCAATACAGGTCGCCCCCAGCGGCAGCTGCACCTTTTGCAGCAAGATCGCACAGTCCAGAAAATGCTTCTCCCAAGCCTCTGCTGGCTCGGTGATCGCCGTCAGGTTCATGTGCCGGTTGGTTTCCGTCAGCTCCGCCAGATAGCACTGGAACTGGGCAAAGTGACTCTCCGTCAGGGGCAGTCCTGCTCCGTCAAACAGCTGCTTCGCCGCTTCGTATGTCATCATGCATTTCCCTCCTTTGCAGCGTCCCAGACGATCAGCACGGAAATATCCGCCGGTGATACGCCGGAGATACGGCTCGCCTGTCCCAGATTCTGGGGACGGTGGGCGTTCAGTTTTTCCGCAGCTTCCAGCCGCAGCCCGTGAATGGTGGTGTAGTCCAAGTCCTCCGGCAGCTTCCGGTTTTCCAGCTTCCGCATGCGTTCGATCTGTTCCAGCTGCTTCGGAATATAGCCGTCATACTTGATCTGGATCTCCACCTGTTCCCCGATCACCGGTTCCAGTGCCGGACGGGTGGGGTCAAAAGGAGCAATGACAGCATAGCCCAGCTGGGGACGGCGAATCAGGTCTGCGACTTTACAACCGGTAGTGATGCCGGAGGTGCCGTGCTGTTCCAGAAACGCGTTCAGTTCCGGAGCAGGTGCCAGATTGGTTTTCAGCACCCGCTTTTTCTCCTGTGCCACAAGACGGTATTTTTCCAGCATGTGCTGATAGCGTTCCTCAGAGAGCAGCCCCAGTTCGTGTCCCAGCGGCATCAGACGCTGGTCAGCGTTGTCCTGCCGCAGGATCAGCCGGTACTCGCTGCGGGAAGTCATCATGCGGTAGGGATCCTCACAGCCCTTGGTCACCAGATCGTCTACCAGCGTGCCGATATAGGAAGTGGCTCTGTCCATGACAAACGCCGGCTTGCCCTGCACTGCCAGTGCGGCATTGATGCCGGCAACCAGTCCCTGTGCGGCAGCTTCCTCGTAGCCGGAACTGCCGTTGAACTGTCCTGCTCCGAACAGTCCGGCGATCTTCTTGCTCTCCAGCGATGCCCGCAGTTCTGTGGGGTCTACGCAGTCATATTCGATAGCATACGCCGGACGCATGATCTCCACGTGTTCCAGTCCGCGGATCGTCCGCAGAAATGCCAGCTGGACATCTTCCGGCAGAGAGGACGACATGCCCTGCAAATAATACTCCTCGGTTTCCAGCCCCATCGGCTCCACGAAAAGCTGATGCCGCGGTTTGTCGGCAAAGCGGACAATTTTGGTTTCGATAGACGGGCAGTAGCGGGGGCCGATGCCCTCGATCTGTCCGGAGAACAGCGGCGAACGGTGAAGATTTTCCCGAATGATGCGGTGGGTTTCCTCGTTGGTATAGGTGATGTAGCAGGAAACCTGATTGTGCATCCGGGACGGATCAGAGCCGAATGAAAACGGCACAATGTCCTCGTCGCCGTCCTGCCGTTCCATGGCATCAAAGTCAATGCTCCGGCGGTGGACACGACAGGGAGTACCGGTCTTGAACCGCCGCATTCGCAGTCCCAGTTCCTGTAGATTTTTTCCCAGCGGACGGCTGGGAAGAGCCGCATCGGGACCGCTTTCGTAGGAAACCTGTCCCACGTGGATTCTGCCGTTCAGATATGTGCCGGTGGCAACTACGGCGGCGGAAACGGTGTACTGTGCTCCCAGCGAAGTGACAACACCGGTCACTCTGCCGTTTTCGGTCTGGATCTCTGCGATCTCTGCCTGTTTGATCTCCAGCAGGGGTGTTTTTTCGCAGACGTGTTTCATGTAGTTGTGGTAGCGAACGCGGTCTGCCTGTACCCGCAGACTGTGGACAGCCGGCCCTTTGCCGCGGTTCAGCATACGGCTCTGGAGAAAGCAGGCATCAGCAGCCTTTCCCATTTCGCCGCCCAGAGCGTCGATCTCCCGCACCAGATGCCCTTTTGCCGTGCCGCCGATAGACGGGTTGCAGGGCATGTTGGCGATCTGATCCAGAGATATGGTAAACAGCACTGTGCGGCAGCCAAGGCGGGCAGAAGCCAAGGCGGCTTCTACACCGGCATGACCGGCACCGATCACAGCGACGTCATAAGTTCCCATGTGATAATGTTCCATAGGTATCACCTCAATTGATATGAATATTTATAAATATTGCAGACAAATCCTGTTCGCCCGCGAAAAGATTTTTGTGCGGCGGGTCAGCCCAAGGATAGCAAGCCGCCTGTTGTTTTTGTTGATGTGTAATCTTTGGGTGGTGCATTGCCGCGTAGTACAAGTGCAATGCGAACTCTTTTCTTTTTTTGCTTCTTTTTTTCTTTTCAGTAAAGAAAAAAAGAAGCGTAACTCCTTGTGAAACCGGTTGGCTGCTGTAGCAGGTAACCCCTCAGTCAAGCCTACGGCTTGCCAGCTCAGCACAAGGCACGCCCTTCGGGTGCCCTAAAGGGGAGCCTTATATACAAGCTTGCAAACGCCATACAAAATAAAGTTACCCATTTATACTGGAAAGCACCTGAATATCAACATTACCGATACAGGCAAGGGCAACCACCGGCGTTGGCAAGCCCCAGGCGGACAGCGAGGTACGAGCGAATTCCGCCGGACGGTTTTGACATGGCTGCACTAGAAGATTGCCGTCCTCAGGCAAGTCCGCGGGGTGATGCGGGCAACGCCCCTTACACATTCCCAAGCAAAAATTTCACGCATAACTGCACCAAAACTGCACATACTCCGGAAAAAGGAGGGCTTCTCATGAAAATCAGTCGTGAACTCTATCAAACCATGCAAAATCAGACCGCCCCGAAATCCAAGTCGTGGAAAAACATTCCTCTTGCATTTCTGACAGGCGGTCTGATCTGTACGATCGGCGAAGCCGGTATCCATATTCTGACGGAATTCTGCGGCGTGGAGCAGAAAACAGCTGCCGCGTGGATCTCTATCGGGCTGGTGGCAGTCAGTGCAGTCTGCACCGGTCTGGGCTGGTACGCCAAGCTGGGCAAACACGCTGGAGCCGGTACGCTGGTGCCCATTACCGGCTTTGCAAACGGTGTGGTTTCCTCTGCCATTGAGGCACGCACAGAGGGCTGGGTCCTCGGCATCGGCACCCGCATTTTTGCCATTGCGGGGCCGGTCATTCTCTACGGCACTTCCGCTTCCATGGTGTACGGGCTGATCTATTATTTCTGGACGCTGTTCAGATAGATCATGTTGATCTCCGGCGGGTTGAACAGCCGCGGCTTGCCGATGCCGCCGGATACATACAGCTTTGTGCCGCCTTTCTCGTACAGCCCCTTGTCATATTTCGGGAAAAATCTTCGCTCCGGCGACAGCACGCCGCCCACAAAAGGCAGCCGCACCATGCCGCCGTGGACGTGTCCGGACAACACCACATCTGCACCCCAGCCGGCGTAGCTGTCCAGCAGCAGGGGATTATGTGCCAGCAGCACCGTGCAGTCCTGCCGTGTGCCCAGAGCCTGTGTCAGGTCGTCCGCCGTATAGGGCTGCAAGTGCCGGAATCCGCGGTTGTCGTCCCGATAGATCCCATACGCCAGTTCGGCTCCCGCCAGATACAGCGGGGGACAGCCGGACTTCTCCAGCGGAACCGTTTCATTTCGCAGCGGGTGACAGCCTGCCTGCTCCGCCATTGTCCAGAACTCCTGCTGCACCTCCGGCGGCAAGTCCAGTTCGTGATTTCCCGTGCAGAGATAGGTGGGGCTTATTTTCGAAAGTGCCTGCAAAAACGACGAAATTTCGTGAAAGTCCCGCATATCCCGCGAGATCATGTCACCGGTGAGGACGATCACGTCCGGCTGCAATTGCTGTGCCTGCCGAATGATGCGGCAGTTGCCCCTGCCCATTTGCCGGTGGTGCAGGTCGGTGATTTGCAGCAGGGAAACGCCGTCCCAGCCGGCAGGGAGATGTTCCAGCGAGAGCGTTTGTTTCCGCACCCGCAGAACATGCTGCTCGATGCAGAACCAGATGCCCAGCAGAATCAGCAGCAGGAAAAGAATCCAGAATATCATGGTACACCTCTTTTAAGTGGTTTGTTTCACGTGAAACATGCGGCGGACTGACCTGCTGCCGCATACAACAACAGCGGCAGAAATTCCGCCGCTGCTGGTTTCTTTATTGTCGATTGTCGTACATCACCGATCATTCCGCAGATTCGTCTGTAGAACTGTCTGTGATGCCCTCTGACGGGGTTTCTGCCTCTCGTGCAGGAATTGCCTCGTCTGTTACAACAGGCTGTTCAGAGCCGTCCTGAAGGCTCTCTGCATCGTCCTCGTCCTGTGCCGCTTCGGTACGGGTAAAGGCAACTACCTTTTGTCCCTCGTTGACACGCATGACACGCACACCCTTGGCAACACGTCCCATGGCACGAATCTCGCTGCATGCCACACGAATGATAACGCCGTCACTGGAGATGAACATCAGGTCGTCGCTTTCGTCCACGACCTTAATGCCGCAGACTGCACCGTGTTCCTCGTCCACCTTGTAGTTGGTAAGTCCCAGACCGCCGCGGGACTGCATGCGGTATTCTGACAGGGCGGTCTTTTTGCCGAAGCCGTTTTCCGTCACAGTCAGCAGGGAAGCACCCTCACGCTCTCTTGCCATAGATACCACGGCATCGCCCTTTCGCAGGGTGATTGCCTTGACACCGTGTGCCGAACGGGACATGGGGCGAACATCGCTTTCGTCAATGCGAATTGCCATACCGTTGCGGGTGGCAACAAACAGCCGGTTGGAGCCGTTGGTCAGACGCACTGCGGCGATCTCGTCGCCCTCGTCCAGACCAATGGCAATCAGACCGTTCTTCCGCACGTTCTTATAGTCGGACAGTGCTGTCCGCTTGATCTTACCATTGCGGGTAATCATGACCACATACTTGCCCTCGTTGAAGTCCGGCGTAGTGAGTACTGCGGCGATCTTTTCTCCGGCGTTCAGGGGCAGCAGGTTCACGATATTGGTGCCGCGGGCATTCTTGGAACCCTCCGGCAGTTCGTAGCACTTCAGCTTGTACATAGTTCCCAGATTGCTGATGAACAGGATATGGGAGTGGGAAGAACTGATCATCAGTTCGCTGACGAAGTCCTCCTCCCGCTGTTTCATGCCGGTGACACCGCGACCGCCACGCCGCTGGCTCTTATACACATCGGCAGGGATTCGCTTGATATAGCCGTTCTCAGTATAGGTGACTACGCAGTCCTCCACCGGAATCAGATCCTCGATGTCCACTTCGCCCTCGACTGTTTCGATCTGTGTGCGGCGGGCATCGCCGAACTTCCGGCGAATCTCGTTGAGGTCGTCCATGATGATCTGATATACCCGTTCCCGATTTGCCAGAATGTCCAGCAGGTCGGTGATCTTCTGGATCAGGGCATACAGTTCGTCGGTGACTTTCTGCCGTTCCATGCCGGTCAGCTGTCCCAGACGCATCTGTACAATTGCTTCTGCCTGCTCCTCGGTCAGCCCCTGCTTGTGTTCCAGCTGGTAGCCCTCCATATCGTATTGTGCACGGTCGAGGAGAGCCGACATATCCACGTCCTTGAAACGCTCGATCAGGCGAGCCTTACCTTCCGGAACGGTCTTGCTGTCCCGCAGAATGGCAATGACTTCGTCGATATAGTCGATTGCCAGCAGGAAGCCCTGAAGGATATGGGCACGCTTCTTTGCCTTTTCCAGATCGAACTTGGAACGGTTGGTGATGACTTCCACCTGAAATTTCAGGTATTCCTCCAGCACCTGCTTCAGGCTCAGAGTCTTGGGCTCACCGCCCACCAACGCCAGCATATTGACGCTGACGGTATCCTGCAACTGGGTATAGGTGAACAGCTTGTTCAGTACGATCTGCTCGTTGGCATCTTTTTTCAGTTCGATAACGATCCGCATGCCCTCACGGCTGGATTCGTCCTGAATGTGGGAAATGCCCTCGATCCGCTTATCCTTTGCCAGATCGGCAATGGACTTCACCAGACGGGCCTTGTTCACCATGTACGGAATTTCCGTCACGATGATCGCCTGCCGTCCGCGAACCTTTTCGAAATGGGTCTGTCCGCGGAGCGTCAGCTTGCCCTTACCGGTGGCATATGCCGCACGGATACCGCTTTTGCCCATGAGAATGCCGCCGGTAGGGAAGTCCGGTCCCTGCACACAGGTCATCAGTTCGTCCATGGTGCAGTCCGGTTTTTCCATCAGCATGTGAATGCCGTCAATGACCTCGCCCAGATTATGGGGCGGGATATTGGTCGCCATGCCGACTGCGATACCCACAGAGCCGTTTACCAGAATGTTCGGGAAACGAGAGGGGAGCACTTCCGGTTCTTTCAGGCGATCGTCATAGTTGGGGACAAAGGGCACCGTTTCCTTGTGAATGTCTGTCAGCATTTCCAAGGCAATCTTGGACATTCTGGCTTCGGTATAACGGTAAGCAGCAGGCGGGTCGCCGTCTACGGAACCGAAGTTACCCTGACCGTCTACCAGCATATACCGCATTGAGAAACTCTGTGCCAGACGTACCAGTGCATCATAGACCGACGCGTCACCGTGGGGGTGATAGCTACCCAGCACGGCACCGACGGTATCCGCACACTTGTGGTACGCCTTATCCGGTGTCAGTCCCTTTTCGAACATGGTGTAGAGGATACGCCGGTGTACCGGTTTCAGACCGTCCCGCACGTCCGGCAGGGCACGGGCAACGATGACCGACATGGCGTATTGCAGGAACGAGTCCTGCATCTCCCGACCAATTTCGATGGGGGTAATTTTTTGTTTTCCGTTGGTAAAGAAATTTTCTTTTTCCATTGAAGTGTTATTATCCATCATTCTATATTCCTATCACGGCGGCAAAACCGCCTTTTCCCTTTTCGGGGTGTTTTGTCGTATGGGTTTGTGTTTCACGTGAAACACAGGCTGCTTTCGGTGACATAGCAACGGACAAAGGACAGTTTGTCCCTGTGCCATTACTGCAAAGCAATCCCTCAGTCAGTGCTTCGCACTGCCAGCTCCCTTTTCAAGGGAGCCAGATCATACAGCATTGCCTTATGTTTCACGTGAAACAGTCACGCTTCCTCTGCTGACTGATCCGGCAGTGCTTCGGCAGACTGTTCCAGTGCTGATTTCGGCAGCACATAGAACATCTTCTTGCCGTCGCAGACCAGATAGAATTCCTCGAACTCCTGCACATAGGCAGTCGCCAGGGGGATTCGGGATTCGGGGATCTGTTCGGTTTCGTCCTCGCCCTGTTGGATCCGGATCCGCAGCACCTTGCCGTCATTGCAGGCGGTGAACTGTTCGAATTCCAGTTCCTGCACCGCGTCCAGCACCATGCGACGCTGTTTCCGCGGGTTGTACCACAGCATAAAGATCGCCGCAAGGCAGATCATCATGAGAAAGTATGCCGTCTTATTGCTGGGGTCTGCCACTGCCGACACCACGAACGACACCAGCAGAATGAAAAACAGTGCCATCATCACATAGTTGCGTTTCATGACAAACTTTTTCTGAAATGCCGCGAAGCCGTCCCGATAATACTCCCGCTTGATGTGATACGGGGCAGTGGTGTCGAATACCGGCAGCGTTGTTGTGTTTTCCATGGTATTTCCTCTTTATACGTCCAGATTCTGCACATAGCGTGCATTCTTCTCGATAAACTCCTTACGGGGAGCAACCTTATCGCCCATGAGGATCGTGAAAATTTCGTCCGCCTTTTCTGCGTCCTCCATGTCCACGCGGATCATGGAACGGGTTTCCGGATTCATGGTGGTTTCCCACAGCTGTTCGGAACTCATTTCACCCAGACCTTTGTACCGCTGTACGCCGACCTTGGCAGTGCTGCCGTCGGCATCGGCGAATTCCGCAATGTACTTGTCCCGTTCGGCTTCGTCGAATGCGTACTTGTACTTCTTGCCCTTGAACACCTTGAACAGCGGCGGCTGTGCCAGATAGATGTTGCCGTTGGTAATCAGCGGCCGCATGAACCGGAAGAAGAACGTCAGCAGCAGGGTGCGGATATGCGAACCGTCCACATCGGCATCTGCCATGATGATGACTTTGCCGTACCGCAGCTTCTGAATGTCGAAATCCTCGCCGATGGAGGTGCCCAGTGCAGTAACGACCGGCATCAGCTTTTCGTTGCCGTAAACGCGGTCGATACGAGCCTTTTCCACGTTCAGCATCTTGCCCCAGAGCGGCAGGATCGCCTGATAGCGGCGGTCACGTCCCTCCTTGGCGGAACCGCCCGCAGAGTCACCCTCGACGATATACAGTTCCGTGCCCTCGGTGGACTTTTCCTGACAGTCTGCCAGCTTGCCGGGGAGAGAAGCACTCTCCATGGCGGACTTGCGGCGTGCCGTTTCCTTTGCCTTCCGAGCCGCTTCCCGTGCCACCTGTGCGGACACGCTCTTGTCGAAAATTGCCCGTGCCACGGTGGGATTTTCCTCGAAGTAGCTCATCAGCTTATCAAAGACCATTTTCTCCACGAAGGGCTTGACTGCCGGATTGCCCAGACGGCCCTTGGTCTGTCCCTCGAATTCGCACTCGGTCAGCTTGACGGAAACGATCGCCGTCAGACCTTCCCGCACGTCATCGCCCAGAAGCTTCTGTCCGTCCTTGAGCAGACCAAACTTTTTGCCGTATTCGTTGATGACTTTGGTCAGGGCATTCTTGAAGCCCACCTCGTGAGTACCGCCGTCGGCGGTGTGAATGTTATTGGCAAACGAGAGGATCATCTCGTTGTAGCTGTCGTTGTACTGGAGAGCCACTTCTGCGAAAGCGTCGCCGTCCATGCCGGAAACGTAGATCACGTCTTCCGACAGGGCTTCCAGACCACGCTTCTGGTGGAGATATTCCACGAACTGGCGGATACCGCCCTCATAGTGGAGCACTTCCGTGCGGGGTTCTGCTTCGTTCCGCTTGTCGGAAAAGACAATGCGGATACCGGCATTCAGGAACGCCTGTTCCCGCAGACGCTTCAGCAGAATTTCATAGTCGTACTCAGTAGTTTCCTCGAAAATTTCTGCATCTGCCTTAAACTCGACGGTGGTACCGGTTTCGGTGGTGTCCCCGATCACACGGAGCAGTTCGTCATAGCTGCCGCGGTGGAACTCCTGAAAATACACGTGTTTGCCGTCCTTGACGGTCAGCTTCAGCCATTCCGACAGGGCGTTTACGACAGACGCACCGACACCGTGCAGACCGCCGGAAACCTTATATCCGCCGCCGCCGAACTTACCGCCGGCATGGAGAATGGTATACACGACAGTTGCCGCAGAGATGCCCTCTTTCGGGTGAATGCCTACCGGAATACCACGTCCGTTATCGGATACGCGAATGACATTTTCCGGCAGAATATCTACAGTAATTTCGGTACAGAATCCTGCCAACGCCTCGTCAATGGAGTTGTCTACGATCTCGTAGACCAAGTGGTGCAGTCCTTTGGGACCAGTCGATCCAATGTACATGCCCGGACGCTTTCGAACCGCCTCCAGACCTTCCAGCACCTGAATCTGATCCTCCGTATAATTCTGTGCACCTTGTTTCATTTCTTCTGTCATATTTGATTCCCTCGATTTCCCGCCGAGGCGGGAGTAGTTTGGATTGCGAATGATTTCTTTTTACGGCAGACTTCTGTGGAATCCACAAAAATTCGCCGTGTATTTCCCTTTTTCACAGCTTCAAACAAGTTTTCCACAACGTTTTCAACAGTCTGTGGAAAACGAAATTTCAAGCAGTTTCGGGATGATTTTCCACATCGCCGGTCAGCATGCCGTCTTTCAACAAAAACCGCTTGCCGTTCTTTGGGGAAAGCAGGGATTCGGGGTGACAGGTAGTCACAAAGACCTGCATCTCCTGCACGATGGTGGAAACCACCGCCTGACGAGCCTCGTCCAGTTCGCCCATGACATCGTCCAGCAGCACCACCGGTGATTCTTTCCGGCGTTTGCTGTAGATCTCCGCCTGTGCCAGCTTCAGAGCCAGAGCCAGACTTTTTTTCTGCCCCTGCGAGCCGAATTCCTTTGCGGGCTTGCCGTCAATGGCGAGGAGCAGGTCATCCCGATGAGCCCCGCTTGCCGTATGTCCCAGCAGCAGGTCAGAGCTGCGGCTCTGCCGCATTTTTTCGCCGTACTGCTGCACCAGTTCCGGTGTCCGCGTTTCCGGCAGGGTGTCCTGTGCGTCTTTTCCGAACACGCTGGACTGATAGTGAAGGGAAACGGTTTCCCGTCCCCGTGCGATCTGGGCGTACAGCGGCACGCAGACTTCCGCCAGCCGCCGGACGTAGATGCCCCGCTGGACGGCGATCTCGGTGCCCAGCTGTTCCAGCTGTCTGTCCCAGATCTCCAGAAGTCCTGCCGCCTGTGCCTCCGGCAGCCGTTGTTTCAGCACAGCATTTCGCTGCTGCAACGCCAGCTGATACCGCCGCACCAGCCCCAGCATAGGGGCGTGCAGCTGGGCACTGCACAAGTCCAGAAACGTCCGCCGCCGTTCCGGACCGCCCTCTACGAGAGAGAGGTCTTCCGGCGTAAATGTGACGCAGTGGAATACGGAAAACAGGGCACTGCTTTTCTGGGGAACATCGTTGCACCAGATCTTTTTTTCCGGTACGGTACCGGAAACCATGCACAGCCGGACAGACTGTTCCCGTCGGGCATCCTGGAATTTCGCTTCGACCTGCAAATTGCCGCCGGAAAAGGGGAGATAGTCCCGTTCCCGCGTACCGCGAAAGCTGCGGCAGCCGGTGAGTGTCCAGATCGCCTCCAGCAGGTTGGTCTTACCCTGTGCATTTTCGCCCAGAATCAGATTATAGGACGGATCGGGAATCAGGGAAACCCCCTTGAGATTCTTGAAGCCGTCCACGGACAGGGCAGTCAGTTTCATGCTTCTGCCGTCACCTGTACCGTAAATTTATCGACGGATACCGTATCCCCCGGGCGAATTTTCTTGCCACGCATGGTGCAGACTTCGCCGTTGACTTTCACGGCACCCTGCTGCACCAGTTCCTTGGCAAATCCGCCGGTATCGCAAAGTCCTGCGAACTTCAGCAGGGAATCCAGTTTAATGAATTCCGTGTGAATGGATACAGAAATATGTTCTTGATTTTCAGCCATATATACCTCCTATTTCCTGCCAGTAGCAGGTGACAGGTCAGCTTGTTTCTCTACTGAGGATAATGTGTGATTTTCGGGTGATACTTGAATCTTGTAGAACAGGTGAAACGCGGGCTCTTTTCTTTTTTTGCTTCTTTTTTTCTTTTCAGTAAAGAAAGCGGCGGGTCGCCGCTGACCTTACGCCCCAATTTCAACTGTGAAAAGAGTAGTGTTACGGCGGCAGCAGCCGCCTGTATGCCCCGCCGGGGGATTTTTGTTGATACGTGATCTTCGGGTGATACTTGAATCTTGTAGAACAGGTGAAACGCGAACTCTTTTCTTTTTTTGCTTCTTTTTTTCTTTTCAGTAAAGAAA
>OLVW01002470.1_pt1 | contig 13361 bp, 12 predicted proteins | sample 1673301 | NCBI WGS metagenome assembly OLVW01 (sample SAMEA3178941, study PRJEB25190) | human gut metagenome
CCCCATATATACTGGGGAATACATATCACAATTTGCGTAAACTACAACCAGCACAGGCGGCATCCGTATCAATGATCACTCGTCTTTTACGGTATTCCTGCACATGATAATGCAGGGAAGCTTTTCTCTGTTCCAGTGTAATTTTACCTGATGACATTTCCTACTCCTTTATCATTTTGCCCATGTTATTTTATCCCGTTCTCCCTGATAATCAAAAAGTCCGTCGTTTTTCTCCTCCAACGCTTTGATCATATGATAGGTGTATTCATTATAAGGGGTTGGGATTCCAAGCTCTTCTCCCATGCGCATCAGCGTGCCGGAAAACATGTCGATCTCTGTATGGCGTCCCGCATCCAGATCCTGCAGGGTTGAATACCTTGCGGAAGCAGGAACTGCACTTCCCCTTCCGGATGTGCCCGCTATCTTGCTCATATTAATTCCTTTCGCTAATGCAATCTGCTCCAGTTCCCTGCGAAGCCCGTCACTGATGACTTTCATATGTGTACTGTCAATGTAGCAGCCTACCCCCGCTCCCAGAATCGCCTGAGGAAGATTATTGCAGACATTCAGGCGAAACTTTCCCCAGATCTCCTCCCGAATAAACTCCGTAGAACGGAAGTGAATCCCTGTGTCCGCAAAAAGGGACTCGATTGCCTGTACCCTTTCACTGTCAAAAGGTGCCGCAAGCTCTCCAAAAATAATCCCCAGAGTAGTTTCCGGATTGAAATAATATCCATTTTCCTCCTTGTGGGATGCCACCTTGATCAGAGAACGAAGAACCCTCTCATCCCCGACCTGCTCTGCAATCAGTTCCTCGCTGTCTACGCCATTCATCAGGCTCATAACTGTTGTATGCTCCCCAACGATCGTCTTAATGCTTTCCAGCGCTTCCGGAAGAGATCCATACTTCAAGGACACGATCAACAGATCCACATCCTCCGCCTCCTGCGGACTCCAAACCTCCGGACAATAAACTTCATCATTGATCCAACAGCCGCCCTTTTTCAACCGGTCAGCCCGTTCTCCCTCTGCAATCACACCCAGACGTATGTCCTTTTTGTGGGACAGTCCCCAGATTACATAAGAGCCCACAGCTCCTGCACCTAATACCGCTACTGATTGTATCTTCATATTCACGTTCCGCCTTTTCTGTTAATTCTTTAATTTCCCCTCTGCCAGATTCCAAAGATCCATCCCTCCATCTGCTTCCAGTCCATCATCGTCCCTCGCACCTTATAAGACATTGAATCACAAAACGTACTCAGATAACATCCTGCCAATCTTCCCAATATCTACAGCACCCTTAAATTCAAATTTGGCTGTAAATCCGTTCGTAAACATTACGAATAATTCTGAATCAGGAAACAATTCCATAAATCCCGGTGTCTGAATTGAAAAATACTGAATTTTGGAATACGGCATTGTCGCAAAGGATTTTCTCTTTCCTGTAATCCCCTGCACATCAATAGAAATAATCCTCTTGTTTGTAAATACTAACTGATCGCGAATCGTTTTAAATGCAAACTCCACCTTTTCGTCTGCAATCAATAACCCGTCAACCTCTCCACGTACCTCATCATTGCTAATCGGTTTCAAATTAAAAACACTGTCCTGATTAAAATTTACTGCCATATTTTCCTCCTATCATTCTGTTGTGTTTGTTTACTTTATCTGATATCTCATTGTATCACATACCGTTTTTATCATGTTGTCTTTATATAGTATGATAATTTACCCTCTGCCTTCTGTCAATCGTGCTTGTTGAAAGACCACTGCGTTTGGCAAATCAGTCTTTCTATAACTGTCCTGTCCTTCTATATTTTTGAATTTCCCACTTCTATCCCCTTACCCATTTTGTCTTTTGTTTTTCCGATATTCACTTGGTGCGGTTTTATAGCGTTCTTTAAACACTCTGTTAAATGTTCTCTGACTGTCAAAACCGCTGTCCAGACAGATATTCAGGATCGTATCACTGGTATTTACCAATCTTGTGCATGCATAACTTAATCTGGCATCATTGAGATACTGATTGAAATTACGGTGAAATGTTTTAGAAAACACCCTGGATAATACATACTTGCTCACTCCAAGATCGCGTGCCATATCTTCCAAAGAAAACTGTCTCCTGAAATTTCCTGATATATAAGATACAGTACGATAAATTAAGTCATCACTTCCCACACAACTTTTTTCCACCAATTCCATTTTTCCTATACATCTTGCCAGCACAATTTGAACATAAGCTTGAACAATCATAGGTTCGTTTTCTTCCATTTGGATAATCGCCTGAATTGCATTATAAACATCTGGTTCAATCTGCCCCGCACGAATAACCGGATATTTAGGAGCATATCCTTGTATTTTATCTTTAAGTACTCCTGCAAAAGAAGACGGAACCAAGATATAATCCGCCCGGCTCGTTTTTTCTGAAAACACTTGATAATGATGAATAATATCAGAAAAGACAAATCCGATATCACCCTTTTCCATATGATATAATTCCTGCCCCACTCCCATCTCAAGTGTTCCTTCCGTTACGCACACAATCTCCAATGCATTATGTAAATGTGGAGATACATGTTTTGACACTCTTTGCGCCGCATATACCTCTTCCTTTGTTTCCTTAAACGTCAAATGCATTGATACATCTCCCCTTTATTACTTAATTGTTGATTTCCTCTGCAACATTTGTCTACATTTTCTTTTAATTTGGCAAGCATTCTTATCCAGCCTGTCCTATAATGAACTTGCAAACAAGGAAAGGAGGAATACAAAATGAGCAAATTTAAAAATTATATGAACAACCTTTTAGCTTTCTATGAAGGATACTTTGAGCATGTATATCATGCATAATCTGGCTAAAAGGACTATTTGTGAAAACTGAATACTGAAAAAGCAGACCACTCCCCCCCTCACACATTCTGATATCCATTTGGATGACTTTTATGCCATTTCCATGCCGTACCGATAATTGTTTCCAAATCTGCATATTGTGGATTCCATCCCAACACTTCCTTTGCTTTTGCACTGGAAGCGATCAACATAGATGGATCTCCTGCTCGACGTGGTTCTTCCTTCGCCGGAATCGGATGACCGGTTACTTTTCTCGCAGTTTCTACAACTTCTTTTACAGTAAATCCCACTCCATTACCAAGATTGAATATATTGCTGTCGTTTCCATCACAAAGATACTTCATTGCAAGAATATGAGCCTGTGCAAGATCATTTACATGAATATAGTCTCTGACACAAGTACCATCCTTTTCTTTTCCTTTCGTAACAAAAAGCATTGCCTGTAATTGTTTATTCAATTAAGACAATGCTTTCCTGTTACCAATTTCTGCTCATTACCGCTGAGCGGTTTCTACTGTAATTTCCTTTTCTTTTTTGATCTTTGCATTTGTCTCCTCCACATTCATTCTGGAAAGGATAAACATAATAAGTACATCAAAGATCAGTGGCAGCCAAAGATACATAAACTGCATCATATTCAACGCAGACTGTGGCTGAACAGCATGTGTTCCCACATAACCACTAAGTTCTAAGAGCCATCCTACGACCGCCGTTCCAATACCTCCGCCAATCTTAACGCCAAGTGAAGTACAGGAATACATCGTACCATCCACACGCTTTCCCTGTGTCAGGTATGTATACTCGGAACAAGATGCGATCACTGCATTCATATCTCCCTGCCAAGGTCCCTGTCCTAATGCTGCTAATGCTGTAAATGCCATCATCAAAGGAATACTTCCCATATATCCGGCAACAACAACAAGAGCTCTGCCAATCACAGCAAGGATGTAACCTCTCAAGTTCAGCTTATACATACCATTCCACTTTCCAACCAGTGTGGGTGTAAAGATTAATGCAATGATAAGAGGAATGTTTACCGCCCAGGCAAATTGTCCAAACAGATTTTTGTTTTTCAAAACCCAGGTCATATAATAAATACCGGCACCGATCATTGCACTGTATAACTGCTGTAAAATATAAGTACCACAGATCATCAGATAAAATTTATTCTTTACCAGCAGCTTGAATGCCTGAACCAGCCCATATTTTTCCTCTTCACCTGTTGTGCCTCCTTCATTTAATTCCTCTTCCGGAAGTTCTTTAACAGATAATGCGGAAATAGTATTCACAACTAATCCGATCACTGCATAAATAATTGCAACCATACGCCATGCGGCTGCATCTCCACCACATTTTGCAACAAATCCAACAGTAACTGCTTGAATCAGAAGACTGGTTGAAAAAGCAAAAATGAAACGGTAAGAACCCATCTGCACACGCTCTTTACTGTTCTTGGTAACAAGTGATGTCAGAGCAGAATAAGCAATGTTATTTGCCGTATAAAACACTCCATTCAACAGCGTATACGCAATAAAGAACCACGCATACTGTGCCGTCCTGCCAAGACTTGTTGGAACTGCAAAACAGGCTACCAATGTAATTGCACAACCAACGTAACCATACAGCATCCATGGTCTTGCCTTTCCCATCTTACTATGCGTCTTATCAATCATTGATCCAAAAAAGATGTCTGTAAATCCGTCGAATAATTTGGAAACGGCAATCAGTGTTCCCACTATACCGGATGCCAATCCTATCGTATCTGTCAGATATACCATCACAAATGATGTCAAAAATGCATACACTACATTTCCCGCAATATCGCCAGATCCGTATCCTATCTTGTTGTACCATTTTAAGTATTTCTTTTCCTCCATAAGAATCGCTCCTTCACTATTTGTTATTTAGAAACCCCAGTAGTCTATCGTTTTTGTCTTTTCTAATTGTTTGTTGTCAATTTTCCAGAGAAAATTTTGACTGTCCGGACAAAATCTTCATCTTCTCTGGAAATTTGCTTTGGTTATCAAGTGTCTTGTATTATCCTTTTACAAACGGAATTAATTCAAACTGAAACTGAAATGCTTCCTCATTAAACCGATATTTATCCATGACATCCGGTCCGCAGCTATTTGAACCAATTCCATTCATTGCATAATCCATACAGAATACGGTGCTATCCGATTCTTTCAATTCATAATTGTGTGATACCCGTTCCAACTCCTCCTGTGTATAAACAGAAGCGTTAAACGAAAATGGATTCTTTGAAACTGCTGCAATTCCACATTGACCATTTGTAAGCTCTACATAATCACAGTCATAATGGCTTCCATTCTCCTGTGGACGAATATAATCTTCATGCATCTGAGCCACCTTCGAACGGAACAATCCATGACAGGAAGCCTGGTGTTTATCCCGGTAGCTTTCCTGTGGTCCCATTCCAAAATAAGTAATCTCATCCATTTTCTTATTCAAAAACATCCGAATTCCAAACCTTGGCAGATCCGGGAATTCTTTATCTTTTACTGCCTCTATAACCGCCTCTATTTTCCCGTCTTCATTGATCTTCCATGTCATTTCCACATCCAAAATCTTTTGTACGGTATCAGCTACCACTGCCAGATGCTCCATGATCAGCACACCGTGCTTGTTCTGAAGCACCTCTATACGGTATGCTCTGGTATAGGCAGCATCATAATGTGCCTTTTTCCATTCCAGCTTTATATACATATCGTTATCCGTCGGAGCCCGCCAAATATTTAATTCCATTGGATGGTTAATATAACTTCTTCCGGCAAACTGCATGTTCTCAAACAATCCGGTACGCTTATCTAAAACATAAGTAAAATCCTTTGCCTGTAATACGATCTGCTTATCGTTTTCCTTAACAGCAATGGTTCCGATTCCTTTTTCCTGCTCCAGCCACTTTACAGCCTGTCTGTTTCTATCATCCTCATTTGCAAGCTTCATTTCATCAAAACCTAATTCATACCCCTGTTCAAGCAACGGCATTTCCTTTTTCAACCGGTAAATAAGCTTCAGATAAATCTTACCGGTATTTGGAACCTGCAGCTTCAACTCCACTTCCGCATCGCTATGGGGTGATGCAACAACATTTGCCAGTTTTCCTTTTTCCACAGTCAAGCCATCCTGTGTCATTTCATAGAAAATATCCACATAATCCTTCAAATCATCAAAATCCATATAATTGTGAAGAACCATCTGTCCGTTTTCTTGGTCATAAGACACGATTCTCACCGGACGATAGACATTTTTATATTCCAGCAGTCCCGTATGCGGTGTACGATCCGGATAGACCAGCCCGTCCATACAGAAATTGCCATCATGAATGGTTTCTCCATGATCCCCTCCATAATAATATCTGGTCTTTCCATTTTCTGCCGTTCCATGTGCGATTGCATGATCACACCACTCCCAGACAAACCCGCCACACATCCGGTCATCCTTATGAATCATCTGAAAATAATCTTCAAAATCTCCCGGTCCGTTTCCCATACTATGGCAGTATTCTACCAGCAGAAACGGTTTGCTTCCGTCATTTTTCAGATAATCCTCTATCTCCTGCAGTGACGGATACATCCGGCTGTAAAGATCCAAATTGTCATAATCATAGGTAATATCATAATTACGGTATCTTGCACTTTCGTACTGCGTGATCCTGGCCGGATCAAACTTCTTTGTCCATGCAAGCGCCTTTTCAAAATTACATCCATACGCACTTTCATTTCCCATAGACCACATTACAATGCTTGGACGGTTTTTGTCTCTCTGTACCATAAGCTGGACACGGTCCACAATTGCCTTTTCCCATGCCGGATCATCTGCAATCTTTTCATTCCAACGGTGAAAACGGTTCTGGTCTGTATCCTCCTTCCGGTACAGCATAAATGGTCCATGTGCCTCAATATCCGCCTCGTCAATCACCATAAATCCATATTCATCGCACATCTGATAAAAATATGGTGCATTTGGATAATGACTGGAACGAATAGCGTTAAAGTTATGCTGCTTCATCAACATTAAATCCTTTTTGATCTGCTGGATATCGATCACAAATCCTGTCTCCGGATCAGAATCATGGCGGTTGACTCCACGGAATTTAATCTTTTCTCCGTTAAAATAAACAACCTTGTCCTTAATTTCAATCGTACGGAAACCAATCCGATCAACGATCACTTCATCCGGCATTGTCAAAATAACCTGATACAAATAAGGATTCTCCGCATTCCATAAAACCGGATTTAACACGGTCAGTTCTAACACACCATTCTCTGCTGTTTCCCCTCTTGCTACGACTGCTCCATATTTATCTTCTATAGTAACTTTCGTTTCCACTGGTTCTGCAAAATACATATCCAATTTCACAACAACGCTGTCTTTTTCTACATCTGTCGTAATGTAATAATCTCTGATTGTCTTTTCTGGTCTTTTCAGCAAATAAACATCTCTGAAAATGCCACTCATCCGAAACTTATCCTGATCCTCCAAATACGATCCATCACACCATTTGAGCACCAGAACCGCTAATGTATTTTCCCCCTCATTCAACAAGTCTGTTACATCAAATTCACTGGTAGCGTGAGGCACCTGACTGTATCCGGCATAAGCACCATTTACCCATACATAAAAACAGCTATCGACACCTTCAAAATTCAGAAATGCTTTTGATGCCTTTTTTTCTCTGTAATATTCAAAGTTATGAACATATGCTCCACATGGAATATCCTGTGGCACATATGGTGGATCGAATGGAAACGGGTAACGAATATTTGTGTACTGATGCGTGTCATAACCATCCATCTGCCATACACCCGGAACAGTTACCTGATCAAACCCGGAAACATCATAGCCTTTCTCATAAAATGATTCCGTTACGTCATAAATGCTGTTATAATACTGAAACTTCCACTCTCCGTTTAACAGCTGAAAACGATCCGATCTTTCCCGATGCTCCACTAAATCATTCATACGAACTGATGCCGGAATGTAATATGTCCTCGCTGGCATTGTCTTGTCGTGCATAACATTCAAATCTTCATAAAAGCGTGGTACGAGCATTGTGTAATCCTCCTTTAATATATATTTTTTTGTTCACCGCATTAGGTAATCAATAAAATACCTTCTGTGTCTCATTGTCTTCCGTCCCTGTATTACCTTGAAATCATCATACATTTTTGCAAAGAAAATGTCTATAAACAGAAATGGACAAAACATGCACAAAATGATACACTAAAGTGAATGCAGTTTTAGTTGTATACCAATATTGACTGCTTGCAGTCAAATATTGGTATACGGCCAAAACTATATGAGCGCAGCTCTCACCGAAAAACCGTAGGTTTTGAGGTGACATTCACTTTATGTATAGTTTCCGGTTCACCATTGACTGCTAACAGTCAGACATTTCACTTTCCAAAGGAGGACTCAAAATGTATATAAATTCCGGTTATCACAACCACTCCCTTATCGACTTCAAAGACAAAAGCCGACCACTTATTGTAGGGAGCTGTGGCACCTATCGCCTATCCTCACACCCAAAGCTTCCAACTTATCGTCCCAAAGGAAGACTTGACTTTCAAATCATCTATATAGCAGCCGGACGAGCTCATTTTCATTTTGACAACGCAGATGACGATACTGTCGTTACAGCAGGAAACATAGTACTTTACCGCCCCAAGGAATTCCAGAAATATGAATACTATGGCATTGATAAAACAGAAGTTTACTGGGTGCATTTTACCGGAAGTGATGTAAAGAACATTTTAAGAAATTATGGTTTCTCGAATGACCAGCGTATCTTCCATGTTGGAACATCTCTGGAATACGAACGTATTTTTAAACGCATTATTTTAGAATTGCAAAGATGTCAGGATGATTACGAAGAAATGCTGACACTACTGCTACGCCATTTACTGATCATTTTTCACCGGGAGCTTACTCGTAAATATGTACTAAAAAACGAATACCTCGATCATGAAATGGACACTGCAGCGTCCTATTTTAACGAAAACTATAACCGTGATATCAACATCGAGGAATATGCTGTTTCCAGAGGAATGAGTGTCAGTTGGTTTATTCGGAATTTCAAAAAATTTACCGGTACAACACCTATGCAGTTCATCACCTCCATCCGAATCACTAATGCTCAGATGTTATTAGAAACCACAAATTACGCCGTAAATGAAATTGCACGCATTGTCGGTTATGATAACCCACTGTATTTTAGCCGACTGTTTCATAAACAAAAAGGCTGTTCACCATCTGAATATCGAAAACTTTTAAAATGAACCAATAAAAGAGGCTCTGCATACGGCGAGTGCTGAAATGCCCAAAGTAGTTTTCCCCATTGCTAATATTTTAAATGCTAATCCTAAATCATCCAAATCGGTACAATATAATTCTCTCTGTCAATTGCACTGAGTCCTGGTTTCATACAAATAACAGCTCCTTTCGCACGAGTTGTAGATGACTTATCTAACAAATCAAACACCTTTACCAGCTCAGTACCCGGATTTGAAGTTTTCTTAATCTCAATTGGATTTAAAACGCCATCATGCTCAAGAACTATATCAATCTCTTTGGCATCCTTATCTCGATAATAATACAAGTATGGTTCTTTTCCACAATTCAAGTAGGTTTTCATGATCTCAGCTACTACATAATTTTCTAGAATTGCACCATTCATAGCTCCACTCTCTAACGTTTCTGCACTACTCCACTTCGTTAAATAACACACTAATCCTGTATCGTAGAAATATATCTTAGGTGTTTTTACAAGACGTTTTAATAAATTATTAGAATACGGGTGGAGATAAAAAATTATGCCCAATGTTTCTAAAATAGCCAACCATTTCTTTGCTTGAGTCTGATTAATATCTGCATCCCTAGCGATTTCTGCCACATTCACCATCTGACCACATCTTGCAGCTACTGCAGTAATAAATCTAAGAAATTTAAGCGAATCTATAGCATCTGACAATTCTTTTACATCTCTCTCAATATAAGTGGACAAATAACTACTATAGAAAATCTGGCTATTACTGTTAGCACCACTTACAATTGCCGGCATAGATCCTTTATATATTCTTTCAAAAATCCCTCTTGTATCAGCCTCTTCTCTTTTCTTCTTTCTTTCGTTTAAAGCCTCCATTTCAATTGTAAATGGTTCCATCTCTCCACCGGATATTTCCGCCTGTGATAAAGATGTAAGTGATAGAACAGCCACCCTTCCTGCCAAGGACTCTTGCACCCCTCTCATCAATTTAAATACTTGAGAACCAATAAGCCAAAATGCTCCCGGTTCATGATTCTTATCTACATGCATCTTTATATAAGTAAATAATTCCGGTGCATACTGGACTTCATCAATCAATACAGGTGGCTTATGCAACTGCAGAAACAATTCCGGATCCGTTTTTGCAATATTTCTTTCATTCAAATCATCTAGCGTTACGTAGCCTCTGTCTGTTCCTTCCATTAATTTCTGAAGCATTGTTGTCTTGCCCACCTGCCTCGGTCCCGTAACTAAGACTACCGGGTATTCCTTTGTCACCTGACTTACTACATTCTCCAAATTTCGTTTTATATAATTCATATTTTCAACCCTCTTTCGGCTAATTTATATTCTGGTTATATTTTAGCCGAAAAAATATTTTTTATCCAGCTACCATATTCCCTAAAATACAATTTTCTTTGCCTCGCTTCTAATCGCAATGTTTGTGCAAGTGTTTGATTATGACGCTTGGCATATTTTTTATCTGGCGTACTCATATTCCATCAGGCGTACATCCACTTTCTTTGTTTTTGGATTTTTCACTTTCGGTCTTCTTGACCTTGCCATTTATATATATCTCCGTCACATCCTAACCATAGTATGCTTTTTGTCCTCCAAAAAATCAAGCACTTTCTCCATAATTTTCTCATTCATCCTTTTCCACATCGGCATGGATATACTACCATACTTTTATTATTTTCTGCTTATCTATAATATCATCATTGTAATGTATTTCTCTTTCCTGAAACTTTACATATCCTTCTAAGATTGTAAGTCCAATTTCCCCATTGTAATCATATAATTTTTCTTCTTTATCTGATCCTAATTTTGTATAATAAACACCGTCTAATTTATGATACAGACAATTATATTCATCTTCATATATAAGTTCCATGTTAGTATACTCATTTACCTTATATAATTTATCTTCTTTTTCATCATAAGAAAAAGAAAAACTATAATCCAAATCATCCGTGCAAAAAGTTAATAGTTCCCCATATTGACTATATACATTACAAATGCCGTATATTTTATCATTGGTTTGAAAACTATAAATCAGAAAATTCTCTTCCTTTTTTTTCATCATACTATATATTTGATTCAAACGGGAACGGATTTCTTTATCCGACTCCTCGGAAGCTATTTTCCCATCACAATATCTCACATAATTTATTTGACCAAAAACAGACAAAGGTTTTTGATCACTATAATAGTCTGTATTATGACAATAATCCGATGAACAGCGATAAAATTGTTGTTCACCAACATTTGCTATTTCGTCCCCGCTTATTTCATTCCAATCATCCATACAGTTAGGAAATTTTTCTAAAAATTTTCTCTCACTAATATAATGGGTTGCTTCAATATGACTATTCGAGATATTAGAATCCCATCCATTAAAATCAGCTGTTTCATCATAATATCCATACACAATTCCATTGCTGACACTAACTCTACTGAACGGTAATGATATTTCTTTTATTAACTCTCCTTTCTTGTCAAAAACATTTAAAAAACCAGCTGTTTCATCTTCGTTGGAACAATACACATAAAAGTAATCATTTCCTGCAGTAATCTCTAAAGATTGACGATTCTCAGATAATTCAACAGAGCGTCTGTTTTTCTGTTTTTCATCCAAAAATACAACTTCTTTTGAATCTATAGTAAGAAAAGCAATCTCCCCTGTTCCTAATACAGCAAATGAAAAATCTGATGAGATTGTCCCAATGGAAGAAGGTAAATCCTGATTTTCCTCCTCTAACATCATTTCACTTAAACCTTTAAACGAACAGCCACTTAAAATATTTATTATAATAAAAAACATAAAACATTTTAATATTTGTTTCATACTAATCCTCATTTCTGAGCGACTTGTTGCTTGGTAGTAACACCTCAAAGTCGTACTACTTAGAATGCTACACTAAATTTTACCAAAAAAAAGAACCCGACGCATCAGGTTCTTCCAGGTGTAATCCGAAGACATCCACCGCAATTGTTATATATAAGATACTACTTCTGCATAAAATATGCAAGAATTTTATGATTTGCTAATGAATTTTTGTAAGGCATTCATATTAGGTCTATGCTGCATAAACAGGTTTAATTCACTTCTATCATCGCCTATCATTCTTAAGTTCAATAATAACATTGCAATGTAAAAGCCGATTATAAATTCGCATAGACACAGCATCCCTTGATGAACCACTAGAATATGCGAGACTGTATCTTGATGGGAATTTACAGATGTGGGTAGATGCAGAAGATTCCTTGACATTATAGTAATGTTCAAAAAACGCTGAGAATAATTTCTTCTCAGCGTTTCCGACAACTATTTTCTTTCCTTTGACACCTTCTCACTTATTCTCTGATAGATTTCCTTTGTCTCTGCGTCATTTTCCCCATTTACAACTAATATTTTTCCATCTATGTTCATGACAACATATGAATGGCAGGAGGCATGAGTGTAGCGCATATAATCTCCGAAGATATCGTTTTTGAAGTTTCCCATAGCATACTTCAGGTTTCCAAAACCATTAGTTCTGTAATCATTATCGTTCTGCAATACATTTACTTCATAAGAAATGCTGTCAATTTGCGAATACTCCCCTGTATAATCATTCCATCCTTTTGCTTCAATGTTAAAATCACGATCATTACAACGAATCTGAATGCTTCCACAAAACAAAGTCCATATAGTAAACACAATAGTGGAAATTGCGATGATCAGATATATCACACTTTTTTTTGTATTATACTGAATTTTTAAGCCTTCTCCGGTTGCCAGCTTTTTCTTATAAAAAAGGTAGGAGTAGAGAATGCTAATGATTGCAGCTGCCATAATGCTTATAATATACACAACCAGTGCAGCCATGCTTTCCCCAAAAAGTCCACAAAGCATACATAAAATGCCTGATGCCATCCATAATTTGCCGCTGAATCTATGTGTTGCATTCCAGTTTTCTTCATCCATTAAAGACCATACAACTCTTATTCCTATGGTATTATTCTGTTTCACTTTTGGCAAATAATTTCCAATAACCATATCGAAAGACTCTTAAAAATCTAATTCTCCATATCAACAGTATCCTCTTTCTTCCATCCAGTCTTTCACATAGCATCTGATTCCAATATAAACCACATGCACCAGTAGCAACAGCGTGATGAGATTTATCGGAATAACATTTTTAATCCATTTTCCAAAATAAATTGCAATGGCTGT
>OLVW01002472.1_pt1 | contig 13356 bp, 8 predicted proteins | sample 1673301 | NCBI WGS metagenome assembly OLVW01 (sample SAMEA3178941, study PRJEB25190) | human gut metagenome
GATCATTAGACTTTTTATTTTTAATATACTATATAGAATCGCGGAGACGCTTACCCCTGCTTGCTCTTCCTTATTATTTTTTCGATGAAAAAATGGAATTTCTCGGGCAGAGCCCTTTCCAAAGAAAAGAGAAAAGACCATGCGGAATGAAATGAATATAAAAAATATGTGACAGAAAAACGGATATATATTATGTCCATACAGGAACAAACTGCAAGGTCATATGGCAGATACGGATGTGCGCCGGATTTCAGGTCTTGAAAGACACGGAGAAATCCGGAAAGGCACTGGCATTGCCATTTTTGTAAGAGGTTCCTTCGGAAGCTATCGGCAAGTGGCCGGTGGACAAACCGGAAGACAATACGGCAGACTTTATCAAACCGATTCTGAAAATCAAGAAAAGTACAATATCTGTTTCTGCATAATCTTCCCGAAAAAAAGAAAATGAACAATACCTGACAGTCAATACTTATGGGTTGCCGATAGAAATGCGCATGAACATTCCTGTCCATGAACGAATAAAAATATAGGTAATCTGAAAATGATGGCGGAGAACCGGACATGCCTGGTAGCGTCAAGAAGGAACAAAAAGAAGCGGCAGGATTATTTTGAATCGTCCTCTTTTTCCACGAATCCGATAGGTATACATTCTAAATTGCCGTGTCACTTTTTTTTAACATCCATTCAATATATATATCCATCCAATACTTAATGTCAATACATTAAAGTGTTTTAATATTAAAACATTAAAATATCAAAATGTTGAAATATTAAAACTTTAGTCATAAATACCTGTACATGAAGTCATGCAGGTGTTGTTTTATGATATTTATTTACACATACATGTTATATTGTTATTAAAAATATCAGACACCTAATTCTGTAACCCACACTTGATCTTATGTGGAAAATCAATGGATATTCTTTTTTTCAAAGGAATGCTGACGGTTCAATTTAAAAACATTTTAATATCAGAATATTTTAATTTTAAAATATCAAACAATTTTAAAATTAAAATATTACAACATTAAAATATTAATACGGACAGGTATGGAGTTGTAATCCGTATCTTTGCCCCATGTCCTTTTAGAAAAAGGAAATATGCCATCATGCCTCCTAAAAATGTCTATATTTGCGTTTCAATAATATAAATGATATGGACAGAACTAAGGACGCATGCAGACACCAATCAAACAACAGAGTCATCATGTGGTACAAAATAAGAGAATTATATTCAAAAGGATTTAACAAAAGTCAGATTGCGTTCCAGCTTGGTCTGCATAGAAGTACGGTGCGCCGGTACTTGAAAATGGATGAGGACACATTGACTGCAAAATTGCAGCATCGCAGGCGATATCCCCGCATACTTGACAAATACGAAAGTTATGTCTGTGACGTTCTTTCCCGGTACAGGTTCCTGTCCGCCTCCCAGATTCATGACTGGATGAAGGAACAGTATCCTGATCTTCCTGTTGTCTGCGGGAAAACCGTATACAATTTTGTGGAAACTGTACGTCGTAAGTATAATCTGGACAAGGAGGGGCTTTCCAAACGTGTTTATGAGAAAATGCCGGATACCCCTTACGGGGAATATGCCCAGATGGATTTCGGAGAAAGCCGTATGCCCACATACAGGAACGACTTTGTCAAAGTTTATTTTTTTGTCATGGTGATGAGCCGTTCCAGGCAGAAGTTCGTGTATTTTTCCTGTACGCCTTTCACATCAGCCCTAGCCGTATATGCCCATGAACTGGCTTTCGCATATTTCGGAGGGAAGCCAAGAAGGATAATCTATGACCAGGACAAAGTCCTGCTGGTCAGAGAAAACCTGGGTGACCTCATATTGACAAGAACATTCCGTGCCTTTGTCAACGAGCAGCATTTCCAGCCCGTGTTCTGCCGTCCTGCTGATCCGGAAAGCAAGGGAAAAGTGGAAAATGTGGTCAAATATGTCAAGCGTAACTTTCTTGCCGGACGGGCATTTAACAGCCTGGAAGTCCTTAACACCGAGGTCCTGCAATGGCTGGAAAAAACAGGAAACGGCAAGATACATGGAACCACACGCCTGGTTCCGGCTGAGGAATTTGAGATTGAACGGAAATATCTGTTGCCATACTATGGAGAACCGGTGCCCCCCAAAGACGAGCCGAAAGAGTATCATGTCCGCAAGGACAATACGGTACGGTACCGGACCAACTACTACAGTGTGCCCTCCGGCACCTATAAAAATCGGAACACCGTTGTATGGCTTCTTGAGAATAACGGACATATCGAGCTGTACGACAAAGAGAGCGGTAAACTCATATGCAGGCATGAGTTGTGTCCCGGAAAAGGGAAAAATGTATGTGACAAAAGACATCATAAGGACAAGACACGGAGTGTGAATGACTTGCAGGTCCGGATCCGAAAGCGGACGGAAGATGACCCCACCGTTATTCTGTGGCTCCGGAATCTGGAAAGGGAAAAGCCGCGTTATTACAGAGACAATATGAAACTGCTGCTTCATGTGATATCCGAATACGGCAAAGAAACAGTGATAGCAGCCCTGCGGACCTGTCTGGAAAAAAACATATACAACAGCCTTTCCGTGCAGGAAATATCCGGCTCAATCCACAGGAGTAAGGACAATATGAACGGGATGACTTTCCAAGCTCCGACATCCATTCCGGAAACAGCGGACTGTCATCCTGAAAAAACAGATATAAACCAATATAACAAGTTTTTTGAATGATACAAAGTGAAAAATTGAAAGAACACGCCAAACGTCTGCGGCTTTACAACATTGCAAACCGCATGGACAGCATTCTGCATCATGCACAGGAAGAAAAACCGACCTACCCGGAATTCCTGTCCCTGGTATTAGGCACCGAAGTTGAGATGAAAGAGAGGAAAGACTACGAGAGACGCCTTGTTGCGGCACGTCTGCCCCGAAAACATGATCTTGACGAATACGACTACAATTTTTATGAAGGCATAGACCGCCGGCAGATGAAGGAGCTTCGTGAACTGGTATGGCTCCGTGAAGCTTATAACCTGATCCTGATGGGACCATCAGGGACTGGAAAAACATTTCTGGCAGCCGGTCTTGTCTTTGATGCGGTCAAGGCCGGTTACAAGGCATACCTGATGACAATGGAGGATATCGTAAATTGTCTCAGACTTAAAGACATCTCAACTCCGGCCATGATGACTTATAACAAGATTCTGCGCGCACAGCTGCTGGCAATAGATGATATCATGCTGTTTCCTGTGAAAAGAGAGGAAGCAACTGCCTTCTTCAACCTGATAAACACCCTACATGAGAAGACATCCATCATCATTACAACCAACAAGGCACCTACAGAATGGGTAGAAACATTGAATGATGAAATCCTTGCCAGCGCTCTGCTTGACAGGCTGCTTTATCGATGTGAAGTCATCAAGTTCACCGGCAGTAGCTACCGGTTAGAAAACAGGCAGACGATTTTCAAGACTACAACAGGAACGAGAAACGAACTTATGAAGCCTTAGTTACTGGTGTATTCTGTGGCATATTTAACTTTTCTAAAAAAAGGCACAAGAAAATTTGCAAATTACACCTCGCCTTCGGACAGCTCAACGAGCAGTTCATCCGTGACTATCAGGATTTCTGCCTGGAAAAGAAGAAACTGGCAATGGAGACGGTGCGCCATTACCTGTCCATCCTGAAAAAGATCTGCCGCATCGCTTACAAGGAGGGGCACTCGGAGAAATACCATTTCTGCCACTTCAAGCTGCCCAAGCAGAAGGAGACAACACCGAAAGCACTCAGCCGTGAGAATTTCGAGAAGCTGCGTGATCTGGAGATACCGGAAAAACGCAGGTCACATGTCATCACCCGGGACCTCTTCCTCTTCGCCTGTTACACCGGCACCGCCTATGCCGATGCGGTAAGCATCACCCGGGAGAACCTCTTCCAGGATGACGAGGGCAGCCTCTGGCTGAAATACCGGCGGAAGAAGACCGACTACCTCGGACGCGTCAAGTTGCTGCCGGAAGCACTCGCGTTGATCGGGAAGTATCGTGACGATACCCGCATCACCCTCTTCCCGCCGCAGGACTACCATACGCTCAGGGCCAACATGAAATCCCTGCGCCTGATGGCGGGGCTGAGCCAGGACCTTGTCTACCACTGCTTTAGGCATTAAATCTTTTCTTATTCATTGAAAATAAGAAACTTACAAGTTCTATTTTTTTAGACAGGTAACGATTTAGAAACGAGTTAAGTTCCCTTATTTGTCTAAATCTGCATTATTAAAAGGAACGCCTACTTAATAAGTTTCGCAAAGATATAATTATATTCAAACAAACCAGCAAAACCATATACTTTTTATTTTGCTTTCATTCAAAAAGAGAGTTGTATTCTTCATCCTTATTCATTTGTTCAATTAAAAAATCAACCCACGCTTGTGTATAGCCATAATTTTTATTCATAGAATCATAAACACAATATTTAGTATTTGTTCTTTCTGGATGTGAACTACCTGTTTCTGGTCTTATTTTATATTTTTTCCAACACCTTGTATGTGTATCCATATTGAATTTATCTACTCTTTTCTTTCCCTTAACTATTGATTTATTTCCTAAAGCTCGCTGGACCATTTCAACAACAGTACCAGGTTTTATTTTGTCATCATTTGCAACGGGAATATGTTTTTCTTTGATTAATGCAGCGATTCTTTCGACTTTTTTCTTTTCTTCATCTGTCATTTTATCAAAAGAAAAAAATTGAATAGGCAATGCATCTTTAGATTTATGGTTTGCAACCTGAATTAAAAAGGCCTTAAAAGCATACTCACCTGAATTTAATACATCAGTAGTTATAGAAGAACGATATTGATTAATAAAGGAAACTATACTATCATAGTCTTTATTTGCTTTTGTAGCCATACTTAATGTCTCTGAAGATGGAAATAACTGCAAAGCAAAAGATAACGATTCGCGCAAACAATATTTATGTCCAAATTCAGCTTCCACGATTTTATCAAAATTCAATAATAAGGATTCGCATTCTGCAAAAATATTAGAATCTAATTCAGGTAAAAATTTGTGTTCAATTTTGTTTCTTAACGGTATAAAAAACTCTAAATTCTTGCGAATAGGATTGTTGCTGTCAACAAAATATTTTGCGACACACGTTTTTAGTTCCCAATACTGAATCTCTCCATTTACCTTTTTGTATCGGCCATTTTTTTCTTTATATATTGGCTTAATCTTTTTTCTTAAAAAGATTCCATGTAATAAAGAAGTCCATGCTATACACATTAAAACAATGTATCCGCCCGATTTAAATTTAACAGCAGGTTTATTATACGTCTCTACTGCTAATAATGCGGAATCTAATGCTTTATCAAGACAAGACTTTACTTGTAATGGTAATCCTTTCATGTTTTCCCAATTTAATTATTCTATAAAATACTCTACAATTCACCAAGACATTATCGAAATGCAATATATCAAATTGATCTAATATTCAATTACTTGATTTATAATTTAAGCAATTATTCAATTAGTCTATTTACAATATTGATTTTATTTATATTTATTAAATCATATTCGTAAATAGAGGCAATAATTATTTGATTTTCAGAGAAATCTCGTTTCAAAATTTTTATCATTGCTTCGATATTTTGATGATCAATTTCTTTTCCACTAGGAGAATCAAGAATTATTGGCATTTTTATATTTAAATGTTTTTCAACTTCCAATAAACATGCTAATCTAAAAGCAAAAACTGTTTTATGCAAAATTGCTCCAGATAATTCTTTCAAATTTGATGTAAACAAATATTTTTCTGAGATAGATTCTCCATCTAATCCTAACTCTGTAAGATACTTCCTTGTATTATTAAATATTGGTGTTATAACACTATTTGCAGCACGTGTTAAGTCCTTTATTTTTGAATTAATTTCAGCAATCTCCTTTTCTAACTTTGCTATTCCTTTTTTTACAGCTACTTCATTAATAGGAATTGTTGAGATTCTTTTATCAAATATGTCGGCTATTGTTTCAACATTATCAAAAAAAGACAACTGTTGTTCTTCAAATCTACGTTCTTTCTCATATTTACAGATTTCTGCTTGAATCTGGTTGTATTGTGTCGCTATAAGTTTACGCTTTGCTACAAGAAAATCTATGGCATCATTAAGACCCACAATATTATTTTCTGTTACAGCTATAGTATCTCCATTTGGAGTTTTTACCAATAAACCAATCTCTCCAATAAAGTTTCTAAAATGCTTATTTTCTTTAAGGACTTTGTCTATCCGAGATAGTTCTTTTTTCAATAGATTATGCCGCATCTTACATTGATTGATTTTGCTATCAATCAAAGAATTGTATGATTCTCCTGCAAGATTATTGGATTCGGAATCAATAGTTTCTTGATACTTAGAAACACTAAACATCTGTTTGTATTTCAAAAGATCTTGTCTCTTTGTCTCCTTTTGTCTATATAATTCAGAACAATCAATCTCTGCAATGCCTCTAATTAGTTCCTCAATATTAAAGCGAATACTTCCAATGACAACTCCTCGATTAAGCAAAGTCCATCCCTTTTCCTGGTCAAAATAGAATATTCCTAAAAGATTATTTATTAGTTCTGGATAATTGGCTTTAAAAATAATTTTATGAAGGGCCGCTTCATCACTTGGCAAAACATATGTTACTACAGAATCATTCTGTTTCAATTCAATGTAATCCCTCGATTCTCTACATAATACTAAAACCTCTCCACTATCCAAAGTTATTTGACTTTCGACTTTGCAGTTCTCGAATTTAATATGCTTAGTATTAGGTATGCTATATCCGATTGAATATAACATAAGTCTTAGTAAAGTCGTTTTACCCTTACTATTTGCAAGGCTATGTATGAGATTGTTTCTATCAGAGAAAACAATCAAACGTTTATTACCAGCCTCTTCGATATAGATTGAATTGAAAATCATAGATTCACAGCATTCTTAATATTGTCTATTTGAATACGTTTGTTCAAAATATTGCGAACAATAATTTGTAGGAGTTTTTCTTGTAGAGTATTAGATAAAGATACACTTTCCCCTTCAAAAAGATATGCGAACTTACTACTCTCCATTTCTATAAATTTTCGTTTCCTTTCACTTTGTTTTGCTTCTTTATAAAAAACATTGTATGCACATAGCACCTTAGTTACAAATTCGTATTTTTCCGAGCAGGTATTTATAATTGCTTCGTAACTTCTCGATAGTTCATATATCTCAGAATCATCAAATTCATCTTCATCATAATTTTCATTTTGAGTTACAAGAACTATTAAAGGCCATATAATATCTTTTTTAGTTAGTTTTATATCAGACATCCTTTTCGTTCCACTTCTAAAAAGATCTTTTACCCAAATTCCGTGTAAGTTGTCTTTAGCTATAGATATATTTCCTAATTTGGGAATGAAATCACCAATAGCATTCATAACACATTTATATCTTTCATTGTCATTATCTGTCTCAAAAGGTAAAATCTGTATTTTGAATTTACTCGTATCAAGAGGCTTTTCAATCTTAGAGATTATCTTATTAATTTTATCTTTTAAAGGTCTTGGCAATGAGCTATAATCCCTTTGTGAAGCACCATAAAATATAGGGTTCAATTGTTTCTCATTGAATGGGTTTGGAGTGTTAGTTATATATATAAGTTCTTTCACTACTCCCAATTTATGCTCTGCTTCTGATAAAGATATTATAGACTTTTTAAGATTGGATAGTACATTTGAGAAGTCAGTACTACTATTTACAACAGACTTTGCTTGAGCCAAAATACTGCTGCCATTGTTTAGATTGATTTCTATATCTTCAGATCCTTCTAAACGGATACTGGACATATCTTTAATATTCTCAAGCATTAACACTATTGCTGCGTTCGCTTGAAAATCAAATCCAAACAATACTGAGGTAGCTGTTCTATTTGTCATTATTGTATTACATTTACAAATACCTATGCAATATTAGTGATTTTTTTGATAACTACTTAGCTAACAAGTAATAAAACTGTAATTTTGTACTAACAAATTAATATTAGAAGTTTATGAAGATAAGAAAAGTTAAATGGACAAATCATCCTATATTAGGAAATCTTGAATTGGATTTTGTAAATCCAGTAACTAATCATCCTTTTTCAACTATTGTTTTTGCAGGCGAAAATGGGAGTGGAAAAACGACCATCTTGGAAACACTAAATACCTTCCTGTGCATTGGTAGTTTTAAGCCATTTGACATGATAGAATATGAGGTAAATAACGAATTGTATATTCTCAAACCTCCAATGATTCCAGAATCAAATGACACGTTCTTTACACGATTTGATGTGAAGAATGATACAGCTGAAAATATACGTTCAGATAAAGTTAATAACCCAAGCACCATTCAATCTGATGAAAAAGATCCAAGGTCGTATGGATGTGTGTTTTCGAGGCCTAGAGCGGACTATAAAACTAGCAAAATAGAGTCTGTAAAAACAAATGAATTAGACAAGAATAAATACGATTCTGATAAAGAAGACAATTTTACATCATTAAAGCAGCTTATTGTTGATATTCAAAATCAAGATAACGAAGAGTATTATGATATAAATACACAAAGGGAAAGCCGTGGGGAAGCAGCAATGACTACTTCTGAATTTGAACACAATTCGAAAATTTTTAGATTTAAAAAAGCATTTAATAATTTCTTTGATAAGGTAAAGTACAAAAAAGTCGGGAATATTGATGGTGAAAAGGTTATATTATTTGAGAAAAACGGAGTAGAAATATCGATAGATGATCTAAGTACAGGAGAAAAACAAATTGTATTTAGGGGGGCTTATCTTTTAAGAAACATAAATCAGCTTAATGGTGCTATAATCATGGTTGATGAGCCCGAATTAAGTATGCACCCTAAATGGCAGAAAAACATTTTAAGATATTATAAAAATCTCTTTACAGATAATAATGAGGTACAAATAGCTCAATTATTTTTTGCAAGCCATTCTGAGGGTGTTATTAGTGAAGCCCTGCAAGACTTGAATGATACAAAAGTTATAATTCTAAAAGATAGCATGGGAAACATCTCAGCAGGAAGTATTGATGCCCCAGCAGTATTACCATATACTTTAGCGGCTGAGATTAATTTTCAAGCTTTTGATGTATCATCAACAGATTATCACAATGCGTTATATGGTTATATAGAAGCTGAAGGTTGGAAAAATGATTATGATGGGCATCAGGTAAAAGTCAATTATACAAAATTGAATAAGAACGGAACAACATCAAATTTACAAATTTCTAAAACGGAAAAAATTCGGCATATCATTCATCATCCAGAAAATCGCAATAATAGTTATAGCGAACAAGAATTAAAAGATTCCATAGAATGTATGAGAAATTACATTAGAGCGCATCGTACAATTTGATACAAAATACTTAAATTCTTAAAACAAAACGAACTGTGGCAAAATTGTATATTACCACAGTTCGTTTTGTTTATTGAAATTACCATTTGCAAAATGGAAATGTGGATGTGACATCTACCGTTTTGCAAGAGAGGATAATGACTGAAAGCAGTAGGTCGAGGATGTAGCGGGGTTGCTCGCGTTCCTTTGACCAATCGTTGGGGTTGTTCTTGATTTGGGATGCTTTATCAATGGTTACGGCATAGCGTTCCATTATCCATTCAATGGCTGACTTACCATTGACGATGTACTCATAGGCTTTGAGCGGAATGTTCTCAATGGTAATGTGGCTATTGTAGATGATGTGTGTTTTGTCGGCGATGAGCTTTCCGTTTTCGTCACGCACTTTGGCAAAGCGCATCTTTTCCACGGCAAAGTATTGGTATGTTTCTTCGGTCCACTCGTCCTGCCAAATGTCAATGTCTCCCGTAACAATTACACCGAGTGTACGTTGTGCCTGCGCCGACATTTCCGAATAAGCGACTGCGCCTTGTTCTGTAGCAGGAATATTGATGCCTTGCTCATAGTTCAAATGTAAGTCGGCCAGTTCCTTTCCGGCTTTATAAAAAGCCATAAAGTCCTGTACGTTATCCACTATGGGAATGCGTGGCAATGACTTCTTCAGATCATCGGCGAAACGCTCTCGGTATTGCTTGGAATGAAGCAATCCATACACATAGTAGAAAATATGTTCTTTAGTAATGGCTCGTGAGCCGCCAAAGCGACTGCGGACTTCTTTCAATATCCAGTCTGTGATGCCGTCGCGACGGATATAACGATTGGTTTCTGCATCATCGAAAAGAGTTCCTTCTCGATTTTTGTTTTCTTCATACCAATATAAAGGAAAACATTTTGTTCCAGCTTCAAAATTATTGTAATCAATAATCGTATTATATAAAAATAAGGAAAAATCCTTATTCCCACCTGTTCCCTTCATACCAATAACTTGGTTGTAGCAGTTAGGTGGGAAAATATGCTGCCATTGCCCTGGACGTTCTATTAATGAACGTTCATAGTACAAATATGATTTTTGAAAAAGTCTATAGGTGTAAATTGTTACACTTTCAGGGATAAAATTTAGTAAGTGTCCTGTTAATGCTACTTTTTTTAGATTAGCAGACCACCCAATTTGCGTTGGATTATAATTAAAATCCTCTGCTTTCCGATGACTAATAGATGTATTATAATTGTTTATCATACGATTAATATTGCTCAGCAGAGTATTTTTATCGAAATTGCATACCCATGAATCACGGGAGGATAACACACCAATAGGTATATAATTAAAAAAACCTTGCCCAATCGTATTATCAAATAATGGAATTAAATTATCGAATATTCCATCACGTTGATTTATCCAATCTGCTTTTTCGTTAGGAGTGATTATTTGCCAGTCCAATTTCTGTGAAGAAATGGAACGGAAATCTTTGACCATTTTGAGCTTCTGTTCACGAGTAAGGTAATCGCCAATATCGTGATAATGGATGCCCGTCTTTAGCTCTTTCTTTGCCGGATTCTTGACAAGGAAAGTAATGGCAATGGGAGTGCGTGAACCGCTACCAAAGATTTTGCCACCCTCTTTGCGCGACAATTCGCCCGAAGTACGCTGGTTACCGCGCAGATTCAGTACATAGATGGAGGTAAATTCTTCTTCAAAGCATCGACGCATACCATCTTGTGCATTACCATCAAGCCATGATCCATTACTTATAAAAGCTACTATTCCGCCATCGTTTTCAGGTATTCGGTCAGATGCCCAACGAAATGCCTTAATATAAGTATCATAAAGGGAATTCTTCAAAGTCGTACTTGATTCATTTACATATGTATTTGCTATTCGCATATCCAAATTTGGATAGGAAAGATTCTGTGCATTATCATTAGCCGAACCTTGTTTGGCGGAATATGGCGGATTCCCCACAATCACCCTTACATGCGTGGCCATCTGCTTCTTAACCCGTTTGGAATTGTCCTGGAAGAACTCCGTGAAAAGCTCGTTGTGCTTTTTCTCTGCCAATTGGAAGGTGTCAGTCAGACAGATTCCGCTATATGGCAGGTAAGTTTTACGACGGGTTATCTCATGGAACACCGATTCTATGTTCACATCAGCTATATAATAGGCCAGCAACACGATTTCATTGCAATGGATTTCATTAAGATACTTGCGCTCCATATCCTCGGGGCGGATAAGACCGGACTGCAACAATCGCGTAATGAACGTACCTGTGCCCACAAACGGGTCAAGTATATGTACATTCTGTGCGGTCAGCGAAGTGTTGAACTCCGCCTTAAGAATGTCATCCACAGAACGGATGATGAAGTCCACGCACTCTACGGGCGTATAAACAATGCCCAGTTTTTCCACTGTAAGCGGGAATGCGCCCTTAAAGAATTTCTCATATAGGTTCTTGATGATGGTCTGTTTTCCCTCCAAATTATCAATGCCACCAACATTCATGCGTACCGATTCGTAGAATTTATCCAGTATCTCGGTATCTTTCTCGAAAGCCTGTTCTTGTAAGAGGTCTATCATGCGCTGCATGGAACGGCTTACGGCGTTGTTGTTCACGAACTGGTAATCGGCAAACAAAGCGTCGAACACCGGACGGGTGATGATATGCTGTGCCAGCATCTCGATGGCCTGTGCCGCATCTACTGACGGGTTAAGGTCGCGCTGTAGCCCCTTGAGGTATTCGTTGAACGCCTTTTTGTGTATGCCGGACTGGATAAGTTTGGATATGCGCTCGATGAACTTGTGCGCGATGAGTCCGATTTCCTTAGCCCAGTTCTCCCAATATAGGCGGTCGCCGCACTTTTCCACGAGCTTGGCATACATGCCGTCCTGCAACTCGCCGAATCTGAGTTCCAACTGGCGTGCGATTTCTGCATTCTCCAGCTCCCGTGCCTCACTCTCTCCCTCTTGAAAGCCTAATCCCGGCCTGCCGATAGTGACTGACGGAGTGTAGGACTGTTTGTTTGGTTTCTGCTTGTTGAGCGCAATCTTATTCACCATCGCATTGAAACGGTCGTCGTGAGAGCGTAGCGCGTTCAGGATTTCCCAAACTACATCAAAGGTCTTGCTATTATCAAGTGCTTCTTCTGCTGAAACACCAGAAGGCACGACAATAGGGATGATGATATATCCGTATTTCTTCTCATCGAGCTGTCCCTTGTGGAAAGTACGCATCACACGGCCAACAGACTGTACCACATCCACCTGTGAATTACGGGCAGAAAGGAACAGTACAGCATCAAGCGACGGTACGTCTACACCTTCGGACAAGCAACGCACATTGGTCACCACCCGACACTCTCGGTCATTGTCCGGCTCATCAGACAGCCATTGCAGAATTCCATTTCGTTCCTGTGAGTTCATAGAGCCGTCTATGTGTTTTGCGGTTATCGAAACGGTATGCGATAGGCTTTCCGCATCCAGATTTTTGTCGTACTTTTCCGATATTTGCGGCAGTACGGAAGCAACATATTTGGATGCGATGCCCGTCCTGCTTGCGCTCTTGTCAATGGACGAACAGAACGCCACAGCACGGCGCATCATGTGTGGATCGGCATCCCATGTGCGATGATCATCACCCTGTATCATCTTTGAGAGGCCGTTGATCACACCGATAAGTTTGGACGTATCATCAAAATTCAGTTCGGTGGTCGTATCGGTGATGTCCCGCTTTATATTATCAGGCACATCGTTTTCACCGACAGTAAGGACAAGCACCTTGTAATCGGTCAGCAGCCCGTTCTGTACGGCATAGGAGAAATTCACACGATAGAACTCTTCTCCATAAAGTGCCTTGTCGTCCATTGAGCAGAGGATACAGTCCTTTTCAGAAGCCTTTACTTTGGCCGATTCACCGTACAGGCGCGGCG
>OLVW01002473.1_pt1 | contig 13354 bp, 10 predicted proteins | sample 1673301 | NCBI WGS metagenome assembly OLVW01 (sample SAMEA3178941, study PRJEB25190) | human gut metagenome
CCAGCACGGCGCAGCCCTCGTCATCCAGCGCCAAGATCCCCACGCCGCCGGGGTGGCGTACCACCTCCCGTGTGGAGGTATTGCCATTGGGCAGGGACACGGTATCCACCTGCACGTCGATGATGCGGCCATGGTAGATCTCCCGGCGGGAGAGCAGCTGTTCGGTCAGGTTCATAGTGATATCCTCCTTGCGTTCTTTCTGCAGTATACCACGGCAGAGGCTGTGTGCCAAGAGGGCTTCTCTATCAGCAGTGTGGCGCATATTTCGGGCTTGTAATCAGCGGTGGAACGTGGTATACTATATGCCACACTTCATGAAAGGAGCGCTTCCCATGGAAAAGCGTGGCATTAAGATCGCTGCACAGAACCGCAAGGCGTACCACGACTACTTCGTGGAGGACCGGTACGAGGCGGGCATCGAGCTGGCGGGCACGGAGGTCAAGTCCATCCGGGCCGGCACGCTGAACCTGAAGGACGCCTACTGTACGGTGAAGGACGGGGAGTTGTTCGTCCACGGGATGCACATCTCCCCCTATGAAAAGGGCAACATCTTCAACCGGGACCCGGTGCGCTCCCGGCGGCTGCTGATGCACAAGCGGGAGATCCGCAAGCTCCACGATCTGCAAAAGCAGGACGGGTATGCCCTGATCCCTCTGAGCCTGTATTTCAAGGACAGTCGGGTAAAGGTGGAGCTGGGGCTGTGCAAGGGTAAGAAAAACTACGATAAGCGAGACGCCATCGCCAAGCGGGATGCAAAGCGGGAGATGGACCGTGCCATGCGGGAAAAGAACCGCTGACGCCTGATAAGAGAAGGAGAACGGATATGAGCAATCCTATTGTGACCATCGAAATGGAAAACGGCAAGAAGATCGTGGCGGAGCTATACCCCGACATCGCTCCTCAGAGCGTGCGGAATTTCATCTCTCTCGCCAACGCCGGTTTTTATAACGGCCTGATCTTCCACCGCTGCATCTACGGCTTCATGATCCAGGGCGGCTGCCCCGACGGCACCGGCATGGGCGGCCCCGGCTACTGCATCAAGGGCGAGTTCGAGGCCAACGGCATCCGCAACGACCTGCGTCACACCCGTGGTGTGCTGAGCATGGCCCGTGCGCAGGATATGGACTCCGCCGGCAGCCAGTTCTTCATCATGCACAAGGACTCCCCCCATCTGGATGGACAGTACGCCGCCTTCGGCATGGTCATCGACGGCATGGATGTGGTGGACGAGATCGCTTCCCAGCCCCGGAATATGCTGACCAACAAGCCCAAGAAGCCGCAGGTGATGAAGTCCGTCACCGTGGATACCCAAGGTGTGGAGTACCCGGAGCCGGAGAAGCTGCCGGACCCCTTCCACAGCTAAGGAAATAACCGTCCGGGTGGGGGGCGACCTCACCCGGAACGGTAGAAATATACAGTCTTTTCCCATACTTCGATACGGGGCTGCACCGGTTTCGACGGGGGTGTGGAGGCTGGATAAGCGGGCGGCGGCGCCTGACCGCCATAAAACGGGCAACTTAAAAATTAACTGACAACAATCGTATTGCTGTCGCTGCCTAACTAAAGGCAGCCGTCTGAACCGGAGAGGCCACAGGCCGGGGAAGGCGTCGTTGATGTGGCGGACGTGCGGCGGGTAAGAGTTGCCCCGCCCATGCATCATGACTCTACCAAGCCGTGCAGTCTGGGCAGTGCCTGCACGGGGCGGGAATCCTGAATCTGTCCTGCGCCCGGAGAAGGTCTTGTTAAAGCGCTTTCGGACAGGGGTTCGACTCCCCTCAGCTCCACCACAAAGGTACGGTAGCAATGATACAAATTGCTACCGTACTTTTTAATTATTCCCTGTGATAATCCCTTGATATAAAGCCAAAAGCGAGGTTAGTGGGTTCAAATGTGAACCTGCCGACCTCGCTTTTTTTCGTTTATGGAGTTTCTGGCAAACGCTGCCGCCGGAAAAAATGAACCCACTCTGCCGAACCTTTTAATTTTTCATAGAATAATTAAAAGGTTCGAGGAAAAATTAAAAGGTTCACCTACGGATTATCTTGATTCGATTTCTTTTAATGGTTTTCCAACTGCATTTTTCCACATGGCGGGGCCACTAACGCTATACCCGGTAACGAAGTCGGCCGCCGCTGATGAGCTTGAAAAAAGGATATCTTCTGTTGTTGTCAAGTCTTTGACCTTTCCAGAATTGAAGTGCTTTTTCCGAAGTGCAATCGCACCTTTACTAAGAGACTTCTCCGACACCTTTTCGTTTACTACAGATCCGGCAAGAAGGACAAAACCCTCCGTTGTAACGATGCCGGTAGCTTTAGCAGCACCAGTGCTTAGATAAAGAATTTCATCATCTTGGGTGGAGCTTGATGTGTTTTGAACCGTAGGCTCAAGAACTTTATATCCCAATGCATTTATCAGGACTCGCACATTGTCAATGAACTCCTCCATCGCTGCAATATGAGCTTCTTTCATAACGGTACGACTGTAGGTGTTTTTAGTTAACACATTATATCGTTTGCACTCACGAGCAATCTGAACGAAACGGTCTTCAAGATAACGGATGAGAGCTTTGTTCAAATCACGACCTAAAAAGATAACCGCTGTTGTCCAGTAGAATTTCTCCTTTTCGGCATTGTAATCCCGAATGTGCTGGATGAGCCTATCTTGTACAGTTTCGGATTCTCCGATATAGACGGAATCGGTATCATCTTCCTCTTTGCAGAACAAAAAATACACTCCGGCTCCATTAATATCGTCTCGTTTACAATCAGCAACTTCAATACGAGGTATTTTTATTGCTTTGCCATTCCAGTTGGATAGTTCCGCAATTATTAAACTATCTGCTGTTCCGTTTGCGAGAAACAGTTCTATTGATTTTCCATATGCCATACTTTTTTCTCCTCGTTCGTAGATTATGTTTCTTCAAATAATTTAGGCCTATTCAGAGCAATCAATTCCGCCTCTGTCCGTGCGTCATTATTTTTGCACTCCAAAAGGGTGCGGTGGAGCTTCAATCCTTCGTCCGTTCTGAAAATATACTCTGGGTGATCTTTTATGTAGTTTGCGGATTCGCGGGAGAAGCCGTTCCTCTGCAGGAACACCGTTATTTCATTTGTTGTACCGTACTCTACGAATTCATACCAGTTGTTGTCATCAAGAGAATTCTCACCGTTGATGGCTATGTACATATTGGAGAACCGCAGGAAGTAGTTTGATATGCTGAAGAGGATAACATTTTCGATAACCTCCAGCGTATCGGCAAATACTACATTGCGATGTTCGGGACCATCGTCAAAATATGACGGAGTATAGTCGTTCAGCCAGAACTTTTCCGGGTTGTCTTTCATATATTCGATTGCTTTTCGCATGATATAGCTCAACCCGTGACCTTCCATCCATTGGGAGAGAATGACCGCATACCAGCTTAATTTTGCGTGATCGCCGGCTCTGTTTCGTTTTCCGAGTGTGCCAAACTCGTACTTATCCCAATTGAAAATACGGCTTAGTTCTTCCAAGAATTCAAGCACAACCTTATGTGAAAATCTACCGTCCTGGGATTTTGGGTATTGCGTCCCGTTTCGGATTGCTGCTGCAAGCCGCCTTGACTGATCGGCAGAAATATTGATATCACTGTCAATGAACTCCTTCTGCCCCTCAAACTTCTCACGAATGGTCTGCTCACCGCCTTCTGGCATAAATGCAGCGAATTCACGGCGAACAAGGCTATCCCTGTCATCCATTATATCCTTTAGAAGAATCAGACCGAACTTCCGCATCATGATGTATTCTTCTTCCGGCTGCTTCTGGCTCTTTGTATCGTAAGGTTCAATTTTGGAACTGCCGGAAAGAAGAGTCTCCACAACATGCTTTTTCAGTTTTGGTTTCAGTTCCTGCACAATGGAAAGCCTCTGATCGGGAATAGGCTCACGCAGAAGGCGGACATATTCTTTTTCGGTTACCTGCTCTCCATCGCTGATGAAGAATACATTGCCATAAAGATTGAACTTGATTCGCCCAACACGACCGATGAGATTACGGAATTCCACGCTTGTCATCTGCGGTCTGCCACTACGATAGTTCGTAATGAAAAGATTATCCGCAGGCAGATTAACACCCTCTATCAGAGTGCTGGTGCAGAACATTGCGGTGATTTTGCCTTCTTTGAAGAGCTTCTCTATTCTCTGGCGAATTGAAGCAGGAAGGTAGCCGATGTGGTATGCGATACCCTTGCGTATGAGTTTCGTCAGATAGTAATCGCCATGCACCTGGTCCCTGATATCATTCGCCAGTTGCTTCAGATCGTCATCATCAATATCATCTTTTCCTTCGGCAAAGGCTCTGGCTGCTTCGATTGCACCGTTCTTTCCGCTGAAATAAGCAATATTACGCTTGCGTTCATTCAGCGGCTTGTTTCGGTCGAAGGCAGTCATAATATTCATAAAATCCACGACCGACATGGTGGCATTCCCATATTTGCACACAAAGATGGTGTCCTGCGTGTGGTCATTGAAAATGCGTATGGATTTTGTTTCCTGACTTATCAGAAATTTGAACTGTGTAACCGGCGCAAATGTAGAAGAGATGGCATTTTCTTCACCTTTCTGTGCTTCGGTTACCAGTTTCAGATAGACTTCTGGGTTTGGAATGTTGGGGGAAGCAAAGATGAAATGTGGCATGGGCCTTTGCTGTGCAAGCATATCGACCGTTTTGTAGTAAAAAGGTCCCCGGCTGTTTCTGCCGGTCATCTTGTGAGCCTCATCTATAAAAATATAGTCTATTTTGAACTCGGGTTTGCTGATTAGAAGGTATAACAAACGCTCCGGCGTCATCACAAGAATAAAATTGTGATCCTCTTCAAGAGAATAATCACTTGCCGCTGTGACTACGCTATAATTCATTTCTTCCAGCAGCTTATCCAGTCCCTTGACCGTATCTTCTCTGACCTCGTTAATCAGAGCTTTGGTAGGGACTATCCGGGCGAAATTCAACTTTTCACCTTTTTGGATTTTGTCTTTAATGAAGACCTCCATGATAAAAGATTTGCCCATAGAGGTCGGTGCCGAATAACTGAATGCACCATTATTCAGCTGATCATAAATGTTTTTCTGCGGAATAAAGAAGCGCTTGTCCCTTTCCGCAGGGATGGACAGATAATCACTTATGAATGTTGCGTAGGCTTTCTCCTGAAGCGTAGTTTCAGTATAGCCGGATTTATATGTTGTTCTGGCAATCTCTGTGCCACGGAAGTTGCCGATGCTCGAAAGAACAGAACCGGCATAATATGCAACATCCTCATTGTCCGGCTCCAGTTCAAGAAGAAGCGTGATGATAGCCTGCGCCCACATTTTATGATCATCGGATTTTGTAGGATGCGTGGACTTGGAAAGAAGGTCTGCAAATCGCAGAGCCGCCTCCACATCGACCTGCCGTGCTTGCTGAAATCCCTCAAGGTGCAGCTTCAAGATGGCATAGTTGTAGAGCATATTGTCGTACAGAACATTGAGGAAGTCGTTATCATCAATGCTTCCGAATATGGCATCGCCGAGCTTCGTTTTCTGGACATCACTCATAAGACAACAGCTCCCTTCATAACATGATCCATTATTTCGCTCTTGTTGGTTTCTGCATCCATAAAAGGAAGAATGTAGATGTAGAAGGAATGCATATCAAGGCCATTGCTCTTTATCTTGTTTGCTATGTACCCGGCGTGACGCTGAATATCCTCTGTCATCTTTTTCGTAACGAGCTGATCATATTCGATTTCCGGGTGTTCTTCGGCTTTAACGCCTATGGAATAACCGAGAAATATACCATAAGCTGTGTTATATCTGCTCTGGGCATTTGGTGTGGGGATGATGGTGTCCTTCAGAAAAGCGATCTCGTCATCATCGAAGAATCGGTCAAGCACTGTTTTTTCTACCATCTGAATTTCGCGGGATGTGTGGTTTTTGATGCGCAGGATAGCCTCGAAAGCATTATCCACGGCATCGCGGATTTCACCGACAATGTTTGATGTTCCGAATACCATCTGATTAAACGGCACACCGTTCTCATCGGCATCCGAAAGCAGATGAATGCTCTCGCAGACGCTTTTATGTTGTGAAAGGTCGGTGGATAGCTCCACACGACTCATCAGTTTCGGAGCGGAGAGCTTGCCTTCCAGAAAGGCGTAGATCAGCATTTCTCCGAGTTCATTTCCCGTACCTTTCTCATCAGCATCGCCGTTCTCACGCATAGTCTGAATGGCTCGTTCAATAGCAGCATCCAAATCATCATCCTTGCGGAATTGCTCAAGCATAGCCCGTGAGAAAACATAGCGGCTTAGATTCCGATACAGCCACCTCACCAAATCCTCGTGATAGAATTTACCGTCACGAACAAGAAGGTGAAAAAGGCGCAATTGACCAGGCTTGCTCAAGCCGAGGTCTTCTGTACATGAAACCTCCGCGAAAATCCTGTCCATATCCTTATCTTTAAGCGTTTTTGATAATACTGCGCTCATTTCCTACCTCCGAAATTACATGATTTCCTCGTCTTTCTATTATTCGTGTGTTGCCGAAGCATACTGTCCAAGCTGGGAAGCATACGCTTCAACTCGACCACTCATGTCATTATTGTCTGTCCATAATTCACACTGAAGCATGACGGTCTGTACGGCATCATCCATGCCCTCCGGCGGATACTTATGCTTCTTCAAAAGTTTCTTTATCATCATCCGCATCTTTGCTCTGGCGGAATCTCGCTTCTGCCAGTCAATAGTGCGATTATTACGCAGGGATTCAGCCAATTCTTTTGTGATGGCTATGAGTTCTTCGTTTTCGTAAAAGTCCTTGATTGCCTGCGGTTTTGTCAGTGCATCGTAGAAAGCCAGCTCATCGGCGGTGAGTCCAAGTTGTGCGCCTTCCTTTTGTGCCGCTTGAATCTGCTTTGCCAAATTCAGCAGTTCCTCTATGACCTGCTCATTAGTGAGCATTCCGTTAAGATAGCGATTCATGGCCTGCTGGATTATCTCACTGAACTTTTGTGACTTTACCACATTCGTTCTCTTGTAAATGATGACCTGCTCCGAGATCAGCTTTTTCAGAAGTTCTACAGCAAGGTTCTTCTCCTTCATTTTTCCGATTTCCTCAAGGAATTTTGGATCGAACAGGGAGAAATCACCATTCACATCGGAGAACAGATTAATTACGCCGCTCGACTTTATACTCTGCTCCAGCAGCGCATTGATTCTGGCGTTCATCTCGGGTAGGGAGATTTTCTTGCCTTCGCCCTGGTTCATCAGCCGCATAACAAGAACACGGACGGATTCAAAAAATGCCGCTTCGATGCGCATGGACTCCTCGGCAAGAGAAGAACACAGCGATAGAGCCTGACGCAGAAGCAGGGCTTCTTTCAGGAAATCCTCGCGCTCCCGTTCCTTATCAACACCGACGATAAAGTTGACCGCACCACTGATAGCCTTGGATCGCTCAAGGTCTGTTCCTGTCGTGAACTTGGAGTAATCGTATCCGTGGAATATGTCGCGGCAGATGGATAACTTCTCTAAGAACTTCGGATATGCCACCTTTGCAATGTCGGTGTCTCCGTAGTTCTTTTTATCGCGGGCGGTGTAATCATTCATTGCCTGCTTGAGCGCAGAGGCGATGCCGACATAATCGACAACAAGACCGCCTTCCTTGTCTCCAAAGACGCGGTTTACACGGGCAATAGCCTGCATCAGGTTATATCCCTGCATCGGCTTATAAACATACATGGTCGCAAGGGACGGAACATCAAAGCCCGTCAGCCACATATCGACTACGATGGCGATTTTCAGAGGGCTGCTGTTGTCTTTAAATTTTTTTGCGAGTTCGTCCTTGTGACGCTTATTTCCTATGACTGCACGCCATTCCTCAGGGTCTTTGTTGCTCTCCGTCATAACAACAGCGACCTTTTCCGTCCAAGACGGGCGTAGCTGAAGAATGCGATTGTAAATCTTCATGGCGATCGCGCGGGAATAGGCTACGATCATAGCCTTGCCGGTCAGCAAATCCGCACGGTAGTTTTCGTAGTGGTCAAGAATATCATCGACCAGAGAAGCGATGGTCTGCTCGTTTCCGAGGATCGCTTCCATTTGGCCGAGTTCTTTTTTGCTCCTCGCTACCACTTCGGGGTCGGAGTTATTTGCCATGATGTCGTACTCTGTATCGATCATGCGCAGAGTATCTGCATCCAGATTCAGCTTAATGACACGGCTTTCGTAGTAAACCGGGCGAGTAGCACCGTCCTCAACCGCCTGCGTCATATCGTAGACATCAATATAATCTCCGAAGACCTCGCGGGTGCTTCTGTCTTTCATGGAAATCGGTGTTCCCGTGAATCCGATGTATGTAGCGTTCGGTAGGCTGTTGCGGATGATACGGGCTGTACCGATCTTGATTTTACCTGTCTCTACATCGACTTTTTCTTTCAATCCGTACTGGCCGCGGTGTGCCTCGTCCGCCATAACGACAATGTTTCTGCGCTCGGACAACGGCTCATGGGATTCCTCGAACTTCTGCATCGTGGTAAAGATAATGCCATTTGCCTGTCTGCCGTCAAGCAGAGATTTTAGATGTTCCCGGCTTTCGGCGTGCATCGGTTCCTGACGCAGGAAATCCTTGCATTTAGCAAACTGCCCGAAAAGCTGATCATCAAGATCGTTGCGGTCAGTCAGCACAACGATAGTCGGGCTGTCCAGAGCCTCCTGCAGAAGGTGAGCGTAAAAGACCATTGGCAGAGATTTGCCACTGCCCTGGGTATGCCAGAACACGCCACCCTTACCGTCGGTAACTGTTGCGTGCTTTGTCGACTCCACAGCTTTCTTGACAGCGAAATACTGGTGATAGCCGGCAAGTATCTTAAACTGCTTCAATCCTTCATTGGAGAAGCAGATGAAGTTTTTGATAATGTCAAGTAGACGCTCCTGCTCAAAGATACCCTCAAAGAAGGTGTCAAACTGTGCGTACTGCGTGTTTTCATAGTTGCCGTCCTTTGATTTCCACTCCATGAATCGGTCTTCGCCGGAGGTGATCGTCCCCGCCTTGGAGGTCAGGTGGTCGCTCATAACGCAGATGCAGTTATAAATGAACATGGACGGAATCTCGTGCATATAGTTGCGTATCTGTGTATAAGCCTCCGATGCGTCCGTTTCTTCTCTTGACGGAGACTTCAGCTCTACAAGCACGACAGGCAGACCGTTGAGGAACAGCAGCACATCGGGGCGCTTATTGCTATTCTCAATGAATGTCCACTGATTGGCAACCACAAAGGAGTTTTTATCAGGATTTTTATAGTCCACAAGATAAACGAGGCCGGAGCGTTCCTCTCCCTTGACGAAATAGCGCACTTCGATTCCATGCTGAATGTAGTCCATGAAAACGGCGTTCTTCTGGACGAGTTCGGCATTTTCAAAGTTCTTCAGTTTATACAGCGCATCCGCAATGGCATCCTCCGGCATGGTCGGATTGAGCCGCCGCAGCGCTGCATCCAGTTCCTCCTCGTACAGAGGACTGCTAAAATCCCGTTCAATATTGGGACCGTAGACATGACGGTACCCCATATTCCGGAACAGTTCTACGATGGAATTTTCATAGTCCGCTTCCGTATAAAATCCTGACATTGCATTCACTCCTTCGGCATATGCCTGTATTTGCAAATAATATGTTCATCTATAACATTGAATAAAAATTTGGTGTTGCTCAAAAGAGCGTCCACATCAAATATAAAATTCTCTGGCAGTGGTTCTAATTTAATGGACACCCCATATCTTAAGGCCATTTCATTTTTGTCAATAGTCTCTAATTCATTTATAAAAGAATTGAGTTCTTCATAGTGCGGTATTGCTTTTTCATCAAGTTTGCTCCACAACTTTGCAATACTATGCGTATTTTCAATACTTTCGTATTTTTCTAAAAGGCACTCTTTTATTTTTAATTCAACGGAATGCTTGCACAAATACGCACAAGGAACAACGTATAATGATATGACATTCTCCTCACTTCTATCTGCCACAATGCCCTTCTGCAGGTAAAGCGCCGAAAACAAATAATCTATTGCCAAATGAGACAGCACTTCCTTTGAGTAAAAACTATTATCCTCAAATTCTTCTGCAACTTTGGCTTTTCTGAGGTGTTTCATGATGGCTGTATATGATAAATCCTGAATTGCCCGAGCAACCAGAACATTTTGTACTCTATAATTGTCCGGCATATCATCAAAAATCATATTGTGTGCGCCTATTAGTTTCCCTTTATCATCGTAACGGGGACGCATTCCCATCATAATCCCTTCTTTCTATATAAACGAGAATTTACTTCAGCAAGCAATCGCCCTGTACGAGCATCTCATCCAAAATGCCGAGTGGCCAACAGCTACAATTTTGGATGTAGCGGAGAAAGTAGCTATGGGACCTTTTGGCTCAAATATCAAAGTTTCCACTTTTGTTCCAGAGGGTGTCCCTATTATCAGCGGAAACCACCTTCGTGGGTACTTTTTGGAAGAGCCTGAATTCAATTATATAACCGAGGAACACGCGGAACGCTTGAAAAATTCCATTGTGTATCCTCATGACCTTGTTTTTACTCATGCCGGAAATATTGGGCAAGTAGCCATGATACCTGATGAATGCAAATATGATCGGTATGTTTTATCACAGCGGCAGTTTTATCTGCGTTGTGATGAGACAAAGGTTGTCCCAGAATTCCTTCTAATGTTCTTCCACAGTGCATCTGGACAACATGAGTTGCTTTCTTATGCTAACCAGACTGGAGTTCCATCAATAGCTCAACCGGCATCAAATCTAAAAAAGATACCGTTCAAGTGTCCGCCGATGCAAGAACAATTAATGTGGCGCGAGCAGGTGCATCCACTGTTAGGTCGATATTTAAACAATCGACTTGAAAATGAAAGGTTATCATCCTTACGGGATGCTCTTTTACCGCAGCTGATGTCCGGCGAGCTGGACGTCTCAGACATTGACCTTTAAGCTGCTAAATTCTCGTTTATCGCTGCATTCTGTGCTATTTTACCGTCCAAACTGCCAAGGATATCTGCAATCCTCTTCTGTGTAGCAAGATCGGGAACTTCAATTTCCAAATCCTCAATGTCGGAAGGCTTAATAGATGGATACGCAGATGTGCTTTGTTCTGCGATAGCGTGAAGTGTTTCGACAAGAGTGGGTTGCGTCAACAGATAATATAGGAAATCCGCATTCAGCACATTTGCATCCACATCAATCACGGCAAAGCCGGTTGAAACAAGAAAATTTTCCGGCTGTGTTTTAATGATTCCGAAGTGGCGTTGATTTGGACGCACCGTTGAATAAATGATGCTGTCTTTTTTGACTTTTCGTCTCGCTCTGCTGGGGAGCTTGTCATTTTCTACATCAATATATTGAATGGAATCTATTCTGTTGTCAGTAATATTGCCTGTATCCAAATAGTTCACAAACTTCCATTCCTCTTTTGGAGAATAGGAGTCTGCATTGGTAACGCAGGCATCACCTAATCTTATTTTTCTCCACGCTTCCATCGTGTCACCATCCTAACCTATGTATTTTTTATGCGCCGCTTTTACATTGCTCTGTTTGACCATTGCGTATTGTAGGGTCGTATCTATCCGTTGATGCCCAAGGAGCCGCTGGAGCTGCTCTATCGGCATTCCCTTATCAATGGCCATTGTCGCCAATGTCCGCCTAAACTTGTGCGGATGCACTTTCTGAATATTCAGCCGTCTGCCCATCTCGCGAAGCCGATGCTCAATGCCGCCGATCTGCATCCGTTCATGCGGCGACCGCAGCGTTACGAACAGAGCGGGGTTTTCATCCGTCCGGCTGTCGAGATATTCCTGCAGATGCAGTTTGGCTCTGGCGTCAAAGTACACGATCCGTTCCTTGTCTCCCTTGCCGAAAACCACACATTCACGCTCCGCAAAATTGATGTCGTCACGGTTCAGAAGAACCATCTCGCCGACACGCATTCCCGTCGAAGCCAGCATATCGATCATTGCCAGATCCCGTAGTTCCTCGCAGTTATCACGCATCCGTTCTAATTCCTCGTCAGAGTAGGTTTCCTTGATGCTGCTTGCGGTTTTCACCTTATGAATGCGGCGAACAGGGCTTTTGACGATATAATCCTCATCCTCCAGCCACGAAAAGAAGCTGGACAGAATGCGGCGGATATTATCAATCGTGACCCGGCTCGACTGATTCTTGCTCTGGTACTCGGTAAGGTATGTTCGCAGATCCTCCGTGAGAATATGGCGGACACTTTTGCCGAGTGAGGAAACCATCGCATCGATCGTTGTTCGGTAATACTTCAACGTCTTTTCCGAGCAACCCTCGATTCGCTTGGCGGCTATGAACATTGCTATCAGGTCATTGCTGTTGTCCTCCTCCGGCTTGACCTTTGCGCCGGTCACTTCGTAGTGGAAGAGCGTCTGCTCCATCACCTGTTTCAGCTGCTTTAGCTGGGCGTTGTCGAGGTACAGTAGCATCTGCTGCATTACCTCTGTAATTAGTTCTTGTTTCATGTCATTTCTCCTTCAATAATATTTCCAGAGAACGACATCAACGGCAGTTCCGTTGGTTTGACTCCCGCCGTTGGTGAGAGTTAATCGTACTTAAACGAGAATTTAGCGGCTTAGAGCTGGACGGCGGAGACATCGATCTCGCCGGACATAAGCCGAGGAAGTAAACTGTCCCTTGCTTTTGCTAATGACTGATTCTCCACAATGTTAGAGGCAATCAGATCGTACATAGGCGTTACAATATGACAGAAATCCTCGATAACGGAATCAGGCGGCAGGCAAAGAGTAAAGTCTAAAGTGCTTTTCGGTGTTGCGCGTTGACGGCTATTGGTTGATCCTGTCGTATGAGAGCAAAGATGGTTAAGGAAAGGAACGCTATCAAGGATCGAATAGATGTAATCCTTCTGCTCCTGTTTCTTTGCCTCATAAACAATGAATTCCGTAGAGCAAATGGGATGCGCTGAAAGGCACATCGGTCTCCATATACGCTTGGTGTCAGGATTCAGCTTGGAAATCATCACCGAGTTTGAATTGAGGATGTACTTGTTGCTCTTGAGTCCAGATGCAATCTCAAACACCGGGTAGTGTTGCTCATCAAATGCTGGGATACTGTAATGCTCAACCACAACATCGGGATTTTTGGCCGGCGACCAGCTGTCGGTTTTCATCTCTGCTATTTGTCCCAATGTGGATGGGTGCCAGTCTAAAGGAGCCGCACCGCCGAATGGTTCATAATCAATGAACCATTCTTGAAATATTGCACGGGCTTGTTCGGTTAAATTCTCGTTTATCGCTGCATTCTGTGCTATTT
>OLVW01002475.1_pt1 | contig 13342 bp, 7 predicted proteins | sample 1673301 | NCBI WGS metagenome assembly OLVW01 (sample SAMEA3178941, study PRJEB25190) | human gut metagenome
CGCACCGCGGCGGAGACGATCAACAAGGACACACGCCGCCTCGGCGAAATCGAGATCGCCTCCTGCGATTCGTTGCCGTTGCTGTCGGCGGCGCGGAAGCCGAAGTAGTCGCGCCCGCGCTTGCCGTCGGCGGGGGTATAGACGAACGTGCCGCTGTCGGTGAGCGTTACCGTGCCCTTGATGGGTTCGGTCGTGATGCGGAAGGTGAGCGGGCTGCCGTCGGGCGCATTTGCGCTCAGTGTGCCGCCGATGGACGTGCCGCGGAATGTGGTCAGCTCCAGATTTTCGGCCACGGGCGCGGTGTCGGCCGCGGCCTGCTCGGCAAAGCCGGCCGGGACGAGCGCCGCACAGAGCGCCAGCGCGCACACGGCCGCAAGAATTTTCTGCTTCATAATGCAAAACCTCCGTGCAAATGTAGGCTGCTCCTAGTTTGCACGGAGGTGGTGGAAATATGCGTTTTGGCCTTATTCGGTCCGCAGGGCGACGACCGGGTCTTTTTTCGCTGCCATGCCCGACGGGATGAGGCCCGCAATGAACGTCAGCGCCATGCTGATGAGGATCAGCAAGATCGCGCCGAGCACCGGCAAAATGGCGCTCAGGGTCGGCAGGCCGGTCAGATGGTGCACGATGAGGTTGATGGGGATCAGCAAAATCAGCGTACACAGGATGCCCATCACGCCGGCTGTGAATCCCTCGATGAGCGTCTCGGCGTTGAACACGCGCGAAATGTCCTGCTTGCTCGCGCCGATGGAGCGCAGGATGCCGATCTCCTTTGTGCGCTCGAGCACGGAGATATAGGTGATGATGCCGATCATGATCGACGACACGACGAGCGAGATGGCCACGAAGCCGATGAGCACGTAGCTGATGGCGTTGATGATCGTCGTGATGCTGCTCATGAGCAGGCCGACATAGTCGGTGTAGCTGATCTGATCGTCCTCGGCGGCGTCGGCGTTGTAGTCGTCGATGCACGCGGAGATCTGATCCTTGTTCTCAAAGCTCGAGGCGTAGATGTTGATGGCGCTGGGGGAGTCCTTATCGACGTAGCCGAGCTTTTTCAGGTTGCTGTTGTAGGTCGAACCGCTGGCCGACGAGGCGACGTAGTTGTCGTACACATCCGCATACTGGCTGCTGCTGATGCCTTTGGCGCTGATGGCGGAGATGACTTCCTGCGAGGTCATGCCGCTGTAGGCCTTGACGGTCTCCTGCTGCATCTGCATGGAGAGGATCGCGCGCATATACGGCCGGAAGAAGCGGATAAACGTCTCGTCGTCCATGGCGTCGATCATTTCCTTCATCTGCTGCGCCGTTTTGCCGCTGGCCTCAAAGACGCCGTTGTCGGCCATCTCTTTGGCGTCGTCGCGGGTGAAGGTCTCCATGGTCTGCGTGAGCGCGGCGTCAAGCGTGGTGTCGTCCGGCGTGGTCATGCACTTGCGGTAGACGGTCGCGCGGTCGTCCACGCTCAGCTTGTTGAGATAGGCCTGCGCGGCGGCAACTTTCTGGTCGGTCGTGGCGGTCGCGGCGTTCGGGAACGCAGAGCCGGTGAACACGTCCACGTCCGGGTTTGCCAGCTGCTTCTGGATGATCTCGGTGCTGTCGGCCTGCTCGATGGCGTAGTCCGTCAGGGCGGAGGTGTAGCCGATGGAACCATAGGTGCTGCTGGTCACGCTGCCCTTGGCCGGGCGCACGATGCCGACGATCTTGAGCTGCACGCCCACGGAATCGTTGTTGTAGAGCTGGTGCAGTCCGTCGGCCGTCTGGCTGATGTCCGTGTAGCCGGAGCCGCTGGCCACATAGCCCTCCGACGGGAGGATGAGCTTGAAGCTGCGGCCGCACAGATCTTCGTAGCTCCAGCTGCTTTGCGTCGTGTCGATCTGCTTTTTGTTCATGGACTGCATCATGGCGTTGCTGATGTCGTCCATGCTCTCGAGCCCGAGGGCGTAGAGCGTCAGGTCGGAAATTTCATTGTTTTTGTCCACAACGAGCACGACCTCGTTGTAATTTTGCGGCCAGGAGCCATAGATCACGTCGTACTGGTTTTGCGTCGAGGCGCTCACGAGCGCGCCGTCCTCGCCGGACAGCAGCTCCTGCCAGACGTTGAAGCCGGAGTAGAAGCCGCCCATGGAGTCAAAGTAGGACGAGTAGTCGCCGCCGTACATGGACTTCATGACGTTTTGCAGCAGCTCGGTCGTGTCGGCCTTGATGACGGTGCCGTTGGGATCCTCGGTATAGACGGCGAAGCCCATGTCATACGTGTACTGGATGCCGCTGATATAGTCGTGGATCTTGTTGTCGGGGTTTTCGAGATATTTCTTGAACTCCGGCAGGTTGTTCGACTGGCCGGTCGCGCTGCTGACCATGGAGTTGAGCATGCTGTACATGACCGTGTTGGCGTAGACCTTATCGAGGTCGTGCGCATCCGCACTGTCATCCTTTGCGCCCGACATGGCCGAGAGCATCCCGGACATGTCCACGGGGTTTGCCTCGATCGTCAGCGGGTAGGACGAGAGCGTCTGCTCCTGCACGGTGTCGATGTAGGACTGAAAGCCGTGCGAGAGCGACAAAATGAGCGCGATGCCGATGATGCCGATCGAGCCGGCGAATGCGGTGAGCAGGGTGCGGGCCTTTTTCGTCATAAGGTTGTGCAGCGACAGGCTCATGGCCGTTGCAAAGCTCATGGACGTGTGCTCCTTGACCTTGACCGTCACGGGTGCGGACGTCTCGGATTCCGTGCAGGGGTTATCGTCGCCGACGATCCTGCCGTCGAGCAGGCGCACGGTGCGCGTGGCATATTTCGACGCCAGCTCCGGGTTGTGCGTGACCATGATGATGAGCTTATCTTTTGCGATCTCCTGCAGCAGATTCATGATCTGCACGCTCGTCTCGCTGTCGAGCGCGCCGGTCGGTTCGTCGGCGAGCAGAATGTCGGGGTTGTTGACGATGGCGCGCGCGATGGCCACGCGCTGCATCTGGCCGCCGGACATCTGGTTCGGCGCTTTGTCGAGCTGGTCGCCCAGGCCGACCTTTTCCAGTGCCTCGACGGCGCGCGCGCGCCGCTCCTCACCGGAGACGCCCGAGAGCGTCAGCGCGAGCTCAACGTTGGCCAGCACGCTCTGGTGCGGGATGAGGTTGTAGCTCTGAAAGACAAAGCCGATGGAGTGGTTGCGGTACGTGTCCCAGTCGCGGTCGTCGTACTCCTTTGTGGAGCGGCCGTTGATAATGAGGTCGCCGGAGGTGTAGCGGTCCAGGCCGCCGATGATGTTCAGCAGCGTGGTCTTGCCGCAGCCGGACTGGCCCAGGATCGCAACGAACTCGTTTTCACGAAAGGCAATGTTGATGCCCTTGAGTGCTTCGACCTGCGTCGTGCCGGCCTCGTAGACTTTGGTGATGTTCTTCAGTTCCAGCATGGGTGGGATGCTCCTTTATATGGATGCCGCGTGGCGGCGCAGCCTTAGATACTAATTAAAAGAGTATTAGGACATAATGATAAGCGCCGCACGGGCATCCGTCAAGCGCCGGCGCGCCGGTTTTGCAGAATTTTAACTATTTATTCACAAACAAACCCGATACAATTTCCCTGCGTCTGCTGTTGAAACATGGGGGAATGTCTGCTATAATATTTGCCTGCCCGGATAAGGGACCTGAACATGATAAATGGAGAGCTTGGAATATGAAAATTGTGATCGTGGGCGCTGGCCGCGTGGGCTATGCCATTGCGGAGCAGCTCCTGACAGAAGGGCATGACATCACCGTCGTCGAGAGTGACCCGGAGCGCGCTGCCTATATCTCTTCCACGCTGGATGTGATCGTGGTCGAGGGCCGCGCGAATGTGGATCAGCTGCGCATTGCCAACGTTGCGGACGCCGACCTGCTCATCGCCGCGACGACCTCGGACGAGACGAACCTCATCAGCTGCATGGTCGGGCGCAAGCTCGGCGCTACGCATACGATCGCGCGCGTGCGCGACGAGGAGTATTATCAGGACGTGGCGCTGCTGCAGGACGAGCTGGGGCTGAGTCTGTCCATCAACCCCGAGCGCACCTCCGCCAAGGAGATCTCGCGCACGCTGCGTTTCCCGGCCGCCACGAAGGTCGAGCCGTTTGCCAACGGCCTTGTGGAGCTCGTGGAGTTCAAGCTGCGCGAGGGCAGCAAGCTCGACGGTCTGCGCCTGAACGATTTCCGCGGCCGCTACAGCGACGGCATCCTCATCTGCGCCGTGGAGCGCGAGGGCAGCGTTACGATCCCGAACGGCGACTTTGTGCTCGCCGCCGGCGACTATGTCACCGTGGTCGGCGCGCCGCACGAGCTGCATGAGCTGTTTCGCAAGATCGGCGAGTTCCGCCACGAGGCCGAGAGCGTCATCATCATCGGCGGCGGCCGCATTGCCGAGCGGCTGGCGCTGGAGCTGGCGCGTATGCACATCCACTCGACGATCATCGAGCGCGACCCGGCCCGCTGCCGCGTCATGAAAACGCTCCTGCCGGAGGCGACCATCATCTGCGCCGACGGCACGAAGCCGGACGTTCTGCACGAGGAGGGTCTGACGGAGGCGGACGCGCTCGTCACGCTCACGGAGTCGGACGAGACGAACCTCATCATCTCCTCGTTTGCCCACCATGAGAACGTGCCGAAGATCGTCACCAAGGTGGATGAGGATAACTTCATCCAGCTCGCGGAATCGTATGGCCTGACGACAATCATCCAGCCGGCGGACGTGACGGCCGGCCGCATCGTGGAGTACGTCCGCTGGATGCAGAACTCCGCGCACAGCAGCGGCGTGGAGACGCTGCGCATGGTGGCCGACGGGCAGGCCGAGGCGCTGGAATTCATCGTGCGCGCCGAGAGCCAGTTTCTCGATGTGCCGCTCAAGACGCTCAAGCTCAAGGACTCCGTGCTCGTCGCCTCGATTATCCGCCGCGGCAAGTGCCGCGTCCCGTCCGGCAACGACGCCATCGAGCTCGGCGACCGCGTGGTCGTCGTCACCACAAACCATGGTATGCATGAGCTGAAGGACATTCTGAAATAATTGCGAAAAAACAGCCGCCGCTCCCCATTGGGGAGCGGCGGCTTTGTCGTATCGTGTTTTATTCCGGGCGGCGGAAGATGACGACCTGCGCCGGTGTGTCCGGCGTGAGCGTCATACGGTTGGTGTCGTAGCGCTGGACATTTGCGCCGTTGCCCTCGAAGATGCCGGTGAAGTCCTCCGGCGCGCGCAGGCGGTGGTTGCTGTGGCCGGGCGCCTGAAAGTGCATCGGGATGATGACGCGCGGCTGCAGCTGCTCGCAGAGGTAGTAGGCGGTGTCCGGCTCGATCGTGTAGATACCGCCGACGGGGATCATCATCGCGTCGAGCCCCTGCAGCTGCTGCATCTGCTCGGGCGTGGGCTTCGCGCCCAGGTCGCCCAGATGCGCCACGCGCATACCCTCGGCGGCGAAGATGCGCACGGTGTTCATGCCGCGCAGACGGCCGCGCATGATGTCGTGGTACGTTTCCAGCTCCGTGACGGCAAACGGATTCGCCTTGCCGGTGCTGCGCAGCGTGACGCCCTCGCGGAAGTTGTGGTCGCGGTCATCGTGGCTGATATAGACGGCGTCCGCCGTCAGCCGCACGTGGGGATAGGCCGTGCCGACGCTGGTGTCCTGAAACGGGTCGATGACGGCGCTGTAGCCGCCGGAGACCAGCTCAAAGCAGGAGTGGCCATGCCAGATGATGTCCATAAGATGCACCTCGATCATCGAATTTTTTCTTTATTTTACTTCCGCACCCTGTGGTTGTCAATCTCCGCGTTGGAAGATGCGGGCCTTGTTTCCCGGGAGAAAATGTGTTAAAATCAGACGCTATGAATACTACCATGACTTTTGAACAACGCTATGTGCAGGCGCGCAGACGCTTCATCGAGGCGGACTTCGCAAACCTGAACGATATGCAGAGAAAAGCGGTCCTGGCCACGGAAGGCCCACTGCTGCTGCTGGCCGGCGCCGGCAGCGGTAAAACTACGGTGCTCATCCACCGGATCGCAAATCTCATCCAGTACGGCCGCGGGTCGGACACCGACGAGGTGCCGGACACGGCGACAGAGGCGGACCTCGCGCTGCTCGAGCGCACGGATCTGACGCCGGACGAGCGCCGGCGTGCGCAGCGGGCGGCGGCGCTCGAGCCGGTCGAGCCGTGGCGCATCATCGCCATCACGTTCACGAACAAGGCGGCCGACGAGCTCAAGGACCGCATCGAGCGCATGCTCGGCCCCGAGGCCGCGGCGGACATCTGGGCCTCGACGTTCCACTCCGCGTGCGTGCGCATCCTGCGGCGGGACGCCGACAAGCTCGGCTATCCCAACAGCTTCACGATCTATGACACGTCGGACAGTCAGGCGGTCGTCAAGCGCATTCTCAAGGAGATGAATCTCGACGAGAAGGCGTTTCCGTACCGCGCCGTGCTCACGGAGATCAGCCGCGCCAAGGATTCCGGCATCACGCCTGAGCAGTATCTGGCGCGCGCGCAGGCGACGCACAACCCGCGCAGCATCCGCATCGGCGAGGTGTACCAGACCTACTGGCAGCGCCTGTTTTCTGCCGGGGCGATGGATTTTGACGACCTGATCTACAACACCGTCCGCCTGCTCGACGAGCACGAGGACGTGCGCGAGCACTGGCAGCGCCGCTTCCGCTACGTGCTCATCGACGAGTATCAGGACACGAATAACCTTCAGTACCAGCTCGCGGCCCTGCTGGCCGACGGCTGGGGCAACATCTGCGTCGTCGGCGACGATGACCAGAGCATCTACAAGTTCCGCGGCGCGACGATCGAGAACATTCTCAACTTTGAAAAGCAGTACAAGAATGCCCGCACCATCCGCCTCGAGCAGAACTACCGCAGCACCGGCCGCATCCTCGACGCTGCCAACCACGTTATCGCCAACAACACCGGCCGCAAGGGCAAAACGCTCTGGACGAAGGCCGAAGCCGGCGACCCGCTCACGCTCTACTGCGCCACGAACGAGAACGACGAGGCGCGCTATGTCGCCACGAAGATCATGGACGACTTTGGCCACGGCATGAACTTCCGCGACCACGCCGTGCTCTACCGCATGAACGCGCAGAGCAACCAGCTCGAATATGCCTTCAAGCGCAACGGCATTCCGTACCGCATCATCGGCGGCACGCGCTTTTTCGACCGCGCGGAGGTCAAGGACATGCTGGCCTACCTGTGCGTCATCCAGACGCCGGGCGACGACCTGCGTCTGACGCGCATCATCAACACCCCGGCCCGCGGCATCGGCGCGCGCACGGTTGAAACGGCCGCGCAGCTCGCACATGCGCAGCAGACGAGCCTCTTTGAAGTCATCCGCCACGCGGACGCCTATCCCGAGCTGCAGCGCAGCCAGATGCGCCTGCGCCAGTTTGCCATCCTGATCGAGGAGCTGCAGGCCGCGGCCAAAACCATGCCGCCGGACGAACTCTACGACCTCGTCGTGGAGCGCAGCGGCTATGTGCGCGCGCTCGAGGAAAAGAACACGGCCGAGGACGCCGCCCGCATCGAGAACGTGCAGGAGCTCAAGTCGAACATCATTGCCTTCGCCAAGGAGTCCGATAACCCCACGCTCGCGGGCTTCCTCGACGAGGTCGCGCTCTATACCGACCTCGATAACTACGACCAGTCCATGGACTGCGTCACGCTCATGACCATGCACGCGGCCAAGGGCCTGGAGTTCCCGACGGTGTTCATCGTCGGCTGCGAGGAGGGCATTTTCCCCGGCCTGCGCTGCATCGGCGAGCCGGACGAAATGGAGGAGGAGCGCCGGCTGTGCTACGTCGCGCTCACCCGCGCGCGCAAGCACCTCATCCTCACGTGCGCCCGCCAGCGTATGCTCTTCGGCCGCACGACGGCCAACCGCGTCTCCCGTTTCGTCGAGGAGATCCCGGATGCATTTATTCCACCTATATAATTATATAATTCCATATTTAATGATTTTGCGGCAGCTCTTGCTACAGCTAATGATACTCCAAGTGTGGAATTAGCTCCTAAATTTGATTTGTTTAATGTGTCATCCAATAAAATTAATTCTTCATCAATTTTTCTTTGATTATATGCGTTCATTCCTATAATTTTTTTTGAAATTTTTTTGTTTACATTTTCTACTGCCTTTTGTACTCCTTTTCCCATATAGCGAGTTTTATCATTGTCTCTTAATTCCACAGCTTCAAAACTTCCTGTAGATGCTCCTGATGGAACTAATGCTACTCCTTTGTATCCTCCTTCTAACAATACTTCTACTTGTATTGTCGGATTTCCTCTTGAATCTAAGACTTCTAATGCTTGTACATCTTCTATTATTATAAAATCTTTCATATAAAACATTCCTTATGCAATATATTTAGGTTTCCTAAAATGTCTACCTATAAACCACTACTCTAATATTTTTTACATTTTTGGGTTTTTTATACATTATTTATTAATGTTTTAATAAGTACAATGTTATTAATGCTCGCTTTTGTTCTTCTCTGTTTTTGTTCTTTTTCTTAACTCTTCTGCATATTTTAAACTTATTTCATTTATTTCTCCTGATGATATTCTTGCAATTTCTTGTAGTATTTCGTTTTCGTCTAATTTTTTTATATTTGTATTTGTTCTTTCATTTACTATATTTTTACTAATAAAATAATTATTATCTGCCATAGCTGCTATATTAGGTAAATGTGAAATACATAATACTTGGTGTTTTTTTGCAATATGTGCCAATTTTTGTGCAACGCTGTTTGCTGCTTTTCCACTTATTCCTGTATCTATTTCGTCAAATATTAATATTGGTACTTCATCTGTATCTGCTAATACTTTTTTTATTCCTAGCATTGTTCTTGATATCTCTCCACCTGATGCTATTTTTGATAATTCTTTTTCATCTTCTCCTAAATTTGTTTGTATATAAAATGCTACTTCGTCTTTTCCATTTCTGTTATATTGTTCTTGCTTTGTGACTCTTACATGTATTTTTGCATTTTTCATTTCTAGTTCTTTTAATTCTTTATTGATTTTGTTACTTAAATTTTCTGCTTCTTCTTTTCTGGTTATATGTATTATATTTGCTATTTCGTCTAGTTCTTTTTCTATATCCTTTTTTTCATTCTTTAAATTATTTGTATATTCTTCTAAATTTTCTATGCGCTTAATTTCACTTTTTAATTCTTCTTTATATTCTAAAATTTCATTAATTGTGTTTCCATATTTTCTTTTTAAATCATGTATTGTGTCTAACCTTTCTTCTATATAATCTCTTTCTTCTTCGTTAAAATTGGTTTCATCTCTATTTGATGCTATTTCTCTTGCTATTTCTTGTAATTCATAATAACTGTTTTTTAAATTACTTGTGGTTTCTTTATACCTTTGATCTAACTCTTCTATTTTTTCTAATGATCTTATTGCTATGCTTATTGCATCTATTGCACTTTCCCCTAATGCATTATCTGCTTCTTTTAGGTTTTCGGAAATTTTTTCCGCATTTACTATTATTTTTTTCTTATCTTCTAATTCTTCTTCTTCTCCTTGCCTTAATTTTGCTTGTTTTATTTCCCTATATTGATATTTTAGTAAATCTAATTTTCTTTCTCTTTCTTTATTATCTCCATAATTTTCTTTTAACTTTTTTTCTATTTCTAGGTATTTGTTATAATATTCTTGGTATTCTTTTTTTATATTAAGTTTTTCCCCTATGAAACCATCTAAATAGTTTAAATGGAATTTATTGTCTAATAATGTTTGGTTTTCATTTTGACCGTGTATTTCTATTATTTTAGACATGAAGTCTCTTAATTCGTTAACTGTTACCAGCCTTCCGTTTATTTTGCATAGATTTCTGCCATTACTATGTATTTCTCTTGATATTATTATATTTCCATCTATGCTATTTGGATATGTTGGTAGATATATACATGCTTCTATATATGAATTATTTTCACCTTTTCTTATCATTTCTTTTGAAAATCTTCCACCAGACAAAATTGATAATGAATCTATTATAAGTGTTTTTCCTGCCCCTGTTTCTCCTGTTAATACATTTAGTCCCTTATTTAAATCGATTGTTAGTTCTTCTATTATTCCTATATTCTTTATATGTAATGTCGTTATCATAATACATACCTCCTTATCAACCTTTTGTTTGCTGAATTTTTGTTTGTATGCATTCTATAACTTTTATTTTATTTTGTCAATACTTTTACAAACATTTTTTTGCTATTTTTTGATTGTCTGGATTATTCCTTTTCCATTTTCAGATGTAATTTTCATTATTCCTCCATTTATTATTGCCATCTGTGGGGCCACATGACCAATATCAGCTCCACAAATTATTGGGATATTTATATTTCCAATTGCTTGTTGAACCGCTTCTAAAAAATCAATTCCATAGTCTTCTCTTAAAAATAATGGTCTTCCAAAGATTATTCCATTTACATTGTTAAAATATCCTGCATTTTTCATCTGCCATAAAATTCTTGTTACTTCTGGACTTGACATTTCAAAGCACTCCAAATACCAAATAATTCCATCATTTTTATATTTTTCTATATATTGATTTATTTTATCATATTTTGTGCCAAAAAATATTTTTACGCAATCTAAGCATCCTCCTATCATTCTTCCTTGAATTTCTACTTTGTTTTCATTATTTAAATTTTTCCATTCTACTTTTTCTACTAATTCATATCCTTTATTTGGTTCATTATTTTTTTCCATATTAAATGCTTCTTCTATATTGTTTGACAAGACTTTTTCACACTTTTCAAATGACTTTTGAATTACTTTTTTTCCTGACGCTATTTTTAAAGCATCTAAAAGATTTCTGTAAAGTGGTTTCATTGCATAACTTTTTATTGTATCACAATATATTGATGGAATTTCTAAAACTGTTGTAAATAAAAATTCTAATGTTGTTATATCTGAGAATCCTTGCATCCACTTTGGTTTAAGCTTTTTTATTTCGTCTATATTTAAATAATCTAGCATTTCCATTAAATAGTCTCCACCTGTTGCAAATATTATTAATTTTACTGAGTCATTTTTTAATAATTGCATAAATTCCTCTGCTCTTTTTTTGGCAGTATTACTTCTTCCTTTTTCTTCTTTTCTTACACTTTCTGTTTCTATTACATTATATCCCATTTCTTCTAATTGTTTTATTGCTTCTTCTAACTTTTTTATTTTGTCAATTTTTGTTATTCCTCCTGATGGTGCACAAATACCTATAGTATCTCCTTTTTTTAAGCTTTCTGGATAATTCATTTTCTGCCTCCTTTTTTATTAATTTTGTGATTTGATTATATAAAACTTATTTTTGTGTGTCAAGATTTTATTTTTGTTGCATATTATTTAATTAGGTGATATTATGTTTAAAATTGATAAAATTATTCTGGAAAAAAATTTATATTATAAGAATCATTTACTATTAAAATATACTATAGAATATCCTAAAATTACTGGCATTCCTTATTCATATCAGATACAAAAATTTAATCATTTTTATCAAATGAATGCTATAGAATTAAAATTATATGCAGAAAGAGATTTATTTGAGGATGCTAAAAAGATTTTCGAATATAATACTAATAATAATTTGCCTTTTTTTAATTATGAACTTTTTTCTAATTATACAATTACTTATAATAAAGATTCAATTATAAGCTTGTTTTCTGACAAATATATTTATGCTGGTGGCGCTCATGGTTCAACCCAAAGAACTTCTCAAACTTGGAATATAAAATCTGCTACTCTTATTCCTTTGTGTACTCTACTTAACCATGATTGCTCTTCTTTTCTTTTGCTTTTGAAAGAAATTTTACATCAAATTCAGACTCAAATTTCTAATAGTTCTAATTCATATTTTGAAGATTATGCTTCTTTAATTATAGAAAATTTTAATTTTGAACAATTCTACCTTATAGATAATAATATTGCAATTTTTTATCAACAATATGATATAGCTCCATATTCTAGTGGTATTCCGGTATTTTTAATTGAAAACTCATTATAAATAAAAAGAACAGAATTTAATCTGTTCCTTTTCGTTATATTAAATTGTATCTTTTTAATAAATCTTCTATTACTGTGCCCTCTACTTTTTTTAATCCTTTTTTTGCTATCATTTCAGTAGCGAATGGTAATTTTATATCACTTAATTTTTTACCATCCATCATTTTAGATGTTGAGTCCAATAATACACGTATATCATAACATGAACCAAATACTTCTGGTACTCCTCTATCTATATCTAATAGTGTATATACTGCTTCCATTGCTGTTCTTACTGAATATTCTGTTGTAAATACTGTGTCTCTAACTGTATCTGCAAATTGTCCTAAGAATGCAAAGTTTTTGCTTCCATCTGGTACTACTTTTGGTCTATCTCCTGCTTTTCTAGGCATGAAAAATGCTGTAATATATGGCATCATACATGGTACACATCTTGCGGAATTAGTTGCTAATTCTTCTATTTGGTCTTCTGGTACACCTAAATGATATAACCATTCTTCTGTTATTTCTTTTCCTGTGCATTCTCTCATCGGCTTTTTGATATAATTTCCTGGTTTATTTGTAAATAGTCCATAAACCCATACTACTAATTGGTTTTTTGGTTGATTTTTGAAATGTGGTTGCCTATTTATTGTCCAGCTCATTAACCAATTTGAGTCTTTTACTGATACTATTCCTCCTGTTACTACTCTACCACTAAATGGATCTCTTTTACAAATTTTTTCTATATATGGTGGTATTTTGTCATCTAATGTTGTGACAGTTGCAGATTCCCAATTTGTTTTTGATATATCCATACAAAATTTGTCTGGATGCCCAAATTCTTCACTTTGTCTTGCAAGTTTTCTCCATAATTCCCAACATGCTCCTTCACCATTTTCAATTGTTAAATCTGGTGCTTTGTCTTGGTCTCCTAGCATTGATTTTTCTGTACAGCTTCCATTTGTTACAAATACCAAATCATTTACTGTTAAATTAATTGTTTCTTCTTTTCCTTCATGTATGCAGATTATTTGTTTTGCTGTTTTCTTTTTTCCATCAATATCAAATAATACATTTGTTACTTTTGTGTCATATTGAAATTGTACTCCGTGATTTTCTAGATATTTTACCATTGGCATTATTAGTGATTCATATTGATTATATTTTGTGAATTTTAATGCTGAAAAGTCTGGTAACCCTCCAATGTGATGGATAAATCTTTGGATATATAATTTCATTTCTAATGCACTATGCCAATCTTCAAACGCAAACATTGTTCTCCAATATAACCAAAAATTTGATTCGAAAAATTCATCTGTAAATACGTCTGTTATTTTTT
>OLVW01002481.1_pt1 | contig 13329 bp, 17 predicted proteins | sample 1673301 | NCBI WGS metagenome assembly OLVW01 (sample SAMEA3178941, study PRJEB25190) | human gut metagenome
TAGAAAAGATTCACGAAGGTGATACAATCGAAGGAACAGTTAAGAATGTAACAGATTTTGGTGCATTTATTGATCTTGGTGGAGTTGATGGACTCCTTCATATTTCAGAAATGTCATGGGGCAGAACAGAGAATCCTAAGAAGGTATACAAGATTGGTGATTCTGTTAAGTGCTTCATTAAGGAAATCAATGGTGATAAGATTGCTCTTTCTGTTAAGTATCCAGATCAGAATCCATGGAATGATGCATCTACAAAGTATGCTGTAGGTAATGTTGTTACTGGTAAGGTAGCAAGAATGACAGACTTTGGTGCATTTGTACAGCTTGAAGATGGTATTGATGCTTTACTTCATGTATCACAGATTTCAAGAGAACACATCAACAAGCCAGAAGATGTATTAAAGATTGGCCAGGAAATCACAGCTAAGGTTGTAGACCTTAACGAAGCTGAGAAGAAGATCAGCTTAAGCATGAAAGCAGTATCAGATGATGCAGCAGAGCAGGAAGAAGTTCAGACAGAAGAATAATAAATAATACGAATAAGTATATAAAAAGATTCCAGTGGTTTTATAACCATTGGAATCTTTTTTGATTATATGTTATAAAAAATGAATGTTTATAAATGCCTATACAAAATGCCTATACATATTTTTTTAAGGTAAGATATGTTCTTCCCTTTCTTGTTTCACTTTCATCCCCAACATATATGAATTTTCCTTTGCCGCGTATAACAAGAATATCATCGGGTTTCAAATGCATGCTTTTGTTTTCTATGCACTGGCCATTGACATATATTTTTTTAGAGGAAAATAACTCACCGGAACTGCTTCTTGACAGCTTTGCTATAGAAGCTACAACAGCATCTATTCGTGGAGAAGCTGCGATTATACGTATGTCCTCAAGCTCAGGCTTTAAAGCTGGTACTTCATGTGTGCAGACGGAACAACGCATATGAGTGTGGCGTACGGTGTCAAGGTGGTCACATATATAATCAGAAATGTGTGAAATACAGAATACGTAGGCATCGGTTTCCTTTATAATAATATCACCTATGAGTTCCCGTTCTATTCCAAGGTTCATAAGAGCACCAAGATAATCACGATGGTCAAGCTTTTCAGCAAACTTTACAGACAATGGTTCAATCTTTAAGGTTGTTATCGGATAGCCAGCATCATAGCCATATAAGTTTGGAGAACCAAAACGGATAAGCTGCCTTTCGCATAACGGACTGCCACCATATATATCATGATCAATAAAAGATAAGTCTTTTTTAAATGAGTTAACAACTGAAAGCTCACTTATGCTAAGAAAGTTGGTATATGTATATATATTATGATTAAATGCCTGATTAGCGGTGTCTAAAATTTTTCTTTTTAACAAGTCCTCTTCATTCATAGTAAAAATCCTTTCTGTTTTCTGTGCTTTACATTACATCCATGTAGAATACTGTATCATAATACTTTAATAATTAAAATAGAAACTGTAAATGCACAAATATATTTTTATATTTATTATTGATTTTTTATTGATTGTACAACTATCTTTGACACATTTATTATAGTGTGATAAACTATTAACAAATATAAGGTAAAGCAATATATACGTGAATAGTTGCGGAAAGAACAGAGGAATATATTATGATTAATAATTACGAAGACTTTAAAAAACAGGTGTTCAGTATTACAAGTATAGATCTTAATGCTTATAAAGAAAAACAGATGAAAAGAAGAATAGATACACTTATAGCAAGAAATAAGTATGATGGATATGAAAGTTATATCAAGGCGATAAAATCTGATTCCAAGCTGCTCGACGAATTCGTGAATTATCTTACTATTAATGTATCTGAATTCTACAGGAATCCTGCACTGTGGAAAAAGCTTGAGGATATAATTCTTCCAGAGCTTATAAATAAATTCGGAACAAGACTTAAGATATGGAGTGCTGCCTGCTCTACAGGTGATGAGCCATATTCCCTGGCTATGGTGCTTGCAAAGAAGGTTCCAATGAGAGATATTAAGATATATGCAACAGATATAGATGACCAGGTGCTTGAGAAGGCTAAGGATGGTGTATATTCAGCTAACAGTCTTAAAGGACTGCCAGATGAATATAAGAATAAATATTTTGAGAAAATGGGTGACAGGTATTATAAGATATCAGATGATATTAAAAAATGTGTTGAGTTTAAAAAGTCCAATCTTTTAAAGGATGCATATCCACAGGGCTGTCATCTTATAGTGTGTAGGAATGTTCTTATATACTTTACAGAAGATGCCAAGCTCGATATATATAAGAAGTTTAATAAGTCACTTGTTCAGGGTGGCTGCCTGTTTGTTGGTAATACAGAACAGATTATTAACTATAAGGATCTTGGTTATGAGTATAATGAACTGTTCTTTTATAGAAAAAAGTAATTATTGCATATGCTGTTTCATGGATGATATCCATGGACAGCATATTTTTTATTGCCTCAGTGTCATAATCTGATGCAGTTTTATCCGTAGATTCAGGATCTAATATAAGATATACATTTTTATCATTATAATCTTTTTTAAATACGGGCATATCACCTGAATATGATGGAATCATGATAAATGTACCATGCTTTTTTGTGTAACATGTTTCTTTGGTTGCTTTAATCCTACATTCAGAATCTACATATGCGGCAATGCTTTTGTGCATGGCGGTGTCCTCGTATGGAAGATAATAATAGTCTTTATAGTTTGGATAAAAGTATTTTAAAATGCCGGTGATAACAGGCAATCTAAGCTTTAATGTTGAATGTTCGGCTCTTAATACATAATATTCATCCTTTAGTAACACAGAAACAGGAAGTTCTTCTGGTAATGAAAAAGAAAGTGTTATATAAGCAGGTGTATACTCTATATCTTTGTAAGATATATGCTTGTTTATGATGTTATTATAACTTACGATTGAAGAAATCTTTATAAGACCGCATATATCTTCAAAATTATGGAGCAGAAGAAGCTTTTCGCTGTCAGCGTGTTTAGCTGGAAGCTGGTCATTTTTTATATATTCTTTGTATACCTTTATGAGTTCGCCACCAGTATATGTATCGTTGCGGTGTATTCCAAGAAAATGTTCAACAGTTGTCTGATTATAACTTTCAAGTCTTAAGATGGACTTAAGTCCTTTAGCGTGCTTGAACAAATCAATGCTTCTCATATTATCAAGATTAAGCGGTATATTATGAATGGCTGCACGTTTTGTTAAAAATGGGATATCAAAATTGTCGCCATTGAAATGTATGATTGATGAAAAATTTTCTGCAAGTTCACAGAACTTATGAATCAGTAATGGCTCGTCAGAGGCGTCTTCAGCAAGCCATTGGATTACTGTGAAGTGTCTGCCGTCGGTGAATGAAACTCCGATAAGATAGCAGAAACAGCCAGTTCTTGAAAAGCCGGTGGTTTCTATATCAAAGAAAAGATTTTCTTTGATACAGAGCTGGTTATTTATATTAATATCAATTGTCTGTGTTATTGTTTTCATGTAATTATTGTCCTTTTTCTTTTAATATTCTGTTTTTAGCATCTTACATTATATTGATTGAGTAATTAACAAAAATGATATATATACTAAAAATACGTTAAAAAAATATCAGTTTTTGTTTATTATATACGAATATATACACAAAAAAAAGTAGATTTTTAATCCTTATTGATATATTATATTAATATATTAGTTACTGTTAAGAACTGCCACATAATCAGGTAAATAATCATACAGAAGAAGTTTTCTTTTTTGTGATTGTCTATCTGATTAAGTATAGTGCTAAGCAGTAACATATATTATTTTATAAGGAGAAATATGTCATGGGAAAGTGTACATTTAAAGGTGGAATACATCCATATGACGGCAAGGAATTATCAAAGGATAAGCCTATAAAAGAGTTGTTCCCTGCTGTAGGAGAGATGGTTTTCCCACTTTCACAGCACATCGGTGCGCCGGCAGTTCCAGTAGTTGCCAAAGGTGATTACGTCCTTGCTGGACAGTTGATTGCTGAGGCTGGTGGATTCGTATCAGCTAATATCCATTCATCTGTTTCTGGTACAGTTAAGGCTATAGAGCCAAGAACGCTAGCCACAGGTGGAAAGTGCAATTCAATCATCATTGAGAATGATGGAGAATTTAAGGAAGTTGAGTATACTCCTAAGAAGTTAGAAGAACTTTCTAAAGAAGAAGTATTACAAAGAATTAAGGATGCAGGTGTAGTAGGTATGGGTGGTGCAGGCTTCCCTACTAACGTAAAGTTAAGCCCTAAGAATCCAGAAGGAATTGATTATATTATAGTAAATGGTGCTGAATGTGAACCATACCTTACATCCGATTACAGAAGACTTCTTGAAGAGTCAGACAAGATTGTACTCGGCTTAAAGGTTGCATTAAGCATTTTTGATCACGCTAAGGGTATTATTGGTATTGAGGATAATAAGCCTGAAGCTATCAAAGTTATGCAGGCAGCAGTTGCCTCTGAGCCAGATATCGAGGTTAAGGTTTTAAAGACCAAGTATCCTCAGGGTGGTGAGCGTAGTCTTATCTATGCTACAACAGGCAGAAGCATCAACTCAACTATGCTTCCAGCAGATGCAGGATGTATCGTACATAACGTAGATACAATATACAGCATATATATGGCTGTTATTGAAGGAAAGCCACTTACTAAGAGAATCGTTACTGTTACAGGTGATGGTGTTAAAGAACCAGGCAACTTCTATGTATGGCTTGGCATGAACTACAGACAGCTTCTTGAAGCAGTCGGTGGTGTAGTTGGCGAACCAGAGAAGTACATATCAGGTGGTCCTATGATGGGATTTGCTATGTACAGTCTCGATGTACCAGTTATAAAGGGAAGCTCATCACTTCTTGTATTCCAGAATGATGTTGTATCTAAGCTTGAAGAGACAGCATGTATCCGTTGTGGAAGATGTGGTGAAGGATGTCCAAGCCATTTACTTCCAGCTAAGCTTGCTTCATTTGCAGCTAAGAACGATGAAGCTGGTTTCGTTAAGTTTGATGGTATGGAGTGTGTAATGTGCGGAAGCTGTTCATATGTCTGTCCAGCCAAGAGACCATTAACACAGCAGATTAAGGCTATGAGAAGTATCGTTCTGGCTAACAGAAGAAAGAAATAAGGGAGGATTAAAAGTGAGCGAGATTTTTAACGTATCAACTAATCCACATGTACGTAGCAAGGATACTACTCAGACTATTATGAGAGACGTACTTATAGCGTTAGCCCCTGCTAGTATATTTGGTATTTATAACTTCGGAGTTCAGGCACTTATTCGTATCATAGTTGGTATTGTAGTGTGTATGGCTTCTGAAGCAGTATATGAGTATTTTATGCATAAGAAGATAACAGTTATGGACCTTAGTGCTGCTGTTACAGGTCTTCTTATTGCACTTAACATTCCATCAACTCTCAACATTGGTTTTGAGATTGTTGGCTGTGTATTTGCAATTATTATTGTTAAGCAGTTGTTTGGCGGAATTGGTCAGAACTTTATGAACCCTGCACTTGCAGCAAGATGTTTCCTTCTTATTGCATATACAGGTCCAATGACTAACTTCGTATGTGATGCATATTCTGGAGCTACACCTCTTGCTATATTAAAGCCAGGTTCAGAGGTTGTAGGACAGACAGCCCCTACACTTCTTACTATGTTTATTGGTAAGACAAGCGGTGTTATTGGTGAGACATCAGTTATATGTCTTCTTATCGGTGCTATATATCTTGTTGTAAGAAAGATTATTTCTTTAAGAATTCCACTTTCTTACATTGGAACATTTGCAGTGCTTATATTCCTTTTCGCACCAGGACATCAGTTTGATGCTATGTATATGTTACAGGAAATCTGTGGTGGTGGTCTTATTCTTGGTGCTTTCTTTATGGCAACTGATTATGTTACATCACCTATTACACCTAATGGTAAGTTAGTATTCGGTGTCTGCTTAGGTTTACTTACATTCATATTCAGAATGTTTGGTGGTTCAGCAGAAGGCGTTTCATACGCAATCATCTTCTGTAACCTCTTAGTACCTCTTATCGAAAGAGTTACAGTACCTAAGTCATTTGGCAAGAAGAAGCCGGAAAAAAAGGCAAAGGAGGCTGCATAAGATGAAGAATATAATAAAAGACGCATGTATATTATTCGCAATTACACTTGTTGCAGGTATCCTTCTTGGTCTTGTATATAATGTAACTAAAGACCCTATCGCACAGCAGAACGAGAAGGCTAAGCAGAAGGCTTACCAGGAGGTTATTGCTGATGCTGATAAGTTTGAAGCACTTGATGGAAGTTATGCTTCTGATAAGGTGGCAGAAACAGCTAAGGCAGTACTTTCAGCTTCTGCAACAGATTTCTCTAAGGATGATGTATCAGAGGTAGTTGCTGGTATTAAGAATGGTAAGATTATAGGTTTCGTAGTAACAGTTGTTGCACATGATGGTTACGGCGGAGATATCAAGTTCTCTGTTGGACTTTCAACAGATGGAACATATCTTGGAACATCTATTCTTACAATAAGTGAAACAGCAGGTCTTGGTATGAGAGCTAAGCAGGATCCTTCATTCTTAGCACAGTTTAACGGAACTAAGACTTCAGAATATAAGGTAGTAACAGATGGAACAGGTTCATCATCAGACAGTTCTATTGATGCAATCGGTGGTTCTACAGTTACATCTAAGGCTATAACAAAGGGTGTTAATGCAGCATTAGCTGTATATGCAGACCTTGCTAAGGCTAATGTTAAGACAGTAGGAGGTGTTTCAGTTGAATAAATGTGTTGAAAGACTTTATAATGGTATTATCAAAGAGAATCCTACTCTGGTTTTAACACTTGGTATGTGTCCTACACTTGCGGTTACTACATCAGCAATCAATGGTATCGGAATGGGACTTTCTACAACAGCAGTTCTTATGCTTTCTAACCTTTTCATTTCATTACTTAGAAAGGTTATTCCAGACAGCGTAAGAATGCCAGCTTATATCGTGATCGTTGCATCATTTGTTACAATAATACAGTTCTTATTACAGGGTTTTGTGCCATCTATATACGATGCACTTGGTATCTACATACCGCTTATCGTTGTTAACTGTATTATCTTAGGACGTGCAGAGTCATATGCTTCTAAGAATCCAGCACTTCCATCAATGTTTGATGGTATCGGAATGGGACTTGGTTTCACATGTGCTATCACAATCCTTGGTGCAATCAGAGAGTTACTTGGTGGCGGAACAATCCTTTCAACAGGTAGTTCAGCACTTGTAGATCTTTCTAACTTTGGTTATACACCAGCTAGTATATTTATCCTTGCACCTGGTGCATTCTTCGTACTTGCTATGTGCGTAGCTGTTATGAACAGAGTAAAGAGAAAGCATGGAATGAAGCCTGCTGAGGTTCCAGACTATGTTTCAGATGAAGAAAAAGAAAACTAAGGGAGGAGAGTAAAAGATGAATTTATTAGTTATCGCTATAAGCACAGCGCTTGTTAACAACGTTGTATTAAGCCAGTTCTTAGGTCTGTGTCCTTTCCTTGGTGTATCAAAGAAAATAAACACAGCTGCCGGAATGGGTGGCGCAGTTATCGGTGTTATCTCTATATCATCAATCATATGCAGTCTTATATATGATTTTATATTAACACCACTTAATCTTACATACCTGAATACAGTAGTATTCATTCTTGTAATAGCAACATTAGTTCAGTTCGTTGAAATGGTACTTAAGAAGTGTATGCCACCTTTATATGAGGCACTTGGTGTATACCTTCCACTTATCACAACTAACTGTGCCGTACTTGGTATCGCTTTAACAAATGTACAGAATTCATACAACTTAATCGAATCATTTGTAAGTGGTCTTGGTACAGCTGTTGGTTTTACAATAGCTATCGTAATAATGGCTGGTGTACGTGAGCGTACAGAGGACAATGATGTTCCAGAAAGTTTTAAGGGAATGCCTATCGTTCTTTTAACAGCAGGACTTATGTCAATTGCATTTTTCGGATTTTCAGGAATAATCTAAGGAGGATATTGAATAATGACAGGTATTATTATTGCGGCTTGTGCCGTAGGTGTAACAGGTCTTCTTCTTGGACTCTTCCTTGGATTTATGGGAAAGAAGTTTGCAGTTGAGGTTGACCAGAAGGAAATAGATGTAAGAGCAGAGCTTCCAGGTAACAACTGTGGTGGTTGTGGATACGCAGGTTGTGATGCACTTGCAAAGGCTATTGCAGCAGGTGAAGCTGACTGTGGCGCATGTCCAGTTGGTGGTGCTCCAGTAGCAGCAAAGATAGCAGCTATCATGGGTGCTGAGGCAGGAAGCCAGGAGCGTATGACAGCGTTCGTTAAGTGTGGTGGAGACTGTGATAAGGCTAAGAATAACTATGTATATTCTGGTGTACAGGATTGTACTATGATGAACATAGCACCTAATGGTGGACCTAAGGGATGTACATACGGATGTATGGGTTATGGCTCATGCGTTAAGGCTTGTCCATTCGATGCTATCCACGTAGTTAATGGTGTAGCTGTAGTAGATAAGGAAAAGTGTAAGGCTTGTGGTAAGTGTGTTGCTACATGTCCAAGACATCTTATCGAGCTTATTCCATACAAGGCATCTTACGCAGTTAACTGTTCTTCACAGAACAAGGGTAAGGATGTTATGCAGGTATGTTCAGTTGGATGTATCGGCTGTATGTTATGTACAAAGCAGTGCGAGTATGGTGCTATCACTGTAGAGAACAATATCGCACACATCGACCAGTCTAAGTGCGTTGGCTGTGGCAAGTGTGCTGAGAAGTGTCCTAAGAAGATTATTCATAAGCAGAATTAATTATTAATAGGCTGTGGGATAGTCAGATTTGAATTGAAATTATAAAACCGCTGGTGGAAATGTTGGGAATGGCATTTTTGCTGGCGGTTTTTGTATAGTTTAAGATAGATTTTAATGCATGATTGTTAAATGTAAAAAAAGTTTTTACAATCGTATTGATAATTTTTAGCTCCGTGTATATAATAAATATGAAAAAATGAAAGGGGGTATTACAATGAAGTTTGATGAATTATTTGAAAAAAGGGATTTGGTAGCATCTAAGTTAAAAGATTGTATCCGTGATAAAGGATATACTAAGGTTTCTTTTGCTGCAAAGGCAGATATATCGCGACCTACACTTGATAAATTGTTAAATGGAAATATAGATAATAAATGCACTTTAATTGTTATCTTCAGAAGATATTGAAAATGTTAAATATGTCTGTGGAAGAATTGATGTTTTATCATTCCACATCAGCAAAAAATATTAATACAGCAGTATTTTCACAGAATACGCCTGAAAATCATAAAATGAGTGATTTAGCTAAGAAACAGTATGACTTATTATTAGATGTTATTGATTTATGTGCAATATATTATTAAAAGATGTATAGTGTTAAAAGAATGTTTGTCAGATATTAATCATAGCGAAGTGGAGATATAATTTTATGAGTGAATTGATTACTGCTGAAAATATAGATATGGTTATAAAAAAGAATTCAGAAATTAAGGAAGAAGTATTGAGTCAGGCGATTAAGCTACGGTCAAATCCAGAAATAATGCAAGTTGCATCACCACCACAACTTGCATTATTAATTCTTAAAGGTTTTGGCTTAATTCAGATGCCGATAGAAGATAAATACTGGAGTGGGGCAATATTTGTTAAAGATGGGAAGTATATTCCTGTATTGAACACGGCGTTACCAAGGGCTAATCAGTATTTTACAGCCTGGCATGAGATATATCATTTAATATTTGATAAGGTTTCTTTTAACCATTTTATTGAAATTGATAATATGTTGGAAGAACGAAAAGCAGAATGTTTTGCAGCTTGTATGTTATTAAAGGGTGTAGAAAGATACTATGAGGATCTTACTAAGATGGATTTTATTTCAAAAATATTTTATTGTATGGCAACATTTCAGGCACCTTATAAATCTGTATTAGTTTCATTGTATGAGTATGCTGTTCAAAGTAAGAATGAAGAGTTATGTTGTAAGATTAAAGAAGTGTTTGATTTACAATTTGATAACTTAGCAGAGAAATTTCAGATGCTGGGTTTGGATGATAGTCTTGTAACACCATCTTATGTAATAAATACGTCTTCATTGCAGGAAAAAATAAAGAAAAGTATGGAAAACAATCCTGAACTTAATTATCATAAGGATAATGAGGCATTTTTGAAAAATATTATGACAGAGATATCTATGATAATAAGGAGAAGCTGATGACAGAGATACCTGAGATTATAAAAATAGAGAATAAGAGCCATATAGCTATTTTAGACACTTCTTCAATATCATTTATGCAGATATTATATGCAAAAGGATTGAAGCCGGAAGAAATTTTAAAAGATTATGATTTAATTTTAATTCCTAAATGGGTATTAGCAGAAATAAATGATGCAGCCGGAAGAGTTAATTACGTACATGAATTGATTGAAAAAGGTTATCCTATATTTAGTATCAATGAAGAGATATATACTGATTTAACTGATAATGAAGAGGGCAATTTATATAAAATTGTTCTTGCGTCAACGCGTCAGATAGGAAGAATTATAAGTTATTTGCGCCGATATGTAGAAAAGGCAGATCCTCTTGATATGGATAGCTATAAGGAATGGATTAATAAACTTTATGATGAATGGCCGATATCTAATCAGGTTTTATCATCAGGAAGAATAAAAAAGAAAAATGCAGGTGAGGTATCTATTACTATTTTAGCTGAGATTGTTTCATGGTATTATCCGGAAACAGATACATTAACAATATATTCTCAGGATAGTGATACTTATGAATTTCAGAAAAAAGCTGAGGAAAATCTTAGAAAAGTATTTGAACATAAAATACCAGTTCCAGTTTCTTATAAGAGTAATGATGCTATTTTATGCCAGCTTATTAGAAATGGAGAAATAGATATTCATAATCTTGGTGAATATAGAAATGATACCCGCAAGATTACATATAGTAAAGAGCGTAAAGACCATTCTATTGTGTTAGTTACAGAATTGATTGATAATGATTTATTTGAAAAACTTATTGAAGATGAGAACGTTCATATTATATTTTAGACAATATAGATTAATATGGTATATAATAATATTTATTCTACCAAAACCAAGTAAAATAGAGTAGTTAAGAAAGGAATTATATTATGGAAATTTATGAAATGATAGAACTACAGGATTGTCCAAGGTGTTTAGGACCTTCTTTATTAGAGGAAGTAGACCATGGTTTTTATGTAACTTGCCTGGATTGTGGATGCCAGTCAGCAACATTCAGATATAATAATGACGAAGACAAGCTTGAAGCTGCGAAGAAAACAGCTGAGTTATGGAATACTGGCAAGGTAATCTATACAGGTTATGGAGATTAATAATATATGTATGCATAGTTTTGAAGCATGACAGATATGTTTGTGTGCAATGTTATTATAATTAATGTATAGTATAGATGGGAATATGTATAATAATCCCGAATGTGATATATAAGATAGGAGAATTAAACGATGAAGAGTCAGGAAGAACTTTTTAATATGACAGTAATGGAATTAAGAGAGTATATGAATTCACTTTCTAATGAAGAAATAAAGCAGGCAGCAGAAATGTTTGAATATGATGAGCATGAAAGAGATCCTCTTACACTTCTTTCAGCACCTAAGCTTTTTGAGTATATGAAATATGCAAATGGAGCAGTAGATATTGATTTTGGCGAATAATGCTATAAAGAGGGAGTGTGATTAATAGTCACGCTCTTTTATTTATGCTGGGAGGCAATAATTGCGGTGGCCTTTGTGTATTAAAATGGTAAAAGAAATTATAATGAAAATATCAGCAAAATATATATAGAGAGAATGTGAGTGATAGGTTATATGGGTTTATTTAAAAAGAAAGTAAAAGCGTATTCATATGATAAAGAGCGTATGAAACCGGTAATTAAAACCAGTATATGCACAGGTGAGCAGGTGGCTGGGTTTAAGGATATTCATACCGGAAAGATAGAAGATATTATGCTTGTGAAAACGGCGGCAGATATCGAAAGATTTAAGAAAATTTATGGAATAGAAGGCAGTATTGATAAAGAGTATTAGAAATGGAGAACATTATGGAATTACAAAATGTATTAAATAACAGAAGAAGTATGAGAAATTACGATGCGGCAAAAAAGGTTACAAAGGAGCAGGTTGAAACAATTATCAATGCGGCGATACTGGCTCCTTCATGGAAGAATTTACAGACATCAAGATATTACTGCATTTTATCAGATGAAAAAATTGAAGAATTCAGACAGAAGTGTCTGCCAGAATTTAATCAGAAGAATGCCGAGGGAGCGGCACTTGTTGTAGCAACATTTGTAAAAGGCTGCGTTGGATTTGACAGATTATCCGGTGAGCCGGTTAATGAATGTGGCAATGGCTGGGGTTATTATGATCTTGGGCTGCAAAATGAAAATTTCGTTCTTAAAGCGAAAGAATTAGGGCTTGATACACTGATTATGGGAATTCGTGACGGTGAAGCAATAAGAAATTTCCTTGATGTGCCGGAAAATGAGCAGGTAGTATCTGTGATTGCGGTTGGATATGGTGCAAAGGACGTGCAGATGCCTAAAAGAAAGAGCGTTTCGGAGATAGCGAAGTTTTATTAAAAGTGCCTGTTCTTTTGGTAATGAAAGTCGTGATAGGTCAAAAAATTTAAAGAAATGTAAGGAATAGAAGGTAGAAATATGGTTCAAAAAATTGTAAAAGGGAAACATATATTTGCAAGAAAAGCACAGCCTGCGACAGAAGCAGACAAACAGGTTGTGACGGATTTGATTGATACGTTAAGAGCCAACAGGGAAACATGTGTCGGAATGGCAGCCAATATGATAGGCGTGAATAAATCAGTCATTGTAGTGGCGGCAGGTCCGTTCCAGTTTGCAATGGTAAATCCCGTTATAACCCAAAAGTCCGGCGAGTATAAGACGGAAGAAGGCTGTTTATCGCTGGATGGAGTCAGAGCCTGTGTGAGATATGAAGAAATAGAGGTGGATTACCTTGACAGCAGCTTTAAACCGCAGCATGGAAAGTATAGCGGATTTACGGCACAGATAATTCAGCATGAAATTGATCACTGCAATGGAGTGGTGATATAACATTGGGGAAAAATAGTTTGTGCGAAAAATGTCGAATTTTTATTGACAAACCTCAATGTATTTGATAATCTTTATCAGGTAACTTAATATTCCATGAGGGAGTAGTTAGCGCGAAAGTGTGATTTGTCAACAT
>OLVW01002502.1_pt1 | contig 13196 bp, 12 predicted proteins | sample 1673301 | NCBI WGS metagenome assembly OLVW01 (sample SAMEA3178941, study PRJEB25190) | human gut metagenome
CCATGCAGATGCGGCCGACCTGCGGCGCGCGCTGACCGTGCAGCAGCACGTCGCCCTTGCCGGAGAGGCTGCGCAGCAGCCCGTCGGCATAACCGACCGGCAGCACGGCCAGGCGCATATCCCGCGGGCAGGTGAACGTGCGGCCGTAGCTGATCGTGTCGCCCTTGTGGTGATGCGTCACATCGGACACGCGGCTGTAGAGCGACATGGCCGGGCGCAGGTCGAGCCCGCCGGTCTCTTTGGCCGGGAACACGCCGTAGAGCAGCAGGCCGGGGCGCACCATGTCGAGGTGCATCTCGGGATAGTTGATGACGGCGCCGCTGTTGGCGCAATGGCGGATGGCGAAATGGTGGCCGGTCGCCTGCTCCATGCGCTCGATCGCGTGCGTAAAGCGCGAAAACTGCAGCTGCGTGTACGGGTCGCCGTTTTCGTCCGAGACGGCAAAGTGCGTGAACACGCCCGTGAAGTTCAGGTGCGGCAGCGAGAGCGCCTCGATCATCTCGTCGAGGTGGCTGTCATCATGCACGTCAAAGCCCGTGCGGCCCATGCCGGTCTCGAGCTTCATGTGCGCGTCCAGCCGCAGGCCGGTGCCGGCGAGAAAGCGGTTGAGCTCACGCGCATATTCGATGCTGCCGACCGACTGCGTCACGCCGAGCGTGGCCAGATCGACCGCGATATTCGCCGACTGCGGGCCGAGCAGCAGGATGTTCATCGTCACGCCGGCGGCGCGCAGCTCCTCGGCCTCGTCATAGCAGTTGACGGCCACCCACTGGCAGCCCGCCCGCTGCAGCCGCTGCGCCACGCGCACCGCGCCGTGGCCGTAGGCATTGGCCTTGCAGACGCCGAGCATCTGGCAGCCGTCCGGCAGGCGGCTGCTGATCTCGCGATAATTGTGTTCCAGATCATTGAGACTGATCTCTACCCAGGTTCGGATCTTGCGATTCATCGTTCATACTTCCTTGTTCCAGATTCCAGTTTTCCATGGTGCAGCGCAGGCAGAGCGTGTCGTCGACCGACAGCTCCGCGCACTGCGGTACCGTGCCGTCCAGATACAGACGCACGGCGGTATGATCGTCCGTGATGAGCTGCACGACCTGCAGCCCGTCCTCCGTCCACGTCAGGTCGACATAGCCGCTGCGGATGGCCTGCACCACATAGGGCAGCGCCGTCAGCGGCGTCAGGCCCGCGCCGTTGAGGTCGCCCGCCGGGAGGATAATGTCATCAAAGGCGAGCGTGCTCGCCCCGTCGCGCAGATGGGCCGTGACACCGGCCGCCTGCTCCGGCGCCGTGACCGTGAGGTCATAGCCGTCCGGCAGCTCCTGACAAGTGAGCGTGTAGTCCGTGACCGTGTCGCCGCGCTGGACGCGCACCTGCGCCGTCACGGTGACGAGCTTGCCCGTGAGCGTGTCACGAAAGGCTTCAAACGTCTGTTCTCCCGCGCCGTGTCCGCACGCGGACAACAGCAGCAGGCTTATCATCAGTGCAGCGATCGCTTTGCGCTGCATACTGCCTCCTATCGGATGATGGGTTTTGTGACCTCCGGCAGGGCCGCGATCACATCGGTCGGGTTCATCGCATATTCGCCCATGCGCCCGGCGCAGAGATCGCCCGCCCGGCCGTGCAGCCAGACGGCGGTCTGCACCGCGTCGCGCGCGGGCATCTGGCACAGCAGCGCACCGAGCATCCCCGCCAGCACATCGCCGCTGCCGCCCTTGGCCATGCCGGGGTTGCCGACGCGCAGCACCGCCGCGTCCCCGTCGGGGAATGCGCAGACCGTCTCCGGCCCTTTGCGCACGACCGTGCAGCCGTGCCGGACGGCAAAATCGGACGCCGCCTCCGCCCTGCCGGTTTTATCCGGCCCGGCCAGACGGGCAAACTCCCCATCGTGCGGCGTGAGCACGATGGGCGCGCGGGCGCGCTCGAGCACCGCCGCGTCCTGCGCGACGGCAAAGAGCGCGTCGGCATCGAGCACGAGCGGTGTGCCGGACTGCATAACGACCGCCTGCACCAGCGCCGTGAGCGTGTCATTCCGGCCGAGACCCGGCCCGAGCACGCACACATCGCTCTTTTCCAGCCGCTCGAGCAGCACCGGCAGGGCGTCGCGCGCGAGCTTCCCCTCCGCCGACGGCAGCGGAAACGGCATCGCCTCGTCGTTTTTCACGGCGGTGACGGCATAGATCGCCTCCGGCACGCCGACGGACACCAGCCCGGCGCCGCAGCGCAGGGCCGCCCGGGCGCACAGCGTCGGCGCGCCGGTATAGCCGATGCAGCCGCCGACGATGAGCACACGGCCGTAGTCATATTTGTTGGTATCGGACGCACGCCGCGGCAAATACGGCGCGCAGGGTGCAATGCGATGCATAGCTTGCCTCCCGGACGGAAAAGGGGTGATTTTTCTCCGTTTATTATAACGTTTTCGGCGCGCCGCGTCAAATTTTCTTCCCCTTTTACATTGATTTGTGCCGCAAAGTGTGGTATAAATAGCTTTGTTATTGAGTTTATTGCTTGGATCGGGAAAATAGTACCAAGGTTCCGCGCCAGAGAGGGACGCCGCCGGCTGAGAGCGTCCTGCGAGAAACGTGCTTTGTTCGCCCGTGAGCTCCGGCCAATCCCCGGCGGGTCCGCCCGTTACCGCGCACAGAGTGCGGCGCGCACGCGCCGAATTCGGGTGGTACCGCGGAAGTTTCCTTTCGTCCCTGTATGCGGGACGGGAGGATCTTTTTTTGTCCGCGATCCGGCAAGGAACGCAACGAACCACGAAAATCTTGCAACGGAGGAGTTGTTTGCATGAAAGAAATGCTGCAGAAGCTGCGCGAGGCTTCCGTCGCCGCCATTTTGCAGGCGGACGACATCACCGCGCTGGAAAACCTGCGTGTGAAGTACCTCGGCAAAAAGGGTGAGCTGACCGCCATCCTCAAGCAGATGGGCCGACTGTCGGCGGAGGAGCGCCCGGCCATGGGCCAGCTGGCAAACCAGGTGCGCGCCGAGCTCGAAGAAGCGATCGACCAACGCCGCGAGGCGCTCAACGCGCGCATGCTCGAGATGCGCCTCAAGGCCGAGACGCTCGATGTGACCATGCCCGGAAAAGCGCCGGAGCTCGGCCACCAGCACCCGATGTATATCGTGCTCGATGAGATCAAGGACATCTTCGTCGGCATGGGCTTTGAGATCCTCGAAGGCCCGGAGATCGAAGAGGCCGAATACAACTTCACCAAGCTCAACACCAGCGAGGGCCACCCCGCCCGCGAGTGGTCGGACACGTTCTATCTGACCGAGGACAGCAGCATCCTCCTGCGCACGCAGACCTCCCCGATGCAGGTGCGCGCCATGGAGAGCAAGCCGCTGCCGATCCGCATGGTCGCCCCTGGCCGCGTCTACCGCAAGGATGAGGTGGACGCCACGCACTCGCCCATGTTCCACCAGATCGAGGGCATGGTCATCGACAAGGGCGTCACGATGGCGGACCTGAAGGGCACGCTCAACACGCTCGTGAAAAAGCTCTACGGTGAGAACACCGTCACCCGCTTCCGCCCGCACCACTTCCCGTTCACCGAGCCGAGCTGCGAGATGGACGTGCAGTGCCACAAATGCGGTGGCAAGGGCTGCCCCACCTGCAAGGGTGAGGGCTGGATCGAGATCCTCGGCGCCGGCATGATCCATCCGAAGGTGCTCGAGGGCTGCGGCATCGACACGGACGTCTACTCCGGCTGGGCTTTCGGCATGGGCCTGGAGCGTCTGGCGATGCGCCGGTTCAAGATCAGCGACCTGCGCCTGATCTTCGAAAACGACGTGCGCTTCCTGCAGCAGTTCTGAGAAAGGAGAGGCTACCATGATTTTAAGCAGAAAATGGCTCAATGAATTCGTAGACTGCTCGGCCTGGGCCGACCACGACTTTTCCGAGGCAATGACCCTCTCCGGCTCCAAAGTGGAGACGTTCACGGACCTGCACAAGAACATTCAGAATGTTGTCGCGGGCCGCATCGTGGAGATGGTGCGCCACACGAACTCCGACCATATGTGGGTCTGCCAGGTCGATGTCGGCGGCAGCGAACCGCTGCAGATCGTGACCGGCGCGCAGAACCAGAAGGTCGGCGACATGGTGCCCGTCGCGCTCGACGGCTCGCTCCTGCCCGACGGCAAGGAGATCCATGCCGGTATGCTGCGCGGTGAGCGCTCCAACGGCATGATGTGCTCGCTCAAGGAGCTCGGCCTGACGCTGCATGACTACCCCTATGCCATTGAGGATGGCCTGTGGGTCATGCAGGAGGACGGCGTGAAGCCCGGCGACGACATTGCCGCCGTCATCGGCATGGACGACCACGTGGTCGAGTTTGAGATCACGCCGAACCGCCCGGACTGCCTGTCCGTGATCGGTCTGGCGCGCGAGGCCGCCGTGACGTTTGACAAGCCCCTCCGCCTGCACACGCCCGACGTCCCCGGCAGCGGCGAGGACATCCACGACCACGTCAGCATCCGCATCGACGATCCGGCGCTCTGCCCGCGCTACACCGCGCGCATGGTGCGCAACGTCAAGATCGCGCCGTCCCCGGCGTGGATGCGCGAGCGCCTGCGCAACAGCGGCGTGCGCCCGATCAACAACATCGTTGACATTACCAACTACGTCATGCTCGAATACGGCCAGCCCATGCACGCCTTCGACTTCTCGTGCATCGGCGGCAAGCAGATCATCGTGCGCACCGCGCGCGAGGGCGAGACCATCCAGACGCTCGACGGCAATGCGCGTAAGCTCACGCCGAACATGCTGTGCATCTGCGACGAGGAAAAGCCCGTCGCGGTGGCCGGCGTCATGGGCGGCGCCAACTCCGAGATCGTTGGCGACACGGCCATGGTCGTCTTTGAGGGCGCGAACTTCAACGGTACGAGCATCCGGCGCACGGCCGCCGCGCTCGGTATGCGCACGGAGGCCTCCGGCCGCTTTGAGAAGGGCCTCGACCCGATGAACACCGTCGCGGCCGTTGACCGCGCGTGCGAACTCGTGGAGCTGCTCGGCTGCGGCGAGGTGATGCGCGGCACCATCGACGTGCTGCCCGAGCCCATCGTGCCCAAGACCGTGAAGCTCGAGCCGGACAAGGTCAACGGCCTGCTCGGCACGGACGTGTCCGAGGCGGAGATGCGCCGCATCCTGCTCGCGCTCGGCTTCGAGCTCGACGGCGACACGATCATCGTCCCGTCCTGGCGCGGCGACGTAGAGCACTACTCCGACATCGCCGAAGAGATCGCCTTCTACGGCTACAACAACATCCCCTGCACGCTCATGCGCGGCCAGACCACCAGCGGCGGCTACACCGACGCGCAGAAGGCGGAGCGCAGCATCGGCGCCATGGCCCGCGCGCTCGGCTACAGCGAGATCATCACCTACTCGTTCATCAGCCCGTCGTACTACGACAAGATCCGCCTGCCGGCGGACTCCCCGCTGCGCGACTCCATGAAGATCCTCAACCCCCTCGGCGAGGACACCTCCATCATGCGCACGACCATCCTGCCGTCCATGCTCGAGATTCTCACGCGCAACTATAACTACCGCAACAAGGCCGTGCGTCTCTACGAGATCGGCAAGGTCTACTTCGCCCGCCCGGACGGCATGGCCGACGAGCCGAAGCTGCTGTGCCTCGGCGGCTACGGCGGCGGCATGGACTTCTTCCAGCTCAAGGGCGCGGTCGAGCGCATCCTCGCCGGTCTGCGCATCACGGACGTGACGTTTGAGGCGGAGCACGACAATCCGTCCTATCACCCCGGCCGCTGCGCGAAGGTCTACGCCGGCGGCAAGCTGCTGGGCGTGCTCGGCCAGATTCATCCGCTCGCCGCGGCGAACTACGGCGTGGACGCGGAGCTCTACACGGCGGAGCTGTGGCTCGGCGAACTGCTCGCCGCCCGCGGCGCGACCCCGGTCTACACGCCGCTGCCGCGCTTCCCGGCCGTGACGCGCGACATCGCCATCGTCTGCGCCGCCGATATCCCGGTCGCCAAGCTCTCGGCGTGCATCCTCGCCGCCGGTGGGCAGTACCTCAAGGGCTGCGAACTGTTCGACGTGTACACCGGCGCGCCGATCCCGGTCGGCTACAAGAGCGTTGCCTTCTCGCTGACGCTGCGCGCCGACGACCAGACGCTCACCGACGACCACGCCGAGGAGACCATGCAGAGCGTTCTCAAGGCGCTCAAGGAGACTTTCAACGCGACCATCCGCTGAGCGGCGTCGAGATTTGGAATATTTTAAGAAATATTTCAGAACTTTTTTTGAAAACAGTTGGGAAATTGACTTTACAGTCTTGTGTTTTTTGGTATAATGAGCACAAGAACTTGTGTAAGGGAGGGCTTCGCATGGAAGACGCAACCAGACGGTTTAATGCGATCGACAACAAAACAGAAATGAAGGAGATCCTCACTTCCGTGTATCATTCCCTTGTTGTCAAAGGGTACAACCCCATCAACCAGCTCGTCGGCTACATCCTCTCCGAGGACCCGACGTACATCACCAACTACAACAACGCCCGCAGCCTCATCTGCCGTCTTGACCGCGACGAGCTGCTGCAGGAGCTGCTGACCAGTTATCTGGACAAATAAGCAGCGCATGAAACGGAAAAAGCCTCTGCCGGCCGGCAGAGGCTTTTTCTATACACAGATAACGCATCCGCACGCACCAGACGCGCAACCGCAGCTCTTTCGATTGCGAAGAGGCTGGTGTCCGTCTCATAGCGCGCGTCATGATGAGATCGAGCACCGACTGCGCGTCGGTGAGCACCAGCTCCGTTCCGGTGATGACCTCGACGGTTTTCCCGTCCTGCACACAGGATTCCACCTGCATAGCGAATTCTCTCCTTGCATTGTGGGATAAAAAAACGCCCTTGTCATGGACAAGGGCGTTTCTGTTGGCAGCGGAAGAAGGATTCGAACCCTCACAAACGGAGTCAGAGTCCGGTGTGCTACCATTACACAATTCCGCTACGAACAAATGATATTATACAGATATTTTTGGATTTGTCAACCCTCTTGCCGCATATTTTTCATAAGAGGAAAAATACTTTTTCCGGCCCTGCCCGCGTGCGCGGGCAGGGCCGGAAGAACGCGCTCAGCGGTCGAGGATCTTCCCGTCGATCGAGATCGTGACGACCTGCCATGGCAGGAACTTTCCGCTCGCGCGCAGCGCCTCCCGCGCCGCGTGCTCGAGCCCGCCGCAACACGGAACCTCCATGCGCACGATGGTCACGCTCTGAATGTCGTTGCCCCGGATGATCTCCGTGAGCTTGTCGGTGTAATCCACCGCATCGAGCTTCGGGCAGCCGATGAGCGTGATCTTCCCTTTCATGAACTCACTGTGCATGTTCGCGTAGGCATACGCCGTGCAGTCGGCCGCAATGAGCAGCTTCGCGCCCCGGAAATACGGCGCGTTGACCGGCACGAGCTTGATCTGGCACGGCCACTGGCCGAGCTGCGACGGCTGTGCCGCCGGCGTCGCTGCCGCGGCCGGCTCTTCACGCTGGAAGCGGTGCACCTGGTGGCCGGGACAGCCGCCGGCGTGCGCTTCCTGCATGGTCTGCGCCTGCTTTTTGCGCTTGTTGGCCTGCACGGCCGCCTCGTCATACGCCGCCGCTTCGCGCTCGACAAAATGGATGGCATCCATCGGGCAGGCGGGCAGGCAGTCGCCGAAACCATCGCAGTAATCGTCGCGCAGGAGCTTGGCCTTGCCGTTCACGATGCCGATAGCCCCCTCGTGGCAGGCCGTCGCGCACGCGCCGCAGCCGTTGCACTTTTCTTCGTCAATGTGGATGATCTTACGGATCATAATATCCCTTCCCTTTCCAAAAATCGTCCGGGCCCCCGCCCGGCGGTCTTGACTTTCTGTGCATAAGATAGCATAATAAGACCCACAAATCCGTTGTCAGAACAACAAATGGAGCAAAAAAATGAACATCATGCTATCCAACACGCGCCTCTTTCGCGGCATTGGCAGCGATGAACTGCCGCTGCTGCTGCAATGTCTCGGCGCGGCACAAAAGCATTACGACCGGGGCGAGACCATTCTCGCCGAGGGCGCGCCGACCGAGCAGCTCGGCATGGTGCTCACCGGCATGGCCATGATCGGCTACGACGACGTCTGGGGCAGCCACAGTCTGCTCGGCCACGTCGGCCCGGGCGAAGTGTTTGCCGAGCCCTATGCCTGCATCCCGGGCGAGCCGCTGCTCATCAGCGTGACCGCTTCGGAAGACACCGAAGTGCTGTTTTTGAACATCGGCAAGGTGCTCACGACGTGCACGAACGCCTGCCCGTTTCACGCCAAGCTCATTCAAAACCTGCTGACCGTGTGCGCGGCCAAGAACCTGCAGCTCTCGCAGCGCATCCTGCACACAACGCCGAAGGGCATCCGCGCCCGGCTCATGTCGTACTTTTCCGAGTGCGTCAAGCGCGCCGGACAGTACAGCTTTGACATTCCCTACAACCGCCAGCAGCTGGCCGACTATCTGGGCGTGGACCGCAGTGCCATGTGCAGCGAGCTGTCGCGGATGCAGCGCGAGGGGCTGCTGACCTACCACAAGAACCATTTTTCCGTGCACGAAGCACTGGAGTAAATCGACGAAAGGCGGACACAACATGACGAGAGAAGAATACGCAAAGCGGATGAAAAAGCACCCCGACTGGGCCCCCGGCCGGGACGCGATCGAGGCGGCCTTTGCCAGGCGCTACCCCAAAACGGAGCCGGTGTGCTTCGAGAGCGAGCTGCACGACCGCGCGGCCTTCGGCGGCGACGAGTATCTCGACGGCTTCGCCGTCTACGACACGGGCAAGGGCTATCAGCACATCGTCACCTACGGCATGAGCGAGCTGTACCCGAGCATGGCGGCCTTCGGCGCCGAGTACAGCAAATGGGGCTATGAAATGACCATGAAGGTGCGCGAGAGCTATGCCGAGACCGGCACGTGGGCGCTCGACCTGCTGGCCCAGCTGGCGCGCTACACGTATCAGACCGGCAATTTCTTCGAGCCGGGCGCGTACATCCCCGGCGACGGCAGCTCCCTGCACCCGGAGCTGAACTCGGCCATCACGGGGCTGGCCATCGTCAGCGACACGACCGTCGCCCCGATCGAGACGGTGCACGGAAAAGTTGCGTTTTTGCAGCTCGTCGGTCTCACGCAGCCGGAGCTGGACGTGCTCGCGCGCGACCCGGATGCGCTGGACGGCATTCTCGAGCGGATGCGCGCGGACGATCCCGAGCTGGTGCTCGACATGCGCAGAACGAAGTCCTACGTATAAAAACAGCCGCACCGTGGCCTCACGGTGCGGCTGTTTGGTTATCTTGCTTTGGATCAGTTGCCTTTCTTCGCAATCAGCTCCGCGCAGGCTTCGCCGAGGATGCGGATGCCCTTTTCGATGACCTCGTCGCTGCTGTTGGAGTAATTGATGCGGAACGTGCTGACGTTGCGCTCCTTTTCATAGAACGGGTCGCCCGGGCAGATGGCAACGCCCCTGGCGAGCGCGACGCGGTAAAGGTCGACCGTGGACATGCCGTTCGGCAGCTTGGCCCACAGGAACATACCGCCCTCCGTCGGCGTGAACTCCACGCCCTCCGGGAGATACTTGCGCATGCAGTCCATCATCAGCTCCGCTTTGTGCTTGTAGAGCACCTTCGTCTTCTCGATGTGCGCGTCAATGTCGTTGTCAGCGAGGTACTGCGCCAGAACAAGCTGCGAAAAGATGTTGGTGTGCAGGTCGGCGGTCGCCTTGTAGCTCAGGAGCTTTTCGCGCAGCGCCTTGTTGCGCACGCACACCCAGCCGATGCGCATACCGGGGGCAACGATCTTGGAAAACGTGCCGAGCATGCAGCACTGCTCACCCAGCTCCTTGCCGAAGCTGTCGGTCGCGGTGCCGGAAAAGCGCAGCTCACGGTACGGGTTGTCCTCCAGCACGACGATGTCCGTGCCCTTGAAGATCTCCACAACGCGGTCATGCACTTCCTTGCTGTAGCTCAGGCCGGTGGGGTTCTGGAAGTTCGGGATGACGTAGGCAAATTTCACGTCCGGGTTGGCCTGCACGGTCGCCGCCAGCTCGTCGCAGTCAATGCCGTCGGGGTTGATGGTCACGGGCAGGACCTCGGGATCGAAGAAGTGGAACGACTGCAGCGCGACGAGATAGGTCGGGTTCTCGACGATGATCTTGTCGCCGGGGTCGAGCATGCACGCGCCGATCATCGTCAGCACCTGCTGCGAGCCGTTGGTGATGATGATGTCGTCGGCCGTCACACCGTAAACGCCCATCGTCTCATAGCGCTTGGCGACCCACTCGCGCAGCGGCAGATAGCCCTGCGTGCCGCTGTACTGCAGCGCCATGACGCCGTTTTTCTCCAGCACTTTGTGCGTAGCCTTGTCCATCGCCTCGACCGGGAACGAGACCGGGTTCGGCAGACCGCCCGCGAAAGAGATCAGGTCAGGCGACGCCGCTGCCGCAAGAATGCTTGCCGTAAACTCGCCCTGAAAGTCGGGACGCAGGATTTTGGTGGAAAGTCTGGGATTCATAATGATTTCTCCTTTCATGGGCACTTGTAGTGGTCTGTGTATTCGACAGGCAAGCCCTCATAGTGTGTCGATTATAGCGCACACGATCGCCGGATTACAAGGCATACCGGAAAAATCTGCGTTCTAACGGAAAGGCGCGCGCATACAAAGTGCGGTTCTGTATAGAACGCTCATTCGCGCTTACCGTTATGCGTCAAATATGCGTCATTTCTGCATTTTGCAACCATATGACGCTAGAATTTCGCCAATACTTCGTCACGGAGGAACGGCAAAATGAAGGACAACCTGAGCCGATATACACTGCGCATCGACCAGACGCTATTGGATAAGCTCGGCTACATCGCGGAATACGAGGGCCGGACAAAAACCGTGAACTCGAGCAGATGATCAAAATTCAGTTCTGTTTCGGCTGTACGAATTCCCGCCGCAGAATGGCTCCGCAGCGGGGATTTGTTATAAGCTGAAACAGCCGAAAGCCCCTGATCTCAAGCGGTTTTCAGGCATGTAAAAAGTCCACCGTGATCCAAAATCACGGTGGACTTATGGCGGAGAGTAAGGGATTCGAACCCCTGTGGCGTTGCCGCCTAACGGTTTTCAAGACCGCCCCGTTATGACCGCTTCGGTAACTCTCCAGATATGCAAATAGAGAAACAAGACGCCGATGACCGGCGTCTTGTTTTTGGCGGAGAAGGAGGGATTTGAACCCTCGCGCCGCTTATCACAGCCTACTCCCTTAGCAGGGGAGCCCCTTCGGCCACTTGGGTACTTCTCCAAGCCGAATTCCATTTCCAATATGGACGCGCGTCCAGCGCGCTGCATTATAGTAGCATATTCGGCAGCGGATGTCAACTTGTTTTTTGGTTGACACCGCGCGCAAAATGCGTTATAAGTGTGCCAGAACAAAGGAGATACGTCTATGCACTACACATCTGTACTTTTTGACCTCGACGGCACGCTGCTCGACACGCTCGGCGACCTGACCGCCGCCATGAACCGCACGCTCACCCGCCACGGTCTGCCGGAGCGCACGCGGCAGCAGATGCGTACCGCGCTCGGCAACGGGGCGCGGCGGCTGATGGAGCTGTCCGTCCCATCGGGCACGGACAGCGCGCTGTTCGAGACGCTGCTGGCGGAATACAACGCCGACTATGCCGCCCACTGCCGCATTGAGACCGCCCCCTACCCCGGCGTCGCCGCGCTGCTGCGCACGCTGCACACGCAGGGGCGCAAGCTCGCCATCGTGTCCAACAAGCCGGACGAGGCCGTGCGCGCACTGCGTGCGGATTTCTTCGCCGACGCAGTCCAGATCGCTGTCGGCGAGACGGCAGCCATCCGGCGCAAGCCGGCGCCGGACATGCTGCTGGCCGCCATGGAACAGCTTGGCGCCGACCCTGACAAGACGGTCTTTGTCGGCGATTCCGAGGTCGATATTGCCACGGCGCGCGCAGCCGGTCTGCCGTGCATCAGCGTGCTGTGGGGCTTTCGTGACCGCGACCTGCTTGAGCAAGCCGGCGCGCAGCAGTTCGCCGCCGACATCGCGCAGCTGCAGGCGCTTCTGGGCTGAAAAAAATCCGCTGGGATCAACCAGCGGATTTTTTATGCCATCCTGCGGCGCAGAAACTTCAGCTTCGTCTCCGAGATGAGGATGGCAACAAGGATCAGCGCGAAGCCGACGATCACGCGCGGCTCCAGATGCTCGTGATAGAACGCAACGGAAAACAGCGTGCCGAACACGCTCTCGAGCGTGAGCAGCAGCGCCGCCGTCGTGGGCGGGGTGTACTTCTGCCCGAATGTCTGGAGCAGGAAGCACAGGCCGGTGCACATGACGCACAGATAGCCAAGACGCAGCCACACATCCGCCGGGATCTCCTCCGGCGCAGGTGCGGCGAACGGCGCCGTGACCCAGCTGAGCACGGCTGCCACAGCAAACTGCACGAACGAGAGCAGCACCGGGCTGCACCCTCTGGCCGCACTGGCGGTGGCGATGATGTGCAGCGCGTAAAACACGCCGCTGAGGATCGTCAGCCCCTCGCCGCGGCCGATGCGCAGGTCGCTCTGCAGGGACACGAGCCCCATGCCGCACAGGCACAAAAGCGCCGCCGCGAGGTTGTACCGGTCCGGCCGCCGCTTATGGATCAGCCACCAGAAAAACGGCACGAACACGCAGTACGTCGCCGCGAGAAAGGCGTTTTTCCCCGGCGTGGTGTGCACGAGGCCATACGTCTGAATGGTGTAGGCCAGGTACAGGCACACGCCCATGCACGCCCCACCGGTGAGATAGCCGCGGTCGAGCCGGCGCAGGCTCCGGATACCGATGAGCGCCATGAGCAAGGCCGCACCGGAAAAGCGGATAGCCAGCAGCCACAGCGCGGGAACGGTGGCAAGTGCGTCCTTCATGATCGTGAACGAACTGCCCCAGAGGAGCGTCGTCACGATCAGGGCGAAGCGGCCAAGACGGGTATAAGCATGGCTTGCGCCGGGGTCAGGCATAGAGATCAGGGTTCCTTTTTCATGAATTGTCCGGCCGCGCGCAATTTCTTCTTCGCTTAACAGGCATTCTGTCGCCGGAAAAGCTTCAAACCGCTCAATCTTTTCAATGGAACGCTGGCTCTCCACGTCAAACAAACGGATTGAATCCACCTCATCGTCCCACAACTCAATGCGCCCCGG
>OLVW01002503.1_pt1 | contig 13195 bp, 10 predicted proteins | sample 1673301 | NCBI WGS metagenome assembly OLVW01 (sample SAMEA3178941, study PRJEB25190) | human gut metagenome
CTCATCGTCCAAAAGGACTCTCCATACCTGCGGTGTGCTGCTGTTCTCGGTTACGGTTACGATAAAATCATCTACCGGCATAAAATTATGCGGTGTTGTAGTCTCACGGACAATGTAGCGTCCATAAGGAATCGGGATGCTGCACGCATAGCCGCGTTCATCGGTAAACATTTCTGTTTTTCCGTCTTCCGTAAGAACGATCGGGGTCGCATTTGTAAAGTCATAACTTCCATCGTCCTTTACAGTCAGGCTGCTGATCAGATAAGCAGAGAATCCGGCACCTTTTAAAAGATCCGCATCGGTCTTATCATTATCCGCTGCTTTGATCAACTGGAATGGCTGTTTGATCACGTCTTCTTTGGAAACGGTATTTCGTTTTACCGTCTCTACCTGATCTCCTTCGTAGTTACAGTTTACATCATGCTCCTCTTCGTCCAGAAGATAACCTACTGGAGGCGTGATCTCCTTCAAATAATACTTTCCAAGATACAGGTTGCTTACACTTGCTTTTCCCGCTTTATCGGTCGTCAGGGTAGCTACCTGCTCGTCCTTTTTATAAAGGACTCCGCTCCTGCCATCCGGATGGTTAATGTCTTCCCTTGCATAGAGCCCGTAAATGGCTCCTTCAAATACGGCATCTCCCTGTGCGCTGTTTCCTGTCTTGCTGTCTTCTTTTACCAGGTCGATTGTTGCATTTACACGCTTATTTGTAAAGGTATAGCTAAAGTTTACCTTTTCTTCCTTATCATTGGTAAACTTAAAAGTGAAGGTGTAAGTATCCTCACTGTTTCTAAGGTAAAGTTCCGGTGCCTGGATCTCCCGGATGCTGTAGCTGTAATTGATCGGAAGTTCCGCTTTATAAGAAGCTTTTCCATCGGCTCCGGTCGTTGCTTTTTCAATCAGTGTTCCTTTGGGAACAACGGTCTTACCATCAACTTTGATATCTTCTGCTGCATACAGCCCGTAAATACCTCCGGAGAGCGGATTTTTGGTCTCTTCGTCCTGTTTTTCCACACGGACTGCTGCCTTCTGGCGTTCATTTAAAAATGTTGCACTGCCAGTCTGCACTTCTACGGTCTGGCCTGCATACACAAGCTCGACATTCTTGGACTCTCCTTTGCATACATAATTATCCGGAGCCTTCGTCTCGGTTACTGTGTAGGTGCCAAGATAGAGATCTTTTAACGTAACGCTTCCGTCATCTCCGGTAACCAGATTATCCTTGACAAGCGCACCTTTTTTATAGATGAGGGTGCCATCTGCCGCCTTGATATCTGCACCTGCATAAACACTGTAAACGGCTCCTTTCAATTTCTGTTTTTCGTAGGTAAATGTCACACCATTTTCCGTGACGGCAGCTCCGGTGAGCACTTCTCCTTCTTTATAAATGGTGAGTGCACCCTTTTGCTCTTTATCCGTTAAGTTCTTGGAAGCGGTCTGCCCCACGACCAGCTTTACCCCATAGGCTTTCGTATCCAGCACATATCCGGACGGGCCTGAAATCTCACGAAGGTAAACGGTATCCTGTGTTTTGGTGATCTTTACTTCGGATTCCCCTTTTGCATTTGTTGCCGGCATTTTTTTGATAAGTTTCGTGCAGGCTTCATCTGCATAGATGCCGTAAACGGCACCTGCAAGGAGCGCGTTGCTTCCCTTATCTTTTTTGATGATCTTGACCGTTGCTTCATCCGGCCAGTCTACCTCCAGGTTCAGCTCCAGTGTATCGGTATAATATCCAAATCCGATATCCTGGCTGTTCGCCAGCTTTAAGAGCATGGCATGGAAATTAAGCGGATAGTTGGATGTGATCGCATATTTTCCTTTCAGGCTTCCAATATTCTGGGTGGTTGCTTCCAGATGGAATTTTTCACCGCCCTTTACGCTCACATTTCCGGTCCCGGTTTTTCCTGTCGTCTCATTTACAAGGGAGACCCCGTTTTCCAGATGGATCGTGATCACAAAAGCTGCATTTGCCTTCCATGTAAATGTCGGGCTCTGGTTTCCATTTGCAGAAGCACTGAGCCCTGGTGTCAGTTCCATGGTCGTTGGATCCGGCATCTTTGAAAGGGCTGCCTTGATCTCTTTTAACATGTTTTTGGCAGTTGTCGAAAGGGAGCCGCCAAATCCGGATTCCCCGTCATATAAATAATCGACCAGATAATGCTGCATTGCACGGGTCTCGGAGGAACAGCCGTATTTTTCCATGATGGATTTGATATTATAGCCGTTGAATGTGCCGCCCCATCCGGGACCGCCATATCCGTAAAACATGGCCTTCCTTAAATAACGGTCATCGCCGCCTTCATCCAGTTCGACCATATTTTTATAAGTCGTTCCACTTGGCGGGGACTGTTTACTGTGCTGCATACAGTATGCATAGACGGTATAAGTCTTTCCGCCTGCTTTGTAACGGATATACTTATAGGAATCATTTCCGCCCTGTCCCATAACAGAATCAAACGGATGCAGTTTTCCATCTGAATAATAGTAATAGGTATTAGCTTCAATGTCTGTTGAATCATCCCACAAGTCTCCATCGGAAGCTGCCACGGTACTAATACCGCCCTCAGCCTGGTCATATAGCACACTTAATGCAACATCATCTTCCGGCATCTCAAAGCTGAAGGAATTTGTTCCCTCATCGTAGCTTACTTCTGCATACAGAAGATCTTCGGTATTCTCTGTCTGGTTTGCTTCGACAAGACTTGTTCCCACTGCGATCAGGCTTCCCTGCGGGATATCACCGGAAAAGTTGACCATCTCCCCCGTCTGGTAACGTCCGTCCTCGTGGTCCAGTTCAATATTGAATTCATTTCCCTGTACGATGTCAACCTGATGGCTTCCATCCTCTGGTTCCTCATCGGAAAATCCTTCTGCTTCCTCTTCTTCTGGCTCCTCCGTTTCTTCCGGCTCTTCCAGAGTTTCCGGGGCATCTTCCGGGCTTATGGTCGGGAGGACGGGGTCTGCCTCCGGTTCGTCATCGCCGGTTTCCTGTTCCTGACCGCCATTGGATCCGTCTGTTTCTGCTTCCCTTGGTGTCACAGTAATGTTTCTGGCAACCAGATAGGCTTCCCCCGATGCGGGCGTAACAAGATATACGCATTTATAGGTCCCCGCATGGTTATAATCAAATACAGTCCCGTCTTCCATTGCTGCTTTTTTCAGTTCCACATGGTCTCCGTCAGAGAGTTTCAGTCCTGTAAAATCATTCTGAATATCAAAGGCTTCCCCTTCGGTAACCATAAGCGCAAGTTCCGGATCAGCAACGGTTTCCTCGATCAGTTCCTCCTCGCTTTTCTCCGTCTGCGTTTCTGTCTGCGTTTCTGTCTGTACCTCGATCTGCGTCTCGCTCTGTGCGGAAACGCCTCCCACCTCAGCGGCGGATACTGCAGAAGCTCCCGTCTGCAAGAGCGTAGTGCAGCACAGAGCAAAAGCCATCGCACCCGCCATCCATCTTTTCTTCCAGTTTTTTTCCAAGTGCACGTTCTCCTTTCATGATCGCTTTTTTCCCTGCAGTTTTCTTTTGGTCCGTCTCTTATCTGCATCGCTTTCTCCTCTCTTCCGGCTTTTTCAGCCAGATAAAAAGGAAACTGAAAAAAATTCCAGTTTCCCTTTTATCTGACCAAACATTTTATGCCGTCTTCCTGTGTCCTTTTTCCTCTTTTCGAAGGATCCAGTCATCCACGCCTTTGTAGTGTTCCATCCAGGTACCGGATGCATCGGTATCCCAGGTGACTCTTTTGCAGGATACATTCAGTTCCTCACAGATCTCATATAGTTTTATACAGCCTTTTCGGATCATGTCCCGTTTTCTGCGCTTTTTGGGGCATTCTCCATGATACAGATAAATTCCATGTTCACATTGCCGGCACGCACTTTTTTCATCGTGCTTACAGGACAATTCCATCATTTTATCCATGTCGTAACATTCGTAAACTCTTTTTAACCCCTGCTCTTTCAGTTTTCGCAAGACAGTTTCCAGTCCTTTATGATTGGAAACTCCAGGGACTCCGATATAAGGATTTCCTGTACACATCCATGCGATCTCTGCCTTTAAGATCCCTTCCGTTACGTAAACCGTGCCATCCTTTATTTTCCCAAACATTCCTGCCGGGCTGCCGCTTGATGTGCCTCTTTCTAAGCCGCTGCTGGTAAACCAGAGGTACTTCCGTTCTTTTAAAGGAACATCCAGCCGGATCTGGAATCCTATGATCCGTTCCTTCCCATCCCGGACCGGGCAAAGATACCCGTTATTCTTCCTATAAAAAGCAGCTTCCCAGTCACCATCCCGGTTGATGAAAAATCCAGGAACCCCTTCCAGGCGAAATCCCTTTTTTAAGAGCTTTCTGGCAATGGTCACGGAATTCTCATCATCCGTACTTAAAAAACCTCGTTCTTCCATCTGTCTGACCTCATTTAATGTCAACCCACGCAGGAGGAGGTTCCTCCGGTGTGTTTCCTTAAGCTTAAGAAAAGTGAGCATTTCCTTATATACATGGTCCCGGTAATCCCATTCCTCTTCCGTAAGGGAAATGCGTTTCTTTTTAGAAACGATAGAAACGAACCCATTTCGTGTCGTGGACTGCTGTCTTTTATCCGTTCCAGAAAAAGAAAGTTCCTGCTTTATCTCCCGGTAGGCTTCTTTATACCGGTTTCTCCCATAAATGCCGGATAGTTCCGCATACAGTGTCAGCATATTTCCGGCTGCCCCGCAATGATAGCAATGGTAAACATTCTTCAGTTCTCCATTTTTGCGGATGCAAAAACTGCATTTTCCTCTTAAATCCCCACAAAAAGGACATTCCACCGGAAATTCGTCCTGGTAAGAATCACTCAGTCTTCGGATTGACAAAAGATCTGCTACTTCTGCGATCGTAAACGATTCTCTGGCATACATGCCTTCCTCCTCTTCATAAAAGATGGCCCCGTTCCCGGAGCCACCTCAAACTATTTCTCTGTTTTCAGGCTGCTTTTTGCATTTCCTTTTCATGATCCAAAAGAATCTTCGCAGCTTTCTGTATTTCCTGATTCTGGCCTTTGTAACGCTGTACCAGCCATTTGATCGTCTGGTAACCTCTGGCATCCTGCATCATTTTCCCAAGAGGGGTTCCGGCATAGACACCAAAATTGCAGATAACCTTTTCTGCCCATTTCACTTCATCCTCTGCATCCTCTTCGTGAGCCATATCCTCCAACACTTCCTCAGCAGTCTCTTCTGGTGTTTCTTCCTCTTCTTCTGCATCAAAAGAAATCTCATCATCTTCATCAAATGGAACTTCATCCGTTTCTTCTACTGCACGGAAACCGTCTGCATCCGTCTCGGCAGTAATTTCCTCATCTACGGAGATTTCCTCGGTCTGAACCGGATCTTCCGCTTTGGTTTCTTCATCGGAAAATTCTTCCAGTCCGCTTTCACTTTCTTCCATTCCAAAAGTCATCTGTCCAGGAAGGTTTTCTTCTGTATCCGTCACTGCATATTCCACTTTTACAGGACCTTCTGATATGGCATTTCCATTACGCAGTTTTTTACAATCCGTTTTCTTTTCCCTGACCGGTTCCGTTTGCTCCTGCTTTGCTGCGGTTTCTTTTCTTTCTGCCTTTTCCTGTTTCTTTTTCGGTTTTTCCGGTTTTACGGAAGCTTCCTGCTTCGGCATTTCTTCTTTTTCCGTCCCACGCATGTCCGGATCGTCTATTCCAGATGCCTGCATGATGTTGAATTTATTTAAGAAATAATACTTCAGGCCATACGTCCATGCCGCACCTTTTGCTTTATCCGGTGCTTCATTGGTTCCAATGACATGCAAAAAGCTCCTTACCTTGTCTCCCGGACGGTCTGCATTGGTCCAGCACAGCTCCAGGTCAGCCTCATATCTCCAGAGTGTTCCCATTTCCTTTAAAAACACGGAATTGCCTTGTTCGTCCATCTGTGTCGGTCTTTCACTTAAGATGTCAAAATCGACCCCGTATTTATTAAGGGCCGGTGTCAGGCATTCATAAATATCATCCAGTTTTACAAAATCATAAGTAACGTCCTCACTGTACCGTTTGCGGATCAGCTTCGGCACTTTCTTCCGGATCCTGATCATCTTCTGGTTCAGATTCATGTAATTGTATTTACCCATATTATTCGTTTCCTCCTGATTTTTTCACTTTTTATACTAAGCAGAACGCGGAAGGCTTACCTCCGGCCCTGTCCTAGTCTTTTTTAACATTTCTTCCATTTCCTCCCGGATACATCCGATACAGATCTTCTTTTTTGAGATCTCCGGAAGTTTTTCAAGCAGCCACTTCTGGGCGAAAAGCTCTGCTGCCCGCTGTGGGTTGCTTAAATATTCCAGAAACATCCAATCAGAAAATTCCCACTTCATATCCGCAAAATGAAACTGCGGCTGATAGATCAGATCCTCCGGCCGCTTTCCTTTTTTAATAAAACGGTCTGCATTTAGCTGGATATAAACCCTGCTGATCTCCGGGATCATCTGTGCAGCTGCATACCCGCCTTTTAACAAAAGTTCATCCCATTGTTCCCGGATAAGTTTCTTTCCAATGCGGCTTATCTGTGTTTCCAGTTTCGGGATCAGATCCTCACGCACAGGAAAACCAAAATCATCCGGTATCCCGATCGGCTTCAGAAAAAGATCTTCTGCTTCATAAAGGGAATACTCCGGCATGTGGATCACGGCACACCAGTTCCGGTCTGTTTTTCTGTTTTCCTTTAAACAGTCAAAGAAAAAGAAACAGTTTCCATATTTTGCCTTTATAAACAGCTGTCCGGAAAATTCTTTTACTTCACAATCCGGCGATTTCAGCCATGCGATCAGTTTTTCTGCCTCCCTGCTCTCTTTTAACCAATCCGGAAGTTTTCTATCCATCACATACCTCCGTAATTCAGATATATGGCAGGGAATACCTGGAATACACCATCTTTGCCCGTTTTAAAAATGCAGAGCCTTTTTCTGCTTTTGCAAACCATTCCACAAAAAACCGTGTCAGGTTCTGCTGCAGTGTCCGGTGGGTATCAAGGGCATAATCCACAAATTCCCCATATCCGTCCATACTTCCTGCAAGCAGGTAGCAGGTAAACATTTTTGCCATCTGCTCTTCATCTGAAGGATTGATCTCCATTTCCTCTGCACCTTCATACACCAGGCGCACCCTTTCTGGCTGTTCCTTTACATGCAGACACAGATCATCGGCCATCAGTTTCGATGCTTCGTTTCGAAGGTCGTAATATCTGACCTCTGAAAGACCTTTTAGCCAGGCAAACCCAAGATAAGTGTAATTGTCTTTTATTTCCTGCTGCTCTTTTGCCATGGACTCCATAAATTTTTTGTGTCCGGTGGGATGGCAGTTCAAGTATTCATCTACCAGCAGCCTTGCCACATCTTTTCCATTCGTAACCTTCATGTTTTCCTCCCATCAAAAAAAGACAGTCCATGCTGTCTCCATTCTTTTAAATCCTGTTAGTATTTTACAGTGCCAGGAATATCATATTCATGCCAGCGTTTTGACACACAGCCGGCAATTTTTTCTTCCAGAGCTAAAAGTCCTCTCTCATTCGTCTTTTCCTGCCTTGCAATGGTAATGGATTCACAGATCCCACAGTAGATCTCGTATGCGCTGCATGGCTCATCCCCAGTAGTAGCCTTAAACTGCTCCACGGTTTCTGCAAGCAGTTTTTTTCCAAATCCCGCCTGCTTCATGATCCCTGCCATGGCATTTGCCGGATGCTCGATCCAGATATCACACAGCCGCATGACCCCTTTTAAAACTTCCCGGTAGTAATCGAAGATCGACTCTATGTTTTCCGTGAAATCTTCCATTCCTTTACAGTTTTTGTGCGTAACCTTCAGGGCATTGCCAAGGATCACATTTCTTGTCGGCTCCTGCAGGGAATAAAAAATATTCGCTCCGGACACACCAACGTCTGACGTAGTGATCCGTACAACTGCTTTTATGTCCTTATCGGTCTTTCTTCCATAATTCTGCATCAGTTCCTTATAAACATCTGTAAGTTTCGTATCTTCCAGCTGCCAGGACGCCGTAACAGAATAATGGTCTGCATAGCCGTTTAAAAACGTTGCCTTCTCATAGTCCCCATGGATATATGCCGAGGTAACCATGTACATATCCGGCATGGATATGATGGCATAATCTTTTTCATCACCGGACAGGACTGCCCTTATTTTTCCTTCACAGAAACGGATCAGTGCTCTTCCTCTTGCAACCTTCAGGCATTTATTCAAGATCTCTGCCAGTGTTTTCTTATCGACATCTGCCAGGGCTTTGCCATCAATCCTGGCCCGTCCTTTCAACGATTTGATTGCTGAATTTCCTATATAACAGATCCTCTCGGGCAGGATAAGAACCAGCCTGGAATGAGATAAAGTATCTTTTTCCAGTGCTTCCAGGGAAATGCCCGGAACCTCTGTGCAGGTTTCCTCTCCTGCTGCTGCCACCTTTAATTTCTTACTGGTGATCCGGATCCATTCTGCCCGGCTGTCTATCTCTTCCAGATACTCGCACAGTTCCTTTTCTGTCCGGAACTCCTTATAAAAGTCATCTTTATAATACATAATGTCCGCCTTTCCACGCTAGCTGAAAATCCGGACTTCAACAGCCTGTATCTTTCCATCTTCGATGCAAAACACATAACCGTCTTCTGCCATCTCCATAAGCATTCCAATTTCCAGTGCATTTGCGTTTTCCCATTTAATTGTCTCCATAATCGACCCTCCTGATTTTACAATGTGTTTTCTTTTTTTGATGTTTTTAAGGTATTTCTTTTTGCAGTTTCCTTAACTGCCAGTTTCATTCGTGCTCCTCCTTTCTGCTTTTTATGCAATAAAAAAAGACACAAAAAGAATCTTCTTTCCTTCTTGCATCTTCCTTATATTTTGCATATCCATTTTTTCTCATTAAGGGCAAGACCGCCCCAAAGTGTTTCTTCCGGAATGTCCGGAACTAAAGAATAACCACAGTCTTTTATAGACTGTTAAATTATTTTTCATTTAAAGACTACCACAACATTTTGTGGTTGTCAATTAATTTTAACTATATATTGTGTTATTGTGTGAGCTATCTTTATTATTCTGCTACATGTTGTGACAGGCGGCATGATACCGCCTGTCTTTTCATCCGTCTGCATAAGTGCATGTATCTGAGGGGAATAGGTAATCTGTACATGCACTATGAAAACGTCTTACTCAGCGTTTGGATCCGCCGGGGAAATATTTTTGGCAAGGCTTCGCCCGTTGGCATCCGTCCCTGCTTCAAAAAGGACCGGCTGGCCACCGCTTAATTTCCGGTATCCATCCATCTGGATCTCCGAAAAGTGGGCGAAATAATCAATCCCGTCTTCACCGGTGATAAAGCCGTATCCTTTCTGTGCGCTGAACCATTTCACGGTTCCCTGTAGTGTTTCTGACATATCCTTCTCTCCTTTGCTGTATTTCCCGCAATAGTCTTTTGCGGAAACAGGGCAGCATGGAATCGAACCATGCCTGGTGCTCCCCTCCCTGCTATAAAAGGAATCTCTTCCTCTTATATTTCTTCGTTTCCCAAAAAAGTACCGTTATTGAGTGCTGCATCCACCCGGCGGATTCCTACCAGCTTCTTTTCATTTATGCCAAAATAAAACCGGTAACGTTTTCCCTCCAAAACTTTTACGTTTTTATCCAGCAAAAGTTCACTCTGCCGTCCGGCCGGATCACTTACCCGGATCTTCCGTAATCTTGCAAAGGGATTTTTCCCGTCTATCCCGGTTACCAGCCCTTCCACGATTTCATAGGTCTTTTTATCCGCGGTGCGGAAAATAAGATATGTTCTTATAAACCCGATAATCCCAAGCAGGAAAGACCAGAAAATAAAAGTTTTGTCTTTCATCCATGTTCCCATAAATAATCCGAAAAGCAGGATAAAAAGAGACAGGATACCATATCGCTGGATCCTGTCCTTAAAAAAATCCGGTATATTCTGATAACGTGTGCCAAAATCTTCCAAGCATTTATACAGCCTGTGCCAATACGGATGTTCCGTTTGCTTCAAGACAGTCCTCCCTTCTTATGTTGTCGATCACAAGCTGTTTCTTATAGTAAAGCTGCGCTACGCGGCTTATAAATTCCCGTTGTATCTGTTCCTGGAGGGAATCTTCCAAATGGGACTCCCTGCTTTTTGCCTTTTCTTTTAAGCATTTCAGATGATAGGAAACATCCCCTTCTCTTTGAAGATAGGAAAGTAGCTGGTATTCCTCTTCTGTAAGCAGCGGTTTTTTAAAGGCCCTCAATGAAAACTTCAGTCCTTTTCCCATGGAAAGGGCTTCCATAAAATGCTTCATGCGTTCTGTCCATGAAAAGGCCATGGGAGCCATGACTGACCGGCTGATAATACTGTATACAGCTTCCTCTCTGGTACATCCTTCTGTCAGAACAACCAGGCCCCGCTTTACCAGACGGTTCAGGCAAAACTGAAAATCCTCTTTGTCCGCCCATTCCTGTGCCTGTTTTTCTCCAAGGCTAAATACAAGAAGACGATGCATCTGGGAATGGACCTTATCCTCTTCACAGAAAGACCAGGTGAGCGCAGCCCACAAAATAGTTTCCATTTCTGTAAGTACTTTTTCTTCCCCATCTACCCAGACACAAAACATTCCATCTGCATCATCTTTTTTCATTCCGATTGCTGTATACCATCTCATGACATTTTTCCTCCTAGCCATTTAAGCTCTTTCTAATCTCTGCTTCTGATCTGTTTTCTTTCATATAACTTGTTACCCATACATCATTTCCAGGAGTTTTGGAAGTACATACCCCAAAAGCATGCCTGCTGCCGTACAGATTCCGATATTCGGCCGCCGCAGTTTCCATACTTCCTGTGTTTTGGTCCCGATAATCCTTGTTCTTCCCGGTACAATCCATCTGAGTTTCCGATAAAACTCCATGAATCCCTGATTGTCAAAGCCAAAGGATCGTACACAGAAAACATCCCGTTCCTGTTCTTCCTCATCCAAAAGGAAAAAGCTTTTCTGTTCTTTCCCTTCTTTTCGGATCACGATATAAAATTCCGGAATTCCCCGTCTGGTTCCTTCTACGATCTTATCCATCTCATCGTAAAAGATCCTGCAGGACTCATATTTTCCGTTTCTTTCCGGCTGGCAGACTGCCAGGCTGTCCTCTTCAAGTGCCATATAACAGTTTTCTGCCTCCATGATCCTCCGGCTGATTTTTATGGCCTGACGAAGAAGCAGGATTATCGCAAGCGCCAGTGCAGTACACAAATATGCAAGATCCCAGCATCTTTTCTGGTATATGAAAAAGTATGCGCTGATTCCCTCTGCCACACTGCATATTGCTGTCATAATAAAATACTGTTCTTTAAGGTCCATCAGATGATATACATCATCTTCTGTCGCCTGTAGTCTCAAGGGCATCCATCCTTTCCGTCATGCCACGCTTATTTTATCCGGGGATTTCTTTTTTTCCTCTCGGCTTTTTATATAGTCTGTACATTCCCGGATGGTCTGTTCACACAGGTAATAAGAAAACTTCCAGATATATGTGCTGTGTTTGGTCATATAACCATTTTTCCAGATTGCATCCAAAGCTCTGTGTGCTTCGATCCGCTTATTACGCAGATTGCTGTCAGCCATGGTTCCCATGGGACGCATACTTTTTTTGTGTGCCCCAATGTATGAATCACAGGAAGGATAGCCGCTGCATACATACAGGTATTTCTCCGGATCCAGGTTGTTATCCCCATAGACATAGGCTGCCGGCCTAAGTACCCCGGGTCTTTTGCAATATGGACAGTACAAGGTTTCCCGCATCTGTTTTTTCTTCTTTTTTGCCATCTGACGTCACTCCTTTCCATCTTTATCTCCGATGTTAAAGAAATCCCTTTTTCTGTGTCAACAGAATTCTTTGAAAATCATAAAAACATTTTCAGGAAGCTCTTTTGATAAGCCTTGTGATAATGCCTTCTGCCACTTCATAGTTGTCGTTGATGCGGGTCACCACAAATCCGATCTTATCTTTCTTTCCCGGAAGTGCGGACATATTGCAGGAATGTGCCACGGCATTGACTCCGATATCAAGGCGGATAAAATAGGTTCCCTTATAGACTTCCGTAATGATCCCTGTATATTTTCCCTGTTTATGGCATTTCCGGAGGTTATCTTTATTGATATTGGCTGTCGGACTCTTTGCATCCACTTCTATAATGATCTGGTCAACAGAGCTTGCTTCCACCTTATTGACCATGACCAGCACCAGATCACCTACCTGGAATTTTTCTCCGGCATCTACCATCCACTCCCAGGCCATGTCTCTGGCCCGGACAGATACTTCTACACCAAAGACTTCCAGGCGGACTGCCTTGGGAGCTACCGCGATCACCCTTGCTTCTACGATCCTGCCTTCATAAAGCATTGGTTTTTCTGTATCTTCCCCAAGGTAAAAAGTCTGCCTCTTTTTAAGCATTGCATCTTTTCTGGATGCTACAACACTCCGGCTCTTGTTATCCAGATCTTTGATGATGAAATCAATGTCACAGCCGAGCATGTTGTTAGCAATACGGACCTGACGGTTTAAGGTATCCGCGTTTTCACGCCCGTCTCCCTGAAGGTTGATCATCATTTCATTCATTGGGATAATGATCCGGAAACCATTAAAGTATGTAACAGCAACCATCCATCCACTCTCCAGTTTTTCAATGCCCCCAAGCTGGCCCGTCAGGATCTTTCTGGTACGATGTGCATTCAAAAGCTGATGCCATCTGGCTTCTTCCTGTTCCTCCATGCTTTCAACCTGCGCGTCTACATCGATTGTCAAAACACCATCGTAGACTGCACGCGGAACATCTTTTTCCCCGTTTCCCGCCAAAACTGTTTTTTTGGTATCCTCCATATACTTCCTCCTGTTCTTATTTATTTTTGTCTTCTCTGCTCCATCCAGAAAACTGCTTTTCCTCCGGTACTCAGGAAAGACAAAAGAAGACACAAAAAAAGCAGCCCGTTTAAAGCTACTTTCTTCATGCCTTCTTTTTACAGATACCATTCTATAATACATGGAATTCTATGTCAATATTACCTTAATTGCAATAGCGTCGCATATCGGTTTCTTTCATCTTTTCAGGTCAGCAAACAACTCGTCAAGGTCATTGTAGCCCTTTACAGACGGGTCTTTTGCAATCCTTTCCG
>OLVW01002504.1_pt1 | contig 13191 bp, 11 predicted proteins | sample 1673301 | NCBI WGS metagenome assembly OLVW01 (sample SAMEA3178941, study PRJEB25190) | human gut metagenome
CGACGATATTGCGCACGGCCTTCCGCCCCGCCAGCACCTCCACGCGGGTAACGAAGTCCTCCGCCGTGCCGAAGCGCGTGGAATACTTCGCCGCATTTTCCGACAAGATTGGCACGATCTCATGCTCGCGCGCGATGTCCTCGTAGAGTTTCAGCAGCTCGGGATGGTTGCAGAACGAGCCGCAAAAGGCAAATCCGATCTTCATGCTTCCTCCTTGATGAGTCGACATAACGTCTTTTTGATGGCGCGCGCCGCCGTCTCCGGCGCGACGCGCCCGGGCAGTCCCCCTGCCTTGAGATACGAAAGGCGCAGCGTTTCGACCGCGTCCATGTCAAAGCCGCTCGCGCTCGCAAGCTCGATGAGCAGGCAGTCCGGCGGCAGTTCGGCAAGGAGCGCTTCGTCCAATACCTGATGCGGCACGGTGTTGAACACCACGCGGAATTCCCCCAGCGTGCCGGAGAGGCGGTTCGTGTGCAGCGGCGCGTAGCCGAACGCGTCGATCCACGCAAGGTCCGACCGCTTGCGCGCGCTGACGCTGACCTTCGCTCCCAGCGCGCTCAGATCGTGCGCGAGCACCTTTCCGATGCGGCCAAAGCCGAGCACGAGGCATGGCGTGCCGTGCAGCGTGACACTCGTGTGCTTCATCGCCGCCTCGATGGCCCCCTCCGCCGTCGGGATCGCGTTGCGCACGCTCAGTTCTTCCGAGGCAAAGTAGTCCGTGATCGTAAGCCCCAACGACTGCGCGAGCGTTGACGCGTCGTTTCCCACATTGCCCGCGAAAATGCGGTGCTCGCGCCGCAGCGAGCGCAGCAGGCTCTCCATCGTGAGCTCTGTGCCGCTCAAATAGCCGTTTTTCTCCGCCGGCAGCGGCAGGACGATGATGTCCGCTTTCAGCGCGTCGCACAGCGCCAGCGGCTTTGGCGCACCGGTCAGCTCCCACGAGCAGACGTCGTATCCCTCCGCAGCCATCATCTGGGCAAGCAGGCGCATGCGTGCGTCGCCGCCCAGGAATGCTATCGTCTGGTCCATCTCATTCCCCCTTTTCCATAAAGGGTATGCCGCAGCGCGTGCGCGCATGACGCAAACTATTTTTGATTTTTTTCTTGACTACTCTATTTTTATCGTTATAATAAGAATTATTCTAATTCTTATTTAGGAGAAACACATGATCAAGTACGCCCAGCAGATTCTCGATCTCGTCCTGTGCTCCACCGAGCACCCGACCGCCGAGCAGATTTTTCTGCAAATGAAGCAGGAAAATTCCAAAATCGCGCAAGCTACGGTGTATAACAACCTCAACGCGCTTGTAGCGGACGGCAAACTCATCCGCCTGCCGCAGCCCGGCGCACCCGACCGCTACGACAACACCACGCGCCACGATCACCTGATCTGCACCCGCTGCGGCGCGCTCGCAGACTTCAAGTTCACCGACCTGACGCACAACATCGAAGCCGCGCTCGGCGCGCGCATCCAGTCCTACGACCTTCGCATTCACTATCTCTGCCCCGCCTGCCGCAAAGCGCAGGAAGAGCATTAAATTTTGAAAGATGAAAAGGAGAATTTCACCATGAAGACCAACAAGTATTCCGGCACCAAAACCGAGCAGAACCTGCGCACCGCCTTCTCGGGCGAATCCGAGGCGCGCAACAAGTACACCTTCTTCGCCTCCACGGCCAAGAAAGAGGGCTATGAGCAGATCGCCGCGCTCTTCCAGAAGACCGCGGACAACGAAAAGGAGCACGCCAAGATGTGGTTCAAAGAGCTCCAGGGCATCGGCTCCACCGCCGACAATCTGCTCTCCGCCGCTGAGGGCGAAAACTACGAGTGGACCGACATGTACGATTCTTTCGCCAAGACCGCAGAGGAAGAGGGCTTTCCCGAGCTGGCGCAGAAGTTCCGCCTCGTCGGCGAGATCGAGCGCCATCACGAAGAGCGCTACCGCGCGCTGCTGCGCAACGTCGAGACCGCCAAGGTCTTTGAAAAGAGCGAGGTCAAGGTCTGGGAGTGCCGCAACTGCGGCCACATCGTCGTCGGCACCAAGGCCCCCGACGTCTGCCCCACCTGCAACCACCCCCAGAGCTACTTCGAAGTCCACGCGGAGAATTATTGAGAATCGTCAACTAAAACGAGAGCCGCAGGCTGTGCCTGCGGCTCTCTTACTATTCACTTACCCCTTCGGCAGCAGGATGCAGATCGTCGTGCCCTTGCCCTCTTCGCTATGAAGCTCGACTGTACCGTGATGGTACTGCACGGCGTGCTTGACGATGGAAAGGCCGAGGCCCGTGCCGCCACTAGCCTTCGAGTGGCTCTTGTCCACGCGGTAGAAGCGCTCGAAGATGCGGCTCTGGTGCTCCGGCGCGATGCCGATGCCCGTATCGGCCACGGAGACGAACGCCTTGCCGTCCCGTTCACCGACGCTCATGGTCACGCTGCCACCCTCGACGTTGTACTTGATGGCGTTGTCGCAGAGGTTATAGATGACCTCGTACAAAAGCCGCCGTACGCCTCCGATGGTCTCGCTCCCGCCCTCGACGGCAATCGCGATGTGCTTCTCCGCCGCCGCGGTCTTGAGATCGTCCGCCGCCTCCTGCGAAAGCGTGAGCAGGTCGACCGTCTCGCGCGGCATTTCGTCGCCCTCGTCGAGCTGGGACAGGCGGATGATGTCGCCGATCAGCGTGACAAGGCGCTGCGCTTCTTTTCGGATGTGGCCGACGAAGCGGGGGACGTCCTCCTGCTTCACCATGCCGTTTTCCAGCAGCTCCGCGCTGCCGATGATGCCTTGCAGCGGCGTTTTGAGCTCGTGCGACACGTTCGCTGTGAATTCACGGCGCGTCTGCTCCGCTGTCTCGCGCTCGGTGATGTCGAAAGCCAGCAACACAGCGCCGACCGCCGCGCCGCTTGCGCCGATGCGGCTGACGTCAAACTGCCAGATACGGCCGCCGCGCTCCACGCGCGCCTCACTGTGCCCCTCGTCCATGGCGCGCTCGATGGCAAGGCTCATGTCGTGGCTGCGGTCGATGGTCAAAAAGTCCTGCCCGACGCAGCTCTCGTCCGTGCCGAAGAGCTTTTCCGCCGCGGGGTTGATACTCAGCACATGCTCTTTTTCATCGAGCAGCACAAGCCCTTCGCGCATGCTGCTTGTGATCTGCGAAAATTCCGTCTGCTGGCGCTGAAGTTCGTCCATCTGCTCGTCGATCTGCAAGTGCTGGCGGTTGATGCGCCCGAGCAGCGGGGCGAGCTCTTCATAGGCGTCATTTTCAAGCGGATGCTCAAGGTCCAGCTTGTTGAGCGGCTGGACGATGCGGTGCGACAGGCTCTTGGCTAAAACAGAGGACAGGATCAGCGCCACGATCAGCACCACTAAAATGGGCTGCCCCATGCCGACGAGCAGCACGCCCGCCGTCGCGCGGCTCATTGAAATGCGCAGCACGCTCCCGTCCGCGAGCCTTTCCGCGCAGTACATCGTCTTTTGCAGCAGCGTCGAGGAATAGCGCGTGCTCTCGCCCTCGCCGTATTCCAGCGCTTGCTTGACCTCCACGCGGTCGGCGTGATTTTCAAGGCTTTCGGCATCGGTCACGGTGTCGTAGAGCACCGTGCCGTCGTTTTCGATCCACGTCAGGCGGTAGCGCTCGGAGGAGAGCTGAGAGAGATACTCCGCCCCGTTTTCCTTCACGGCGACGGCGGCAAGCTCCAGCTCGTCGCGCAGCTGCTTTTTTTCGACGCTCCCGAAGTATTCGTACAGGCAGCCCATGATGACGAGCAGGCTCGCCAGCAGCACCGTGCCCGCCACAAGCAGGATGGAGTGAAAGATCTTTTTTGTCATGCCTTGCCCTCCATCCGGTAGCCCACGCCGCGCACGGTCTCGATCTTCTCGCCGTACGCGCCGAGCTTCTGCCGCAGCGTGCGGATGTGCATGTCCACCGTGCGCGTCTCGCCGCAGTAGTCCGTGCCCCACACGTCCGCCATGAGCTGGTCGCGCGAAAACGCCGTGCCGGGATGCGAGAGGAACAGGCGCAGCAGTTCGAATTCCTTGTATGTCAGCGCGACGCTCTCTCCATCCGCCGTGACGGTGTGGCTCTCTTCGTCGAGCACCAGACCGCCGCAGCGGAACTGGGATGCGCTCTTTGTGCCACAGCGGCGCAGCACCGCTTTGACGCAGGAGACGAGCTCCATCACGCCGAACGGCTTTGTCAGATAGTAGTCTGCACCGAGGTCGAGACCGCGGATCTTGTCGTATTCCGCGCCCTTGGCCGTCGCCATGACGACAGGGATATCGGAAAGCGCCGCGTCCGCGCGCATGCGGCGCAGCAGCTCCATCCCGTCGATGCCGGGGAGCATCACATCGAGCACGACGAGCTCGGGTCTTCCCGTGCGCAGCGCCTCCCAGAATGAGGTACCGTCTTCAAAGCCCTTGGCCTCAAAGCCGGTCGATTGCAGGGCATATACCTCGATATCGCGGATACTGGCATCGTCTTCCACGCACCAGATCATACTTTACCCCTCCTTATGCTCTCCTGTCACAGAGAAAATGACCCATTCGGCGATGTTCGTCGCATGGTCGCCGATGCGCTCAAAATACTTGGCGATCATCAGCAGGTCGAGTGCGAATTCACCATCATCAGGGTCCTGCGCGATGCGTTTGATGAGGTCCTTCTTCACGCGCGCGAAATAGTCGTCCACGGTGTCGTCCTCAGCGATGACATGATCGGCAAGCGCCGTGTCGTGCTTGACATAGGCGTCCACGCTCTCGGTCACCATCTTGATGGTCGAGCGCGCCATCTCGCGCAGGAGATTACTGTTTTCCGCACCGCGCCCGCCGAGGAACGTGATGATCTCGGCAATATCCTCGGCCTGGTCGCCGATGCGCTCCATGTCCGTGATCATCTTGAGCGCCGCCGAGATCTGGCGCAGGTCCTTTGCCACGGGCTGCTGCTGCAAAAGAAGCTTTAGGCACAGCGACTCGATCTCGCGCTCCTTGCGGTCGATCTCCTGATCGAGCGGTGCGACGCGCGCGGCCAGCTCCGCGTTGCCCTCCGTCAACGCCTGTGCCGAAAGGGCGATGACCTCCTCGCACAGCGCGCCCATCTCAATGAGCTCGCGGTTCAAAAGCGCAAGCTGTTCATCAAACCGGCTTCTCATTTAACCGAACCTCCCCGTGATGTAATCTTCTGTCCGCTTGTCCTGCGGCTGGGAGAAGAGCTTCTCCGTCTCGCCGTACTCTACGAGCTCGCCGAGCAGGAAGAACGCCGTGTGGTCGGAAATACGCACCGCCTGCTGCATGTTGTGCGTGACGATGACGATGGTGTACTTCTCCTTGAGCTCCATCGCGAGCTCTTCGATCTTCGACGTCGAAATGGGGTCGAGCGCACTTGTCGGCTCGTCCATCAGCAACACCTCGGGCTCGACCGCGAGCGCGCGGGCGATGCAAAGGCGCTGCTGCTGGCCGCCGGAGAGGCCGAGCGCGTTTTTCTTCAGGCGGTCCTTGACCTCGTCCCAAATCGCCGCACCGCGCAGGGATTTTTCAACGATCTCATCGAGCTTTGCCTTGTTCTTCACGCCGTGCGTGCGCGGACCGTAGGCAATGTTGTCGTAAATGCTCATCGGGAAAGGGTTTGGCTTCTGGAACACCATACCCACCTGACGCCTAAGCTCACTCACATCGACGGACGCGTCAAAAATGTCCTCGCCCTTATAGAGGACGCTGCCCGTGATCTTCACATCGGGGAGCAAATCGTTCATGCGGTCGAGCGTCTTTAAAAACGTCGACTTGCCGCAGCCACTCGGGCCGATGAGCGCCGTAATGCTTTTTTCGGGAATTTCAATGTTGATATCCTTGAGCGCCTGATGGCTCCCGTACCACAGACACAGGTTCTCAACGGAAAGGATGTTGTTCATAGCCCTCTCCTCTCTTTCAATTTGTCTTCAAAGGCGAGGCCGTACCAGTGGCTCTCGCCGCGTTTTGCCGTTTTCTGCACGCAGTCGTCGCAGAATTCCGCCGCGTCTTTCAGGGCTTGCGGCATGCCTTTACCGTTCATCAGCTCGCCGCACAGGGCGGAGACGAACACATCACCCGTGCCATGCAGCGTCTGCGGAAGGCAGGGCTTGAAAATTTCCATATACTGCCCGTTCAGCCGCGCGCAGTAGCCGATCTCCTCCCCGCGGTGGACGCCGGTGATGATGACATTTTCCACCGTGAGCGCTTTAAGAAGCGTTTCTATCGGTGCGTCCATCCCGCAGCCCGCGAGAAGCGCCGCCTCCGTGCGGTTGGGCGTGATGAGCTGTGCGCTCTCGCACAGCGCGCGCATCGCCTGCACGTACTCTTCTGTAAAGCAGCCGTACAGCGCGCCGTTGTCGCCGAGCACGGGGTCGACCACAACGATGGTATCCTCCCCCGCAAAGTCGCGGAGGAAATCTTTTGCAAAATGCATCTGCTCCACCGAGCCGAAAAAGCCCATGCAGATGCCGTCGAATTTGATTTGAAGCTGTCTCCAGTGCGCGGCAAAGGCCTTCATCTCGTCCGTCATATCGCGCATGACGTAGCTGCCGAAGCCGTCCGCCGTGTGCGTCGATAAAATGGCCGTCGGCAGCGGTACCGTCTCCACCCCGTAGGAAGAGAGGATGGGCATGGCCACGCTCAGCGAACACTTGCCGAAGCAGGAAAGGTCATTTAAGAGCGCCATGCGCTTCATGCCGCTTCCGTTGACAGGTCGTATCATTGCTGTTTCCTCCTGAAGTATCGGCCGACCAGATCGGCGATGAGGTTAATGAGCATCGTCAGCAGCATTAAAATGGCCGCGATGGCGAACACCACCCCCGTATCGCTCGACTCCTTGGCGTAGAAGTACAGCGCCACCGTCAGCGTCGCGCCCGCGTTGTGCATACCCTCAAAGAAGTTGTAGAGCATGTGCGCCGAGCCCGCCGTGAATAAGAGCGCCGCCGACTCGCCGAGGATGCGTCCGATCGACAGGATACAGCCCGTCACGATACCGTCCACGCAGCTTGGCAGCACCACCGTGCGGATGGTGCGCCATTTGCCCGCGCCCAGGCCGAACGCGCCCTCGCGGTAGCTCTGCGGTACGGTCTTGAGGCTCTCCTGTGTCGTGCGCATGATGGTCGGCAGGTTCATGATCGTCAGCGTCAGCGCACCCGCAAGAAGCGACGTGCCGTTTTTGCAGAAGATCAGCATGCCGACAAGGCCGTAGATGATCGACGGGATACCGGAGAGCGTTTCGGACGCGTATTCGATGATGGGAACGAGCTTTTTGTTCGCGGCGTATTCATTTAAGTAGATGGCCGCGCCCACGCCGAGCGGCAGGACGATGAGCAGCGTCGCAATGACGATATAGAGCGTGTTGAGGATGTCCGGCAGGATGCCGACGCGGTTGGCAAGATAGCTCGGCGCGGTGGAGAGCATCTCCCAGGTGATGTTCGGAATGCCGTTGCCCAATATATAACCAATCATACCGACTACGAGCGCGCAAGTCAATACTGCGGCGACGCCCATCAGGAGCTTCATCGCTGTGATATAGGCCTTGCGGCGGGCCGAGGACTGCATTTTCAGCATCAGTTACCCTCCTTGTCGCGCTTTAAGAAGAAGTTGAGCGCCGCATTGATGAGCAGGATGAAAAGATACAGCACGAGCGCGATGGAAAAGAGCGCCTGACGCTGCAAGCCGCTCGAATACGACATCTCGCTCGCGACCGCCGTCGTGAGAAAGCGGACGCTCTCAAAGATCGAGCCGGGCATGTTCGGCGCGTTGCCCGAGACCATCATCACGGCCATCGCTTCGCCGATGGCGCGACCCACGCCGAGCACGACCGCCGCGGCGATGCCGCTCTTTGCCGCCGGAACGGAGACGCGGAAATAGGTCTCGACCTCAGTCGCACCGAGGGCAAGCGAGGCGTCCTCATATTCATGTGGAACGGCCTCGAGCGCCGTGACGCTCACCTTGATGATCGACGGCAGGATCATGACGGCCAGCACGATGATGGCCGCAAACAGGCTTGCGCCGTCCGGCAGGTGGAACGTCTTACGGATGGCAGGCACGAGCACCAGCATACCGACAAGGCCGTACACGACCGACGGGATCCCCGCGAGCAGGCTGACGGCGGCCTCCAGCACGGTGCGGACCTTCTTGGGCGCGACCTTGGAGAGGTACACCGCCGTCAAAAAACCGATGGGCACGCCGAGGACGATCGCGCCTGCCGTGCCGTAAACACTCGTTAAAATAAAGGGCAGAATGCTGTACTTCGGCTCCGCCGACGTCGACGACCACACCTTGCCCGTGAGAAACGGCACAAGGCCGATCTTCTGAATGGCCGGGATGCCGGAGATGATGAGATACACCGTGATCAGCAGCACGCATCCGACCGTAATGAGGCCGAGAAGCAGAAAAATACCGTGGACGACGGCTTCAAACATTTTTTTCCTCTGCGCCATAATTGTTTCCTCTTTTTGCTGTCAGCGGGAGACGGCTCACGCCGCCTCCCGTGATGGTTCCTGTGTTCTGTTAGTTGGCTGCGACCGCACCGGCAGCGGCGATGATGCTTGCCGCATCAGCGGACAGCGCGTAGTCGAAGAAGGCCTGTGCCGCGGGGGAAAGCTCGGTGCCCTCCTTCGTGACGAGCACGAACGGACGCTGAACCACATAGCTGCCGTCCTTGACGGTCGCCTCCGTGGCTTCCACACCGCCGACTGTCAGCGCCTTGACGCTGTCGCCGACCGCGGAGAGGGAGGCATAGCCGATGGCGTCGGGGTTCTGGGACACGGTGTTGATGACGTCGCCCGTGGAGGTAAGCTCCTGACGGTACTGGCAGGCGTCCTTGGTGTCGGTGATGGACTCGAAGCCGTCACGCGTGCCGGAGCCGGCCTCACGGCCGATGAGCACGATCTCGGCGTCGTTGCCGCCGACGTCCTTCCAGTTGGTGATCTCGCCGGTGTAGATCTTGGCGATGGTGTCAATGTCGAGATCGGAGACAGGGTTCTCGGGGTTCACGACAATGGCGATGCCGTCGAGCGCGACGACGGTCTCAACAAGGCCGGAGGCCTTTTCGTCATCCTTGAGCGCACGGCTCGAAAGGCCGATGTCGCAGCGGCCTTCGCTAACGGCCTGAATGCCGGAGCCCGAGCCGGTGGGGTTATAGGTGAACTTCACGTCCTTGTTCATGGCCATGAAGGATTCGCCAAGAGAGTTGATGACCTTTTCCATCGAGGTGGAGCCGTCGGTCGAGACGGTGCCGGAGAGGGTCGTTTCGGTGTTGCTGCCGTCAGTGTTGGTGTCGGCGCTGTTGTCGTTCTTGCTGCCGCAGGCGGTCAGCAGGCTCAGCGCCATGACAGCGGTCAGCGCAAGAGTGAGAAACTTTTTCATTTGAAATACTTCCTTTCAATTTTTCCAAGATGTTGTTCCTTGCTACATTTGCCATCATAAAGGCAGGTTGTAAAATCAGAAAGTCGCCTTTTGTAAAATCGCGGTAAAAGAGAAAAAGGACGTTTTCCGTCGGAAAACGTCCTTTTTGAAGATCAAATATCGTGTTATTCGGTGCGCAGCGCTTCGACAGGGTCCTTGCGCGCGGCGATGCCGGAGGGAATGAGGCCCGCGATAAACGTGAGCGCCATGCTGATGACCACGAGCGCCGCGCCGCCGACAGGCGGCAGGATGGCGTTGAGGCTCTCGATACCCGTCAGGTGGTGCACGACGAGGTTGATGGGGATGATCAGCAATAGCGTGATGCCGATGCCGATGGCACCCGAGCAGAAGCCCTCGATGAGCGTCTCCGCGTTGAACACGCGCGAGATATCGCGCTTGCTCGCGCCGATGGCGCGCAGAATGCCGATCTCCTTCGTGCGCTCGAGGACCGAGATATACGTGATGATGCCGATCATAATGCTCGACACGACGAGCGAGATCGCGACGAACGCGATAAGCACATAGCTGATGGCGTTGATGATCGTCGTGACCGAGCTCATCAGAAGCGCCACATAGTCGGTGTAATCGATCTGGTCATCCTCGGAAACGCTGTTGTTATACTGCTCGATCGCATCGGCGATGGCATCCTTGTCGGCAAAGGTCGAGGCGTAGATGTTGATGGTCTTGGGACTTGCGAGGTCGACGTCGCCAAGCAGCTTCAAATTGTCCTCATACGTGCCGTTCGAGACCGTCGCAGGCATGTAGTTATCATAAAGCCAGTTGTACTGCTCGCTCGTCAGCGGCGTGACAGCGGGCGATTTTTCGAGCGCCAGGTCGAGCGCCATGGCGAGCTGATCGCTTGTCATGTTAGATAGCCGCGCCTGCACGCCCGCGGCGTACTGCTCTGTCACCTGCTCGCGGATAGACTGCTCCACGTAGCCGAAAAGCGTCTCGTCGTCCATCTGCGCAATATAGGACTTGACGGTCGCCTCATCCACACTCATCTGCTGGGCGTAGGTCGAAATGACCATCTGCTCGATGCTCGCGCGGTCGAGCGAGCCCATCTGCTGCTCCACGATGGTGGAAAGATACTCCTCGCTCGGCACGCTCATCATCGCGGTGTAGGCTGCGGCGCGCTCGGTGACGGAAAGGCCCTCGAGATAGTCGGTCACGTCCGCTTCCTTCTGCTCGTCGCTCACGGAGTAATCATCGGTCAGGAACGGCAGGCCGAGGATAACGTCGGTATCGGGGTCTTCTTTCTGCTTCTGCAAAATCTCGGTCTGTCCCGCCTTTTCGACGAGGTAGTCCGTCAGCGCGGACGTATAGCCGATCGCGCCGGAGAGCATGGAGGACACTGCGTTCTCATTCGGGCGCAGGATGCCGACGATCTTCACGCGCGTGCCGACATCGTCGGAGTTATAGAGGAAGTCGAGCCCCGTGTCCGTCGTGCTGACGTCGGTATATGTGCCGCTTGCGGAATCGTACTGGTAGCGCTCAGCGGGCAGAACGATCTTGAAGCTCATATTGCACAGGTCTTCATAGCTCCAGCTCTGGATGTCCTTGCTGTCGAATTCCGAGCCGTCGAGCATGTGCTGCATCGACTCCACGACCTCGTCCTGTGCGCTCAGGCCCAGCGAATAGATGACAAGGTCGGAAATTTCATTGTCCTTGTTGACGATAAGCATGACCTCGTCGTAATTCTGCGGCCAGGAGCCGTAAATGAGGTCGTACTGCTCGTGCAGCAAATCGCCCACGAGCTCGCCGCTCTCACTATCCTGCGGCGGGAGCATCTGCTCCCAGGTCTCCATCGCGGAGTAGGCCGAGCCGAAGCGCTCGAAATAGCTGCTGTAATCGCCGCCGTAGAGCTCGCTCATGCAGGTCTGCAAAAGCTCCGTCACGTCGGACTTGAAGACCTTGCCGTCGGTGTCTTTGGCATAGATGCTCATGCCGAGGTCGTAGTCATAGGAAATGGAGCTGATGTGGCTTGAAAGCTCGTCGTCGCCCTCGAGGTAGGTCTTGAAGTCCTTCAAATTGTTCGTCTGCGTCTCCGCCGAGGCAAACGAGCTCATCATGTCGTACATAATGTTGTTGGAGTAGACGGCGTCGAGGTCATGCTGCTCCCCGTCGCCCTTGTCCTGCGCATGGACGCCCATCATCGAACTGACCATGCTGGACATGTCCATGCTCTCAGCCTCGATGGTCAGCGGGTAGCTCGAGAGCGTATCCTCCTGCACGCGGTCGATATAGGTCTGGATGCCATTGCTCAGCGACAGAATGAGCGCGATGCCGATAATACCGATGCTGCCGGCGAAGGCCGTCAAAAATGTCCGTCCCTTTTTCGTCATCAGGTTATTGAGCGACAGCGACAGCGCCGTGCCAAAGCTCATTGAGGTCTTTTTGCTCTTGCCCGCGGCGGGCTTTTCTTCCACGGCCTCCTCATACGGCGCGCTGTCGTCCACGATCTCGCCATCCTTTAAGCGCACAATGCGGCTCGCGTAGGTCTCGGCGAGCTCGGGGTTGTGCGTGACCATGATGATGAGGCGGTCCTTGGAGATGTTCTTCAAGATCTCCATCACCTGCACGCTCGTCTCGCTGTCGAGCGCGCCGGTCGGCTCATCGGCGAGCAGAATGTCCGGATCGTTGACAAGCGCCCGCGCGATGGCGACGCGCTGCATCTGACCGCCGGACATCTGGTTCGGCTTTTTGCCCATCTGGTCGCCGAGGCCGACGCTCTCAAGCGCCTTTTTCGCGCGCTCGCGGCGCTCTGACTTGCTCACACCCGAGAGCGTGAGCGCCAGCTCCACGTTGCTCAGCACCGTCTGGTGCGGAATGAGGTTATAGCTCTGGAAGACGAAGCCGATGGAGTGGTTGCGGTAGCTGTCCCAGTCGGCGTCGGAAAAGTCCTTCGTCGACTTGCCGTTGATGATGAGATCGCCGCTCGTATAGTGGTCGAGACCGCCGATGATGTTGAGCAGCGTCGTCTTGCCGCAGCCCGAATGGCCGAGGATGGCGACAAACTCGCTCTCACGGAACTGTAAGCTCACGCCGTGCAGGGCGTGGACGGTGGTGTCGCCCGCCTGGTAATCCTTGACGATCTGTTGCAGCTTCAGCATATCCTGCCTTCTTTCTGAGTAAATAAAAATAAGAATTCCAGAGTAGGATACCATTTTGACCTTTTACCGTCAACCGGCGCGGTCGAGAATTCATCGAAAGTTCATGCCTCTTCCCCCTTGCACCGATGCAAAGAGAGCGCGGCAAAGCTGCCGCGCTCCCGCTCCGCGCTTATAGGAGGCCGTTTGCGCCGATCTCAATTTCCCGGCGCAAAATTTCCCGGTGCATGGCATCGCAGGCCGTAATATACAGAACGCCCTTTTCCGCCGCATAGGATCTTGTGTTTTCCTCGCGCTCTCGCGCGTCAAGAAGGAAATAGCGGCAGCCGCCGTCCTCGATAAATTCTTCCACCGTGACGGTACGCAGCCTGCGGAGCTTTTCATTCTCGCACCCCGGCTTTGTCCAGTCCCTGCCGCCCCATTCCTCAATGGTGAGCAGCGCAATGTCCGGATCGTCGACGCGGCCGAATATGATCTCCTGTCCGAAGATCTTATTGAGCGAGCCCGGGCACCAATTGCCGACATGCACGCTTTCCCCATCCGCACAGGAGATCGCATCGCCCATAAAAATGATGTCCCAGCCGGAGGGAGTCAGCCGTGCCGCGCCGCAGTAGAGCGAATTCTCTCCCGCCGTCAGATAGACGCGGTAGTTTTGCCAACCGATGCGCATACGCT
>OLVW01002513.1_pt1 | contig 13167 bp, 10 predicted proteins | sample 1673301 | NCBI WGS metagenome assembly OLVW01 (sample SAMEA3178941, study PRJEB25190) | human gut metagenome
TTCCATGTCGTCCCCGCCGAGACGGCGGAAATTTTCCGACAGGCGGTCGTACTCCGAGAGCAGGGCGGGGGAGTCGTCCGTCGCCATGCGCGCGGTGAGCTCGTTCATGCGCGCTTCCATATCGTAGAGCCGCCGGTGCGCCTCGCGCAGCACGTCCTCCGTCGTCCAGCCGTCGGGGTAGACGGGGATCTGCGAGATCAGCCCCAGCCGCCGCCCGGAGGCGATGGACACGGTGCCGGCGTCCGGCTGCAGCTCGCCCGAGAGGATGCGGAAAAACGTCGTCTTGCCGCAGCCGTTGCGCCCGAGGATGCCCACGCGCTCGCCGGCGTTGACGTCGAATGTGATACCTTTTAATATATCGTTGCCCTGCTCAAAGCCCTTGACGAGCCCACGGACGGATAGATCGATCATGTGTGACTCCTAAATTACTTGTTCACGGCCGCCTGCAGCACGGTGTTGGCCACAGCGCCCGCATTCGTCAGGCCGCCGCCGGCGTTCTCCACCAGCACGACGAAGGCGTACGGGTGCGCATCGTCGAGCAAAAAGCCCGTGAACCAGGCGTGCGACGTGCCGTCGCCCACCTCGGCGGTGCCGGTTTTGGCGCAGAGGTTCAGGCCCGGGAAGCGGTTCGTGCCGTAGTGGGCCGAGACGTTGTAGTTCATCATGTCGCGCAGCTTGTTGGCGGTCGCGGTGCTCAGCAGGCTCGTGGTCGAGCCGCTGGGTGTGTCGAGCAGCAGCGACGGCTCGACGACGCTGCCGCCGTTGGCGATGGCCGAGACATAGCGCAGCATGGAGTACGGGCAGATGAGGTCCTCGTACTGGCCGATGCCCGACCAGGCGAGGTTCGCGCTGCCGGACGCGCCCTTCGTGAAGCTGCCGGCCATCGTCGGGATGCCGCTCAGCGACTGGGAATCGAGGAAGCCAAACTTCTTGGCATAGCTCTCGATGGTGTCCGCTCCGAGCTCGAGCGAGATCTGCGCGAACGCGCAGTTGCAGGAGTTGGCCAGCGCGCCCTCAAACGTCTGACTGCCGTGCACGCCCGTGCACTTGACGGTCACGCCCGCCACATCGACGCTGCCCGCGCACGTAAAGTGGCGGCTGTCGATGTCCTGGATGTTCTCGATCGCGGCGGCGGAGGTGATGAGCTTGAAGATGGAGCCCGGCGTGAACGAGCCGTTGATGCAGCGGTTGATGTATGCGCCGTCCGGTACGTCGCCGTTGCTGCTGGGGTCGATGCTCGGGCCGGAGACCATGCACAGGATCTCGCCGGTCTTGTAGTTGCTCACGAGCACGGCGCCCTTGCGCCCGGCGAGCGCCTCATAGGCGGTCACGCACAGGCTCGAATCGAGCGTGAGCGCGACGGTGTGCCCGTCGGTGGCGTAGGTGCCGGTGATGGGGTTGTAGCCCGACAGCTGCTTGGAAAATGCCTTGAGCGCGCCAGTGCCGACGTTGCCGGTGTAGTCGCCGACGGCTTGGTAGCAGGCCGTGCGCACGGCGGCGTCATCGGCGTAGCTGCGCGAGCCGCCGTTGGCCGTTGCGAGCACGACGCCGCTGCGGTCGGTGAGCGTGCCGGTGCTGAGCACGCCGCTGGTATAGACGCTGCTGTTGGCGGCGAAGGTCGCCCACTCGGCGCCGTGTTCGATGTAGCGCACGATGTACACGCCGATGCCGCCGAGCACCAGCACGGCGACGAGCAGCGCGCTCATGGCGCGGCGTTTGACTTTGTTCATGCCTGCGCCTCCTTTTTATTGCGCGATGGCAGCCGCACCACGAAGCTCGCACCGCGTCGGGTGTCGGCCGCCTTGATATAGGCCAGCAGCATCCAGCACGAGAGCATGCTCGACCCGCCCTTGGACACGAACGGGAACGTCACGCCCGTGAACGGCAGGATATCGAGCACGCCGAACACGTTGAGTGACATCTGCACGAGCATGAGCGTCACGGTGGCGCAGCCGGCGATGACGTAGTACGACGAGCGGCCCTGGGCCGCATTCTTGACGGTGAAGATGGCGAGGGCGATGATGGCCAGCATCGCGCACAGCGCCACGATCAGGCCGAGCTCCTCGCACAGCATGCCGAACACCATGTCGGTGTTGGCGGCAAAGATATTTTTCAGCCAGCCGCAGCCAGCGCCCTGCCCGAACAGACCGCCGGAGGCGGCCGCGCTCAGCGCGCGCGTCTGCTGGAAGCCAGCGCCAGAGACGTCCTCCCACACGTGCCCCCAGGTGGCGAAGCGCTGCGCCACGTGCGGCTTGATGCTCAGCACCAGCGTACCCGCCATGGCGGCGGACGCCACGGCCAGCAGCACGGTCGCAATGCTGCCCGAGCGCATGAAGGCGATGACGAGGAACGTCGCAAAGAAGATGAGCGCAGAGCCAAAGTCGCCCATCAGCGCCAGCCCGCCCACGCAGATGGCGGAAAAGGCGATGAACAGCAGGATGCTTTTGCTGCGGAACATCCGGTTGAGCGACGTTGCGCCGACGTAGATGAACGCGACCTTGATCAGCTCCGACGGCTGCAGGGAGAAGCCCGCGATCGTCAGCCAGTTTTTCGCGCCGAACACCTCGCGCGCGGCGAACAGGTTCAGCGCCAGCAGTGCCAGCGAGATGATGGCCGCCGGCCAGCGCAGCGCCTTGACATGGCTCAGGTCGCGCAGCCACCAGCCGAGCAGGAAAAACAGCGCGATGCCCACGATGATGAGGATGATCTCCTTGGTCAGATCGTCCGGCGTGCTCGTCGCGCAGATCTCGAGCCCGAGCGTGCACAGGAAAAACGCGATCGTCTCGACCTCGAAGCCCGAGCGGTCCATCGTGCGCATGAGCACGTAGCAGAACCACTGCGTGAGCGCGAGGGCTGCAAACGCCATCAGAATGCCCAGCAGGTGCGCGCTGTCGGCCGAGGACACGAACTCCAGCGCCAGCAGCAGCTGAAACACCGTCAGGAAAAACAGCGTGCCGCCGGCGGAGACCTTCCGTCCGGCGATCGTGCGGCGCTGCTCCTGCACGGCGCGGCGCTCTTCGCTCATGTCGGCGAACTTGAGCATGTGCGTCGAGCAGCGGAGAATGTCGCCGCTGAACACCTGCGTCGGCTCGGTGATCTGTTCGCCGTTGAGGTACACGCCGCCGCTGCGGCTCAGGTCGCTGACGGTCCACTCGCCGGCGTCGTTGCGCATGAGCACGGCGTGGACGTTGGCCACGTCGGGATAGGGCAGCGTGATGTCTGCGCTGCGGGCGCGGCCGATCAGGCACTCCCAGTGCAGCAGGGGATAGACCTTGCCGTCCGGCGTGACGAGATGACCCCAGGTCTCCGGCTCGGCGCGGCCGTAGAACATGGACGCGACACAGCGGATGAGCACGATGAGCGCGATGACCGGCAGAATGAAGTGCGCGGCCTGCGCGGCATAGGCAGTTACGGCAGACACGGCGTCCGCCTCCTTTCCGAAGCTCCCGCGCGGGGAGCGGTACATTTATAATACAGCGATAAAAAATCAAACCATTATACCACGGCAAAAATCCATTGACAACCACTGCCGGGCATCCTACAATGAACCTATGATGAAACAGACGAAATTTTGGGTCCTTTTGTTCGCCGCGCTCGCCATTTTGGGCGGCGGCGCATTTTTGCTGCTGCGCGGCCATGGGCAGACGGGGCAGACGGCCGTCATCCGCATCGACGGCGAGGTCTATCAGCGCATCGACCTGCGCGCCGTGACCATACCATATGATATCGAAGTGCAGACCGACTGGGGCACGAACACCGTGCACGTCGAGTCCGACGGCGTGTCCGTCACGCAGGCCGATTGTCCGGATCTCCTGTGCGTCCAGCAGGGGAAGATCACTACGTCGGCCATCCCGATCGCCTGTGTGCCGCACCACCTGACGGTGCAGATCGAGGGGTCGCCATGAAGGGGACGAAGCGTCTGGCCGTTCTGGCCATGTTCACCGCCATCGCGCTGACGATCTTCGTCGCCGAGGCGCAGATCCCGCCCGTCGTGCCGATCCCGGGTGTGAAGCTCGGCCTTGCCAACATCGTCACGCTCATTGCCATGGCCCTGCTCGGCCGACGGCAGGCGGGGGAGATCCTGCTCGTGCGCATCGTGCTCGGCAGCGTGTTCACCGGCGGCGTGTCGGCGATGCTCTTCAGCATCGCGGGCGGCGTGTTCGCCTATCTCGTCATGTGCCTGACCATCCGCCGCCTGCCGGAGCGGCTGCTGTGGGTCGTGAGCGTGCTGGCGGCCTTCGGGCACAACGCCGGGCAGCTGCTGGTCGCCGTCTTGGTCACGGGCACGCCGTCCATTCTGGTGTATGCGCCCGCGCTCGTCGCGGCGAGCGTGATCACCGGCGCGTTCACCGGCGTGGCGGCCATGTATCTCGTGCGTGCGCTGCGCAAAACGGGGCATTTTCCGCAGGCGTGAGATGACTTCGTCATGAGTTTGTAACATTTTTGCGCCCCGAGTTCTTAAAATATTCGGCAAGTAGGAAGCCGCAGTTTTTGGAAAACTGCGGCTTTGTTGTGCAAATACGACAAAATGCGCAGAGAATATATAGTAATATACATCAAAAACACATGCGAAAAGATTTCAGAAATGTTAAATCTGTTTTAAGTATTGACTTCCGGCAGGCGGCGCGCTATAATGCATCCGCGAATGAAAGATGGGGAGATTTAGGCTGGTATCAGCCGGTTACACAAATCCTTTTTTCTTCCCGCGCCGGGGTGCCCCGGCGGAGCTTTCCGGACGATTTTTGATGCTTATGAATGCTTTTGATAAACCTGTCCAATTGAATACGGAGCAGGCGGGGCGCGGCCATGGGTTCGCGCGGACGTTTGACCGCGTGTGCGCGTTTCTCGATGAGCGCGTCGGCGGCGCGTCGGCGCTGATCGCCGCCTGTCAGAGCGTGGCTGACCGGTTCTGGCACAGCAAGCTGTATTTCCCGGTCTGCTTTCTGATGCTCGCGGTGTTCATGGCGGCCGGACTGCCGGTCGTGGGCGGCGTTCTGGTCATGTCTACGCTGATCTTCCTGCTGCTGTTTTGCGACGATCTGCTGAGCGTCCTGTTCCCGGTCGTGCTGCTGGCCATGGTGGGCACGGAGTTTTATGACGAGCTCTACAGCCTGCTGCGCTTCTGGTGGATCGGCCTGCTGGCAGCGGCGGCGCTGCTCGTGCACATCGGTGCTTACGCCCGCGCGCCGCGCAACGGCGGCTGCCTGCACGGCATGGTGGCCGTGTCGGTCGCAACGCTGCTCGGCGGCCTGGGCTTCATCTCCCGCGAGGAGTATTTCTCGCCCACGGCGCTGTACTATTCTCTCGGCCTCGGCGTTGTGATGCTGCTGGTCTACCTGCTGTGCCGCAGCGAGGCGGACCGCACGCGCGACTATGACGTCGCCGAGCGGATGCTGCAGATCCTTTATGCCGGCGGTCTGTTCACGGGCTTTGTGGTGGCGCTGTTTTATGCGCGCCATATGCAGGAGTTCGTGCAGGACTTTTCCACGATCTATTTCAAGTACCGCAATTTCAGCGCGACGATGCTGCTCATCTCGCTGCCCGCCGCGTCGTACTTTGCCGCGCGTGACCGGCGGCACTTCCTCGCGGTCGCGTTTTTGTACTTCATGATGCTCATGACCGGCTCGCGCAGCGGCCTGATCTTCGGTACGGCCATGCTGCTGCTGTGCCTTGCCTATGTGTATTACTGCAATCCCGAGCGCCGCGCGGTCTATCGCCGCGTCGGGCTCATCAGCCTGGTCCCGGCGGTCGCGCTGCTCATCGCGCTCGTGCCGCGGCTGTTCGCCTCGCGCATGGTCGACGGTGCGCTCATCTCCCCGGATGACAGCCGGTACACGTTTTTCATCCAGGGCCTGCTGGACTTTGTGAAGAATCCGCTCTTTGGCTGCGGTCTCGGCTCGATGCACAATGCGCCGATCTTCCTCGGCGTGGAGGGCAGCATCGTCTGGTACCACAACCTCATCGCGCAGATCCTCGGCAGCATGGGGCTTGTCGGCGCGGTCGGCTATGGCTGGCTGTTTTATGACCGCGTGCGCCTGCTCTGGCGCAAGCGCAGCCGCATGACGCTGGCGTTCGCGCTGGCCTACTTTGCCATGCTGCTCATTTCCATGACGAACCCGGGCATGTTCTGCCCGATGCCGAATGCGCTGCTCATGGTGGCCATGTTTGTGGTCGTGGAGCGGCAGCCCGATACCGCTGCGACGCCGGTCAAGGTCGGCATCGCCAGTGCACCGGAAAGGAGATTGTTCTGATGAAACGTTTTCAGCTTCTTACGACCGCAATTTTTCTGTTCTGCACGCTTCTGATCGCCGGCTGCACTGGCCGCGGCGTCGAGGCGCAGGCGACCGCTGCCCCGGAGGCGACGCCGACGGCCACTGCAGATATTATGTCCGGCATCCAGACCGGCGACAGCGCCGTCAACAAGATCCTGGCCGGCACGTGGACTTTTGAGCGCACGGACGCCGACAAGAAGACGGATGAGGGCAGCGCCAGCCAGATCCTGCCCAGCACGGACACCGGCGCCAAGGAGACCACGGACGTCAAGGAGCCCGGCACGATCCGCGAGCTGACGTTCCGCACCAACGGCACGGGTACTTACACGGATGCCAACGGCACGCCGCTGGCTTTCGAGTTTGCGCTCAACGGCGACAACCTGACGCTCGCGCTCGAAAACGGCACGGTGCAGATGTTCCGCTGCACGCTGGAAAACGGGCTCATGTACCTCACGCCGATGAGCAACAACGGCGCGTATCAGGCCTTCACCGATGTGTTCCGCCAGACGCAGAGCACGTCCGACGAGACGGTCAACTGAATCACCCGGATCTTCCCGGCCGGACGCTCAGAGCGTCCGGCCGTTTTGTGTTTAAAAAGATTTCAGAAATTTTTCGAGATTTTCGGCCCAGAATCGTGTATAATCAGGAGCATCCATTCGGAAAGGAACTCTGCCATGTCCCGAAAGACAAGAAAACGCGGCCGCCGGCGGCTGCTGGTCATTGTGGTGCTGCTGGCGCTGATCGCCTTCGGCGTGTTTACGCGCGGTCTGCTCACGAGCGGCAAGACGACGGCCGAGCGCGCGCAGCGCGAGCTGGACAGCTATGCCGAGAAAAATGATGCCTCGCTCGATGATTATCCGGACGCGCTCGTGCAGCTCTATGCCCGCAATCCCGACGCGCGCGATTTCGTGCGCGACTACCCGAAGAAAAAAGATCTGACCCCGACGATCGACCTCAGCGGCCTTGCCGGGTCGGAGACCGTGCCGCTGCTGCTGCAGTGGGACGAGCGCTGGGGCTACCGCGAATACAACGAGAGCATCATCGGTCTGGCCGGCTGCGGGCCGACGTGCCTGTCCATGGTCACGATCTACCTCACCGGCGACACGACGAAGGACCCGCTTTGGATGTGCCAGTTCGCGGAAGCGCACCAGTTCAACGTGCCCGGCAGCGGCAGCAAGTGGGCGCTCATCTCCGAGGGCGGGCGGATGCTCGGCCTGGACGTGACGCAGATCCCGCTGGACAAGGACCGCATCTACCGCAATCTCGACGTTGGCAATCCGATCATCGTGGTCGTCGGCCCAGGCGATTTCACGACCGACGGGCACTTCCTCGTCCTGACCGGGCGCGACGGCGACAAGATCACGCTCAACGATCCGAACAGCCCCACAAACTCCCAAAAGAGCTGGGACTATGACACCCTTGCCGGGCAGATCCAGAGCCTCTGGGTGCTGCGCCGCGCGGGCTAAGCGCCGGATAAGGAGAAGCCTCGCAGAGTTTCGCCGCCGGAGCGGCGAAAGAAAATCCCGTCATCTTTTCCGGCGATATGTGCGACGGAAAAAATACTTCTCAGGCTGCAAGTGTGAAATTTGTGCGCCGGCGGCACACAAATTCTGCGCGCAGCAGACTGCAAGCCCCTTGTCGGAAAACCGCTTGGGTTTCCGACAGTTTTCAGCAGCGCCGTCTTCGGACGGCGCTGCTTTTTGCGCGTTTCCGGGGTTGCGGTGCGCGGGCAGATGGGCGTATAATAGCGGCATCTGAGATTTTTGCGAAAAGAGGTTACAGGATGGAATACCGTCTGGAGCATGATACCATGGGCGAGGTGCGTGTGCCTGCTGACCGTTACTGGGGCGCGCAGACGCAGCGCAGCTTTGAAAACTTCCGCATCGGCACTGAGAAGATCCCGCCGGAGGTCATCCGCGCGTTCGCGGTCGTGAAGCTCGCGGCCGCGCGCGCGAACGCGCAGCTCGGTGTGCTCGACGCCCGCCGCGCCGGCGCGATCGAGACTGCCTGCCATGAGATCCTCGACGGCTCGCTCGACGGCAACTTCCCGCTCGCCGTCTGGCAGACCGGCAGCGGCACGCAGACGAATATGAATGTCAACGAGGTCATTGCCCACCGCGCCAATGAGCTGCTGGGTGAAGATCTTGTGCACCCGAACGACCACGTCAACTGCTCGCAGAGCTCGAACGACACGTTTCCGACGGCTATGCACGTGGCCGCGCGCGTCGCGCTCGAGGAGCAGGTCCTGCCCGCCATCGGCCGCCTGACGGCGACGCTCGACCGCCTGAGCGCGGAGTACCGCGATGTGGTCAAGATCGGCCGCACGCACCTGCAGGACGCCGTGCCGCTCACGCTCGGGCAGGAGATCAGCGGCTGGAGCGCCATGCTCGGCCACGACCGCGACATGATCGTGCAGGCCTGCCGTGCGCTGAGCGAGCTGGCCCTCGGCGGTACGGCCGTCGGCACGGGGCTCAACGCCCCGGCGGCGTTCGGCGATCTGGCGGCAGAGGAGATCTCCGAACTGCTGGGCTACGCCTTCCTGTCGGCGCCGAACAAGTTCCACGCGCTCACGAGCAAGGACCAGATGGTGTTTGCCCACGGGGCCCTGAAGGCCCTGGCGGCCAATCTCATGAAGATCGCCAACGACGTGCGCTGGCTCGCTTCCGGCCCGCGCTGCGGCATCGGCGAGCTTATCATCCCGGCCAACGAGCCCGGCTCGTCCATCATGCCCGGCAAGGTCAATCCCACGCAGTGCGAGGCCGTCACGATGGTGGCCGTGCAGGTCATGGGCAATGACACGGCCATCGGCATCGCGGCGTCGCAGGGCAACTTCCAACTCAATGTGTTCCTGCCGGTGACGATCTATAACTTCCTGCAGTCGGCGCGTCTGCTTTCTGACGCCATGGATTCGTTCGAGGCCAACTGCGTGCGCGGCATCCGGCCGAATTACGCCGTCATTCAGGCGCACCTGGACGCATCACTCATGCTCGTCACGGCGCTCAACCCGCACATCGGCTACGAAAACGCGGCAAAGATCGCAAAGCACGCCCACGCCACCGGCCAGACGCTCAAACAGGCGGCAGTGGAGCTCGGCCTGCTCACGGCCGAGGAGTTTGACGCCTGGGTGCGGCCCGAGGATATGGTGCACCCGAAACAGGAGGAGGCATAAGCATGGATTACGCAAAGGAATCGCTCCGTCTGCACGAGCAGTGGGGCGGCAAGATCGAAGTCAACACCCGCGTGCCGGTCTCCACAAAGGACGACCTGTCGCTCGCATATACGCCCGGCGTGGCCCAGCCGTGTCTGGAGATCCAGCGCGACCCGGACAAGAGCTACACGCTCACGCGCCGGCACAATCTCTGCGCCGTCATCACGGACGGTTCGGCCGTGCTCGGCCTTGGCGACATCGGGCCAGAGGCGGGTATGCCCGTCATGGAGGGCAAGTGCGTGCTGTTCAAGGCGTTTGCGGACGTGGACGCCTTCCCGCTGTGCATCCGCACGAAGGATGTGGACGAGTTCGTGCGCACGGTGTACCTGCTCTCCGGCAGCTTCGGCGGCATCAATCTGGAGGATATTTCCGCGCCGCGCTGCTTTGAGATCGAGCGCAAGCTCAAGCAGCTGTGCGACATTCCGGTCTTTCACGACGACCAGCACGGCACGGCCATCATCACGCTCGCGGGCCTCACAAACGCGCTGCGCGTGGTCGGCAAGCGCCTCGAGGACGTGAAGATCGTCCTGTCCGGCGCGGGCGCGGCCGCCATTTCCATCAGCAAGCTGCTGCTGAGCGCGGGCGCGCGCGACGTGACGCTCTGTGATCGCGTGGGCGCGATCTATGCCGGCCGGCCGGAGAACATGAACTGGATCAAAACCGAGATGGCCGAGGTCACGAACCTCCGCCGCCAGTCCGGCACGCTGGCCGATGTCGTCCGCGGCGCGGACGTGTTCATCGGCGTGTCGCAGCCCGGCCTGCTGACCGGCGACATGGTGCGCACCATGCACCGCGACGCCATCGTTTTTGCCTGCGCCAACCCCACGCCGGAGATCTTCCCCGACGAGGCCACTACCTGACCTGTAAAACATACGAGAGGTACACTGTCATAATTCGCTGTTGCAAGCCCTGTAACAAGGTTTGTAGCTCCCGGTCCGCTTGTAACAAGACAGACACCTACCTTACCCGTTGTTCTGGCATAAGCATCCGCCTCATGAACCAGTGCCTGCTCATGTCGTGGAAGGATCACACGGATCTCATCCTGCTTATACAGCTCATCACTGATATCGATCGTGCAGGCTCCCGGATATCCGAAAAGAGTATCGACACCTTCCTCCTTCAAAGCTCTGACAAGTAACTTATTTCCTGTAATCTGTCTCAAATTCTGTACCTCCCTATTTCCAAAAGAAAACCCCAAGCATGAACGTCATGCTCAGGGCGAATATTTCATCCTTGTTGCCACCTGATCTCAGAGAATCTCTCTCCTCTCTGCTGACACGTCAACGCGAAATTTATATATATTATAATTTGTATAAATAGGCTTGTCAACGTTCAATTCTTGATGTATTTTATTTGCCCGTGCTTCCTTTTATCTTGCCCGGTTACGGATCATTCCGATGCATGAATACACAATCAATGCCGCTAAATTGGCAAGGACCACACTTGCTCCTGCTGGAGTCGCACCTACATAGGAGATTGTCAGTCCTGCGATCAGACAAACCACTGACAATACAGCTGAATTAAGGATAACACTCTTGAACGTTCTACATACTCTCATGGATGTCAGTGCCGGGAAAATGATCAGACTGGAGATCAACAACGCTCCCATCATCCGCATTCCAAGCACAATCGTCACTGCTGTAAGAACTGCGATCAACATATTATAAAGACCTGCTTTCACCCCCGTTGCCCTTGCAAATGTCTCATCAAAGGTAATTGCAAAAATCTTATGATAGAAGAATATAAATAAAATCAATACAATAACCGAAAGTATCACACTCAGCTTCAGATCATCCGAACTCATCGCCAGAATACTTCCAAACATATAATTGTATACATCGGTATTCATTCCCGTTGTCAACGAGATCACCATAACACCAATCGCCAGAGAACTGGTGGAGATCAGTGCGATCGCTGCATCGCCTTTGATCTTCGCATTACTGTTGATCCGCAGAAGCAGGACTGCCGCCACGATTACAATCGGGATCGCTACTGCAAGTGGTGCTGCATTCATTGCTGCTGCAATCGCCATTGCACCAAATCCCACATGGGAAAGTCCATCACCGATCATAGAATAACGCTTCAATACCAGACTCACACCAAGAAGAGCAGAACAAAGTGCCACCAGTGAACCAACAAGAAACGCTCTGGTCATAAAAGGATACGACATCATCTCTATAATTTCCTGTATCATTGCTACTCACCTCCGAGAAATGCTTTTCCTGCCCGGCTCTTTTTATACTGCGAAGCCTTTCCAAAATAAAGTACCGTCTCCTGCAAATGCAGAATATGGCTTGCATACTCCACTGCACTTTCAATATCATGTGAAACCATCACCACTGCGATTCCTGATTCCCGGTTGATCTTTTGGATCAGTTGGTAAAATTCTGCTGTAACGATTGGATCCAGTCCTGTCACCGGCTCATCCAAAAGCAGCAGTTTTTTCGTCGCACATAACGCTCTCGCAAGAAGGACTCTCTGCTTCTGACCACCGGACAGATCCCGGAAACACTGGCCTCTCAGATCTGTGATCCCGAGCATCTCCATCTTTTCTGCCGCCTCTGCTTTGTCCGTCGCTGTATAGAAAGGTCTGAATCCGCGGCTGTTCAGTCTCCCGGAAAGTACCACCTCATAGACACTGGCCGGGAAATCTTTCTGAAAATCGTTCTGCTGTGGAAGATAACCGATTTCTTTCTGCTTCAGACCATCTCCAAATTCAATTTTACCGCTGTCCACTGCTTTCAATCCAAGCAGACTCTTTACCAGCGTACTCTTACCCGAACCATTCTCACCGACAATACAAAGATAGTCTCCCTGGCCGATCTCAAAATTCAGATCCCGGACGACGGTCTGACCCTCATAGCCGATCGATACATTCTCACATTTTATCAGTGCCATCCGTTCAAAACCTCCTTCAGTGTCTCCACATTTTTCTCCATCATACTCAGATAAGTTTCCCCATCTTTAAATTCCTGTGCCGTCAGATTATGACAACTGTAAAATACCTTTACATCCGTTCCGGTTGCTTCTGCAATGGCTTTAGCAATATTATCGTTGCTCAATTCCATTTTCAGAACCGTCGGTACTTTTTCTTCTTTTACTTTATTGATCGCATAAAGACCTGTGATATCGCCTGACTGTGAGCCGCTGCCGTTGTTGAGCAGAAATGCCATTGTTGCCGCACTTGGCTCTGTATCCGATGCACAGCCCGAAAATGCAGCATAATAATCCAGTCCGTATTCTTCTGCCAGATACCGGAACGGAAACCGGTCTCCAAAAATAAGCAGTCTGGAATCTGCATTCTCAACTACTTCCCGGAACTGCCCGTCCAGTTCCTGAAGTTTTTCTTCATACTCCGCGGCATTTTCTTTATAAACTGCTGCATTTTTCTGATCCAGTTCCTCCAGTTGATCTGCCAGCACTTCCACGATCTTTTCCGCATTTACAGGTGAAGTCCATACATGCTCATCAATCTCATGGACGGAATGTGACTCCTCATCATGGGAATCCTGATCCTGTCCGTCTTCATGGTCATGATCACGTTCTTCCTTCATGCCTTCTTTCTGCTCTTCTTCCACTGTATCCACACAGTCCGTCAGTTTCAATGTCTTTCGGCCATTATCTGGCATGGACTCCAGGATATCCTCCACCCATGCATCATTTTCTCCTCCGACATAAATGAACAGG
>OLVW01002514.1_pt1 | contig 13158 bp, 10 predicted proteins | sample 1673301 | NCBI WGS metagenome assembly OLVW01 (sample SAMEA3178941, study PRJEB25190) | human gut metagenome
ATAATTCTGCCCAAAACTGTTGGCCAGCAGGCATTTAATGGCTGCAGCGGATTGAAGAAGATTTCCTTTAATCCTGAAATGACAGTGATCGACAAAAATACCTTCAATGGATGTACGAGCTTGGTTGACGTTGTAATTCCTGATGCTGTTACAGAAATCAGAGAGGGTGCTTTCAGCGGATGCACTAATCTCAGAAGCATGACTCTTCCGGCTGGACTTACTTTTATCGGGAAGTCCGCTTTCAGCGGTTGCACGGCTTTGGAACGCATCAGTATTCCGGATACCGTTAAGACGGTTGAGGATAATGCATTCAAAGATTGTACCAGTCTCTCAGAAGTTACAATGTCTGATTCTATTGAAAACTTCGGACTTGATGTATTTACCAATTCTCCGTACATGAAGAAAGAGTTTGGCGACTTCGTTATCATGGGTGGCATTCTTTCTAAATATCTTGGAACAGATAAAGAAGTTACCATTCCGGACAATGTTGTAACTATCGGAGAAAATGCTTTTGCCGAAGCTTACCATGTTGAAACAATTATCATTCCAAATACGGTAAAAACTATTGCCAATAAATTATTTGGAACTTTCTACACTTGGGGAAATGAAGCAAAACCTCAACTTAAGAAAGTCGTAATCGGCGATGGCGTAACATCTATCGGTGATGAAGCCTTTGAGAACTGTGAGAAACTGACAGAAGTAGTATTTGGGACAGGCCTGTCAAGTATCGGTCAGAAAGCTTTTTCCGGATGCAAAGAATTAAAGTCAATAGACTTAAGCATGACAGCACTTACAGAAATTAAACAGGAAGCTTTCAGTGGATGCTATAATGCGAAAAAGCTTGTCCTTCCGAGCAATATTGAAATCATTGGACGCAGTGCGTTCTCCGGAATCGGATTGGGAGTTTTGCAGCTTCCCAAGAGCGTCAAAAAAGTTGAACGCTCTGCATTTGACGGAGCTTCCGAACTTATTGTCTACGATACGATAGATCCTGATGCGGTTGAGGCAAATGAGTGGAAACACGACAAGTGGAACGGCTCAGTAAACTCTCCGCTTGCTTGTGCAATGCTGGGTGTTCCTCAGAGCTATGTTGAGTGCCAAGGAAATACAAGATGGCGTGGCTATCATATTACGGTTTTGTCTGCTGATACCGGAGAGGTTCGATACAGAATATTCTGCGACAGTGAAGAACGAGATAATTACCGCGCTATGATGTTCTCTGCATGGGGTAAGAACGCAAGCTTTACTTTTGATGCTTATGATGACTACTTCATGAAGACGAGAAATATGCTCGGAAGAGCGGAAATGGCTTTCTGCCGTATTCAGTATCCGGAAGGACTTAATACTGTTCATCGCGCTAATTATGAAGCGTATCTGGAGCGTTGTATGTATATTGAACGCAGCGCAAAGAGAAACGCCGAACTGATTGGTAATGAGGACGCAGTAGAGAGACTGGCGATACTTGATATGTATAGGGCTATCGATGCTCACAACATCGGCTGGATCAGAGAGATTATGGAAAACAAAAAAGCAAAGAAATGTCAGGCCTATCTTGACGAACATTATTCAAAGTGAGGAGGGATGGTAAATGGCAAACTATTGTGAGAACAAAATTACTGCAGGCGTTACTAATAGCGAGTGGCAAGAAATCTCCACAGCATTCAAGAATGATCAAATAGATTGGCCCGCAAGCATGGATGGGACTGAATGTTATGATTGGGAGAAGCAGATACATTGTACGACAAAGTGGTCGCCAACACCTTGGAATGAAGGTAAAATGGAGGCTTTGAGCAAATCGTATCCTTCTGCACTTTTCCATTATGTTACAGATATTGAGGGCGAGTATCGTTCGCCTTCAACGTGGTTCTGCAATGGCGATGAAGGAAACAAGAAAGATGCAGAGAATAGTCGCAAACAAGCATACAAAGCCGAAGTTGAAAGGTTTATGTCCGCCACCGCCAACGCCGCTGACGGAATTGAGCACAGAGTTGAAATCATGCCTGACGGCAGAGTTGCTGCTGATGGTGAAAACAAATTCGGTGAGTGCAATATATTCGCATGGGCAAACATTAAGCAGATCTCCTGCGGTAACTGGCATACAGTTGGTTTGAAAAAGGACGGTACTCTTGTTGCTTGCGGTAGCAATGCAAACGGGCAATGTGATGTATCTGACATTCCCGGAAGAGCTGTCGCTGTATCTTGCGGACGTTATCATACTGCAATTCTGCTTGATAATGGTCATGTAATCATCAAAGGAAAACTGGAACAAGAGGCGCAGACTCCTAATGTTCAGGAGGAATCGCCGTTATCTGCGACAGATTTCCCGCTTGTGTTGGATCTCAGCCTCGATAAGTATGTTACCGGCTGGGAAAAAATGAACGAGCGTATTGAACATATTTCTGCCGGCGATGAACTGACACTTAAAAAAGTGTCAAAGGACGGCGAAGTAACCTTCGAAGTTCTCAATATGCGCGGCGAAAAAATCGGCAACCTGTACTTTGACAGAGCGAAGGGGCTTGCAAAGCTTTTGAAGAATGTAAAAGCGACTGTTGCAACGGTTACTCCGCTTTCACAAAGACGCAAAGGTTCAAAATATGCAGCTATGACGATCAGACTCGACTATGTGGGAGGCGATAACAAAACAGCGAAAAAAGCCTCAACAACGCTTGGCGATTATGAACAGACGAGAGTTGCGTCTTGGCCTGCTGTAGTAAAGATTAAGTCCGTATTTGATGCGGTGGTCGGTGCCACAAACGATGGAAAACTGTTTGTTGATGGTTTTTGCCCCTGCTCTGAAGCAGATTTAATGAGGATAATGGGATTGAACGAGTAAGGAGGGACCCTATGGAAAATGAAGGCAAAATTAGGCTATTAAGCCTATGCAAATTGCTTTATGAGCGTTCAGATGAAGCTCATCCTCTTTCCACTACTCAAATTATCGAAATCTTAAAAAATGAGTATTCAATTTCTGCTCATAGGACAACCATTTCAAAAGACGTTGACGTATTAAAAGAGTTTGGCGTAAATGTCGGAAAGATTGAATCAACGCAGAATAAATACTTTATTGAACGTCGGCTCTTTGAAACCTCTGAGCTGAAATTGCTTATTGATGCTGTGGAATCATCCAAGTTCATTACCGATTCCAAAAGCAAGGAACTGGTCAATAAGCTGACATTGATGACAAGCTCAGAAAAAGCTGGAGAGATCAAACGCAATCTGCTTGCAGAAGATCGCATCAGACCTGAAAATGAAAGCATTTATGGTATCGTGGATGCAATCAATGAGGCGATAAATAACGGTAAGAAGATCTCGTTTCAGTATTTCCAGTACAGTGTAAATAAAAAGAAAAAACTAAAGAATAAAGGCGAAATCTACATTTTCAGCCCGTACAGTCTGGTCTGGAACGGAGACTACTATTATGTTGTCGGCTATTCCGACAAACATGAAAACATTGGCAGCTTCCGCGTTGACAGGATAGCGGATACTCCGCGTGTCTTGAAGGATGATGCCGTGCCTATGCCCGCAAATTTCGATCTTTCAGAGTTCCTTAAAACTACCTTCCGTATGTTTAATCGAAAGCCGGAGACAGTTGAACTGATCTGCGATAACAGTGTTATTGATTCAATTATTGACCGTTTCGGCGAGGAAGTAAAAATCTATGCGAATGATATGGAGACATTCAGAGCAGTTGTCAATGTCGCTATCAGCCATGTTTTCTTTAGCTGGGTGTTTGGCTTTGGCGGCAAGGTTAAGATTAAAGGACCTGAAAGCATAAAAGAATCGTATGCCAATATGGTAAAAGAAGCATACGAAATGATTAAATAAAAAGCGCGAGCTTACGGCTATGTGCATGGAGGAGTAAATCATGGTGAACATCAGAAAACTTGAAAGCGAATTATGGGAGGCGGCGGATCTTCTGCGAGCTGACTCAAAGGTCACATCGCAGGAGTATTGTATGCCGGTGCTGGGTCTCATATTCCTGCGCTATGCTTACAGCCGTTTCAAGTTCGTTGAGGCTGATATTTTGAAAGATCGTCCTATCCGTAACGGTCGGGTGCTTCCGGTTGAAGCCGACGATTTCAAAACTAAGAGTGCTATTTATCTTCCCGAAGAGGCAAGGTATGAGTATCTTCTGAATCTCCCCGACAACGCTCAGGTTGGCGAGGCAATCAATCATGCCATGGAACTCATCGAGGAACAGTCTGCACAGCTCAAAGGTATTCTGCCTAAGAGCTATACCAGCCTGAAGGATGATTTGCTCCGTGAGCTCCTCCGTATCTTCAATAACAGCGCCTTCAATGAAATCAAGGATGACATCATCGGTCGTATCTATGAATACTTCCTCAATAAGTTCGCACCTGTCGTTGCATCCGATGACGGCGTGTTCTTTACGCCGAAGTCCCTTGTCCGCATGATCGTGAATATCATTGAGCCGAACCACGGCACGGTCCTTGATCCTGCCTGCGGTTCCGGTGGTATGTTCGTTTCTTCTGCTGATTTTATTGAGAGTTTCGGCGCAAATGCAAATACCGCTATGACTTTCTATGGTCAGGAAAAGCTCGAATACAATGCAAAGCTCTGCATTATGAATATGGCTGTTCATGGCCTCAATGCAAAGATCGTCTCCGGCGATGAAGCGAACAGCTTTTATAAAGACGCGCATAACCTCGACGGCTGCTGTGATTTCGTCATGGCAAATCCGCCTTTCAATGTAGATAAGGTCAAATCAGAGACCACTCAAAATGCCGGCAGACTGCCTTTTGGCCTCCCCAGCGTGAATAAGAATAAAGAGGTCGGTAATGCAAATTATCTTTGGATTTCGTATTTTTACTCTTATTTGAATGAGACTGGACGTGCAGGCTTTGTCATGGCTGCTTCTGCAACAGATAGCCAAGGATTTGCAGGACATTGTAGAAGAACGACTGCTACGCATGATGAAAAACAATCCTTTGCGCATCAATTACTATGAGCGTTATCAGGAAATAGTCGATGAGTACAACAAGGAAAACCGTAAGGACGAAATCGCTATTGTGTTTGAAAACCTGATGAACCTTGTTAACGATCTGGATGAAGAGCAGAAGCGTTATGTCCGTGAAGGCTTTGATTCCGATGAAGAACTCACGATGTTCGATCTGCTCGTCAAGGATTCCTTGACAAAGGAAGAAATCAAGCAAGTAAAAAAGCTGGCGCAGACAATGCTTGCAAAGATCAAAGCCCGCATCCACGAGCTTGACCACTGGCGCGATAAGGAAGAAACGCAGTCTATTATCAGCGTCATGATCCGTGACCTCTTGTGGGCTGAACTTCCGGAAAGCTATGATGATGTTGCAATCGCTGATTACCGGCAGCAGATCTACGAATATGTGTATAACGCATATCCGGCAGCGTAAAATCTATTGTAAAGGGTGATGTTTGATGTTCGATACGTTTACTGTGTCTTTCTTTGGACATAGATATATCGACAACTACTTTGCAGTAGAAAAAAAGCTCGAAGAATTGGTACGGGAGCTCCTTATGACCAAGACCTATGTGGAGTTTCTAATTGGTCGGGATGGGGAGTTCGATCAGATAGTGGCATCAACTGTAAAGACTGTAAAACGCTCGGTCGGTGACAGTAATAGTGCTCTTGTATGGGTTATGGCATACCCTAAAGCTGAGTATTCCAACAATGAAGAATCCTTTGATGACTATTATGATGAGATAGAAATCTGCGAGGCTTCGAGCCATTGCCATTTCAAGTCGGCGATACAGGTTAGAAACCGGAACATGGTTGATCGGTCAGACTTAGTTGCCTGCTTTGTTGAGCGGGACTCAGGAGGCGCATATTCGACTTTACAATATGCCAGAAAGCAGGAAAAGCAAGTAATCAACCTTGCAGAAAGTGAGAATGAATAATGGAAAAACAAAATCGCACACTGCTTGTCTTGAAATACTTGTGGGACAACACAGATATTGACCATCCGGCCACTATATGACTTCCTGATTTGGGATGTGTCAAGTGTGCAAAATAGAAATAGTCGTATTATAATAATTGAAGGTGCCTGTTTATTCCGCGACTTAGTAGCCACTACACAGGCTGCCATCCGCGATCAGCGCCAATAAGAAGTTGACGCAAACAGCGTAGGCAAAACAACTGATATAAATACGGTCACACAGTCCCTTTGGATTGTGTGACCGTTATTTTTTTGCCCATTTTCAGCTGAATACACCGCAAATCAAGCCGCTGGTTTCGATATGAAATCAGTGGCTTTTTTCGTGCTCAAAAAAATTTTGAAATTTTTTCGCTCAGGGGGTTAAAAAATGAGCCTTCTCGCTGGCTACCTATTGAGGGACAAAACAAACGCCCTCACGAACCTTGAAAATCGAATAGACATTCAATAGGTACATTCCTGATCGGGGGCGAAACGCCTGTTGATTTCCTTTTACGCATTTGGGGGATGAGATCGAGTTAAATGCGACCACCAAAGCACAGGACTCCGCTTCCTGTGTTTTGGTGGATCAAGCGGTCCAAATCTCATAAGAAGGAGGAAAAGCGAAATGCCAAACTGTAAAACCATAGCGATATGCAACCAAAAAGGTGGCGTGGGGAAAACCACTACGGCAGTAAACCTCGGCATTGGATTGGCTATGCAGAGCAAAAAGGTACTTCTCGTGGATACTGGCCCGCAGGGCGACCTTACTACCTGCCTCGGTTGGCAGGACACGGACAGCTTGCAGCAGACCCTTTCCAATAAGCTATCAGCGGTAATGCGGGAAGAACAGCAAGCCCTGAGAAATCAGCGTAGGTCATGGCGTCGCCGTCCTGACCGCACAGGACGTTGGCGGCCACCGTGTCGTTCCACAGCTCGGGGTCGTGGCCCAGATAGCCCACCGCTGCCGTGATCTCCCGCGGCGTCAGACCGGACAGCTCCCGTCCGCCGATGCGGATGGAGCCGCCGTAGCGCTGCTTGCAGAGGAATACGCGGCCCAGCGTGGACTTGCCGCAGGCCACGGGATCCGTTACGCCGATGATGTCCCCGGGGTGGGCCGTCAGCGTCAGCCCCCGGAAGATCGGCGCACCGCCGTCATAGGCGAAGGAGACGTTCTCCAGCGCCACATCCTGCGGCCCGGAGCTCTCCAGAGCGGCCAGCGGTTCCGGCGCCTTCATCAGAGGCTGGATGCGCTTTCAGGACACCTTCGCCCGCTGCACGGCGTTAAACAGCTTAGCGGCCTTGGAGGATTTGGCGGCCATCCGCACAAAACAGGACAAAAACGTGGTGAACGCCGCAATGTTCCAGCTCTGCCATTCCGTGCCCAGCACGTTTTTTCCGCCGAACCACAGGATAAACAGCACACCGATGTTGGATACCGCCAGATACAGCGGCGGCAGGGCCGACTGCTGTTCTATCCCTTCCTGCTGTGCCCGCCCAGCCTGCTGTTCATCCTGTTTGACAAGGAATAAAGCGTCTCGTTTCGTGTGCTTACAGCGAGAGCCCACCTTCTCAAGAAGGTGGGCTCTCGGCGTAATGCTTCCGCGATACCTGTATGACGCGGTGCTGTGGCCGCTGTCCGCTGAAATCGCCATGTAAAAAAGACAGCTTCCAAGGGATATAGGTTTAAGCGCGGCAAATGCTCCGGCACACACTCTGCCAGAAGCCGCCGGTTGGCTCCCCCTTATTCTTCCTTCAGGTGCTCCTCCATCCAGTGCAGGATCTCGCTGAGTCGGCTGATGCGGTTGGAGGGCTTTCCCTCTCGGCTCAGGCCGTGGTTCTCGCCGTAGAACATGCACAGCTTGCTCTCCACGCCATGGAGCTTGAGTGCCGCGAACATTTCCAGACCGTTGGCCAGCGTGCAGCGGTAATCCTTATCTGCGTGAATAAAGAGTGTGGGCGTCTTAACACGGTCGGCATAGGTGAGGGGCGACGCCTTCCACAAACGCTCCGGATGCTCCCAAATGGTGCCAAGCTGCTGGTCAGGCACATAATAGTAGCCGATATCCGAGAGGAGATAATCCCCCACATAGTTGGCAATGCTTCGCTGGGACACGGCACAGCGGAAACGATCCGTGTGACCGATGACCCAGTTGGTCATAAAGCCGCCATAGGAACCGCCGGCAACGCCCATTCGATCTGCGTCGATTTCGGGATACCTCCGCAGGACCTCATCCGTGAACTCCATCAGATCCCGGAAGTCTACCTCTCCGTACTTGCCCTGAAGATCGGCAAAGGCATTTCCCTTGCCGCAGCTTCCTCTTGGGTTGCAGTAGCATACGAAAAAGCCGGAGGCCGCCCAAAGCTGCATCTCATGGTGGAAGCCCGGGCCAAATACCATCTTCGGCCCACCGTGAATATGAAGGATGCCCGGATACCGCTTGCCCGGCTCGTAGCCCACCGGCTTCATCACGAAGCCGTCGATATCCACGCCGTCCGTGTTGGTAAAGGTAAGCCGCTCCGGCACGGAAATGGTCACGCCCTCCAGTACAGCTCCGTTGAAATCCGTCAGCTGCTCCAGCTGGCCGCCATCCCAAAGGTACACCTCAGGAAGCTTCAGACCCACAGCCGCGGAAAAGAGGAACCTCTTTCCGTCCTTAGTATCGAAATCAATGAGGTAGTCGTCGCCGCCGAAGAGCGTCTGTACACCGGTTTCCCGCGTCCATACACACAAGCTGGAGCCCACGCCGTCCGTGTTGAGGAAATACAGCGTCTCGCCCACCATTCTCTGTCCCGTGACGGAGCCGGAGAAGCAGTCGGTGACCACCTCGGAGTTGACCCGGCGGTCATAGCCTTGCCCTTGGGGCAGCCGATGCGGTGCACCTCGCCATTTTCGTCCACCACAAAGAATGTGGGGTGCTCGTACACGCCATAGTCCCGCATGACCAGTCCCAGACAGAGCGCCTTCCGGCCTAAATGCCCCACATAGTCGATGCTGTATTTGTCGGGCGTGATCAGCGTCTCCGTCTCGTTCCGCTCCGCATCCCAGCGATACATTCCCTCGGTGACCGGCTTTACATCCCGGAAGGGGAACGCAGTGAAGAGCACCTGACCGGGCCGGACATTCACATGATTCACATCATAGTCCTCCGGCGTGATCCGGCGATATTCTCCGGTAGCCTCCAGATAGAGAAACAGCGTAATTCTGGTCTGATTAAACATCCCAACCCCGTTCTCACACAGGGGTAATTCCGTCAAAACCTTATAGCCCTTGGTCTGCTGACGGCGAACGAGCTCCTTCTCCAGTGCCTCTCCCGTCAGCTCCAGAAGATTCGGCCGGTCCAAATGGGTCTCGCCCGTGAAAACATAACGGCCCTCGTCCATTTTCCAGAGCCCGGATACGGACATGGGGAGACGGAACGCCTCGCGCTCTTCGCCTGTACATACATTCAGGCGGTGATACACCGTCCACTCTTCCTCAAAGCCCCGTGCCCGCATAGCTTCGTCCAGCTCTGTGGTTTTATAGAGAATATGGGTGTTATCCTCCCAAACCGCCTGCCGCTGGTGGTCTCCTCTGGTAATCTGCCGGCTCTCTCTGCTCTCCAGATCATACAGCCACAGATTCCACCGGTAGCCGTCCCCTTCCCTGTCGACCTCCTTGAGTGCAAAGGTCAGATATCTGCCGTCCGGAGACAGCTCCAGTGCAGAAGGATACCGATACTTGGTAAAATCCGTCAATGCCAGCTTCTTCATACCTGCGTCCCCTCCTTTTCCATCACCTTGAACGTCTCATAAAGCATCCGCGTGCCAAATCCGATGCCGCCCTTTGTATAGATTCCCTCACATTCGGTGGTCCAAGCGGTACCGCCGATATCCAAGTGGATCCAAGGCGTCTCCTCGACAAACTCCTTAACGAACATGGCGCCCACCGTGGCATATCCACCCACGCTGGAGCCCATCGCGCTGTTTTTCAGATGGGCCACGCGAGAGTCCAGCACCCGGCGGAGATTCTCGTCACAGGGCAGCTCCCACATCCGCTCACAGGCGGCGGCGGCGCCCTTCTCCACCTGCGCGGTCAGGGCCCGGTTATTGCTAAAGGCTCCGCAGCGGCGATTTCCCAGCGCCGTCTGAATAGCGTCGGTGAGTGTGGCAATATCCACGATGCGATCCACGCCGCAGCACTGCTTGGCATACGTCACGGCATCGGCCAGAGTGATACGGCCCTCGGCATCGGTGTTGTTCACCTCGATATACCGCCCGGACATGGAGCGGATCACATCGCCCGGCACATAGGCCGTGGCGGAGAGCTTATTCTCACAAGCCGCCACCACACCGGTAATATTGATCCGAAGGCCCCGCTTCTGCGCCGCCCACAGGGCGCCCATCACGGCGGCCGCGCCGCTCATATCATGCTGCATGGTTTCCATAAACTCAGACGACTGGAGGGAGTATCCGCCGCTGTCGTAGGTAAGGCCCTTGCCGATCAGCCCCAGGCGGCTCTCCACGTCCTGCGCGCCGGTATACTCCATGACAATGAGCTTAGGCTCGTGAATCGAGCCCTTCCCGACCTCCAGAAAAGCGGTGAGCCCGATGCGCTCCACCTCATCTCTGCCGTAAACGGTCACCTTCACGGGCGTCTCCTTAAAAAGCTCCTGCGCCGCCTGCGCCAGCTTGGCGGGGGTAAGCACCGTGGGGGGCTCATTGATCAGATCCCGTGCGATGCAGGTGGCCTCAGCAGACACCTCCGCCTCTACCAAGGCGGCCTCGTAGCGCTCCGGCATCTCGCAAAGAAACGCAGCCGTTTCGATCCCCGGCGCCGCAGGGGTCGTCTTGTACTTGTCAAACCGGTAGCCGGTAAGAGCGGCAGCCTCTGCCGCCTTTTGGAAGAGCGCCGGCGTGAACTGCGGACACACGCCCCGCAGATCGGTACACACCGCACGCAGATCCAGCTCCTGACACTGACGATACACCTTGGCACAGCTCTCCAGCACCTGCTCCAGGCTCCAGTCTTTCCCCAGACCCAGCAGGAAAATTTGGGTCAGCACGCCCTCTGAAAGAACAGAAAAGCGGAAAATCTCACCCGTTTTCCCTTCAAAGCGCCCCGAGGCACGAACTGCGGCAAGCTCCTGCTCCCAAGGTCCCTGATAGCTGTTCAGGTTTCCCTCTCCCAGCGGGACCACCACACCGTCCCATGCTCTGGCGTCATACTTTTTCACAAGTTGCAGTTCCATTTTTTCTTCCTCCTTCTGGTCTATTCAATGATAGCGAATTAAAAAGCGGGGGCGGCTATGCCGCCCCCGCAGGGGTATGCGAGGTGATCCACCCGCACTAAATCCCCCTTTTTACAGCAGATGGCAGGCTGCGAAGTGTCCGGGCTCCACCTCTTTGAGCTCCGGTTTCTCCCGTGCGCAGTCCGGGCAAGCCACAGGACAGCGGTCATGGAAGGGACAGCCGGAGGGCAGATGGATCGGGCTGGGGATCTCTCCACGCAGCTCCTGAGATTCGGCAATACTGCCCTCGTCAATCGTCGGCGCAGCGGAAAAAAGCGCCTTGGTATAGGGGTGGACCGGGTTGGAGAACAGCAGCTTCTTCGGAGCCCGCTCCACAATAGTTCCCAGATACATGACACCCAAGCTGTCGCTGATGTGCTTGACCACGCTCAGATCGTGTGCGATGAACAGATAGGAAAAATGAAATTCATCCTTCAGATCCATAAGAATGTTCAAGATCTGGGCCTGAATGGACACATCCAAAGCAGATACCGGCTCATCTGCTATGATAAATTTAGGCTCGACCGCCAACGCCCGGGCTATGCCGATGCGCTGACGCTGACCGCCGGAAAACTGATGCGGATACCGGTTGGCCTGCTCAGAGCTGAGTCCAACACGCTCCAACAGATGGATCGCCTTCTCCTCCGCCTCCGCCTTGCTGCTGCACAGCTTGTGGAACAGCATCGGCTCGGTGAGGATCTCCATGATCTTCTGCCGGGGATTCAGAGAGGCATAGGGATCCTGAAAGATCATCTGCATCTCTCGACGGATGGGGCGCATCTCCTGCGGCTTGAGCCGGGTGATATCGCGTCCGTCGAATATGATCTTGCCGGACTTTGGCTCGATCAGCTTGATGATGGTGCGGGCCGTGGTAGACTTTCCGCATCCGGACTCTCCCACCAGGCTGAACACCTCGCCCTCCTCCACATCAAAGCTGACGTTGTTGACCGCATGAACCACTCGATTTTCCAGTGAAAAATGGCCGTTTTTGAATTTTACCTTATCCAGAAAATCCTTGGTGAGATTGAACTCCTGCACCAAATTCTCCACCTGAAGAATCTTACTCATGGCTCTCGCCTCCTGTCAGCGGAAAGTGGCACGCCGCACAATGCCCCGGGCCAACCTCATGGTTTTCAGGCGCCACGGTACGGCAAATATCCTGGCAGTATTTGCATCTGGGAGCAAAATAACATCCTTGGGGCAGATCCAGCATACTGGGAACCATACCCGGAATGGATTCCAGGCGTTTTTGCTCCTCTCCCATTCTGGGGATGGAGTTAAGAAGTCCCTCGGTATACGGATGGCTGGGGCGGCGGATCACGTCATCCCGGGAGCCGCTTTCCACGATTTTGCCGCAGTACATCACAATGATGCGATCCGCCATCTGGGAAACCACCGCCAAGTCATGGGTGATCAGGATGAGAGAAGCGTCCTGCTCCTTCACCAGCTTATCCATGAGCTTGAGGATCTGCGCCTGTATGGTCACATCCAGGGCAGTGGTAGGCTCATCGGCGATGATGAGCTTCGGATTGGCAGCCAGGGCGATCGCAATGATGACCCGCTGCCGCATACCGCCAGAAAACTGATGGGGGTAGGATTTCAGCCGATCCTCAGGATTGGGGATACCTACCATATGCAGCAATTCCACACAGCGCGCGTGCTTTTCCCGTTTGGTCATCTGCTTCTGGTGGAGGTCCAGCATCTCGGTGATCTGTTTCTCAATGGTATAGAGCGGGTTCAGGGAGGTCATCGGATCCTGGAACACCATGGAGATCGCCTTGCCTCGGATCTTCATCATTTCCCGCTCGCTCTTTTTGCTGATGTCCTCGCCCTGGAAAAGAATCCCGTCCGATTCCACCACACCGGGCGGCTCGATCAATTTCAGAATGGAAAAGCTGCTAACGGATTTACCGCTGCCCGACTCGCCCACGATGCCCAGCACGTCGTAGCTTTCGGTCAGGTGCTCCACGCGCGCCTTG
>OLVW01002515.1_pt1 | contig 13157 bp, 8 predicted proteins | sample 1673301 | NCBI WGS metagenome assembly OLVW01 (sample SAMEA3178941, study PRJEB25190) | human gut metagenome
TATTTTTAAAGAACGTTACTTTATCCAGTCCCTTGGAGTGCGTTCCCAACCATAAGTTACCCTGATGGTCAAGCATCATGGCATGCAACTTATTGGAAAAGCGCCATGAATCGGTACCGGCCTCATTATAAAAAGGCTGCAGACGGTTATTTTTCCGATCAAACCACGACAAACCTCCTCCTCCCGGATGTACCCACAAATTTCCCTGACCGTCTTCACAAACGGCAAACTTGGGTGCATTGCCAGGTTCCTGCTCCACCGCAATCTGCTCTACCTTGAATGTTTGAGTAAACGGATTGAAATGGCAGACACTACCGATCTTTTTTACTTCAAACCATACCTCGTGGCAACTATCAACGTACATAGACCGTATCGGAAACTGCACGAAATCGAATTTATCGATTGGATTATAATATGTCAGGCTATCCAGTGCTGCATTGCCCACTATAAAGCCCGATGTACGGGTAGCCATTATAAGCTTATTGTTCGGCAACCGGTGAATGGCTATAATATCATCTTTCACCGATAATTCTTTCAGCTCGAACGAAGCATCTTTCAACGAGTACTTCCAAATTCGTCCGTAACTGGAAGTAAAATAAACGTGTCCGTTCACAGAAGTTGCCGAAAAAAAAGATTGTCCTGTATGACCAGCCTCAAGCCGCGTATGTACAAAAAAAGAAGATCTTTTTCCACTTGCACCATCTATTGCAAACAACCCATCTTGCGTCAGCAACCATTCCCTGTTATTCGCATCCAAATAAATAGTATTGATAGCAGTTCCTTTCTCCTTGTTTGTAGTCGACAGATAGATTTTGGAAGTAAATTTTCCCGTTTCCTTATCAGGCACCACTCTGATGCCTCCATTTCTATCAGTAAGCAACCACACCGTTCCATTATCGAGTGGCAAGATAGAATTAATAGCCAGTTCCTTTCCTATACCATCGGCAGGTACCTCGGTAAAAGTTTCCATCCGCTTATCAAAGCGAAACGCCCTGCCATCGTAAGTAATGCACCATACATCTCCTTGCTTATCCACCTGTAAGTGATCTACACGATTGGAACTCCAAAGCATTTCATTCTCCTTACGAGCCTTATACACTTTGAAGTCGTAACCATTAAAACGATTGATACCATCCCAGGTAGCAAACCATATCATTCCGTCATGGTCTTGCACCATATCCATAACCGAATTTTCCGACAGACCGTTTTCCTGCGAATAATGCGTAAAGGTACAGTTTAGCTGAGCATGAGCTAAAAGAGTAACAAACAGAAGAGAAAGAATATTTAAAAGTTTTTTCATAACATTATTTTCAGCGAGTCGGACAAAAGTAATGAAAATTAAACGATTCCGCAAAGAAGTAAAGATAGTAAAATACCTCTTGCCTGTGTTATAGCATCAATACATAGAGGAAACAATTAAACAAACCGAGTCTCTATTTTAATCAAGATAAACCTTAAAATTAAGATTAATACAATTTTACAGAAACAAATAAAGAGTCGTATCGGTACTCCAAAACTGAAGTGCACCTCAAAAGTTAGACACAAAACTTTTGGGGTGCACTTCAGGATTATCCTTTTAAGGATTTTAGAAACGATGAGGACGCCCACCAAATCCACCTCTTGGTCCTCCTCCAAAGCCGGGACCACCTTTAGGAGCATCCTTTCCGCCAAACAAATTCAGACGGTAAATGAAGTGTACCATGCAATAACTGTAGATTGCATTATATTCCGTATCCTGACGCATGGCAGCACTGATGGTACGGCTGATGTTACTCTGGTTTCTCAAAATATCGTAGAACTGTATGCTTACCGTAGCAGCATTTCCCTTGAGGAAGTCCTGAGAAATCTGTGCATTCCAGATCAGCTCGTCGGTATTCATGCTCGATTCTGTATACCCTCTTCGGGAGTTCTGAGACAAGTCAGTAGAGATAGACATATTCCACGGCAAGCGCACATTCGTACTGGCACCATAAGAAAACTGATACGTATCCATATTATTGCTTTCCTGATAGCTGTTACGTGAATGTGTGTAATCCAGCGAACCATTCAGCGAAAACTCCCACCAGTCATTACGATACGTACCTCTCAAACGTTCTCCCAAGGACAAACGCTTCGTAGTATTTTTGTCGGTATCGGCAACAACATTCTTATCGCTGATGTAACTGATCATATTCTGATAATTTGCCCGGGTAAATGTATTGATAGTATATTTTTTGTTGCGCAAAGCAATGTTGGTACCAACCATTCCCATCAAGTTCCAGTTTCCGTTGATGTTTTCAGGAGTAGTCACATATCCACCTGTCTGCGGATCGTATACTCTTCGGTTACTGATGTCGTTCAAGACATTCTGATAACGGAAGAACGAGAACATACCCCGCTGATTTTCTGTATTGAAGAAATTATATTCGGCGCGCAGCTCGTTCGTAAACGTAGGCTTCAGTCCCGGATTACCGTTCTGAATATTCAGCGGATCTGTATTATCCGAAATAGGCAACAAGTCTACCATATCCGGCTGAGCAGCTTTTCCACGATAACGAATACGCAACTGGCTGGTCTTGGAGAATTTATATCGGAAATCGAACGTCGGAGTAAAGTTGAACACATTTCTCACGGTCATTGTATCCAGCTCTCCCTTCTTATACGACAAATCCGACTTCTGCGGCTGGAAGCTGAGTCCGGCATTCAGGCTCATCTTCTCACGCACCCAGCGGAACGTTACATCCATCTGGTGATTATAATAGTTGTATACTGCATTTTTACTTAAATCTGCATTGTATTCCCCCTGCGTATTACCGTTCAGTCCCTCGTTCACCGTCCAGTCATCTCCCATATCGAAAGTAGAGTTATCGGTAGTAGAATGTTTGTACTGGAAATTATAACTGAACTGAAGAAAACCACCCGTAAAAATAGGCTCACTGTACGTCAGTCGTGCACTAACATCAGACGTTTTAGTGGGAGTCGTTATATAACGGTTCAAAATTTCCAGACGTTCTTCCGGAGATTTTTGGAAATAATCTGTCCGTGAGGTAGAGAACTGTTCACTGCTGCTATTGGTATAATTATATTTACCACGGAAGGTTATGTTCCGGCCAGCCTTTCCCAAACGGCGATTAATCATTGCAGAACCTCCAGCTGTAAGATCATCTCCCTTTTTCAAGGTATTTTTCAGAACCGTATTCACAATATTTTCTTCGGGAACCAACGAGGTTAGATCATCGGTGCCAAACAATTCGTCCGTAGAATAGCCAGGATCCTGTCCGAAGGTATACGAATTTTGACTGGTAGAATTATCCGTCTTGCCATAACTGATACGCGGACGGAAGATAAAAGTAGTCATAGTATCCGGTTTCCATTCGATGAAAGCATCGGCCAACATGTTAGTCGTTTTATTACGAGAATGATCAATCGCATTCTTGAATGAACTGCTCTCCGACGATACAAACGTTTCAGAAGCTTGCTTGCTGATTATATCTCCATCCTTATAATTGAATTTCACACTTCCTTCGGTTTTCAACTTCGATGTTTCAGTAGCGAAATTCACTCCACCCATCTTTACAGCCGTCAGCCCGTTATCTCCTTTGCGGAAGCCACCTCCACCACCAGGGAAGCTATTGTCGTTTACATTATTTAAAGAACCAATAGCAGTAAACTGTCTTTTCCCTTGAAAATAGTTTATCATAGCCTTTCCACTGTAACGATCTTTTGTTCCAGCCGCCAAGTCTACATTACCTACCCATCCTTTGTTCATACCAGGCTTGACAGTCAGGTCGAGTACCGTTTCCTCCTCTCCATCGTCTATTCCCGTCATCCGGGCCATATCCGACTGCTTTTCGTAAGCACGTATCTTATCAATGATATTCACCGGCAAGTTCTTCATAGCGATATTCGGATCGTCGGCAAAGAACTCTTTACCGTCAATCATAATCTTATTGATTTCCTTGCCGTTGATGGTAATTTTCCCACTTTCATCAATTTCAGCTCCTGGCAACTTCTTAACGAGTTCCTCCAGTGCCGATCCTTCAGGCACACGATAGGCTGAACTATTATATACCAGCGTATCTTCCGAAGCCGTAACTTCCGGCGCCTGAGCCACTACAACCGCACCTTCCAGCATAATCGCATCCGAATGCAGTTTAATCGTACCCAAATTGATACGTGGCTTTGACTGTGTCAGCGTTACCGGTTGAAATGCAGGTGCATACCCTACAAAAGAAACTTTCAACAAATACTTTCCCGGACGTACAGATAAAGCAAAACGTCCGTCATTATTTGTCACATCCCCCGTAACCATTGAACTATCCCGCACGGCAAGTATCTGCACCGTTGCCTGCATAACCGGAGAATTGTCATCATTATCGATGACAGTTCCCGAAACCAAACCTTTGCTACCTCCGCTTTGTGCAAAAGCGACTACCCCACAGGATATCAGTAGCAACCCCATCACCCATTTTTTCATTCTTACAATCTAATACAAATGTTACAACGTTGGTTTGACATTGGAACATTTTAAAGGTTTAATTGCAAAACCTTTTTTAAGGGTTATTTTCTTTTGAATGCTTTTTCTATGCGATACTTCTGCAAGAAAAATTCCCAGCAAAGCACGTTGATAATCATGTATACGATACCGACAGAATTATCGGCAGACTGCACATCCTGATTGATGGTACCTTTCACCAGCATAACAATATAGTATATTCCCCACAAGTATAAGGCATACTTCATCGCCTTACTGCGAATACCGACTATTTCTTCGTTCTCTTCCTTAGCCTTTGCCAAAAAGATCATGAATAGTGAAATCCAGATAACAAGCTTTATACATAGCTTGACATACAACAAATTACCATCGTGTACAAGTCCAAACATGTACATCAGTAAAGGTACAAAAACAGATAAGATAAGTAAAGCATAGCCTGCATATCTACACGCAACGGGTAATATTCCTTTCATAAACAAATCAATTTATTGGTAAATACTGTACAAAAATAATTAATTGTCAACGCATGGGCATGTACTTTTTACTTTTTTTCTATTTTTGCAGGAAAAACAAAAGATTTATGAGCAAACAAGAAGTTGTCATTTGTCACGATCTGGAAGAAAATCTGCGTCATGCAGTTTCCAGCCAATCTTACGATAAAGTGTTCATCCTGACCGATGAACATACCCGCACGTATTGCCTTCCCATTATTGAAAAATATCCGTTTTTAGCTCATGCCGAACAGATATGTATCGGAGTAGAAGATATACATAAAAATCTGGAAACCCTTGCTTATGTATGGAACCAATTGAGCAGCAAGGGAGGTACACGCCATTCATTGCTGATTAATCTTGGTGGCGGCATGGTTACCGACTTGGGCGGCTTCGCTGCAGCTACTTTCAAACGGGGTATCGATATGATTAATATTCCGACCACCCTGCTGGCTATGGTAGATGCTTCGGTAGGCGGTAAGACAGGAATCAACTTCAATGGCTTGAAAAACGAAATCGGAGCCTTTGCTCCGGCCAACTATGTACTGATAGACTGTGAGTTTCTGAAAACCCTCGATCATCCTAATATTTTATCGGGATATGCAGAAATGCTGAAACACGGACTGATCAGTAATGTAGAGCACTGGAGTGAACTTCTCAATTTCAATCTGGAACATGTAGACTACAAGCATTTGCAAAAACTGGTAGATACTTCCATTCAGGTAAAAGAAAAGGTCGTGGAACAAGATCCGTTTGAAAAAGGAATCCGTAAGGCACTGAACTTCGGCCATACCATAGGGCATGCATTCGAGAGTTTTGCCCTCGAAACAGAACATCCTGTATTGCACGGGTATGCAGTAGCCTGGGGAATGGTCTGTGAACTGTATTATTCTCACCTGAAAGTAGGTTTTCCGAAAGACAAACTGCGCCAAACCATACAGTTCATCAAAAAACATTACGGGAAACTGGATTTCAGCTGTAAAGATTACGACCGTTTGTATGAGTTCATGAAGCACGACAAGAAAAATGCTTCACTAGGCAATGTCAACTTTACTTTGCTGGGAGAAATCGGTGATGTTCATATCAACCAGACTGCTACACAGGATGAGATATATGATATGTTCGATTTCTACAGTGAAACAATGGGATAAACAGCCGGAGCCGTTGCAGAAACAGTCATGTTTCAGGCAATACTGCAACAAAAGTCTATCTCTTTTGTTTTCAAGCATAACTACCCAAGCTAACATTTTGCTGCAACGTGCTTCCCTAAAAAAGTAGAAAAAACTATCCGAAATAATTTGCTAGTTTAAAATAAAGCCTTACCTTTGCATCCGCAATTCGGGGTGTAGCTCAGCCCGGTTAGAGTACGCGTCTGGGGGTAATGAAATGAGCAAAGATTAGAAACATTGCAATACAATATAAATCAAGGAGTTAAGTAAATACTTAACTCCTTATTTTTTATCTGCGAATAAAATTTGATTAAAGTTTTCGGACAAATTGGTGCAAATTCATCCAAAAAGCTCACTCAATATTCCTTTTGTATTTATTGGAAGATAAAAAGAATGTGCTTTTATCACTATACTTATATAAAACAAACAGAGGAGTAGAATACCCCCCCCCTGCCTATTACTCTATTAATCATTATCTCTGGAATAAAAGCCTACAACGGGACATTTCTCCTCGGATTTACGATACCATTTATTTGCCACATTTTTATCCTTAGCTACTCCCCACAATCCTTTTGAATAGATTTCTCCCATTAGAACCATAGCATAGGACACACCTCTTGCACACATGGCTCTTAATAAGTCAACACCTCTTTCCTTATCTAATGGTGTTTTTCCCTCTCCACCATAAAGCCACAAATTGACAGCCTCCCATAACAAGGTTTCATCCGTTAAAATAGCATTATAGCCAGTATATAATCCAGCAAATTCAAAACTTTCAGCAGCTTTTAAAGGATTTGGTTCCAAATTAGGAGCACCGCATTTATATAGGTAGCCATATACAGCATCAACACCCAAATGTCCCTGTTTACTTGCTTGTTCAAAATAAAAGATTGCCCTTTGGGTATCTTGACGAACCTGATTTCCATTTAAATACATCATTCCCAACTCAAAAGATGCATCTTTATTCGCATCAGCCTTTTTTATCAAATCAAACAATTTTGCCGAAGGCATTTCATTATTATATGTACAAACTTCCATATTTTTAATTATTTCAAAATTAATAATAGATTAACGAAATATTTACGCATATCATCTAAAGTATATGCTTCTCATGATAGTACATTGATATGTGCAAAAGTCATATCACGTATTAAATTACTTTTTTGACATTGATTTTTCATTTTAAATTCATTTTTATGTTTACGGGAGTATAACGAAGAAATTTAAAGCGAGATTCACAAAGACGAGTTAATAATTGTCAAAATATTAGCATACAGTATATTACAAGCGATATTTATTCAAAAACAATCCTTTTCACCCTCTTTTAGCAAGATAATAGATATAAATAAAGGGTGGAACAACTATTGCCCACCCTTGTCTTAAACGCTCAGTTAGAAGCCTCATTGTTGTTATCTACTTGTATATTGAATATACCTCAATAGGAACTGTATCTACTAAACCATGTTTTACATAGCTTAAAGAAACAAGTTTTTCATCTACAGTTTTCCAATACAAAGAATACTTTCCTTTTTTCACAATGTTATCCTCAACTATCTTTCTTATTTCTTTAGGAGCTTCCATTTGGTTTGATTCATCGAAAGCATTTGACCTATATGGCTTTTCATAATATATATATGAATTTGTTTTCTTATCATAGCGAACAGAACATTCATGCTCCTGTATTTCTATTTTTGGAGCAAAACTTATTTCAAAAAAAACTTTTCCATTGACTACTTTTGCATTCTTGTATTTATATTCAACCTCTCCTTTCAGCCATTCATACTCTAATTTTTCATCAAGAATATCATCACCATTCCGAATAATTGTAATCTGTTTGTTGTCATCAATAACTGCGACACAGGTGAAAGAAGATTCAACTTTTCTGCCATTGTCGAAAAACTCCTTAATGACTTGCTGTTGTAAACTGTCTTTAAGGAAAGCTTCGCCGTACGGAAGGAGGTCTTCAAGTTTCTTTTTAGCGATACCTTTCGCTACTCTCGCAGCCTCCTTTTGACGTATTCTTTCTTCTTTTGCTTTATGCGCTTCTATAGTATTTTTTATAGGAGCAACACTAAACACTAAATATGTTTTGGGGAAAATAAATGAAATAGCTTGTTTGTCAAAATCCTTTATAGTATCAAGAGAGTCAAAGCCCACATTTTTTACGTATGCACTTAATTTCGTTCGGGTGAATACGACTACAGACTCATCCATAAAGTTAGACCTTACCCCTTTATATAAATAAGCAACGTCAGAACCTTCTTTAACAGTCTTATCATATTTAAGCTTGAACGTATATTCCGTTCCTTCACGAATAAAAGTCTTTATTCGGTATTCGTTTGTTTTTTTATCATGGAAAACTTCAAAATCTTCGAAACTTATTATACCTGTATTATCAGACTTCAAATAAGCCTTATCATACGTGCAAACAGTATAATGACCCTCATTTTTAACCCCAACTTGACAATAAGCAACAATATTCACTAAGGTTAACACAACAACAAACAAAGTTCTTTTCATAATATTGTGATTTGTTTTCCACAGCCCCCAATAGGAAAGGTTTTATAAAAAGGAAAGCGTGAGGCTGTTAGAATTATCTGTCTTTAGAGGTTCTGGACAAACCCACCACACGAGATAAAACGACACCCCACGCCAAGCCATATATATCACTGATATATACAAGATTAGCATGAGCGTTCGTATCGTCTATCCCCGTGTGGTTCGAAATTGTCCAGATTTCTAAATACGGGATAAAGCTAAACGCTTCCTTTAATTAATATGTCACCGACAGTTTTTTTTAACCTGTTAGCGGGACAAATATAACTAAAATTCAGCGTTCTACAAACGTTTTTAGGGATGTCGTGGAACAAATTTACTCATTTATTGATAGTTCACAAGATTTTAGGGAGAGAACTCCGATGAGGCTTTTGCACATTGAGACATCTAAACTTTTACAGATACCCTTAAACAGCCTCATCATTGTAGCTATAACCACAAACGCACTTTGCTTATTGATTATATTCCACTTATTTTTAGGTACTACATGATATTTTCATCTCCTGCATTGCAAGCCCTCTATGACGTAATACCCTGTCATTACATAAATTTATCATCATAGAGTGAAGATTTAAGAGCGTTGCATTCCATTTACTTACAACCTGTATTCATTCTATCGACCAAACATAACCACCTCATCACATACAGAATTATACGACCTCGTATTAGAGCGTTTAAGCCATTTTTATATCCTACCGAGTATTTTTATTGTGTTTGATAAGTTTTTGGCTGTGCACGACCAATAGACACCTCATTTAAAAGATAAGGCTTGATAATCACCCGAAGAGTAAACTTAGGAAAGTGGAGTTTACACCCTTTGATGATTACCAAGCCTTATTTTATTTAGGAAGAGGACTAACAGGCGGCATTGAATATTCGTCGTTCCTCCGCGATGCTCATCCTGTCTGCCGACTGCTCCAACAACCAAGCAAGATATTGTTCTATTTTGCCTGTCAGTTCCAAAGTAAGGTTAGGGAGAGCCAAATGTTTTTTGCCCCACTCCAACGCTTCCTGGATTTTCTTTTGTATTTGCCCATGCAGGACACGGTCGGCTGGCTGCGGATTTACCCGAAGTTTAAAAAGGACGTGCTTTACATAATAAGACAGGTTTTGGTCGGCATTTGCTATACAAATGCACCATTTGGCAAAGTCCTTGGCGCTCTCAAAAATACGGTAATCCACATCCCAACAGTCATTAGGCAGTTTCACCATATCCTCATAATATCCAAACCACTCCGCAACCAGCGTCCAAAATACCTGTTTACTCCAAAGTTCCTCTGCTACTATATCCCTGCCAAACAACTTACTCAGTCCTTTGGCGCTAAACGTCACCTCGTACCTCAATAAGTTCTTTGGCAAGTTCTCTCTTCCATATTTGGGCAGTTCGCGTTTCTTCTTCGCTTCCTGCATCTTGTCATAAAACTTGCAACGCACTTCCCCGTTATCCATATACTTAGTACCGCTCCAACCATTAGGTCTAAATTTTTTCATGGCGTCCAACTTCTGCATATACATAATAGGAGGCTCTACCATGCTAAAGTTATGCGCAAACTCCGCATACTCCACCACTGCCTTATACATAGGTACACCCAAGTCCTTACTCAACCTCATAACAAGTTCCTCTACTTCCTTTAATGACAAGGTATTTAGGTTATGTCCCCATAGGCATTTAGGAAGACTGCCCTCAAATAATACATACGTTTCAGTGGCTATAACTTTACGTCCACGCCATTTTCCACTACCACCTGTATCATCACCCCTATATTGAGATAATGCTAAACGAGCCACAACATCCTGCCACCTATAATTAGATGGCAGTGCCCATGCGCATAGCTTTAATTTGATTTTATCATACATGGCTATGAATTAAAATGTATTTAGAATGTTATACAAAATTGAGTTTATTAATTATTTACGAAGACGTGCAGCAAATCCCAACTCCATACTTTCAATGAATTCCTGCTTAGTTTCTTGCCTTTTAGCCATCATCCAAGCTATTATTTCATCACGCCTAAATCTTAGTATTCGCCCACTTTCCGCACGATAACAAGGTATCTCCTTATGACTTGTCAACTTATAAATTGTATGTTTGGACTGCCCAATCAACTCACTACAAATATCAATGCCGAATACCTCCGGATAATCTTCCATCCGTTTTAGAGGTCTATTGTTCTTCTGTTTTTCGCCTTTACCCTCTGACGACACTGTTCCCAGCATCGTACAAATTATTTCCCGTAACGACCTTATTTGAGCCAAAACATAATATTCCCACTCATTTCTTAAAAACTCCATATCGTTATATAACCATGCGCTTTCCACAGAATCACGATGATGTTCATTAATGAAACCGTACTTTGCTATTGCACCATACAGGAAATCTTTTGCTAAAATAATTTTTCCCTCTTTCTGTAAGTAGGCTTCTTCATTATAGATATCATCCAACTCTTGACTACTCATTTTTAATTCTCCCTGAACTACAGACTTTACCTTTACTTCATAAGTAGAAATAAAATATTTGCTTTTCCACATAATAATAGCTGCATCAACTACTTTTAATGCCTGTTGGAGTTTTCCTTTATCCCCATCCGTCAACCGCTTCACATAAACAAACAACCAACTTTCACGGACTGCTACTTCCCCTCTGAGCGACTTGTTTATCAAGTCGCCCAAAGGCATTCCATAATGAATAAACATACCTATAATATTTTTACGACTTTATCCAAAACACTTGTAGAGAAACTGGCAAGATATGTAGCCGTTGTCGTAAGGTTACTATGTCCCAAGGCTTGGCTTATTATTTCACGGGGAATATCATTGCCTTGCAAAGTCATGGCCATTGTGTGTCGTGCTGTGTAAGTTGTCAAGTTCAATGAAATTCCTAAAGTCTTACCCATTTTTTTCAAATTGGCATTAATACGTTTGTATCGGCAACGCACATGCTCATACAGTTGTTCGCCATCATACTCTTTAGTAATAATAGGAAGTAAATACTTGCCTGTTTGAGGTGTGTTTGCCTTAAACCATTCCAATAACTCCTCTATGGCAGGAGTAACGAATATTTTTATCGGCTTTACATTCTTGGCATTTTTTGTCTTTTGCCTTTTATACACGATATGCGTTCCTGTTGCCAACACTTCAAGATTGTCTGTTGTCAGGTTTGCCATATCAACAAAACTCATACCTAAACAATAATAAGAAAATAGGTATATCCGACGGGCACGCTCCAATACAAAATTTTGTTGAGGCGAATTCTTTATCAACTCCAATTCTGTTGGCAGTAAATAGCGTTTTGCCGTTTCCTCCGCCAGCTTGTTGATTTCAAAACCACCTTTGCCAAACGGATAAGTGTTGTTTGAGGCTGCTTTTTCTTTAATGGCTTTATTGATTACTGCACGCAATGTTTTTAAAGTGTGCATACGGGTGTTTCCACGACAACCATTCTTTTCCATAGCCATATTTAAGCGATTGATGTATTTCACGTCTATTTCTGAAAACAAACGTTCTTTTGCCTTAGAGTCATATTTGCAAAACAGGTGCAAGTCACATTCATAAGCCTTTCCATTACCGATATGACCTGTAGACTTTAAATCCTCCACCTGCTTCACCCAATAATCATAGATTTTTCCTTGTCTCGAAATTCCCAAAAATTCTTCTTCAAATTGGTTTAGCGTCCAATCCACCTGTGCTTTCATAAACTTATTCACCACTTCATTTTTACGTTCCTCGCAACTAATCAACCAGTTGTTATACGACTCATAGTTGGGGTTCACTCGTTTGTCCCTTTTAAATCGGTCCGCATTTGTATCCCACTCATTTTCAAAGGCGGACAATTTTAAATCAATGTATTTTAGTTTACCTCTTTTAGTGATGCGTAAACAAACAGGGTTACTCCCATCTTTTCTTTTGTTACTCGTGTGGAGTACAATACGAAACTTTGCCATAATCTTCTTTCTTTTTTTAATTAATAATACAGTTCTCTATGAGTGCAACGTAAAAATTCAATCCACGATTAAATTTTTGACGAGTAAAATTAACTTATTAAGATTTATTAACAATGGACACACGGAAAGTTTCTTTCAATATACGTCAACCCCATACTAATAATGAGAAATGTAGTAGCAAGATATATTCCTATTTTGTATCTATCTTCGATTAAAGTTTGATTAAAGTTTTAGGGTAAAATAATCCAATTCCATACAAAAGACGATAGACTAAATACAAATAGCCGAACAGAACAAAAGCCTTAAGCAATTAAAGTATTGTTTAGAAACAATTCTAAATAGCAGTAAGTAAAGCCATCATAAAACACTAATAATAAAGACCATACAAAACACACCATAGAATACAACAAATAAAAAGCAATCAATTTATTTGCAGATTAAAAATAAAGCACTACCTTTGCACTCGCAATTCGGGGTGTAGCTCAGCCCGGTTAGAGTACGCGTCTGGGGGGCGTGTGGTCGCTGG
>OLVW01002516.1_pt1 | contig 13150 bp, 10 predicted proteins | sample 1673301 | NCBI WGS metagenome assembly OLVW01 (sample SAMEA3178941, study PRJEB25190) | human gut metagenome
ATGTGGTCTTAGTGCCGAATCCCGGCTATCCGGTATTTGAAGCGGGGCCTTTTTTAAACGATGCGAAGATTGCGTATTATGAGTTAGATAAGACAAACCATTACGCACCGGCATTGGATAAGATTCCGGAGGAACTTGCAAAAAAAGCAAAGATGATGGTGGTTTCTTATCCGCTCAATCCGACCTGCACCTGCATTGAAAAGGCAGATTACGAAAAGATTATTGCATTTGCAAAGAAGTATAATATTGCAATTATTCATGATAATGCGTATTCAGAGATTGAATATGACGGCAGAACGGGATTTTCATTCCTTTCCGTGCCGGGAGCTAAAGAGGTCGGCATTGAATTTAATTCGCTGTCAAAGACCTATAATCTGACGGGAATCCGCATTTCCTTTGCATTGGGAAATAAAGAGCTGATTCAGAAGTTTAAGACAGTCCGTTCACAGTTTGACTACGGAACGAGCTTTATTGTGCAGAAGGCGGCTGTTGCTGCACTGACAGGTCCACAGGACGGAGTAAGAAAGCAGTGTGCGGCTTATGAAGAGCGCAGGGATGCGCTGTGCGGCGGTTTAAACGGCATCGGCTGGCAGGTTCCGTATTCAGAAGGTACGATGTTTGTATGGGCGCCGCTTCCAAAGGGATATACCTCATCAGAAAAGTTCTGCATGGATTTACTGGAAAATACAGGGGTGCTTTGCACGCCGGGCAGTGCATTCGGAAGCGAGGGCGAAGGTCATGTGCGTTTTGCGTTGGTACTTCCGCCGGAAGAAATTAAAAAGGCTGTAGAAGCAGTAGGAGCGTGGTTATGAAAGATACCGTATATTTTATTGTGATATCGTTAATCATGGTTGTGATGGCATATTTTGTGGCATTTGGCTGTGAGAAGCTGATTGAAAAGAAAACTCATGTCAAATTTTCATCGGAAAAGACGAAGGTCAACAAGCTGGTGATTATGGCAATGCTTTCTGCGGTGGCAGTGGTATTGATGTATTTTGATTTCCCGCTGGTATTTTTAGCGCCGGGATTTTATAAGCTGGATTTCAGTGAAGTTCCGGTTTTAATCGGTTCATTTTTATTAGGACCGTGTGCGGGTGTCATTATTGAAGCCGTCAAAGTGTTACTGCATATGTGTCTGAAAGGAACGACCACGGCATTTGTCGGGGATTTTGCAAATTTCATCTTAGGCTGTGCGTATGTTGTACCGGCGGCAGTGATTTATCATTTACATAAAACGAAAAAAATGGCGGTTGTATCACTGATAGCAGGCGGTGTTATTTTAATTGTCAGCGGAACACTGTTAAATGCCTTTTATCTGCTGCCGAAATATTCGCAGTTATACGGTATGCCGGTTTCGGCATTTATTGAAATGGGCAGTAAGATTAACGGTTCAATCCACAATCTTTTTTCGTTTGTTGCACTGGCAGTTGCACCGTTTAATTTGATAAAGTCAGTGATTGACGGCGTAGTGACATTTGTTTTGTACAAATATTTAAGCAGACATTTAAAGGAAACGGTATAAATTTTCAAAAAGATGTCCATACTGTAGAAGAAATCTTTTAACGTGTGGAGGTTCTTATGAAAAAATGTAAACTGGCACTGGTCGGGTTACTGCTTGTACTGAGTATGGGCGTACTTGTGGCGTGCGGAAATGAAAAAAATGAAGAAACCGGGAGTAATACTGATTCAGGAAACAACCATGAGTCAACCGGTGTGATTGAAGAAATTGTAACTGATGCGGCAACCGGTGTGAAGGATGCGGTTACGGAAGCCGGTACAATTTTAGAAGATGCCGGACGCGGTGTGGAGGATTTGTTTAGCGGAAATGCCGAGGAGCAGATGACCGATTCCACACTGGAACAGACAATGCCAAGATAGGCAGTATCATAGACGAGTTGTAAAAGACATGAGTTTTTCGTAAAGCTCATGTCTTTTGCCGTTGGGAACATGGCACTTATCATTGTGATTTTAGTGTCAGAACAGTTTTGGTGCTGGACAGGCGGTGCAGATTTGTAGACATCAGGGCATGAGATATGATATACTGTGAGCATGTCGTGCGCCGTGCCGGAGGAAATCGGAAGGAAGTGCTGTGCGGCATGAACAGACAGTGAATATAGGATTGCAGAAATGAGGAAGGTGCTTTATGAAGCATGGATATGTAAGAGCAGCGGCGCTGACACCGGTTATCCGGGTGGCGGACTGCGAATATAATACACAGCAGGTATTAGAAGGCATGAAGGAGGCATTTGCAAAAAAGGCGAAGGTTGCCGTATTTCCGGAAATGTGTCTGACGGGATATACCTGCAATGATTTATTTTTACAGGAAGTATTAATAAACGGTGCATTAGAGGGCTTGGAAAAACTGGTTGCATCATCGAAAGAAATGCCGGGCATGGTCAATGTAGTCGGACTTCCGTTTACTTATGCGGGAAAACTCTACAATGTGGCGGCAGTTTTCTGTGGCGGAAAATTATTGGGGCTTGTGCCGAAGAAATTCCTGCCAAACTACGGTGAATTTTATGAAAGAAGACAGTTCACACCGGGCTTTGAAACGTGTGTAACGGTTGAAATATCTGGACAGCGTGTTCCGTTTGGCATGAATCAGTTATTTGTATGCAAAAATATGAAGAATTTTGTAATTGCGGCAGAAATCTGTGAGGATTTGTGGACACCGAATCCGCCGGTAACGGCACATGCCATGCATGGCGCAACGGTGCTTGTAAATTGTTCTGCCAGCAATGAAACGATTGGCAAGGCATCCTACCGCAGGGAACTGGTAAAGGGCGAGTCGGCAAGACTGGTGAGTGCCTACATTTATTCGAGTGCAGGCGAGGGCGAATCCACGCAGGATATTGTCTTTAGCGGACACAACCTGATAGCGGAAAACGGCACACTGCTTTCAGAGGCAGAGAAATTTGCCAATCAGAACGTGTATGCCGATATTGATTTGGAAAGAATTGCATTTGAAAGAAGAAGAATGTCTACATTTGTTGTGGATGAAGACAAGGCAGCAGCTGAAGGTTATACATGTGTGAGGTGTCCGCAGCTTATAAGCAGGGAACTTAAGCTTGACAGATTCTTTGACAAAGCGCCATTTGTGCCATATGACAAGAACGAAAGAGAGGCAAGATGTGAGGAGATTCTTGATATCCAGACATATGGTCTTAAGAAAAGACTTGAACATACCGGCTGTAAGAGTGCTGTTATTGGTATATCTGGTGGACTGGATTCAACGCTTGCACTGCTTGTTACAGTCAGGGCATTTGATTTGTCAGGACTAGACAGAAAAGGAATAATATGTGTTACGATGCCATGCTTTGGAACAACAGACAGAACTTACAATAATGCTATAAAGATGAGCGAAAAGCTTGGCACAACATTAAGAGAAATCAATATAAGAAAGTCAGTCAAACAACATTTTGAAGATATCGGACATGACGAAGCAGTGCATGATGTCACCTATGAAAATGGACAGGCAAGGGAAAGAACCCAGATACTTATGGATATAGCAAACCAGACAAATGGCATGGTTATAGGTACAGGTGATATGTCAGAGCTTGCCCTTGGTTGGGCAACATACAATGGTGATCACATGTCTATGTACGGAGTGAATGCATCAGTGCCTAAAACACTTGTAAGGCACCTTGTAAGATATTATGCTGATACATGTGAAAACAAGGAACTATCGGATGTTTTAACAGATGTGCTTGATACACCTGTAAGTCCAGAGCTTCTTCCACCTAATGAGGATGGAACTATACAGCAGAAAACAGAAGATCTTGTTGGACCATATGAGCTTCATGACTTTTTTATGTACCATATATTAAGATTCGGTGTTGGACCTGAAAAGTTGTTCAGAATTGCAAAGCTTGCATTTGCTGGTGAGTATGATGAAAAAACGATATATAAATGGCTCCGCACATTTATATGGAGATTTTTTGCACAGCAGTTTAAAAGGTCATGTCTGCCAGACGGACCAAAGGTTGGGTCAGTTGCAGTTTCACCAAGAGGAGATCTGAGGATGCCTAGTGATGCAAGTAGTGCAGCATGGATAAGAAAGCTTGATAAAATAAAAGAAGGTATGTTGGAGGATTGAGATAACATGGCTGGTAATAATGCTAATAAATCAATTAATAATTCACAGAATACAAATAATGGAAAAGTGATGACTAAATATGACAAAAAAGTCGCTAAAAGAAAAGAAGAAGAGAAAAAATTACAGAGAGAAAAAATAATATTCAGGGCTGTAACAGCTGGTATTATAGCAGGTATCCTTATAGCAGCAGTGGTCATATGCAGTATGAGATATTATAAGATACATAACAGATTTATAAGTGTTGATGGTGATAATATAAGCCAGATAGAATTTGATATGTATTATAATGTGTCTAAGAATGCGGCTATGTCACAATCCTTCTATGGCAACACGACAATGGCTGATTACTATTCATATATGGGATATAAAAGTTCAGAGAATGATAAGAGCCAGACTAACTCACAGACAGGAAAAACATGGTATGAATACTTTGCAGATAATGCATTAACAACAATTAAGGAATATAAGGCACTTATTAAAGATGCAGATAACAGCGGTTTTGATTATACAACTGGTGATGATGATTATGCGGATTTTACAAAACAGATAAGTGATGCAGCTTCTGAATCAGGTAAGAGTGTTGCTGATTATTATAAGCAGAGTTTTGGACAGTATGCGACAGAAAAGAATGTTAAAAAATATGTTATGGAGTATCTTAAGGCTAATGCATACCAGAGTAAGCTTACAGAGGATATGACAGCCACAAATGATGAAGTCAAGGAATATTATGATGAACACAAAGATACATATGACCAGGTTGATTACAGAGAGTTTACAATAACAGCTATAGATTCTACAGATGGTGAAATGCAGCAGGCTAAGGCAAAAGCGGATGAGTTTGTGACAGGAGTATCAGATGAAAAGTCTTTTATAGAGCTGTGTAAGAGAAATGCTGCTGATGGTGAAACAAAATATGATACTGATGAGGGTTCACTTCATTCAAAGATTACAAGTACTGGCATGGATAAAGGAACATCAGAATGGCTTCTTTCAGATGAGCGTAAGAGTGGAGATGTTACAGTTATAGAGAATACATCATCACATTGTTACTATATATTATATTTTATAAATAAAACATATGATGGAAGCAAGGATGAAACAATTGCATCAAATGTACTTAATGAAAAATATTCAGCTTACATAACAAAGCTTACAGAAAACATGCAGACTAATACATATAACAGATTTTAAATAATATTTTAAGTAATATTTGAAATTAACTGGAATATAGGTGGAATATGATATATTCCGGTATTACAGTATTCATGGATACTTGTATTAATGTATATGAAAGGGGGAGGGGATATGTTTCATACTATATGTATTGCATGTATAATAATAGGAATTCTGATACCGTTTTGCAGTATTGTGCTTAATTTGTTTGATGGCTTTGTGGATTTTGTATCAATAGATGTATTACAGCTAGAGTTTGGCCAGGATATGATATTGGACTTTTTGCCCTTTTCAATAAACAGCCTGTGCCTATGGTCACTTATATTTGGCTGCTTAGGACTTATACTTGATGGCAGATTGTCAGAAACTACGATTATAATAATAGGATTTATAGCCGGATATATATGTGCAGTGGCACTTCAGTCAGCAATCAAAAGACTTAAAAAAGTTGAGAATTTTGCAGCTGATAAAGAAGAACTGCTTTTAAGAAAAGGCATTGTAAGTAATACGATACCTGAGAATGGAGTAGGTGCAATAAGTGTACAGTTAAGTACAGGTACTAATGTATCATATCCTGCCAGATCAATAGATGGCAAAGCTATAAAGCAGGATAAAGAGGTTAATATCTTAAGATTTGATGGTGACTATGTAATAGTGCAAAGTACCTCATATCTCGAAGATAAATATTCTGATATACCTGGGGAAAAGAATTAAGCAAAGAAACGACCTCAGGAGTAAATCAGAAAGTAACTATTAATTAAGGATATGGTTGAGGCATAATGTGCACAACCGGAAATGGGAGGCAGACATGGGATATGGAGCAGAATCCAGCATTGTAGGAATTGTAGCAGCAGTCATTGGAATTGTACTGATTCTTACTGTAGTCTTAAGAATGTGGAAAAAGGTTCCACAGGATAAGGCAGGTGTTGTAACCGGTATGAAAAAAAGAGTTATCACTGGTGGTGGTGGACTTGTTATACCAGTATTTGAAAGAATTGATTATATATCACTTGGAAATATTCCACTCAGTGTGGCAACAAGAAGCAGTCTTTCAAGCCAGGGTGTACCAATCAGTGTTATAACAACAGCGGTTATTAAGGTAAGAAATGAAAAGAACAGTATATTAACTGCTATTGAGCAGTTTACAGGACGAAATGAGAAAGAAATTATCGATAATATCCAGGGAACAGCTATTGCTGTACTTGAAGGTAAGCTTCGAGAGATTATTGCTACAATGACAGTTGAAGAGCTGTATCAGAAGAGAGAGGAATTCTCATCAAGAGTTCAGGAGGTAGTTGGAACTGAGCTTGGAAATATGGGACTTGAAGTAAAAAACTTCACTATCACAGATATATCTGATGAGAACGGATATATAAAGGCGCTTGGTGATGGTATGATTGCCCAGAGAAAGAAGGATGCTGAAATTCAGAAGGCTGAGGCTGCAAGAGATATGCAGATTAAGACATCACAGGCACGTCAGGAGGGTGAGTCAGCCAAGTTAAAGGCAGAGGCAGATATAGCCCAGGCAGCAAAGGATAAAGCTGTCCTTGAGGCTAATTATATGCAGGAACAGCAGACAGCACAGGCTAAGGCAGAGCTTGCACATGATATCCAGTCGAACATAACACAGAAGGATGTTATACAGGCACAGATGGATGCTGAACTTCTTAAACAGCAGAGACAAAAAGAAATAGCAGAGGCACAGATTCAGGTTCAGATTGCATCAGAGCAGAAGAACATAGAACTTGCCCAGAAGCAGGCTGAAAGAACTAAGGAAAGTTTAAGAGTAACAATAGTAGAACCTGCTAACGCTGAAAAAGCAAAGCAGATGGCAGATGCAGATGCTGAGAAGTATAGAAAGATAGCAGAAGCACAGGCCCGTGCTGAGTCAAGAAAGGTAGAAGCGCAGGCAGAAGCAGAGGCTATTGCCATAAAAGCACAGGCAGAAGCAGATGCCATATCAAAGACTGGTATAGCAGAGGCAGAGGCAACTAAGGCTAAAGGTATAGCAGAAGCAGAGGCTATGGAGAAGAAAGCTGAGGCTTATGAGAAGTATGGCCAGGCTGCTATGATGGAGATGCTTGTCAAGGTACTTCCTCAGATGGCAGAACAAGTTGCTAAGCCACTTCAGAGCATAGATAAGGTTACAATTATTGACAGTGGTGATACAGCTAATGGTTCTGGAGTCGGACAGATGGGAGGATATGTTCCTTCAGTTCTTGCAAAGACAATAGAATCTATCAAGGAAACTACCGGCTTTGATATAACAGATGTTATGAAAGCAAACACAATCCAGGCTAAGACAGATAGGAATATATCAGTTGATGGAATGGAAGGAGTTTCTAATATTACTATAAACAATAAGGAATCTTAGTTGATAAATTACAATCCAATAGTATAATACTTAATATCAGGGTGTCAGAATTCTTATTATATTCAGGGTTTTGACACCCATTTCTTACATTTTAACAATATATCTGGAAGGAATAATTATATGAGAAAAAAATACATATTACTAGATCTTGATGGAACTATAACAGATTCAGGCGAAGGAATAACTAAAAGTGTGCAGTATGCTCTTGAAAAAATGGGAATAGAAGAAAATGATATGGCAGTCTTAAAAAAATATATAGGACCACCGCTTAATGAGAGCTTTACAAGGTTTCATGGAATGGATGATGAAGATTCATTAAAGGCCGTTGCATATTATAGAGAAAGATATGCTGTAAAGGGAATATATGAAAACAGGCTGTTTGATGGAATAACAGATTTTCTTTCAGGACTGAAAAAAGAAGGATATGTTGTTGCATTAGCTACATGTAAACCTGAGATATATGTTCCAACGATACTTAAGCATTTTGATATAGAACAATATTTTGATGTCGCAGTAGGAAGTGAACTTGAGGGAGGAAAAAGAAGACATAAAGATGATGTTATAGAAGAAGTACTGAATCAGATTATGAAAAAAATGGACATAAGCGAATCAGATATAGTATCAGTTAAAGCAGATTCAATCATGATCGGTGACAGAAAAGATGATGTGCTTGGAGCTAAGGAAGCAGGTATTGAGTCGGTTGGATTAAGATATGGCTTTGCAGAAAAGGATGAGTTAGAGAATGCAGGAGCAGATTATATACTTGAAAAAGTAGAAGATATACTTCCATTTCTTAATCAGATGTAATAAAGTATTGGGTTGTTTTATTGTTTAAAAATTCTAAAAATATATATGCGAAGTAATGTAAAAATGTACAATATAAACAAAATGTGCCGAAGATTTTCGGTACATTTTTTTTAACTTTGAAAGTTGAAATTTTTTATAAAATGTTTATAATTAAAGTATAAAAACAGTACTGTAATAATTTAATAAAAAAGATGCAGCTATATTTTAAGTTTACATCGAATTCAATTCAATCAAACGAGGAGGAAAAAGCTATGATTAGTTTTTTTATTTGTCTGGCTCTTCTGATAGGTGGATACTTCGTCTATGGTAAAGTTGTAGAGAACACATTCGCACCTGATGACAGAGAGACACCAGCAGTTAAGATTAATGATGGTGTAGATTATGTTGTTATGCCACAGTGGAAACTGTTTTTAGTACAGCTTCTTAATATTGCAGGTCTTGGACCAATATTTGGTGCTATGCAGGGTGCTCTTTGGGGACCAGTTGTTTTTCTTTGGATTACATTTGGTACTATATTTGCCGGTGGTGTTCATGATTACTTCTCAGGAATGCTCTCAGAACGTAATAACGGAGCTTCTATTTCAGAAGTCTGCGGTATATATCTTGGCGGATTTATGAAAAATGTAATGAGAATTTTCAGTGTTGTATTACTCGTTATGGTAGGTACCGTATTTGCAGTTGGTCCGGCAGGACTTATCGTAACTTTGTTTAAGAATGGTGGCGTAACTGGTGTAGTAGCAAACACTGAGTTCTGGTTATGGATTATTCTTGCTTACTACTTTATTGCAACATTTATTTCTATTGATAAGATTATCGGACGTATTTATCCAATATTTGGTATATGTCTTATAATTATGGCACTTGGTGTTGCTATTGGTATTTTTACTCATTCAGAATATCAGGTACCAGAGATCTGGAGTAACTTTACTAACATGCATCCTAAGGCAACACCTATCTGGAGTGTTATGTTCATTACAGTAGCGTGTGGTGCTATATCAGGCTTCCATGCTACACAGTCACCTCTTATGGCACGTTGTATGAAGTCAGAGAAACAGGGACATTTCGTATTTTATGGTGCCATGGTTGCAGAAGGTGTTATAGCTCTTATATGGGCAGCAGCAGGATGTTCTATATATGAAGTAACTGATGGCTTAAGCACAGGACTTAGTGCAATACTTGCTAATGGACAGTCAGCTGCTATATATGATGTATGTTCTAAGACAATGGGTGGTGTTGGCGTAGCACTTGCTATGATTGGTGTTATTGTATGCCCTATCACATCAGGTGATACAGCCTTTAGAAGTGCAAGACTTACACTCGCAGACTGGTTTGGCATTGATCAGGGTAAGTTTACAAAAAGACTTATTCTCTGTGTACCTTTACTTGCAGTTGGTGCATTTGTAGGACATCTTGATTATACTATCATATGGAGATACTTCAGCTGGACAAACCAGACACTTGCTATGATAGTATTATGGACAGCTAGCATGTTCCTGTTCAAGGAAAAGAAGAATTACTGGATTACAGCAGTTCCAGCAACATTTATGAGTGCTGTGTCTATGACATATTTCTTCTATGCAAAAGAATGTCTGAATCTTGGTACAAAGGTAGCTTATCCAGCAGGTATTATTATTGCAGCGGTATTCTTTGGAATATTTATGTATGCAACAAGAAAGCAAACTAAAGCTGCTAATTAAACTATTTAAATAAACATACTAATCCTAATAATCTTAATGATAACTCTGGGCCAGTTAAATGTTATATGAAGCACTAGTACATCGTTTTTGAAATAATTTACTAGTTGCTGTTAAGTATACATATGACTGGTCCCAAAGTGTTTTTTTCGGAGCTTTTTCCAAAGTATTTTTTCCGGAGTATATTTAAGGATGATATGATGTAATAATGTAACGAAGGGAGTAAGGAATATGATATTTAAACCTAGATGTATATCACAGACTTCACTGACGAAAGAAGAATTAATTAAGGATAAAAAGAACTGTAGAAAGTTCGGACCATGTGGGGTTGGTGAGAAGGCTATATATCTTAATAGCTTTTATTTTGACAGGAGATATTATATACCACTTTCTTCTGTTAAGAGAATATATAAAAGAATTGCTATGAGTAAGGGTGGATTTACAGGAAAAGGCTTGTTTGCATCTATACCATATCTTGTTGTGGAATATGATAATGGACAGGAAAAACAGTGTAATTTTAAGTTTGAAGAGAATGTTGATATGCTTTTATCATATATAAAACAGAACCATCCATATATAAGAATCCATAGTGCAGAAGCTGAAAAGAGACTTAAGGAAAAGGAACGCCAGATGGCTAAAAAGAAAGCCAGGGTATTATCACCTAAGGCAAAGGAAAACATTGCAGTGCTTAACAATTGTCTTGATTATCTTGATAACAAAGAGGAATTAAGCCTTAATCTGAGTTCGGGAGCCAAAAGAAAGAGAGTGTATGATAGGAGCAATCCAGCGTATAAGTGGGTTGCACTTTTTATAACATTACTTGGAGCAGCTTCACTTATATATGGCATATATTCGCTTATAATACATGCAGGATTTTCTATATATTTCCTTTTATTTGGTCTGGCAGCGATATTCTTTTTCTCAAGTGCCAATGTGCTTCCAACTGCAAGGAATAATAAAAAATATATAGAATCACATCTTAAAATGGCTGTAGATGAAATGCAGGATTACATAGCAAAATATCCAGATTTTCCTGTACCAGCCTGGTATGCACATCCAGTTGTTATAAAAAGGATGATTGATATCATAGAAGAGGGAAGAGCAGTTGAAGTTGATGAAGCACTTGCTGTATTAAAGAATGATTTAAGAGCATTGAACTCAAGTGTTGCCGTGGAACAGGAAGAATATGATGAAATCGTTACTATAAAACCTATGTTTTTAGTTCGTGATTATCAGTAAAATAAAAATAATATTCTAATATGATGTAAAAGTACCAATCTGACATTATTAAAAAATATCAGATTGGTACTTTTAATAATACCTGATTTGCATTATTCTTTCATGCAATAAGATAAATATATCTTAATAAGCAATAGATTATGCAAAGGAGGTAATATCTTAAATGCTATTTTGAATAGGTGTTTAAGATATGAAAGGCTATGAAAGAGAAAAAAGGTAATATTATTCAGATAGTGGCAGGCTTAGTTATCCTTATCGCAGGTATAGTATTATGCGTTAATACATATGTTGTTAAAGGAAACAAAGCATATGCGGTGTCTTTACTTACAGCGATTGTAGGTGCAGTTATACTTATATCAGGTTTATATAGTCTGTTTTCAAAAAACGAAAAGAAGCCTATAGATGCAAAGGTTATAGCACAGGCTGCTTTATGTGCTGCATTATGTTATGTTGGTGCAACATTTATTAAAATAGATATTCCAGTAGGAACAGAAAGAACAATGTTCCATTTTGGTAATGTATTCTGTGTTCTTGCAGCACTTCTTCTTGGAGGTACATGGGGTGGCCTTGCAGGAGCTGTTGGAATGACAATAAGCGACCTTACAACAGCATATGTAACAAGTGCACCTAAGACATTTTTCTTAAAGCTGTGCATAGGACTTATAGTAGGTTTTGTTGCACACAGGCTTTTTAAGCTGTCTAAGGAACACTCTGTAAAGTATGTTACTATAGCAACTGTAGTATCAAGCGTATGTGGTATGTTATTTAATATTGTAGCAGATCCTATAGTTGGATATTTCTATAAGACATATCTTTTAGGAGTACCTCAGGATCTTGCAAAGGCACTTGCAAAGGTAGGTGCAGTTACAACATCTGTTAATGCTGTTATAGCTGTTGTTGTGGCATCTATAATATATCTGGCATTAAGACCTGTTATGAAGAAGTCGGATATGTTAAGGGATTTATAATATGCATTTATAGAAATTGTTATTGATTGGATTGGTTGCAATTAATCCGTAATTATGTAATATAAAAGATGGAGTCAGATGTGTTAATCCGGCTCCATCTTTTGTGGTGCTATGGCATATAAGTACATTTAAAAGAATGACGTGATTATCCTCCGTAAAGCATTTGTTGACATATGCATGGATAATGGTTTATGATATATGAAACAAAAGTTAGTTTAAACTAACATAGGATTAGTATGAAAGATTATACCATAATAGATTTTAGAAAATATAATCAACAAGCTACTAAACTATTACGATACCGTTGAAGAAAAATCCTTTTGCTATATACGAAAAATTTTGATTATGGAGGGAAAAGTAATGCTTATGAATATTTTTGAAGGTATACTGATTCCGTTTGTTGGGACAACACTAGGTGCAGCATGCGTGTTTTTTATGAGAAAAACACTTAGCACGTCAGTGCAACGTGCACTTGCAGGGTTTGCAGCAGGCATAATGGTTGCTGCTTCAATCTGGAGTCTTCTGATTCCGGCTATTAAACAATCTGAGAATATGGGAACTTTATCATTTGTTCCGGCAGTTGTTGGATTCTGGATTGGTATATTGTTTTTACTCGCGCTTGATCATTTGATTCCACATCTTCATGTTGGAAGTGATCAGGCAGAGGGACCTAAAAGCAGGCTTAGCCGAACTACAATGATGGTGTTGGCAGTTACACTACATAACATTCCTGAAGGTATGGCGGTTGGTGTAATGTATGCAGGATTTCTTGCTGAAAATGCACAGATTACAGCAACAA